>QWCY01000058.1_pt1 | contig 161697 bp, 148 predicted proteins | sample 1972631 | NCBI WGS metagenome assembly QWCY01 (sample SAMN09866696, study PRJNA288562) | Human gut metagenome isolate pre1_stool, whole genome shotgun sequencing... | isolation source: gut | host: Homo sapiens | place: USA: California
TGGTGCCGTTTTCTACGTCCATGGAAAGTTTGAGGGAAGTAGGATTTTTGCTGACAGTCATATTTTCAGCTCCTTTCATAATTTGGTTTTGTTTTTGTGGTTTGTAACCAGAGGTTACAGTTGTGAAAATACTTTTTGTTATTTCTTTTATGCAGCTTTCTTCCAGAAGCAAGCTGCGCAAAGATTTTTTCTCTTATAATGTTCATTTCTTTTAGCGGTAAAAGAAACGAACCAAAGAAAAGCCGGCACGTCGCAGATTTTTATTTTGCATCGCTCAACGGCGGCTCCGCGAAACTTGCCTGCAAGCAGGCTTCGGACAAGTCACTCTGCTTTCGCCTTATTCGCTTCGCACATAACAAAATCTGCTCAATGTGCTCTAACACCATACGCTTTAGTGCTTTGGTAAATAACCAATGATAACACCAGGCAGTCGATACTGTGCTTCAGAAAGTCATAGCTGAATAGTATGATGCAGAGGGGAAGCGCACATTGTGATCCAGTCCGTTGTGTGCGATGCGAGCTGTAAGTGATGGAGGGACTGTTTGAGGCATTGACGATTCGCAGCTAAAGCTTTTCTCTGTACTGCAATGCCGAGTTGCCCGGAAGCCGGACAGCGAGCAAAGCTAAACAGGACTTGTCATAGTGCGCAAAGTTCTTTGCTGACTTTCTTTCAAGAAAGTCTAAAAAAGCTAAAAAAGATTGAAGAAAACATTAAAAGAAAACATTAAAAGAAAACATCGTGTTCTTTAAAAAGCAGCCCTTTTAAACAAGGGGGCTGCTTTTTGCATACCACAGGGCCTTGCCCCTGATGACCTACGGTCCGTAGCCGTCGATAAGCGCGGCTTCGCAGTGAGTAAGGATATTCCAGCGGTCGATAGGGACATTGAGCCCCTGCGCCAGTGCGGCGACTAATTTACCTGCGGCGTTGATCTGGCGGGGAGTGGGCGGAAACTTGCCGAACTCAGTATCCCTGCCGTTATGGGGCAGCGCGCCGCAGGCGCAGCAGAGAGCGATACCGATAGCGCCGGTATTGCGGTGCCACGTATGGCTTTTAAGCTCGGTGAGCTGCGTGCAGGTCTGGTAAACGCTGCCGTCGGCGTCGATATTGAAATGGTAGTCGTCATAAAGCTGGCCGTAACGCCCGGCGGTCCAGTGCAGATAGATCTGCGAGATGCGGTTGTGCCCCAGGGCGACAAGTTCGGCGAGCTTGGCTGCTGTCAGCAGCGGTGCTGATGATGTTTGCATTTGCATAGTAGAGATGCTCCTTTCCTGTGAGTTTGGAGAGCAGGCCATTATTTTAAAGTCCTCCGTTCAGCATTTTGATGTGCTGTGGCACCCTCTCACTCTTATATGGCTTTTTAGGCTCTGTTTTTTAACCTGCCGGCAGGAAAAATTTAAAAAGTGTAAAATTTGCTCTTCCAAGCGGCGGATAAAAATTATTTATGTAAAGGGGGTTAAAAATGACCTTGTAAAAAGCCATATAAGAGTAGGGGATATTATTACTGACGCAGTAAGCATACCGAATCTTTTAAATCTTAAAGACCTTTAGCATCTCTTAAAGCTTTTAAATCATTAAAATCTGTAAATCCTTCGTACATACTTATGATTTTGACTTGGAAGTTTTAAGTGTTAATAATGGTTTTGTATTACTGATCTGCGTTAGTATTGATACTTACACCCTAAATTCAGCGAAAGCAGGTAAAAAACATGAATGATTCTTTAGCTTCACAACAAAAATCTAAAAAGACGGGCGGCGATGTGCTGAGTGCCCGTCTTTTGTATTTGGCGCTGAAATGCCCATTACTGCAGGGAAAACACTGCCAGACAGAGACTGTACGGCCAGTTGAGCCGCAGCCTGTCAAAACGGTGAAACCGCCGAAAAAGGACGATGCTTTAGTAGAGCTGCGTATCGTTTTGCCTTATGGTCTGCGCAAGCAGGCACAGGACGAGCATATCAACTGCAGCGCTTTGTTCCGCAGGGCGCTTAAGCGCAGTTTAACGTCACGCCGCAGTTCAGGCGCAAGGTGTGACTAGTGGATCATTTTACAGCGATCGAAAATGCGTGGCTGGAACCTCCGCAGAGTCTGGCGGAAGCCGTGTACAGCTGTGAATTGTGTAATGAGGCTGTTTGCGCCGGTGATTTGTATATCGAGCTGGATGGGCTCGTTATTTGTATAGACTGTCTGGACAGCCTGACGGCGCGGGAGCTGGCAGTAGAGGTGTTGAATAATAAGATCACCGCAGCAGGGTGAAATAAGGGGATGTATTGATGACAGTTACTTGCACAGAAACAGCGGAGTGTGATAAATGGGCCGAAATAGTGGCTTTAGCGCAGCAGGGCAATAAAAAAATGCTGGGGGTGATTTTGCAGGCTTTTGATATCAAACTGCGAAAAATAGCACATACCAGCGCTTATAAAGGTTTTGCCGAGGATGGCGAGCAGATCGAAAGGATAGCCGTAGTAAAGGCGCTGGAAAAATGGGGACAGCGGCAGGATTTCGAGAAGCTGCCGGCTTTTATCGTCAGTAAGTCGTATACGGCGCTCAGCAGTGAATGGAAACGCCGGCATAAGGATGAAGAAATGACCTGCCCTTATGAAATAGAAAGCGGCTGTGAATTTGCAGAGGAAGTGCTGACGGCAGATGCGGCGCAGACGACGCGTACTTATTTTGAACAGCAGCAACTGCAGCAGGATTTTGCGGAAGTGCAGGAACTGCTGGTACAGCTTTCGCCCAAACAGGAAGAATTGATCGAACTGCATTTTCTGGAAGGCTGGAGCAACGGCGAACTGGCACAGAGGTTTGGCGTCAGTCCGGCGGCGATCAGCAAAACGATCAAAAAAGGGCTTACTAAGCTGCGGCAGCTGCTGCTTGCAGCGCATCAGGCCGAAAAACAGCGGGAAGCGGAAGAACTGCTGATGTAGATAAGCTGGGATATGGACCATCAGGCGCAGGCCGGCAGGCTGTTATGGCACTGCCAGCCAGGGTGATCTGCCTGGGAAATGCGTTTGCCGCCGCCTGGACAGAGAAACCCGTAAGTGCGCCTGACCATATAAGCTAATCAGAGGCTGAAAATATTGCGAAGGATGTGCTGAAAAATGGAGAGACCTTATGAACAGATACGGCGGATGGTAAAACTGTTTGAATATAACAGGCTGAAGCTGCGGTTTAGAAACGAAGATGAACGGGCCAGGTTTATTGATGGCTGGGCAGAACGCTTCTGCGAGACGGACGATGCCGAATGGAATATTGCCGTGACTATTATGACTGCCCGCCGCCGCGAACCGAACTTCTATAATATGGAAAAAGCCCTGCGCGAAGCGCAGGGCATAAGACGAAAGCGAATACTGGCTAAAGAACGGAGAGACAACGGAAACGATCAAGCAAATACCGCTGACCCACAAAAAAGAGCCTTGCAAAAGCAAGGCTCATCTAATTTACAGCCAACCCCCAAAACTCCTTACGAAATAGCGCAGGAGGCACTGTTGAGGTATGAGAGGAAGGGGAGGAATTAGAAATTATATTTTTGATGCCATTTATGGTATTATAATATTATGAAAAGTTTATAAACATTATAGAGAGGTGTTGGCAAGTATGATAAATTCACCACAATCATTAGATACTAATTTATCAAAATTACTGGATGAAGTGCAGTCATGCGATATGCAATTGCCAGAATTTCAGAGAGGCTGGACATGGGACGATGATAGAATCAGAGGTATAATTGCAACTATTTCCCAAGGATATCCGATGGGAGCTATAATGCGATTACAATATGGTAATCCTGAGATAAAATTTAAGTATCGAGTTATAGAAGGTGTTATAGATAATAATGCTATTCCTGAGTTATAATATAAAAGCCGCTGAATATTCAGCGGCTTTTATTGTTTAATGCTGATAGTATTTACAATAATTCTGTTTAACGTAAAAGAAAGCATATACTAAAGCTCTCGTATTGTTAGGTGGATTTATAAAGAATGTATTGACTTTCTCTTGTGGAAATTGTAGACTTTTAGTAAGTAAATAAATTTATTTACTTACTAAAAGTCTACAGGAGGTGAGTTTTTGTCTAGCAATAATGAATTTGGTAAATATCTTCAAAAAATGCGCAAAAGACATTCACCTCCTCTTTCCCAAGAGGACATAGGAAAATTAATTGGTCGAGATAAGATGACTATCAGTTTGATTGAAAATGGCAAAAATGATCCTCCGCAAGGAGAATTGCTCAATAGAATTGCTGAAGCACTTAACCTTAATGAAAAAGAGAAAATTAAGTTGTTTGACTATGCAGCAAAACCTCGTGGAGCAATTCCTCTTGATATATTGGAGTATTTTAACACGCACTCTGAAGTGTGGAATGCAATCCGCAGGGCAAAAGCAAAGAATTTAACTAATGCCGATTGGCAAAAGATGATACGAGAAGGAGATTGAAAATTATGGCTATTATGAACAGTACAATTGAAAAAAAATTATGGGATGCAGCTGATGCCCTAAGAACAAATTCCAAACTTAAATCATCTGAATATGCTACACCGGTATTAGGGTTGATTTTCTTGCGTTTTGCGGACTATCGTTTTACATTAGCAAAAGATAAAATTGATAAAAAATTTAAAAACAGCCGAAGAACACCTAGTCAAATTGATTATCAAAAAATGGGTGTCCTTTATATACCTGAAAAAGCACGCTATTCTTATTTGTTGCAATTACCGGAAAGAGAAGATGTTCAACAAGCTGTTATTCAAGCGATGAAAGATATTGAAACCGAGAATACATCATTAAAAGATGTTTTGCCAAAACAGTACAAAAGAGTGCCAAAGGATATTTTAATATCTTTATTAAAAACATTTTCTGAAATCGAAATGGAAGAAAATAACGGCGACACATTTGGGGCAATTTATGAATATTTTCTTGGTAAATTCGCCAGCTCAGAAGGGCAAAAAGGTGGTGAGTTTTTTACTCCTACATCATTGGTTCGACTGATAGTTGAAATTTTAGAACCATATAAAGGGAAGTTGCTGGATCCGGCCTGCGGCAGTTGCGGGATGTTTGTGCAAAGTGCCAAATTTGTTAACCGCCACAGCGGTAATGCTAATCAAGACATAAGTATCTTTGGACAAGAAAATATTGCTGATACCGTTCGATTGGGTAAAATGAATTTGGCTGTTCATGGTTTAGAGGGCGATGTAAAAGAGTGTAATACGTATTATCAAAATATTCATGGTTGTTATCAAAAAATGAATTATATTATGGCTAATCCCCCTTTTAATGCAAAAGGAGTTGATAAAGAGCGTGTTAAAGGTGATAAACGTTACCCTTTTGGAATTCCAAAAAATGATAATGCAAATTACCTTTGGATACAGGAGTTTTATAGCGCGATGAAACCGGGTGAAGGCAAGGCTGGATTTGTTATGGCAAACTCTGCTGCTGACGCAAGAGGTAGTGAGTTAGAAATTCGCAAACAAATTATACAGGAAAAAGCTGTTGATGTAATGATTTCAATTGGATCAAACTTTTTCTATAATGTTACACTACCGTGTACACTTTGGTTTTTTGATAATGTAAAACTAAAACACAACAGCAAAGATACGGTACTATTTATTGACGCCCGCAATATTTTTACTCAGGTTGACAAAGCGCATCGGGAATTTTCCACTGCACAAATTGAATATATTGCCAATATTGTTCGGCTTTATCATAATAAGCCTATTGAAAATATGGAAGGCGGTGCTGATTTACTAAAAGAACTGTTTCCCGAAGGTAAATATAATGATGTTTTGGGGCTGTGTAAGGTCGCTACAATTGATGAAATTGAAGCTCAGGGCTGGAGTTTAGCGCCGGGGCGTTATGTAGGAACACCTGTGGAAGGATTTGATGAAGAAGATTTCTATGAAAAGTTTGTTTCGTTGCATTCGGAATTACGGAAACTTAATGAGGAAGCCAATCAAATAGAAAGGGCGATAGAGGAAAACTTTCTGTTGTTGGTAAATGGGAAATGAAGGAAATAAGATTAAAAAAAATTACAAATAAAATTGGAAGTGGTGCAACTCCAACTGGTGGAAAATCAGCGTATAAAGAAGAAGGCATTTCTTTAATTAGAAGTTTAAATGTTTATGATTATTCGTTTAGTTATGAGAATTTGGCATATATAGATGAAGTTCAGGCAAAAAAATTATCAAATGTAGAAATACATGAAAATGATATACTGCTAAATATCACCGGAGCATCTGTTGGTAGATGTTGCAAGGTGCCTAGACAAATTATTCCTGCAAGAGTTAATCAACATGTTTCAATTGTTCGTGTTGACAATAATTGTGCAAATGTAGATTATATCTTATATTATATAAATAGTCCGCATAATAAATTGAGATTATTAAACATTGCGCAGGGTGGAGCTACTAGGGAGGCTCTTACCAAAGAAGCTATTGAAAACTTCATAGTAGAACTTCCTGATAATAATGCACAAGATTTTATTGCTAATATTTTATCTAGCTATGACAACCTTATTGAAAACAATAACCGTCGCATTGCCATTTTAGAAGAAATGGCACAACGACTTTATCGTGAATGGTTTGTGCATTTTCGTTTTCCGGGGCATGAAAATGTAAAAATGGTTGAATCTAAATTAGGATTGATACCTGAAAACTGGCACAATTTTAAGATTGAAAATATTGTATCATTTAATAGAGGTAAATCTTATAGATCGAGTGAAATTAATGTTGAAGATGGAGTGCCTTTTATTAATTTAAAGAATATTAGAGCATACGGTGGGTTTAATAAAGGTGGGACAAAATTATTTGATGGAATATATAAAGAATCACACAAAGTAAGGCCAGGGGATATAGTTATGGCTGTTACCGATATGACTCAAGAAAGAAGATTAGTTGGGCAAGTTGCAAGAGTTCCAAACATGAAATCTGACTATGCTATTATCTCAATGGATTTGATAAAATTAATACCTTTTCAAGCCCAAAATTCAGTTTATGTTTATTCATTGCTTCGTTACAGTAATTTATCACGGAAAATTGCTGGATTTGCCAATGGTGCTAATGTACTGCATTTGGATCCAGAATTGGTATTACAACAAGACTTTATAATGCCAGACGATGACACTATCAAAAGATTTACAAGTCTCGTTGAGTCATTATATAATTCAGTTGATATTTGTGAAGAAAAGAATGAAACGCTACGCAAAACTCGGGATCACTTACTTCCACGCCTCATATCAGGAGATATAGATGTTTCAAAACTTTGTGTAAAAATTATAAAGGAGTAGACATATGCCGGACTATTTAGAATATCAAAAATCCATTGCACAAGAGTTTAAAACACAAGAGAAGCGTGTTCGCCAGTTGATTGACGCAGCAAACTGGGCAGAAGAAGGAAGATATAAAGAGATTCTAGTAATGAATTATTTAAAAAAGACAATCCCCAAACAGTTTGCTGTTGGGACAGGTTTTGTCAAAAACGGTAAGGAGATTACAAAGCAAATCGATATCATTGTTTATGATAACTTCTTTTCCCCATTTTTTTCGGAAGGTGATTTTGTGGTTGTTGATGCCATTTCTGTATGTGCAATTATAGAAGTCAAATCAAGCATAAAATCTTCTGAAATCAAGGGCTATATTGAAAAGGCCAATAAAAATGGTGAAACAATCTTTAAGGATTGTAGTGATGTAGCTTCTATAAACAGAGCCAAATTGTTTTTTAACGGCATTTTTTCATATAACATGGAGAACTCATTTAATAGTCACAAAGATAACATTCAACAATTAGCACCATATCAAGAAATGTCGAGCATGAGTGATCGGCATTTTACAAACCTTATTTGCTTGGGCGAAGATAATTTTATTAGGTATTGGAAAACTGGTGAAGGAAAGCCGGAGCAGGATAAAAATTATAGTTTTTATGAATTTAAAAACAATCTTTCAGGACTTGCTTTTTCGTATTTTTTCTCCAATCTCATGTACTGTCTATATAAGAGAGGTAATGGTATCGACAGAGATATAACAGAAGAATATTCAAATTTTCTATTTCCAATTGAAGGTGGAAAAGAATTGCATAAATTAGATGATATTTGCATGGGAAATAATCAAGAAAGTGGGGATTCGGCAATGAATCAATATACGGAAGATTTTTTGGTTGAACAACCTGCTATGGAACTGCTTCAAAGTATGGGTTGGGAAATTAAAAACTGTTATGATGAAGCCTTTGGTAAAGACGGTACATTGGGGCGTGAAACAGCATCTGATGTGGTGTTGTTACGTTACCTGAAAGAGGCTATAAAGAAGCTTAATCCTGATGCAGATATTGATGCTGTTAGTTTGGCAATTGAAGAAATTACTAAAGATCGTAGTAGTTTAAATATACTTACTGCTAATAAAGAGATTTACCAATTACTTAAAGACGGAGTTTCCGTAACGTATCGTGATGAATATGACGAAGATGTTGAGGGAACTATTCAAGTAATTGACTGGAAAAACCCGGAAAATAATTCTTTTTTGATGGTCAATCAGTTTTGGGTTACAGGTCAGGTTTATAAACGTCGTGCGGATATTGTTGGTTTTATTAACGGCATTCCACTTGTTTTTATGGAACTGAAAGCTGCACACAAACATATAGCGGATGCTTATAACCAAAACCTCAGAGATTATAAAGATACGATTCCACAGCTATTTTGGTATAACGGATTTATTATTCTTTCTAATGGCAGCCAAAGCAAAATTGGTAGCATAACTTCAACTATGGAGTTTTTTAACGAATGGAAAAGGATTGATTCGGAAAAAGAACCAGTTAAAGTAAGTCTTGAAGCAATGATTAGAGGGACTTGTGATAAAGAAAAAGTACTCGATATTCTTGAAAATTTTGTTCTTTATAAAGACGACACAATTAAAGTTATTCCTAAAAATCATCAGTATTTGGGTGTAAACAGCGCCATTGATGCCGTTTATGATATAGACAATAGAAATGGGAAGCTTGGCGTATTTTGGCACACGCAAGGGAGTGGCAAAAGTTTTTCTATGGTGTTTTTTACGCAAAAGATATTGCGCAAGCTTTCTGGAAACTGGACGTTTGTTATCGTCACTGACCGCACAGATTTAGATGATCAGATTTATAAAACTTTTGGTTCTGTCAATGCTATAAACGAAAACTGTCAGGCAGACAGTTGCGAAGGTCTTAAGCAGTTGCTTAAAGAAGATCATCGTATGGTTTTTACTCTTATACAAAAGTTTCAATGGGAAGATGTCACGGAGCCTGTTACTTTGCGTAGTGACGTTATTGTTATTACTGATGAAGCACATCGCAGCCAATACGATACTCTTGCACAAAATATGCGAAAGGCCCTGCCTAATGCATCGTTTATTGGTTTTACCGGAACACCGCTTGTTGAAGGCGATACGGTGACCCGTGACGTTTTTGGTGATTACGTAAGCGTGTATGATTTTTCTGCTGCAATTGAAGATGGCGCGACAGTTCCTCTTTATTATGAAAACCGTATTCCTGAGTTGCAGCTCATTAATGCGACTTTGAATGACGATTTAAATAAAGTTATTGAAGATGCTATGTTGGATGACACGCAGGAAGCTAAGCTTGAACGAGAATTTTTGCGTGAATATCAACTTATTACTCGCGAAGAACGTCTTGATAAAATTTCTGAAGATATTGTTGACCATTATATGAATCGTGGCTATATGGGTAAAGCAATGGTGGTTAGTATTGATAAACTAACCGCCGTTAAAATGTATTATAAGGTTAAAGAGCAATGGGGAAAGTATATCGAGCGATTAAAAGATAAGTTGAAAACAGCTTCTGATGTAGAAGCCAATATACTTAAAGTGAAAATTCGTTATATGCAAGAAACAGATATGGCGGTTATTGTTTCATCTGCTCAAAATGAAGTAGATGATTTCAGGAAAAAAGGATTCGATATCCTTCCTCTCAGAAAAAGAATGCAAACAGAGAATTTAGATGCAAATTTCAAAAAGCCAGAGCATCCGCTGAGAATTGTTTTTGTTTGTGCAATGTGGATTACAGGCTTTGATGTGCAATCTTTATCTACTGTATATTTGGACAAACCTATGCGAAACCACACGCTTATGCAAACAATAGCAAGGGCAAACCGCGTGTTTGAAGGTAAGTCGAACGGATTGATTGTTGATTATGTAGGGGTGTTTAGAAATCTTCAAAAAGCACTTTCTATTTATGCAAAACATGGACAAGACGGTATAAATGCACCGGTGAAAGATAAAGAACAACTTCTAGTAGATTTAGAGGAAGCGATTAAGCAGAGCAAGGAATTTTGTTATGCTTTGGGAATTGATTTAGAGGCAATAATCCAGTCATCTGCAAAAAGTTTTGAAAGAATTGCTATGCTTGATGATGCGGTTGAGCTTATTGTTGCTAAAGATGATGGAAAAAAACGCTTCCAGCAACTCTCCTCTTTAGCGTGGAGGCTATTTAAGGCAATTTTACCGGATAAACGGGCGTATCAATTTGAAACGATGTGTCAGTTACTGCATAATCTAAACAAAAAGATCAAGGCACTTGTAGAGCCAGTAAATATTGATGGCGTTATTAACGATATTGAACTTGTGCTGGATATGTCTATTGATGCCGAAGGCTATATAATTTCAGATGATGTAAGCAATATTGTGGACTTATCTGGACTTGACTTTGAGAAAATGCGTAAGGATTTTGAGAAAAAACGCAAAAATAGTGAACTACAAAAATTAAAAGCTAAAGTTGAAGAAGTTCTGAATGATATGCTTGCTAAAAATAAAACTCGTACAAATTATTTAGAACGTTTTGAAAAAATGATAGAGGAATATAACTCTGGCAGCAAAAATGTAGATTTGATTTACAGAAATCTTGTTGATTTTACTGAAATTTTAAGCAATGAACAAAAACGGCATATCAAGGAAAATATTTCAGAGGAAGAACTTGCTTTGTTTGATATTCTCATTAAGCCTGAAATGGAAATATCGGAGAAAGAAAAATTGCAAGTTAAAAAGGTTGCTAGAGAGTTATTAGAAACGTTAAAAAAAGAAAAGCTTGTGCTTGACTGGAGAAAAAAACAGCAAGCAAGAGCGGACGTTCTCTATACAATTGAAACCGTTTTAGATGATGAACTTCCTCGAAGTTACTCGACTGAAATTTACAATAAAAAATGTGAGATGGTTTATCAACATATTTATGACAATTATTATGGAAACGGGCAAAGCCTTTATAGTATGGCAAGTTAACAGAGAAAATAGCAATGAGGTTATATTTTTTACAAGAGTTAATTAAGAAGATATAAACACAAAAAGCCGCTGAATATTCAGCGGCTTCTTTTTCAATACATTGGTGGAGACGAAGAGGAGCGAACTCTCGATTTTACTGATACAAACCGTACACTCTGCATATGATTTTAATAAGAACTTATAATAACTACATGATATTAATTATGATATTCTTTGCATATTTGTTTTAAATGAAATACAAATACCCTTCGAATCTTATTATTATGATCAGGTTGGAGATTCTGATGAGTTTCTAGTAATTCATATTGCCCTATAAAGAAATATGAAGCTTTCCTTTTTTCAAAAAGTAATAAGGGTATATTATCTTTTTTATGAGTCATTACAGCTATATTGAGGTCATACATGTTGTTTTCTAAACTATCTTGATGTCCAAATCTTCCTATACCAGTATACATGCAATATTCATAAGTGCCTTTAGGATAAAAATAATCTGTGTATATTTCATTTGCATTAGTGAAAAGAAGGATAGAATTAGTTTTTTTGCGGTAGTTATTCCCTTTACAATGTTTCCGCCAAACAGTTTACCTATTTCTGATCTACTGTTGAATTTTTTATTAAAGGTGACCATCTCAAACCTCCTTTTTAGTATGCATATACTATATATAGTTATCATATTACTTATCTGTAAAAATTCAAGTGTTTGTTATATACAACAAAAAGCCGCTGAATATTCAGCGGCTTTTTGTATATATGTAGGAAAGATAAATAAGACTTTATTTATTAACTATCACAAAGTTTCTGGAGCCGTTAAATAGTATTAATATTATATTTTCCCATTATTTTTAGAATATCTAAAACACTTTGTTTATTGTCCAAAACAAATTTTATTTTAGATATTCTATTAATATTTCATTTGATTTAAAATAATGCTTTTTAATTTCTTCTAATGGATCTACGACTTTTACTGCAAGGTCTATTTCTTTGCTTAAAATACTCTTATCTAACATGTTTATAATATTAACTATAATAGTGATACAATACATTAACTGCCATCCACCTGACGCTATATCATCTGGATCTTTAAATACTTGTTTTTTGCCATCAAAAAAACTCATATCAGATGCTTTAATTCCATGCGCTTGTTGTGACATATCATTATAAAATCCATCATATAATAAGGAGTCCTTGAGATCATACCACTCCAATTCTTTACATAAACTTCTGTAAGAAGAGAGCGTTTTGCCCTGCTTCTGGCTATATAATTCGTACCATGTAGTGGAACGCCAATTTGAAGCTTTAAATTTAAGTGTTTTTCTTTTTAAATAATGATGTGCTTCTAAAAATGCTTGAGGAGTTGTTTCTTTAGCAATATAATCGGAGTATTCTTGCCTTAATTCTTCACTTAAGCATGGTTTTTCTATATTAGGTCCATGCTTTTTTTCCATTTCTTCCATTAGATATATTTCTTTATGGATTTTGGTAATCCTAATAAACATTCCTTTATCTTCTATCAAATTATCATCTTTAATCAAATATCCAAGTTGCAAAGCTATTTCAAAAAGTGAGCGCGTTATTATTAAGGCAGCGTCTATTTTTTTATATGAATATAGGATTTTTATTGCTTCTAAATAATCTAAGCATTGTGCTAAATATGCAGCAACAACATCGTTGCCAACAGTATACATTTCTATTGAATCATTGTGGTGAACTGTATTTGCAATATCTTCGAATGTGTTTTGCAATAATTCTAAACAATGTAAGGCTTCTTGTGTCCACTTTTCTTTTAGAACGTCTTTATTTTCTAAGGATATAATAAACACCACCCTATAATTATATATAAAATTATAACACAAAAGCCGCTGAATATTCAGCGGCTTCCTTACTTTCAATATAATGGTGGAGACGAAGAGGATCGAACTCTCGACCTTACGGATGCGAACCGTACGCTCTCCCAGCTGAGCTACGTCCCCACTACATAAAATATCTTACTCCTGCCGGCGCAAAATTACAAGTATATTTTTAGTTTCGGGGCTTGCCGCTATGTATACACGCGCGCTTATTGACAACTTTTGCCGCTGGTGCTACACTTTAAAGTAATTTCATAAGTATTTGATCGATGATGAGGATTAGTAGCTTTGCCAAGCGGACCTCAGCGAGCCGGTGACAGTGCAAGTCCGGCGTTTGGCGGCAGTGTGAATGGACCTTTAAGATACGGCTTGAGCCCGCAAGGGGGTAGACGCCGTCGGGATGCTTCGCCCGTTACCAGGGAAGGGGATATCGGCCATGGCCCGTATCTTAGCGAGCGGACCTTAATCGGTCAAGCAGGGTGGTACCGCGAAAGTTGTGTCTTTCGTCCCTACATGGGGATGAAGGGCTTTTTTTATTGCCCGATTTGAAGGAGGCTTATATTATGGATAAAGAAAAAAATACCAGGCTGCCGTTGGTGGACCTGATCGAAGTTAAACCAATGCAGGACGGCTACCGCTGGGTAGCGATCACGGCGATGCTGTTTGCTATCGGTATCATCCTGCATACGGTCAGCCCTAATGTGGGCGGCGTGACGCCGAACTGGACGATCGCCATGTATTCTATCGTTATCAATCTGACGAATCCGACGCTGTCGCAGGCTGTGGGCATTGGTTTTATTGCGGGCATCACGCTGGTGCCGTCGTCGAAGTCGGCTTTTCCGCTGGGCAATATCGCCAGCGAGCTTTCGGGGGCTATCACCTGCTGCATCCTGGTCAAGGCGATGCTGCGCTGCGGTTTGGGCAAGTGGAAGTTGCGCCCCCTGGTGACGGGATTTTTGGCAACTATGGCCAGCGGCGGTGTGTTTACTTTCATTTTAAAGATCGTTCTGGGCTTGCCGCTGCATGTCTGGCTGTATGCCATGCTGCCGGTGGTGGCGATCGTGGGCGCGCTGAACGGCATGATCACCTTTTTGCTGTTCGGGCCTGTGCGGAAGCTGTTTTTTGTGCAGGAGGACGATGAATGATGGAGAGCGTTATCAGGCTGGAAAATTTTTATTTTGCTTATAATAAATCGGAGCTGGTGCTGCAGGATATCGACCTGGAGATCAAAAAGGGTTCGTTCACTGTGGTGGCCGGCCCCAGCGGCGCGGGAAAAACTACTTTGTGCAAGGCGATGACGGGCATCGTGCCTTTTTATATGGGCGGACGTTACAGCGGTGATGTGCAGGTGCTGGGCGAATCGACTAAAGGCCGCCGGGTGTCGGATATCGCGATGCGCGTGGGGCTGATGCTGGAGGATTACGAAAGCCAGCTGGTTTCGCTGACCGCGGGCGAGGAAGTTGCTTTCAGTTTACTGAATCACGGTTTTGCGCCGGAGGAGGTGGCGGAGCGTACCCGTAAGGCTTTGGAGGACGTGGGGCTGCCGGGGCGCGAAAGCTATCAGCTGGACGAGCTGTCGGGCGGGCAGCGCCAGCGTTTGCTGCTGGCGGCTACTTTGGCGGTGCATCCCGAGATCATTGTGCTGGATGAGCCGGTATCGGCGATGGACCCGGACGGGGCCCATTCGCTGTATGAGCTGTTATATGCGATCCATCAGCGTTACGGCACGACGATCATCGTAGTTGAGCATCGAGTGGACTATCTGCTGCCTTATGTGACGGACATGGTAGTGCTGAAGGAGGGGCAGCTGGTAACGGCTGATACCTTTGCTGCTGCAGCGCGGACGATGTATGAGGACGAGGAGCTGCGTCCTCTGGTACCTGCGTTATGGCAGGTGAAGCTGGGCGTCGAGCGCCGTTTCGGTATTACTTTGGGCGAGTGGCGGACTGAGGCAGAGGCGGCTGCGGAGTTACAGATGCTTGGTTTTGAAGGGGGGAACGCCTGATGCTGGAGGCTAAAGAGGTCAATTTTGCTTACCGCAGGGGTCTGCCGGTACTGAACGATATCGCCTGCACGATCGGTGACGGCGAGTTTGTGGCGCTTTTGGGCCATAACGGCAGTGGCAAGACAACGCTGAGCCGTTTGTTCATGGCGCTTCTGCATCCCCGCAGCGGGCAGGTGCTGGTAGACGGCGAGGATATTGTCAATTATGAGCCGGCCGACCTGGCTGACAAGATCGGTTATGTATTCCAGAACCCGGATCTGCAGATTTTGGAAGATACGGTTTTTGATGAGGTGGCGTATGGGCCGAGGGCTAAAAAGCTGACGGCAGAAACGATCAAAAAGCAGGTGGAGGCAGCTTTGGCGGCTACAGGGTTGGCCGAGCTGGCGGGCGCGTATCCGCGTCTGCTGTCCTTTGGGCAGAAGCGGCGGCTGGGTGTGGCGTCGGCGCTGGCGCTCAATCCGCGTACTTTGATCTTAGACGAGATCACCAACGGTCAGGATGCGATCGAGAAAGAGCGGATGATGCAGTATTTGCAGACGCTGAACGAAGAAAAGGGGATCACGATCGTGTTGATCTCGCATGATATGGACGTGGTGCGCCGTTATGCGAAGCGAGCCATTGTCCTGAAGGACGGCGACCTGGTGTATGACGGTACGCCGACGGAGCTGTTCGGCGGTGCGTATGCTGTGGAGGAATGGGGCCTGCGCCGGCCGACGGCGGCTGCTTTGGCGGGCAGTCTGGGCTTTACGGCGGCGACACCCGAGGAGTTCTGCCGCCTGTTGGTGCGGAAAGGAGCTGAGGACTGATGCGGATCAGTGCGTTTACTCAAATCATTGTCACTGTCGCTGTGACGGCGTGGGTCTTTATCCTGCCAGTCAAGGCGGTGGCGACGATCCTGGTTTTTGAGCTGGCTTTACTGCTGTCGATCAAGCGCGACCGCATGACTATGGCGGCGATCGGCGGTTTGGCGGTGTTCACCGGGCTGATGATCCTGTTCCAGCTGCTGTTCGGTTCGCCGCTGGAGGTGGCGCTGACGGGCGGCCTGCGGATGCTGGTCATGACGATGGCGTTTTTGTGTATGCTGGCGGCGACGCGTATCCAGGATATTGCCCAGACGCTGGTGGACCGTTTCCACCTGCCCTGTGAATATGCTTTTATGCTGACGACGGCGCTGCGTTTCGTGCCTAATTTCCTGGCTGACAGCGAGATCACGCTGGATGCTCAGTCCTGCCGCGGTTATTCCAACCGGGGCAACTGCGTGAAACGCCTGCTTTCGTATGTCGTGGTCATCAGACCGCTGGTCATGCGGGCGGTGGCCAAGTCCGAAACGCTGGCGCTGAGTATGGAGCTGAAGGGTTTCGGCAGCAATACTTATAAAAATATGCCGCGAGAGCCGCTGGGAGCCGCCGATTTTATCGTGCTGGGGCTGGTCGTGGTCCTGAGTACCTATCCGTTCTGGAAATAATGCCCGGCTGAAAATTTTAAATCATCCTGCAAGCAGCTGCTGCCTTAGAAAGGGAGCGGCTGCTTTTTTTTGAGTAATATAATAATTTTATTGCCTAAAAGAATATAAATTACAGTTGATAAAAATAATAAATATGATAGAATAAAATCAGCAAAGTATATAATAATATCGAACTATTTTAAATGTATGGATAGAAGGTGGCTGTAATGGTACAATCGGGTGATACTCTCGTTTTATCTTTAGCTGAATTACTGGGCGGCAAGCAGGTGGATACCGGAGTCATCGACAGGGCTCTGGCGGAGCTCTGTTCTGCTTTTGATTTTGACGGCGGGCTGATCTATGAATTGGACCAGTACAACCATCTGCATCTGAAAGAACGCTGTCTGCGTAAGGAGCTGCCTTTGCGGGGCAGCTTTCCGATCGACGCGGTCGACGCTGCTTACCGCAGCTATCTGGCGCAGGAAACCTTTGTCTGGCTGGAGGGTGGACAAAAGAACAGTGCGGCTGAGAATGCTTTGCTGGAGCTGTTTGCGGCGCAGTCGCTGGTAGTGGCTTCAGTAGTCGATGAAACGCTGCAGATCTACGGGCTGCTGGTATTTGTACAGCAGTCGGCCCGGCCGGTGCCGCCGGCAGGCACGCAGCAGCTGCTGAAGACAGTGCTGTCGATGTTTGGCCGGTATATCGGGGTGCGGGTCTATCAGAACAAGCTGACTTTTGCCAAAAATTCGCTGGAAAGCATTTTGGATAATACAGGTATAGATATTTATGTCAACGATTTCCATACCCATGATATTTTATATGCCAACCGTTCTATGGCGGCCCCGTACGGCGGTATTTCGCAGTTTTTGGGACGCAAGTGCTGGGAGGTGCTGTTCCCGGGTCAAAACGGGCCTTGTGCTTTCTGCCCGCAGCAAAAGCTGATCGATGAGAACGGTGAACCGACGAAGATCTATTCCTGGGATTATCAGCGGCCTTTCGACGGTTCCTGGTTCAGGGTGTTCAGCGCGGCGTTCCGCTGGGTGGACGGCAGACTGGCCCATGTGGTGAGCAGTGCCGATATCACTGACAATAAGCGTAACGAAGCTTTGGTCGAGTATCTGGCCAATTATGATTCGCTGACGAACCTGCCGAACCGCCGGATGCTGGTGAAGGAGTGCGAGCGCCGGATCGACAAAACGCAGGAGGGCGGCGAAGGTTATCTGCTGTTTTTTGACATCGACGGTTTTAAAAAGATCAACGATACCTTTGGTCACGAAGCGGGGGACGAGTTCTTAGTGCAGCTGGGACAGTTCTTTTCCGGTATCCCGCTGCTGCATGACGCTATTTACCGCAACGGCGGCGATGAGTTCATCGCGATCATCGACGGGGATAAAACGGAAGCCAATATCCGGAATCTGGCCAGCTTTATCCATCGGCGGTTTGCCCAGCCCTGGCGGCTGAAAAGGGGCGAGGTGTTCTGCAATGTCAGTATCGGCGTGGCGCGTTATCCCGAGGACGGGAGGACGGCGGAGGAGCTGCTGCTCAAAGCTGATCAGGCCATGTACAAGGTGAAGAAAGCCGGCGGTAAGGGTGTCCTGTTTGGGTACGAGCTGTAAATCTTAATAATAAAAGCCTTTATGACTTTGTCATAAAGGCTTTTTTATGCGCAGATCCTGATGATCAGTGGCGGTCAGTTTTGGCTGCCGCCAGGTAAAAGTCCAAAAACAGCTGGGCGGTGGCGCTTAACCGGTCTTTTTTGGACCAGAACAGCGTCTGCTCAAAATACAGTTCATCATCAGCCAGCTGCTGCTGCAGCAACCCTTGGGGGAAGTCGTCCCTGCCGCCGGCGGAAACGATGGCGATGCCGCTGCCGTCCTGCACGAAAGCGAGTGCGGCAGTATTGGTGGTGGCGATAAAGCGGATCTTGGGCATGAAGCCGTGCTTGAGGCAGGCTTTGCGCAGCAGGCTGTAGCAGCCGAAGTTACAGCAGACAGGGATATTCTGTAATTGTTTCGGCGTCAGCGGCTGCTGTGGGTCAAGTCCGCAGTTTGCCTGCGGACTGTAAACGGCGTAAAAATATTCTTTCTGCGTTTTGTGGGCGGCAAACAGCTGCGGTGACGGCAGCGGCGCGTTGGCAAAGGCAAAATCACTGCTGTTTTCCGCAATATGTCTGGTCTGGGCGCTGACGGCTTCTTCCCGGAACTGGAAGCAGATTTCTGGATAGGCGGCCGCAAAGGGACGCAGATAGGTGTTGATGAAAAAGGTGCTTTTGGCAGGCGAAACGCTGAAGCGCAGTGTGCCGGAAGCTTTTTTATTGAAGCTCTGCATATCTAAAAGGATGGTTTCTTCGGTGCGGCAGATCTGGCGGGCCTTGCCCAGAAAGGCTTCCCCGGCTTCGGTCAGGGTCAACTGGCGTTTGCCGCGCGCAGTCTGGATCAGCTTGGCGCCGTAATAGTGCTCCAGTGTTTTGATCTGGGCGCTGAGGGCCGGCTGGGCCAGGGCCAGTTTTTTGGAAGCTGTGGTCAGGTTGCCTGTTTCGGCGACGGTGATAAAATTACGGTAAAATTCAAAATCCATAGCTCACCTCTAAAAAATATAAGAAATTCTTATTATAATAACAAAGAAATAGTATTTTACTTTTTTATACCACCATTCTACAATAAAAATAGTTTGAGAGCAAGAAGGGGATGGGGTTATGTACGGAAGTAAACGCAAGCGCCGCCTGCACAGCGTAGCGGTATTGCTGGGGCCGCTCAGCTTCGGCTTGACGATACTGCTGCTGGAATGGTTCTTTGGCTTCAAAGCGGCTGCGGCGCTGGGGACGACGGTCTGGATGGCGCTGTGGTGGATATTGCGGCCGGTCAATATTTCGGTGACGGCGTTCGTGCCGATCGGTGTCAACGCATTGTTTGACCTGATCCCGATGCAGCACGTTATCAGTCAGTATTTTTCTGAGATCATCGTGCTGCTGTTCGGCGCTGATCTGGTCTGCCTGACCTGGGCGACGACGGGGCTCGACAAGCGGCTGGCGATCAAGACCCTGTGCTGTATCGGCACGTCGCTGCGGCAGCAGATAGCAGTCTGGCTGCTGGTAGCGACGGTACTGTCCATCTTTCTGCCGAATGTGGTCGTCTGTACGATCCTGGTACCGGTAGCGGTATCCATGCTGCAGTTTATTGGCGAGGAAAACATCAAAAACAGTAAGCTGGCAGTGCCGATCCTGCTGGCGATCGTCTGGGGCGCGGGCATCGGCGGCTTCGGCTCGCCTTTGGGCGGGGCGGCGAACCTGGTGGCGATCAGCTATCTGGAAAAGCTGACAGGACAGGAATTTATGTATATCGACTGGGTGGTGCGTTTTCTGCCGCTTTTGGTACTGGTCCTGCTGCTGAATCTGTTTTTCCTGTTCCATTTGCCGGTGCCGGTAAAGCGCTTGGCTGGTACCAGCGAATATTTTAAGGAAATGTACGCGCAGCTGGGCACGATACGGCTGGGCGAAAAAATCAGCCTGGTGCTGTTTGTCGCGGCGACACTGCTGGCTTTTATCCGGCCGCTGTACGCCGGGTGGCTGCCGGCGCTGAAGCCTGCGTATGTCTTTCTGATCATGGGGCTGCTGGCCTTCACCTTCGAGGATGAGGACGGCAAGGCCCTGCTGACCTGGGAATTTGCGGAAAAGGGCGTTATGTGGGGCATGCTGTTTTTATTTGCCAGCGGCCTGGCTTTGGGCAGTCTGGTGACGGAAACCGGCGCGGCCCTGAAAATGGCTGAGGCGATCACGCTGCTGCCGCTGACTGGCGGTCTGGAAACGGTGTTTGCTTTTACGCTGTTTTCGACGGTGCTGACCGAGATTTCCAGTAATACGGCTGCCGCCGCCATTGCTGTGCCTGTAGTGCAGAGTATTGCGCAGGCGCTGGGGCTGAACCCGATCCCGTATTTGTTCGTGGCGATCGTCGCCTTCAACAGCGCCTATGTGCTGCCGGTATCGATCAGGGCTATCCCGGTCAGCTATGGGCTGGACCCGGCCGAGCTGTTTAAAAACGGGCTGCTGCTGTCGCTGTGCAGCGTACTGCTGATCACAGTCGTTGGTTATTTGTTCATCAGGTACTGGCCGTTGTTCTCTACGGTCTGAAAAGGGTCTGTCGCTCCCACTGCTGCATGGCGGTGGGATTTTTTTGTGCGGGCGCTGGCGGCACAAGGTTTGGGAAAGTATGAGCCGGAAAAAGCGTTCACCAAAAACAAGTATTTATTTAATATTACAATTTAAAGATTGCCAGTAAAAATCTTTTAGAATATAATAAAAATAGTAACTTAATATAATGATTGTATTTATTATAGATAATAACGGAAAATAGAAGGCAGCTGGCAATGAAAAATAATATCTTATTAAAAACTAATTTACTCGTCAGTGTGATTTTGCTGGTTGGTTTCGCTCTGATCGCGACTTTGAGCTACCGCGCTAATTATAATGCTTCACTGGTGAAGATCAAACAGGTCTCCTCGCTGGCCTCGGAAGGTATTTATTACCGTTTGTCGACGATGCTGACCAAGCCGGTGAATATCTCGCAGACGATGGCGCATGACAGCCTGCTGATCAAGCTGCTGGAGGAAGAGGGCAGCTGTTATCAGGAGGCCGGTTACCAGGAAACGATCAGGAAGTATCTGGATACCTATAAAAATAAGTATGCCTATGATTCGGTGTTCCTGGTTTCGGCGTCCACCAATAATTATTATAATTTCAACGGTCTGGACCGCAATCTTGCCCGGGGCGAGGATGAAAACGTCTGGTATTATAATTTTCTGCAAAGCGGCGAAGAATACAGCCTTAATATCGATAATGATGAAGTTGCTGGTGCGGCCAATAAGATCACTCTGTTTGTAAACTGCAGGATCAGGGATGCGTCCGGCCGGGTGATCGGTGTAGTGGGCGTCGGCGTGAATGTCGATTATATCAAAGGCCTGCTGCAGGAATATGAAAAGGAATACGACGTTGCGACATATCTGATCAATGAAAAAGGCGAGATCGAAGTTTCCAGCCTTTATAACGGTCATCAGACGGCGGACTGGTTCAAGGTCAATGACAGTGAAGATATCCGCAGCGAGATCCTGGAATGGAAAAATGGCAGGACCAACTGGGATATTTGGATGCCGGGCGATGTGCAGAATAACGAAAAAAGCTATCTGGTCGTCCGCTATATCCCCGATCTGTCGTGGTATCTGCTGGTAAAGCAGGATACCGGCGCCTTACTGGCTGAGCTGAATGAAAAGATGCTGGAAACGGTAGTTTTGATTTCTGTGGTGATCCTGCTGATTATTCTGACTATCACTTCGGTGATCAGAAAGTTCAACGTGCGGATGACGAAGCTGCTGGAAGAACGGCAGGAGCTGTTCAAGGAAGCGACCGAGCAGATCTACGATAATATTTATGAATTGAACATCACTAAAAACAGGGCGGCCAGCAAAAAGACCGAGCTGTATTTTGAGGCGATGGGCGCTAAAGACCTGCCCTATGAGGAATTTCTGCAGGCTGTGGCCGACAGGCAGCTGCTGGAAGAATACCGAGCCGGCTATGTGGCGACGTTCAGTATTGAAAACGTGATGCGGCACTTTAAGGCCGGCAATAATTATCTGCAGTATGAATTTATGATCACAGAAAACGGCAGTGATTATTTCTGGATGCGGATCGACGCTTATATTTTTTATTCGGAAGCTGATAAGTCAGTGCATATGTTTACTTATCGTAAAAATATCGACGAGGAGAAACGCAAGGAGCTGGAAACACAAAGAAAGGCTTCCACAGATGAGATGACCGGCGTTTATACGAAAAAGGCGACGGAAAGGATCATCGACGGGGTTTTGTGCGGCAAGCTGCAGGGCAGCTACAGCTTTTTTATCATCGATATTGATAATTTTAAGCAGGCCAATGATCTGCACGGCCATATTTTCGGCGATTATTGTATCCGGGAGTTCGTGGAACGGCTGAAAAAATTCTGCCGTGAGGACGATATCATCGGCCGTATCGGCGGTGACGAGTTCGTGGTTTTCGGGACGATATCGGATGAGGAAGGCGCCCGCCGCAAAGCGGCCCGCCTGTGCCAGAAGCTTGATACTATCTGTGAGGACAGCGGCAGCTGCTGGAAAATGTCTGTCAGCGTAGGGATAGCTTTAGCGCCGCAGCATGGCAGAAGCTTTGCCAAGCTGTATGAAAAAGCAGATAAGGCTTTGTATCAGACAAAGGACAAAGGCAAGAACGGTTATACGATCTATGAGGAAAAGGAATAAAGCGGAATATAAATAAAAAGCCTGCGTTTCATTAGAAACGCAGGCTTTTTGATGTTAGGAAAGAATTTTTACGTAAGTTTTTGATATTTACCAGGGGCAGTTGGAATTAGGGCATTCGGTGCGGCCGTCGCCATAATAGCCGCCTCTGTGCTCGCCGCGGTATTCACCTTTATGGTGGCGGTATTTGCGGTGGCCTTCATAGTAATGGCCGCCGCCTGCATGGTAATAGCTGCGGAAATGCTCGCGGGCAGCGTCTTTTTCGGCATCACTCATGCTGTCCCATTTGGCGCGTGCTTCTTCACGGGCTTTCTGGCGTTCTTCAGGAGTCATTTTACGCCATTCTTCACGCTGTTTTTCACGTTGTTCAAAGCGTTCTTTTTCTTCGGGCGTCATATTTTTCATGCGTTCTTCACGCCATTTGGAATATTTTTCTTCGTGTGCCTTCTGACGTTCTTCCGGGGTCATTTTTTCCCATTCAGCGCGTCTGGCTTCACGTTCCTTGACCTGCTCGTCAGTCAGCTGCGGACCGGGGTGCATGGGGCCGCCCCAGTGACGGCCGCGTTCCATATGGTAGGGACGGTCGGGATAATTGTCGCCTTCGTCGTGGTGCAGGATCGTGCCGACACGCTCGCGCATGCTGGGTTTGGTATCGGCCTGCTCGGCCGCAAAAGCAGCGGAAGCACACAGGGCGGTGAGGACACCGGCGATAACAAGGGATTTTTTCCAGGAAGTTTTTATCATAACAACATCTCCTTTAAGATTGTGATTTGAGGTTCGTTTGACCTTGTAAGCTTATTGTAGAGTAAACTTATGTCAAAATTATGACGATTTACAGACTTTTTTCTGACATTTTTATTTTAGCATGTTTGGCAGGAAGAAAGCAATTTAGCTCTTTTCAAAGAATGCTTACAGATTTTTCCATGCATTTTTCCAGAAGCAGCTGCGCCTGGCAGCAGGCTTTACGGGTCAATGGAAAATATTTTTGAATTATGTAAATAAAGTAATTGATAATTAAAATCAATTTAGACTTGTTTTTATAAAGAGAGTAGTGTATAATCAAATCAAAGGTTAGCCAGAGCTAACTAAAACGAAAATAAACTGCGATGAGCCAAAGCTTTTGGCCAAAGGAGGATCTATATGTATAAACAATATCAGCTGCCTTATGCTTATGGGGCATTAGAACCGCATATCGACGCATTGACGATGGAAACACATTATTCCAAGCATCATGCGGCGTATACTAAAAACCTGAATGACGCAGCCGAAAAAGCCGGCGTGGCAGGACGGGAAATCACCGAGCTGCTGGCAAACCTGGACAGTATCGCTGACAGCGGTCTGCGTAAAGCTATCAGAAACAACGGCGGCGGTTATTATAACCACAACCTGTATTTTTCGACTATCAGTCCTGACGGCGGCGGTGAACCGGAAGGCGCGCTGGCGCAGGCACTGACCAGAGAATTCGGCGGCTTTGCCGCTTTTAAGGAACAGCTCAGCGCGCTGGCGTTAGGGCAGTTCGGTTCAGGCTGGGCCTGGCTGTCTGCGGCTGCCGGCGGCAAACTGCTGCTGTCTGCCAGCCCGAACCAGGACAACCCGATCATCGAAGGCAGCAGTTTCGTGCCGATCCTGGGCATCGATGTCTGGGAACACGCTTACTACCTGAAATATAAAAATCTGCGCGCCGATTATGTGCAGGCTTTCTACAATGTTATCGACTGGAAAGCGGTAGCGGCTAATTACGAGCAGGTCCAAAACGGCTGATTATCCGGCCGATACTGAAAATAACAGAATTTATAAATCTTGAGGAGGAATCTATCATGTCTAAAAAATTATATGAAAAAATGAATCTTTATCTTGCCAATCAGGAAGTCGCTTATATCAAGCTCCATAATCTGCACTGGTATGTGAAGGGGCGCAGCTTCTTCACTCTGCATGCAAAGCTGGAGGAGCTGTATGACCGGACTGCCGAGATCATCGACGCGGTAGCTGAACGGCTGCTGGCAGTTGGTCAGGCGCCGGTCGCCAATATGAAAGAGGCTTTGGCGCTGGCGACGATCAAGGAACTGGCAGATAAGCCGATTTCTTCGGAAGAAACTGTGCAGGGGCTGATCGCCGATGTGGAATACTGGATCAGGGATACCAAAGAGATCGTGGAGCTGGCAGATGCTGCCGGCGACGGTGTGACTGCGGATCAGTTCAATGATTATTTAGGGGAATATCAAAAACTGCTGTGGATGCTCAAATCCTACATTGCCTGAAACTGAACGGATAAACTGCAACCCTCGCTGCCATAAGGCGGCGGGGGTTTTTCTATGCCCGCAGATAAATTTTGCGGATAAACATTTTTTTGACACATCTTTGTGTTATATTGATTGCAGACAAGTGCGGACCTTATAATATACTTACAGGGAGCTGAGCTGTGCGGAGAATAATTTATCCCCGTACGCCAAAATAAGTATATAATGGTAATAATACATTTACGAGGTGCAGCGATGAATAAAATTTTGATTGCTGACGATAATCAGCAGATAACTTCTATTTTAGCAAATTATGCCCGCAAAGAGGGTTTCGAGCCGTTGGTGGCTCTGGATGGACAGCAGGCGCTGGAGCTGTTTGAGCAGCATGAAAAAAATATCGACGTGGTACTGCTGGACGTGATGATGCCGAAGCTGGACGGGTTCGAGGTCTGCCGTGAGCTGCGCCGCCGGTCGATGGTGCCGATCATTATGGTCACGGCCCGCGGTGAAGATTTTGAACGGATTATGGGGCTGGATATCGGCGCTGATGATTATATCCTGAAACCTTTTTCAGCAGGCGAGGTCATGGCGCGTGTCCGCGCTATCCTGCGCCGGGTCCAGCCGCGCGAAGCCGAGCAGCAGAATCTGTACAGCGTCGGCAATCTTGTGATCGATCTGGACAAATATCTGGTCACGATCGGCGGCGCGGACGTGACGCTGACGAAAAAGGAAGTAGAGCTGCTGTGGACTTTGGCTAAAAACAGCAGTAAGGTGTTTTCGCGTGAGAACCTGCTGGACAGTATCTGGGGTTACGATTATTTCGGCGACAGCCGGACTGTGGATTCACATATCAAGCGCCTGCGGGCCAAAGTGGATAAGTTTGAACACGAGGAGTGGGAGATCAAGACCATTTGGGGCGTAGGCTACCGTTTCGAGGAGAAAGAGCATGCGCAATAAAATCGCCTGGAAGCTGACGCTGTATTTTGCAGCGGTACTGCTGATTTTTGCTTTGGTCGTGGGCGGCACCTTTATGCATTTTTTCGGCAAGCATACGCTGGATCTGAAAAAGAAAGAGATGCAGGTGCGGGCAACGAAGATCGCCGAGGTACTGCAGGATAATATGTCGCGACTGCAGAACCGTTACGGCGGCATCGGCAGCAGCCGTTTCATCCGTTATATCGACAATATCACGATGGAAAACGTGTGGGTGGTCGATGAGAATAAAAATGTCAAAATGCACCGTGAGGACGCCGGCGCGCTGCCCGAACAGCACGGGATGATGCACGGACATAAGCGGATGCTGATGCGTCAGCAGGAGGATATAGCCGAACCTGCCAGTGATTTTGACTATAACGCTCTGTCGCCGGAAATCAAAAGAGCGGTGGAACAGGGCTTTACCGGACAGAACTTTGTCATGGAGGAGATCAATCCCGTACTGGGCGAGCTGGTGGTCACGGTAGGCGTGCCAGTCAGCGATGCCGGCGGCAAAGTCAGAGCTGTGGTGCTGCTGCATTCGCCGGTACAGGGCATGCGCGAAGCTGCCTGGGAGGGGATCAGGATCCTGATTTTATCGTGCGTCGTGGCGATGGTCCTGGTGTTTGTCCTGAGTATGCTTTTTTCGTGGAAGTTTACCAAACCACTCAATAAGATGCGGCTGGTCGCTGAAAAGATGTCGGAGCATGATTATATGGAGCGCTGCAATATCGACCAGAAGGATGAGATCGGGCAGCTGGCCCAAACGCTGGACGGACTGGGAGAAAGACTGCTGGAAGCAGATCAGGCCAGTAAAAAGCTGGAGCAGCTGCGCCGTGATTTTATCGCGAATATTTCCCATGAGCTGCGGACGCCGGTGACGGTCATCCGCGGTTCGCTGGAAGCGCTGTGTGACAGGATAGTCACCGAGCCGCAGGAGGTCGAGGATTACCACCGGCAGATGCTGGCGGAAACTTTGTTCCTGCAGCGGCTGATCAACGATCTGCTGGATCTGTCACGGCTGCAGAATACGGATTTCCCGATCGAAAAGGAACCTGTGAATTTATGCGATGTGGTACAGGACGTAGTGCGCAGCAGCCAGCGGCTGGGACAGCAGAAAAATATTACTATCCAACTGTCCTTGGACACGCCTGTCTATATCATTGAAGGCGATTATGGACGGCTGCGGCAGATGCTGCTGATCTTTTTGGACAACAGCATCAAATTTTCACCGGAACAGAGCAAAATCGAAGTTGCTCTGCTCGGCAGCAGGCTGACGGTAACTGACCACGGCTGCGGCGTGAAGCAGGAAGAGCTGCCCCATGTGTTCGACCGTTTTTATAAAACGCGGGGTGAAACGAATAAGAGCGGCAGCGGTCTGGGGCTGGCGATCTCGAAGCAGATCAGCGAACGTCACGGTATCGGACTGACAATGACAAGTATACCCGGCGAGGCGACCAGCGTCGTACTGCAGCTGCCGCCGGCTCTGAAGAAAGGAAGTACAGATTAATGAACTATGGTTGTGAAGGCAAGGTCGCCTTTATCAGCGGCGGTACGTCGGGCATCGGCAAGGCTGTGGCCGAGCTGCTGCTGAAAGACGGCGCCGAGGTGTGGCTGCTGGGACGTGATGCCGAAAAGGGTACAGAAGCGGCGGTCACGCTGAGCGCTTATGGCAAAGTGCATTATGTGCAGGGCGACGTTAAAGATCTGGAAGCCTGCCGCAGTGCGGCGCAGAACGTGCGCGAGCAGCGTGAAAATATTGATCTGATCGTCAATGCGGCGGGAATCTATCAGGAACGCCGTTTGGAGAAGGTGACCGAATATGATTTTTTTTCGATCATGGACACTAATGTCAAAGGAACGATTTTTTTGACGCAGACCTTGCTGCCTCTGCTGGCGGCAGAGGGGGCGAGCATCGTGAACATTGCTTCCGACGCTGGGATCAATGGCAATTATGGCTGTCCGTTGTACTGCGCGTCCAAGGGCGCTGTCGTAGCGTTTACGAAAGCACTGGCCTTGGATCTGGCGCCGCGGGTACGGGTCAACTGTATCTGCCCGGGCGATGTGGCGACGCCGATGCTGGGCAAACAGCTGCAGCAGGCGGACGGCAGTTATACGCTGGAGGATGTGGAGCAGGCCTATCCGCTGGAACGGGTCGGGGAGCCGCTGGAGATCGCGCATGTGATCTGCTCGGTGCTGTCGCCGTTCAACAGTTTTATGACGGGTAGTATCATTCCCGTGGACGGCGGCCTGACAGCGAAGTAATTAATTGCAAATGCAGATGAAAAACAGGGACAATAACCTTTTGGTTATTGTCCCTGTGCTATTTGCTGCAGGAAGACTTCATAATTGCCGATTGCGGCAAAGAGCATAAAAAAGACGATGGCGAACAGTATGTAGCGCAGCCGTCCGACCGGTTCTGCTTCTATATGGGTGCCGCAGGCCTGATCCCAGATCGTCGAGCCGCTGTCACGCAGCACCTGCCGCGCAAACCAGGCGGGGACGAACATCATGATCGGGATGCCCAGCCACAGCCCTTTGACATAGGCCCAGAAGGTACGTTTCCAGGCTAAATTGAAATCCAGCGGCGCAGACGGTGAAACTACACGCAGTCCCAGAAAGCTTTTGCCGGCGGTAGTGCCTGTGCGGGCCAGCATAAAGGCTTCAGCGCTGATGACGACGATCAGCTGCAGCGCCGAGTAAAGAAAGATATTGTTGAGCGCGAAGATAGAATTACGGCTCAGAAGCAAAAATAAAAAGCCGATCAGGAAATAATCGAACATCCGCGCCCAAAAGCGGCGCCAGCTATGGTAATTGACAGGAGAGACGGTCAAATGCAGCACATCCTTTTCAGTGTGATTTGATTAGTTTGTTGCCCTCTTATTGTAACACAGAATTATTTGCAGATATAGTGTGCTATTTTATGAAAAAAAGCATATAATATAAATAAAGCTCAGTGAAATTTTATGCGTGGAAACAATGGGGTTGGAGGGATAATTATGCAGAAAAATGCACCTATCGGAGTTTTGGATTCAGGCGTCGGCGGTTTGTCGGTTTTAAAATGTCTGCAGGCGGCGCTGCCGCAGGAGGATTTTATTTATGTGGGCGATACGGCGCGTACGCCGTACGGACCCCGCAGTGAAGCTGAAGTACGCCGGTTTGTAGGTGAGATCATTGATTATCTTGACGGCCGCGGGGTAAAGCTGGTAGTTATTGCCTGCAACACGCTGACTGTTCTGGGTGTGGACACACTTAAAGGCAGCCATGCTTTTGAGATCGTGGGGATGTCGAAAGGCGCGCAGCTGGTACTTGCCGCCAGCAGCAGGAAAAAGATCGGTGTGTTTGCCACTGAATTTACGATCAACAGCGGTGCGCATAAGGCCGCGATCCTGGCAGCTGATGACGGTGCGGATGTCTATCCTCAGGCCTGCCCGAAGTTTGTGCCGCTGATCGAAGGCGAGCAGTTTGACGGCGCCGAGGTCAGGGCTGCTGTTGCCGAATATGCGGCGCCGCTGAAGGCGGCCGGCATCGACACGCTGATTTTGTCCTGTACGCATTATCCTTTTATCCAAAAAGAGATCGAAAGCGAGTTTGGCAGTGAGGTGACTGTGATCGACCCGGCGGACGCTACCGCGCAGGATACGAAGACGGTTCTGGCTGCAGAGGGGCTTCTGCGCTCTGAAGGAGCAGGTACTTTGGAGGTCTGCTTTACCGCCGATGTGGAACGCGGCGCGCGGATCGCCGGCAGAGTGCTGCCGCAGGGGAAATGCCTTTTTAAAGAAATAAAATTATAAGCGATTCGTCGCAATTAGAAAAAATTCCTGCTATTTGAGCAAATTTGCTGAAAAATAGCAGGAATTCTGCGATTTTTGTCTAATATAAAATAAAAATAAAAACATAGAATAAGGGCAAGATTTTGCTTTTGCCAGGGATGCTGTAAAACTAATTAGCAGACCAGTGTCTCAGGAGGTTCTGTTTCCGATGCTTTGCAACCTAATCAGCCGTACGAAGGGCTGAGGACGAAGCAAAAAACGACATCGGGACATTTCGACCCGTCTTGAAACTGTCGCTATCTATGCAGAATTGTATAGAGACTTTGCCTACCGGTTTCACAAAGACGTGGAAGCGGTATTTGTATTGCTTGAAATAAGTTTGCTGTGAAAAGAAGGGTGGTTGCTGTGGAGAAAGAGAGTATTTTAAAAGATCGGACGATAGTGGGGTCTCCGCTGACGCATTTATTTTCCCTGGGGATACTGATGTTTGTTTTCTGGCTGGCGCTGTCAGGAGATTTTGCAGTTAAATTTGTCGTGTACGGACTTATCACCAGCGCGGTGGTTGCCTGGATCTGTTACCCGCTGCTGCTTTTGCCCAATGCCGACGGCACCAAAAAATATTTTGCACTGGGTGTTTCGCCGATTGCATTTTTATGCTACAGTATGTGGCTTCTGAAAGAGCTGGTGCTGGCGAATATCGATGTTGTCAAAGCGACGGTACGGCCGGAGCTCAGGATCGACCCGAAGGTGATCAGCTTCGTGTTCAGGTCGGATAACCCGATGGCGAAGGTGCTGCTGGCAAATTCCATTACGCTGACGCCGGGAACGGTGACGATCAACGTAACGCCGGAGGGGATTTACGAAGTCCACGCTCTGACTGACGGGGCGGCGGAAGGGCTGCTGTCCGGGGCTATGCCGCGGAAAGTAGCAGAGCTTTTCGGTGAAAAATTCGATTTTATGGTATTGAAAGGGGAGTAGCATATGCATTATATGATTATCGCGATAATGATGGCAGTGATTGCTGTTATCGGTATGATGCTGCAGCGTGTTTTCCAGGGGCCGACGGTGTACGACCGGATGAATGGCCTGGGTGTAACGGGTACTGATACGATCCTTTTGATCATTCTGTTCGGTTATCTGGACGGACGTCCGGAAATGTATGTGGACATAGCCCTTTCTTATGCTATTTTAGGCTTTGTCGGTTCGGTGATCATAGCGAAATATCTGGGAGGTAAGGATGTATGATGTTTGAGCTTACTGCACGAGAATTGATCGCCGAGATATTTCTCGCCGGCGGGGCGTTCTTTTTATTGGCTTCAGCTATCGGGATGCTGAGGCTGCCCGATTTTTACTGCCGGCTGCATGCTTCCGGCAACAGTGAGACTCTCGGTATCATGCTTTCTTTTATCGGGCTGATGATCTATGAAGGTATGACGATAGTTTCGGTGAAGCTGCTGCTGATTTCCCTGCTGATCGTTTTGGGGAATCCGATCGGCACGCATATTCTGAGCAAGGCGGCCTATAAATCAGGACATCATGTCTGGACTTTGGAAGAAGACGCAAAGGAGGATAAGGAAGATGCAGATCTACATCATTGAAGCACTGTTATTGGTATTCCTTATAATTACTACTGTTTGCGTTATTTTCTGCAAGGATATCCTGTGTGCGGCTGTCATTTACAGTGAGTTCAGTTTCTGTGCCGTGCTGCTGTATCTGATGATGGGCGCGCCTGACGTAGCCTTTACAGAGGCCGTTATCGGCACGATCTCAACGATCTATTTTGTAGTGTCGCTGAAGAAAATAGACAGGTGGTGTAAGTAATGCGCGGTTTAGTAACAGTTTTACTGGCAGTTATCACAGGGATGTTCTGTTCCTTTGTGACATATCTGCCGTTCATCGGCGATGTCAATTCGGCGCCGAACCAGCATGTTACGCCTATTTACATCGAGCGCAGCGTGCAGGACACCGGGTCGCCCAATATCGTTACCGGGCTTCTGGCCGACTATAGAGGCTTCGATACGATGTGGGAAACTACAGTGATGTTTCTGGCCGGGCTGACAGTCGTGATGCTGCTGAGCAGCAGTACGATGGGACGCAGACCGGAAAAGGAGGATGAGGACGCATGAAGAAACCTTTCGGCGGCATAGTCCTTGATACGGCGTTCAGGCTTATAGTGCCGTTTTCTCTGGTTTACGGAGTGTATGTTCTGATTTTCGGCGAGGCCGGACCCGGCGGCGGATTCCAGGCGGGCGCGCTGCTGTCGATCGGTGTGGTTTTATCCAGACTGATCATGGGCGATCAGGCATCGTTCAATATTTCGATAAAAAATTCGCTGGTCCTGGCCGGCGTCGGGACCTTCATCTATGCGGCTACCGGCTGGCTGGCAATGCTTAACGGCGGCAATTTCCTGGATTACAGTTATCTGCCGTTTAAAGCAGAGCATACCAACGAGCTGCATGCTTTGGGGATTTTATTTATTGAGATCGGGGTAACGATCTGCGTTATGATGACGATTCTCAATATTCTGGATGCTGTTGTGGAAAGGGGGGACGAAAATGGGAGCGCTAAATGAATTTTTACAGACCAAGGGGATCTACACGCTGGTCATGATCTTGTTTTTTCTGGGCGTGTACGGTATGGTTCTGAGCAAAAATTACATGAAAAAGCTGATGGCGATGAACGTCATGCAGGTTGCTGTTATTTTCTTCTTCCTGTGCCTGGGACAAAAGGAAGGCGGTATGATTCCGATTTTTGATCCGGCCGTAACGGATGCCGCTTCCTATATCAATCCGCTGCCCCACTGTCTGATGCTGACGGCGATCGTCGTCAGTCTGGGTACAACGGGTGTGGCTATTGCTTTGCTGATGCGGATCAAAGAAGTTTACGGCTCCGTTGAAGAAGTAGAGGTTATAAGGAGGGCCAGCAAATGATCCAGCATTGTCCTGTACTGATCGTGCTGCTGCCTCTGACGGCGGCTCTGCTCTGCCTCTTATTCAGCAAGTTCAATAAGAATCTCGGTTCCTGGCTGGTCATCGGCTCGATCGCCGGTTCGCTGGCCTGCTCGCTGCAGGTACTGCATCAAACTCTGACCAGCGGCGAAGCTATCCACTACTGGATGGGCAACTGGGAACCGCCTTTGGGTATTGAGTTTGTGATCGATCCGCTGAGCGCGGTGATGGCGGTTTTGATAACCTTCATTTCGCTGATGGTTGCTGTGTACAGCAAGCCCTTTATGCGCAAGGAAGACTGGCTGCATATCGGCGGTTATTATACTTTGTATGGACTTTTGACGGTGGGCTTGTGCGGTATGGTCATCACCGGTGATATGTTCAATCTGTACGTTTATTTAGAGGTCATGTCCCTGTCCGGTTACGGGCTTATCGCCATGGGCGGTAAAAAATCAATGCTGGCAGCTTTTCGTTATATGCTGATCGGTACGATTGGCGCTTCCCTGTATCTGATTTCTGTTGCTTATCTGTATGCGATGACCGGTACTTTGAATATGGCGGATCTGGGCGAAAGGATCATGCCTTATCTCAGTTCGCCGCCGTTCGCTTTAGCGGTTGCATGTCTGTTTATCGGTTTCGGTATCAAAATGGCACTGTTCCCGCTGCACGGCTGGCAGCCGGACGCTTACAACTTTGCCCATCCCGGTTCGGCGGCCTTTATTGCCGGCGTGATGAGCAAGGTTCCAGCCTACGCAATCATTCGTTTCTTCTTTTATATTTTCGGTGTCAATAATCCGATCATCAGCACTGCCTTAACAGTTTTAGGCATTCTTGGCATCGGCGGCGTGCTGATCGGTTCGATCATGGCGCTGGCCCAGTACGACTTCCGCCGGATGCTGGCTTATTCCAGTGTGGCGCAGATCGGTTACATTGCTATCGGTCTGGCGATCGGCAATATGTATGGTTTTATCGGCGCCGTACTGCATATCATCAACCACGCTTTTATGAAAAGCGCGCTGTTTCTTGTTATCGGCGGTATCCAGTACCGTTTCGGCGAAATCAATCTGTACCGTTTAGGCGGTCTGAATAAAAAAATGACTTTAAGCACGATCACCGTTACGTTAGCGGCTTTGTCGATGGTCGGTATCCCTCCAACGGCGGGCTTTTTCAGTAAATGGTATCTGATGCTGGGCGCTTATCAGGGCGGGCAGTATTTCTATATCGTTATTCTTGTTATCAGCAGCTTGCTGAACGCAGTTTATTTCTTCCGTATTCTTGAGCAGATGTTTGTTCAGCACGAGGCGTCGCTGACAGAAATCAACAGGCATGAAGGCAAGCTGGGCCTGCCGCCTGAGATGGCGATCCCGATTTTGTGTGCCGGTATCGGGATTTTAGTCCTGGGCTTTTACAGCGTGGATATTGTTGACGATATTCTCAAATCTGGACTGCCGGAGGTGTTTCTGAGATGACGATCATGGATTGCAGACCCTTCCTGGCAGTAGGCGTTTCCTTCCTCGCGGCGGTGCTGATCTCTTTCAGCCGCAGATATCCTAATGTCCGCGAAAGCTGGAGCGTTATTGCTTCATTTATTAAATTCGGCTTGATCATATCTATGGTACCGGGCGTTCTGGCGGGTGTGACCTATGAATGGACCCTGTTCCAGATCACTGATACGATCGGCTTTACCCTGCGTGCCGACAGCGCCGGTATTCTCTTTGCCTGTCTGGCTGCGCTTTTATGGATACCGATCAACTTCTATTCCATTGGTTATATGCGCTGTAACAATGAACATGAGCAAACAGGCTATTTTGCCGCTTTTGCTATTTGTATGAGTTCGGTTATGGGCATTGCGATGGCTTCTAATCTGCTGACATTCTTCTTCTTTTACGAGCTGCTGACGATCGCCAGTTATCCGCTGGTCTTGCATAAGCGCAACGAAGAAGCTCTGCTGGCCAGCCGTAAATATCTGATCTACACTTTGATTTCCGGGCAGCTGTTTTTGGCCGGACTGGTGGCAGTTTACTGCATTTCCGGTACGATGGATTTCAAGGCAGGCGGCTTTTTGACAACGGATATGGCGCCTACCTGGCAGCTGCAGCTCATCTTCCTGATCATGATCCTGGCTGGGTCGGTAAAAGCAGCTGTCATGCCGCTGCATGGCTGGCTGCCGGCAGCGATGATCGCCCCGACGCCTGTCAGCGCCCTGCTGCATGCGGTGGCAGTTGTTAAGACTGGTGTTTTCGCTGTCCTGCGTATCATCGGTTTCGTTTTCGGTCCTAAGCTTTTGGCGGATATCGGGACTGCTGATATCCTGGCCTGGTTTGCGGCCGGCAGTATCATCATTTCCTCGCTGATCGCTATTCAGCAGGATAATCTGAAACGGCGGCTGGCCTTTTCGACGATCGGGCAGCTTTCTTATATCGTTTTAGGCGCGGCGCTGCTGTCGCCGCTCAGTATCAAAGGCGCGTATCTGCATCTGGTGGCCCATGCGGTCATGAAGATCACGCTCTTTATGTGTGCCGGTGTTATTATTGTCAGGACGCATCGCAGTAATATCAGTGAGATGTACGGTATCGGCAAAAAGATGCCGATCACGATGTGCTGCTTTACGATCGCCTCGCTGGGTATTGCCGGGATGCCGTTTCTGGTCGGCTTTATCAGTAAGTGGAACCTGGCGCTGGGCGCTTTGCAGTCCGGCAAGCCCTTATATGTTGCAGTACTGATCGCAAGCGCGATGCTGGCGCTTACTTATTTGATGCCGGTCTGTCAAATGGCGTATTTTAAAAGGGACCCGCAGGAACAATTCCGTACTTATGGTGAGATCAGCTACAGAATGCTGCTGCCGATCTGTTTCACAACGATTCTGGCGCTTGTTTTAGGCGTGATGCCGGAAATATCCCCGAATTTCTACGCAATGGCTTCGCAGGCAGCAGATAGTATCTGCCAGGGCTGGACTGGAGGTGGCTGGTGATGAAGCTGACGAAAACTGCTTTGTATAAGCTGGTTATTATAGTAGCGGTGCTTGCCGCTGTCCTGGAGTTTTTCTTCGCTCATCCTCATTATCACGAATGGTGGAACACTACCCCGGGTTTTAATCTGCTGTTTGGTTTTGCAGGCTGCTGGCTGTTGATTTTTGTAGCTAAAATAGTTATGACGCCGCTGCTGCAGCGTCCGGAAGATTATTATGATGACGGAGGTGACGATGACGATGAGTAATCTGCACCCCGGTTTTATCCTGATCGCTGTCGGATTGATAGCATTGTTTGTTCCTAAAAGCCTGCGCCGGCCGGTGCTTGCGGCAGGCCCGCTTTTGGGATTAGGCGCGGTGCTGACGCTGGCGCCGGGCACGAATGCGACGCTGCCCTTTATCAACGGGATCACGCTGCATTATCTCCATGTAGACGCGCTCAGCTGGATCTTCGCCCTGATTTTCTGTATGATGGCGGCTATCGGCGGTATCTATGCCTGCCATAACAGTAACAGGATGGAAGCCTTCTGTTCGATGACTTATGCCGGCAGCGCGCTGGGCGTAACTTTAGCCCAGGACTGGCTGACTCTGATCTTCTTTTCGGAGCTGATGGCGGCTACTTCGCTGTTTCTTATCTGGTGTAAAAAAACTCCTGCTTCGCGGCAGGCTGGTTATCGGTATTTATTAGTGCATATGTTCGGCGGCAATCTGCTGCTGGCCGGTATTTTCTTAAAGGTCAGCGCCGGAGATTATTTAGTTATGCCGCTGGCACAGGGACCATGGGATACTGCCTTCTGGCTGATCTGTCTCGGCATTTCCATCAATGCGGCCGTAGTGCCGCTGCACGCCTGGCTGGTTGACGCTTACCCCGAAGGTACGGTCACCGGCAGCGTTTTTCTGAGTTCGTTCACTACTAAAGTCGCTGTTTATTGTCTGATCCGCATTTTTGCAGGCACTGACTTCCTGATCTGGTTCGGTGTGCTGATGGCTTTATACGGAGCCTGCTATGCGATCATGGAAAATGATATGCGGCGTCTGCTTTCTTACCACATCGTCAGCCAGGTCGGCTTTATGGTCGCCGGCGTAGGATTGGGAACGGCTATGGCGCTGAACGGCGCAACAGCGCATGCTTTCAGCCATATCCTTTATAAATCACTGCTCTTTATGTGTGCCGGCGCGATCATTTATGCGACTGGTATCCGCAAAATCAACCAGCTGGGCGGTCTTGCTAAAAAGATGCCGTTTACGTTCTGGTGCTTTGTGATCGCTGCCCTTTCGATTTCCGGTGTGCCGCTGTTCAACGGCTTCATCAGTAAATCCATCACGATCAGCGCCGCCGCTGCTGCCCATTACGGTTCTGTTGAGCTGCTGCTGCAGCTGGCTGGTGTCGGTACGTTTTTATCCATCGCCCTCAAGATGATCTACTTCATCTTCCTGGCGCCTGACAACGGCGTGGTCATCAAACGTGAAGTTCCGAAGAATATGTATGTAGCCATGGGTATCGGCGCGACTCTGTGCGTGTTATACGGCGTTTATCCCGAGCTTTTGTACAGGTATCTGCCCTTTACGATGGAACCATACCACCCCTTTACGGTCGACCATATTACTCAGTCTATAGAAATGCTGGGAATGGCGATGCTGCCGTTCATGATGTATCTGCCAAAAATGGCGCCGCATACAGCTTTATCACTGGATACGGACTGGTTTTACCGAAAGCCTTTTGCGGGCATCGTGACCGGGCTGTCTTATCTGTGCTGTGCAGTAAGCCGGGCGCTTGGCAATACCTGGGAGGTATTATATGAAAAATCCATGGAGCTGAGTCATAACCCAATGGAATTTTTGGATGCCAAGCCTTTGCGCAACAGTCCCAAATATAATCCGGAAAATTACCGTACTTCGATCGCCGATCCGATCATGATAACATTAACAATATTATTCTGTTCTCTGTGTTATTTTATGGCGATCATTTAATAAAAAATAACGAACCGTACCAGTATTTAAAGCCGGTACGGTTTTTTATTGACTAAATCCCGCCGCTGGCGTACAATGAAATCTATTGATATTTAAAGGAGTGCAGTTTATGCAGCTTTCATTTCGCCTGGGCGTGATATTCATTCTGCTGGCAGCAGCAGCCTGGGGACTGGGCGGCGTTGCCGGCCAGTTTTTATTTCAATTTTATGATGTAGGCGCTCCCTGGCTTATCGCGGTAAGACAGATCATTGCCGGCGTGGTCTTTTTAGGCTATCTGCTGTGCCGCGGCGAGAATATCTGGGCAGTGCTGCAGGATAAAGAAGATCGTAAAGATCTGCTGGCATTTTCTTTTCTGGGATTGTTAGGGGCACAGTTTGGTTTTTATTACACGATCTCACTGTGCAATGCGGCTACTGCTACAGTGCTGCAATATACGGCGCCGATCTTTGTCATGCTGTGGATGTCCTGGAAAAACCGCTGCCTGCCGGAAGGGCGTGAGTTCGTCGGTATTTTTTTTGCTCTGGCCGGAGTTTTTCTGATCGCTACTCACGGCAGCCTGGATTCGGTGGTATTGTCGCCAGCGGCGCTGACCATTGGGATAATTTCTGCTATTTCCCTGGCGTTTTATACAGTTATGCCGTTTCGGCTGCTGCAAAAATATTCGACGACTTTGATCATCGGCTGGGGACAATTTTTATCAGGCGGATTTCTTTGTATCTTCATCAATCCTTTTGAGCCCAGCGGCCATTGGGATGGTGCGGCAGTCGCTGCTATGGTCTATCTGATCCTTGGGGCTACGGTACTGAGCTACAGTGTTTTTTTAGTGGGCTTAAAAGTAGTAGGCGCTACTAAAGCCAGTCTTATTTCCTGTGCCGAACCTTTAGCTTCGATCATTGCCGTAGTGCTGTGGCTGAAAACGCCTCTGACGCTGGAGGATCTGGTCGGGATGACCTGCATTATTTTAACCGTGGTTTTATTGTCACTGCCTAAAAAATAAATTAAAAAAATACATGGACGGAGCTTTCCGTCCTTTTTTATTTGTCATAGTCTATGGTACAATAGAGTTAACAAAAATAAAGGAGTTGATTGTATGAGCATAAGTCATTATTCCTATAAATATGGTCATGGCAGTAAAGAGTTTTCTCTGGAGTCCGACCGTGTTATCAAAGAGGTCACAGTGGCCAAAATGCCATTGCTGGAGGATGTCAAAGCGGCGATTTTAGATGCCGTCTATCATCCTATCGGCAGTGCGCCAATCAACGAACTGGTCAAACCGGGACAGAAGATTGCCTTTATCTGCAACGATCCGACACGTGTGGCCAACAGTTTTGTCTTTATGCCCATTCTGGTCAACGAAATGAATAAGCTGGGTATCAAGGACGAGGATATGCATATCGTTTTTGCCTTAGGCACGCATCGTAATATGACTCATGAAGAAATGGTCGAAGCCGTCGGTGCAGAGGTGGCAGGGCGTTTAAAAATGTATAACAGTGATGCCAAGGTCAGTGAGGATTTTGAGTATTTCGGTGATACCTCCCGCGGTACGCCGGTCTGGCTCAATAAGCATATCTGTCATGTCGATCACGTTATTATGACTGGAACGATCGTACATCATTATTTCAGTGGTTACGGCGGCGGACGGAAAGCCATTCTGCCGGGTGTTGCAGCTATGGAAACCGTACGTGTCAACCACAGCTTTATGCTGGATCCTAATGCAGGTCTGGGTAAAACTGTCGGCAATCCTGTTTATGAAGACCAAATGGAAGGTGTGGCCATGTTTGCCAAAAACCATTCCGTATTTCTTTTTAATGCGATCCTGAATGCTCAGCATGAATTTTTAAAGATTTTTGCCGGTGATTATGTAAAAGCACATCAGGAAGCCTGCAAATTCGTCGATCAGGTCTACGGTGTCGAGATCCCGCAGGCGGCAGATCTGGTTATCGCCAGCTGCGGCGGTTATCCCAAGGATATCAATGTATATCAGCTGCAGAAAACAATGGATAATGCCTGGTGTGCTGTGCGTGAAGGCGGGGTAGTGATCATTATCGGCGAATGTGAAGAAGGCAGCGGTTCGAAGGTGCTGGAAGAAACCTGCAAACGTTTGGGAACGGCAGACGCTATCAAAGCCGACTTGGAAAAACATTTTGAGATCGGTGCCAATAAAGCTTTCGCGGTAACACGTCTTACCAAAAAAGCAAAGTTTATTTTAGTTTCGTCACTGGACAAAGAGCTGGCGCATGATATGCTGTTCGAAGCAGTGCCTACCGTGGAAGAAGCTCTGGCTGAAGCCGAAAAAGTAATTGGCAATGACTATAATATTATTCTGATGCCTGAAGGCAGCTTAACGGTACCACTTCTTCCAGCTTAAAGACAATAGTTTAAATATCAATTTAATTTGTATTTTTATAACTTATGCCTATATTTAAAAACGATTACAAATATTTTTATGCAAGAAAGTATTGCTTTAGCCTGAGGTTTAAGTTATAATAAATTCTGCGAATGTATTCTTAGATATTAAAAAAACTATTGCCTGCTGTATCTGCAATTTCGTAAATGCAGATTAAATTAAAAGGAGTTGTGAAGAAATGAACATTGATTACAAAGCTATTGGGGTCAGAATCAAAGCTGCCCGTGCGCGTAAAGGCGTTACCCAAGGCTATATCGCAGAAGTGACCGGTCTGTCTACACCGCATATCAGTAATATTGAAACAGGAAATACTAAATTAGGCCTGCCTACGATTATTCATCTGGCTAATGTTCTGGATGTTTCCGTAGACGAGCTCCTCTGTGATAATATTCACCGCAGCGAGAAGATTTTCCAAAATGAGCTGGCAGAATTATTGCAGGGCTGCGACGCCCATGAGCTGCATCTGATCACTGAACTGGCCAAGGTTGTTAAGAAAAACAGTCTGGACGGAGTGAAAAAAACCAGAGGCCGCAAACCGAAAAATAAAATCTGAGCAAAGCTTTTTAAACCTGCATTTCCAAAACCTTTATGTTATAATATAAATATCAGTAAAAGCTGTAGTGAAAAGGTGGACGGAAGTTATGGATAAATTTGTTCAAACAGAATTAGAAGGTGCCGGCGTTAATGTCGAAGAAACTTTAAAACGTTTTATGAATAATGAAATGCTGATGATAAAGTTTCTGAGAAAATTTGTTGACGACGAAAATATGAATAAACTGCGTACACTCATCGCTGATAAACATTATAATGAGGTACTGCCTGTAGCGCATACGCTGAAAGGCGTCAGTGGAAATCTTGGTCTTATTAAACTATATGAGATTTTTTCCAGAATGTGTCAGGACTGCCGTAATGATCAGTATGAAGATTTGGACGGGCTGTTCGCTCAGGCTGAAGCAAATTATTCTAAAGTCGTAGAGGCGATTAAAAAAATTTAAATGCCAGACCCGGAATTTATTCCGGGTCTTTTTTTATGTTTTAAGGATTTTTAATTAAAGCTATTGCCAAGTAACATTTGATAAAGTATAATAAAGCAACAAGAGTATTGAAAAATAGGAAACCGCTAAAAATAATTGTTATTGATAATTTAAAGGGTCATTTGCGGAGGGAAAGTATGCAGCTGAACGTTACTACTGACTATGCCATAAGAATAGTTTTGTATTTGGCAATCAAAAAAGAGATCACTACATCAAAAGAAATCGGAGCCGCGATGGGGATTCCGAAAAATTATGTACTGAAAATAACTCATAAGCTGGTAGAGGCTGGAATCATTGAAAGACTGGTAGGAGCGCAGGGCGGCTTTTCGCTGGCACAGAAAATAGATGATATCACTTTATTGGATATCCTCAATATCATGGAACCGACAATGAGGGTTAACCGTTGTCTGGAAGAGGATAAATTCTGCAGCCGTTATGCTACTGAAAATTGTCCGGTCCGCGGGTTTTACTGCAAGCTGCAGGAAGAACTGGAAAAAAGTTTAAAGAAAATGACGATTAAAAGGTTGCTGGCAGACGCAAATTAAAATTTGTTGTTAAAGAAACTTATAACTGAATATGGATATTTAGGCGGAGTATAAAATATTCCGTTTGAATAACTCCCCGGTTACCCGTTTTGTTTTTTTAAGCAAAACGGGTAACTTTTTTATGCGCCGTTGAAAAACGGCGCTTTATTTTTGAGCTTGGTTAAAGTCAGATTGGTACCAGTTGCAAGACTTTCAGACAAGCGTATTCACTTACAACAAAAATGTCTTGCGGGGGGGGACAAATATGATAGTATAATGTAAATTAAAGAATAAGAATAAAAATAGCAATACAATATATTAATAAAATATTAAGGGAAAATATTAACAAATAGATAAATAATATAGCGGATAAGTGAAAGGAAGCGATAAACTGGCCAAAACATAAACTTATCACTATAAGTTTATATAAAAAATCAAAGGGGAGATAAAAATGAATAACAAGAAAGCTTTAAGAATGGCGGTCACACTGGCGATAATAAATATGCCGCTTTTAGCGCAGGCCGCAGATGTAAGTCCCGTAAGGATTACAGACGGCAGTACCTATACGATGACAGCTGATTCTGTAATAAATACCGGTTCTAATACAACAGGTATTTTTGTCGGGTATAAAGATGGCGGTACGATTGTTGGCGATAATGTTACCGTTACCAGCGACGGCTATGGTATCCAAATCCAGACTTATGCTACAGGGGGCGTTGCAGGCAGCGGCGATTGTAGTATTAAGCTTGGTAAAACGATCGTTGAGGCTAAATCTTCTGCGGTACGTGTAGACTCAAGCAGCTATGGTCAAAAGGCGACAGTTATTTTAGGTGCCGGCAGTATTTTAAATTCATCAGCTAATTCTGCTGTGTACGTTACGGGTAAAGATTCTCTGCTCCAAATAGGCGATGGCAGTACAGTTACCGGCAACAGTTATGGTGCTACAGGGGCAGCGCTTGCTTCCTCCAGCGGCGGTAAGATTGAAATCGGCAACGGTGTTACGATAGGGCACGATAATATCAGAGGCTATGATGTCAACAGCATTGCGGTATTATCGATGGATGGCAATGCGAGCCAAGGCCAAAGTAATATTACAATCGGCGACGACAGTACGATTTATGCCAAAGGGAAAGGTTATGGCGCAAATGCCGTTCAGGCGGGCTATTTATCATATACTGGTTTTAACGGTGTTGGTACTAAACAGGGGAGCTCCGGACAGATAAGTGTAGGCGATAAGGCAACTATCTGGACGGAAGGGGACGAGTCCTTTGCTGTCTATGGTATCCATGCCGATTCCACGCTTTATGTTGGCAAAGATGCCGAGATCAATACTCAGGGCGATAAGGCTTCGGCTGTCCGCGGCGGCAATATTACTAAAGTATATGATTTTACTGCTGCCGGCGGCAAAATCACTATTGATGAAGGGGCAGAAATCAAAACTCTGGGGGATCAGTCACATGGTGTAGACGCCCGTTATGACGGCACTCTGATCGAATTAAAAAAAGACGCGGTCATAACGACAGTTGGCAGTGAGTCTCATGGCGTAACGGCGCTTGCCGGCGGCACGGTAATTTTACAGGACGCTGCTGTTACTGTGGATTCAACAAAAGATGCTTATGCTTTCAGTGCGGAAGGTAAAGATAGTGATACAGCTGCCGTCAGCACTATTACCGGCAGTGGTGTTTATAATATTGTCGGTGATATCAGGGCTGCGGACGGCGGCATTCTTACATTATATTTGGCAGAAGGTTCGCGGTTTGAGGGAAAGGCTGTGCTCGACAGCGGCAATGATTCACAGAGCACCTTAACTATAGCTAAAAATTCGTTGTGGACTTTAACTGGCAATTCACAGCTCAACAGTTTGCAGAATGAACAGTCTGTGATCGATATGACCGGCGATAATAAGGCTTTCAGTACGCTGTCTGTGGAAACGCTGACAGGTAACGGTGGGACGATCATTATGGATATTGATGGTTCCCAGGTTGATGCCAGTGATAAAATTTATGTCACAGGTGATTTCAGCGGAAGCCAGACACTGTCACTGAAGGAGATAAATGGACTCGACAGTGATCCGGGAATAGGCCAGGCGGCAGAAAATACTGTTTTAGCCAGTGTCAACGGCAGCGGTACTTTTACGGCTGATGATCAGGAAGGCACTTTGTACTGGCAGCGTTATGAGCTGGGACAAAAAGACAGTGCTGCTTCCGGTTATACGACGGACTGGTATTTGAAAGGCATTACAAATCTTAACCTGCCGACAACCAGTGTAGAGGCTATCGCTGCTTCGGGAGCACTGGCTTATCATACCTGGCGCGACCATGATCAGCTGCTGCAGCGGCTGGGAGATCTGCGCCAGCATGGTAGAGAGGAAGAGGGCGTCTGGGTAAGGGTCAAAGGCGGTAAGCTGAGCCGCAGTGACCAGTTTGAATTTGAGAATAAATACACACAGTATGAGCTTGGCTATGACCAAAAATTGAAGTCAACGCCGGCGTATACGCGTTATGCTGGTATTTCCTTCAGCTATTTGGATGGCGACAGCAGTTACAGCAGCGGCAGCGGTGAGAATAAAGTTAAAGCTTTAAATATTTACGGTACGCAGATCGGTGCTAAGGGCCATTACCTTGATTTAGTGTTGAAATACAGTCAGCTTGATAATGATTTTAAGGTTTTTGATACCTCCGGTAATAAGATCACCGGTGACTATGACCAAAATAGCTTATCGATAAGCGCGGAATATGGGCGCAAAAACAATCTGAAAAATAATTGGTATATCGAACCGCAGGCCCAGCTCACTTTTGGCAGGCTGCGCGGAACTGACTACACCACAAGCAATGGCATCAGGGTAGATCAGGATGGAATCGACAGTTTTGTGGGACGTATTGGTTTCAATATTGGTAAAGATATCAATGAAAAAACTAATATATACTTGAAAGCTAATCTGATGCATGAATTTGGCGGCGGCTATAATGCCTCAATGGTGGATGCCAGCGGTACAAAAGCAAGACTGGATCGTGATTTTGATGATACCTGGTTTGAATATGGCTTAGGCGCAGCAGTGCAGACTGGTAAAAACAATTACTTCTATGTTGATGTCGAGCGCAGTGCCGGCAGTGATTATAAAAAAGACTGGCAGTGGAATGTCGGAGCCAGATGGAGTTTCTAAATAATTTCTTTGATTTTCGGCAAGGTGTTGCAACCCTCCTGCTTGCTTGAGAATATCCCCAAAAACAGCCGCTTTAGTTTAAAGCGGCTTGTTTTTCTTATGAGCGCACCGTTAGGAGAACGGTGCGTTTATTTTTTTGTAAAAAAGTCAGATTGGTATCAGTTGCAAGACTTTCAGACAAGCGTATTCACTTACAACAAAAATGTCTTGCGGGGGGGACAAATATGGTATTGTGTTAAAAATAAACTATAAGAATACTATTAGATATTAAGGTTAATAAATTATCTTAAATTATAAAATTGCAACTATCAGGAATGAAAGAAAACTGGAGAGATTAGCTCTTCATAGCTGCAGTCGCAATGCTACACTGCAGGATAGATAAATGAAGTTTTTTATAAACATCAGGCAGCAATTATTCAGATGATTTGTATTCCAATGAATATAAATATAATTATGTCAAATCAAGGGGGATAAAAATGAGCAGACAAAAATATTTGCAGATGGTGGTGACTTTAGCAGTTTTAAGTATGCCGTTTTCAGCTAATGCGGCAGATGCTCCGATCAATGCCGGAGCCGGCACGACGGTAACTGTCGGCGATAATTATGAAATCGAAATGACAGGAAACGGTTCTACAGCTGTTGCAGCAGCTCAGAATGCAAACGTTACGTTGGGTAATGATGCAAAAATAACTGTAGATGGAGATTCAGCTTATGGGGTCCAGACAAACGGAGAAAATTCTAAAATCGAATTTGGTGATGGTGCTGGAATCGAAATGACAGGCAATGCTGCTGTCGGTGTTGAAACCAGTGCAGATAATTCGCACATCAAATTCGGAGAGTCGGCGGAAATAGTTCTTCAAGGAGACTATAATTATGGTGCGTCTGTATGGTCTGAAAATTCCAGTATTGAATTTGGCGCTGACGCAAAAATAACTGCTGTCAGTAATGCCGTACGTGTTGGAGGGAACGATTCACAAGCGATTTTTGGCGCGGATGCTATTCTGACTACAAGCGGTGATAATGCTTATACAGTGCATTTAGGTGCCGCCTCTGGTTCCAGTATTACTTTTGATAACGGTGCTGTCATCAATTCGGATGGTCATGCCAGTATTGGTGTTTTTATCGAACGGTCCGGTGAAGTAAGCTTTAAGGATCAAGCAGAAATTAAAGTAACAGGCGATTTTGCTTATGGAGTTTATCTTCAAAACCAATATGATGGTAACGTCAGTAAAATAACTTTTGGCGATGGTGCACAAATAGAAGCACATGGTTATAATGCTGATGGAATTCATGTTGAAGCAGAAAACAGCACGGCAGAATTCGGCGATGATACAGTAGTAATCGTTTCCGGTGAAGACAGTACGGGCGTTTCTTTTGGCGGTGCCGGATCGAAAGGTGTTTTCGGAAATAATACTTATATTGAGGCTTCTGGTGAATACAGCGAAGGTGTATATGCTGGAGGAGAGGGGAGCAGTATTGAGTTTGGCAGTAATGCCAGCGTGGTCATAACAGGTAACGACAGTTATGGCGCCCGGGTATATGCAGCAGACGCTGTGATAAATTTCGGCGATGATGCAGTTATCAGTGTATCCGGTGAAGATGCAAAAGCGTTATGCGTCAGTGCAGATGATGCGCTGATTAAAGTAGGCAATAATGCGCAGATTACGGCGGAAGGCATGAATGCCCAGGCCTTGTTGCTTTGGGCTGATGGCAATTCCGGCAAAATAGAAATTGGCGACAATGCGACAATTACAGGTAATGCCGATACTGATTATCAGTCAAATCTTATCCAGGTCATGAGTGAAAATGGTGTTATTGAGATCGGTGACGATGTTAAGATAAATTATAACTATACCGGAACTGATGAAGTTATCGGCAGTGCGCTGTCTGTTACTGATGCCGGTGGCAAAATAGTTATAGGCAATGGCGCCGTTATCCGTGTGGATGGTTTTGACGGCGGAGCTGAGATCATTGGGGACGGCGGCGAGATTTCCTTCGGCGATAATCTTGATTTGTCTATTGTCAATACTTCTTATGCCAATGGACTACGGGTAGCTGGTGAAGATGCGAGACTGGTTGTAGGAGATAATGCCAAAATACATATAAATGGTTCCGACTCTGATGGGGTTTTAGTAGGGGCCAGTGGTTATGATGGGATGTCGGCAGCGTTTGGTAAAAATGCTCAAATCATTGTTGAGGGCGATTCCAGTAATGCAGTTCGGGCGGAAGCCTGGGACGGCAAAGGCGCAAAAGTTGAATTTGGCGCTGACGCTCAGATTATAGCCAAGGGTGATGCGGTGATGGGAGTCAGTGCTGGTGGTGAAAATACCATAATTGACTTTACTGAAAATGTAAATGTAACTATAGGCACGGAAACAGTCCCCAGCAATAACGGTTCATGGGGGATTGAAGCAAGTTCCGGTGCGACGGTCAATGTTGATGGTCTGGCACAGATTAATATTTTCGGAGAAGACAGCATGGGCCTGCAGGCAGTCAGCACAGGGAAGATCATCCTGGAGCGGGCTATCATCAAGGCTGTTGGCAATAATACAACAGCAGTACTGGGTGATGAAAACGGCGGCGAGATATATATTGGCGGCAACAGTATCGTTGAAGCTGAAGGTGAAGGTGCCAAGGCGCTTTCTGCTACTGCTGGTTATGTAGAAATGGGTGCAGATGCGTTAATTTCCGCAGTCGGTAAGGGAGCTAATGCCGTGAGAGGCAATTATGCAGATGCTGAGATCAAAATTGGTGAAAGTGCGCTTATAGAAGCACAGGGCGAGAATGCAGCGGGCGTTTATGCATGGTGGGGTGCTGTGATAGATGTTGCTGATAACGCTGTGATAAGTGCAGACGGTAAAAATTCGCGTGGCGTGGTAGCACAGCACACAAACGCCGAGATTACTTTAGGTGATTCCACACAGATAGAAGTTAATGGTGATGGAGCTATCGGATTGATGGCTACGGCGCAAAGCGGTTTTGAAGGCAGTAAGATCAATACCGGAGAGGACCTTTTACTGGCAGTAAGTGGTAATGATGCTATGGGTATCTATGCGACGATGGGTAAAACCGCTGTGGGCGCAAAGGCGCAGATCACTGTTGATGGTGATAATGTGACTGGTGTATACGCTGCAGATCAGGGTACTGTTACTTTAGCAGATAAAGTACAGATTTCAGTTGATGGTGATAGCGCTTATGGTATTTATACTAATCACAGTGGTGCCGGAGCCAGCGTGGAATTGCAGGGAGATACCGCTATTTTGGTAAATTCCGATGATGGGTATGCCTTATATGCCAAGGCTGGGGCGATTACGTCTAATCTGAACGGCGGTACTACTGTTGCCAGCGGCGGTAAATATTTCATCGAAGGCGATATGAAAACGGGAACCGATGGCATTATTGATTTGCTGATGGAACAAGATTCTATATTTACTGGGAAAACTGATGCCGGTGATGGTAATATTTCTTTGGGACTTACTGACAGTGTCTGGAATGTGACCGGTGATTCGACGGTAACGCATATGATAAATCAGAATTCTGTTATTGATATGACTTCCGATAATCAAGGCTTCAGCACATTGACTGTCGATCATTTAAGTGGTAACGGAGGCAAGATCATTCTGGATATCGACGGCAGCGTAGCGCATCAAAGCGATAAACTGATTGTAACTGACACTTTTACCGGTAACCATGTTTTATCATTAAAAGAAATCAATGCGCGCGAAGGTGATCCTACGCTTGGTGCTGATGCGCATGGTACTGTTTTGGCAAGTGTCAACGGAGGTAACGGAGTATTTACTGCCGAAGACGGCGAAGGTACTTTATACTGGCAGCGTTATGAACTTGATACGCTTAATAATAGCAATGATCTTTACACACACTGGTATTTGAAAAGCATTAACACGTTGAACCCTGGTGATAAGCCAACTACAACCGTAGAAACTGCTGTAGCGGCAGGAGCGTTAGCGTATCATACCTGGCGCGACAGCGGAACGCTACTGGAGCGGATGGGTGATCTGCGCCATAATGGCGACACAGCGCAGGGAGCCTGGGTCAGAGTCCAGGGCAGCAAGATAGGGCGCGAGGGTAAATTTAAATTTGAAAATAAATATACCATGTACGAACTGGGATATGACCAGAAAATGAAACAGACAGATAAGTATACGCGTTACGGTGGTGTGTCCTTCAGCTATACTGACGGCAGCAGCAGTTACAGAAGCGGCGATGGTGATAATAAGAATAAGGCTATCAATTTCTATGTAACACAGCTTGGCAATAAAGGACATTATCTTGACGTAGTGGCTAAAATAAACCATATGGACAATGATTTTGAAGTTTTCGACAGCAATGCTAAAAGGATAACAGGCGATTTTGATAATACAGGTATTTCTTTGAGCGCTGAATACGGCAGAAAAAACAGTCTGAGTAAAAATGGCTGGTATATTGAACCGCAGGCACAGATGACTATTGGTTATCTGGGCGGAAGTAATTACAGCACAGGTGACGCTCAAGTCGAGCAAAGCGGTATCAGCAGTATTTTAGGACGCGTCGGGTTCAATTTAGGGCGTGATATCAACAAAAAAACTAATTTCTATGTCAAAGCCAATTTGCTGCATGAATTCAGCGGTGATTATGAAATTCGTTTTAGTGACAAATATGGCAATAGACTTAAAGTAGAAGATGATTTCAATGATACCTGGTTTGAATATGGTATAGGTATTGCCTATCAGGCAAGTGAAAACAACCATTTCTATTTTGATATCGAACGCAGCACTGGCAGTGATTTCAAGAAAGACTGGCAGTGGAATGTTGGTGCCAGGTGGACCTTTTAAATAGTTGCTTTGATTTTCGGCAAGGTGTTGCAACCCTCCAGCTTGCTTGAGAATATCCCCAGCCTCCGTTCCATTTTTATGGAACGGAGGTTTGTTTATCGACGGGCGGTAATTAAAATCCTGTTGAGAAAATGAGCTGTTGAAAACAGGGTATATTGACAGTACTTGCCGGGTTGCGTTATACTATATGGCAGAGCTTATTATGCTCTGAATCGCTACTGTAGCTCAGCTGGTAGAGCATCTCATTCGTAATGAGAGGGTCGCAGGTTCAAATCCTGTCAGTAGCTCCAGCATTTAGACGGTGCTTCAATTTTTGGAGGCGCCGTTTTTATTTGTTTCAAATAAAAGAATAGAGAAACTAAAAAACCGGACATATTGTCCGGTTTTTTAGTTTTATTCAGCAGTTTTTTTATCCAGCATATATTTAGAAGGAATAAATTTAGGTGTGATGGTATAGGATTTCTCTACCCCGTTGCGTTTAACAACGAATTTTACCGGATTGCCTAAAAAGGGATTAAAAAAATCTGTTGTCCAAATTTTCTTTTTTGGAATTTTTTTGGTCAGTTGGCCGTTGATGCTGACCATAATGTCGCCTTTTCTAATACCGGCCAGTTCAGCAGGAAAACCGGGCTCTACAGCCTGTATTTCATAACCATTGTCAACCTTTTTATTACTCAGCGTATAGCCGAACATATAACGTCCGTTAAAATATTGTTTGACCATATTTAAAAGCGAGCGTTCTGTAACAGGATCGTTGACAGGTTGGACATCAACACCGCCGCTGTTGTAGTAAAGCGTTGCGACTTCGCTGATTGAAAGTACGACGTTGTTGCCGTTCTGGATAGTAGTAAAGTTAAGTTTGCTTTGCTGCGTTGCCACCTGGATACCTAAAAAATTTTCACGGACATGGGTCGCCGTGAAGACAAGTCCGTATTCAGTGGCTGAATCAAGGATATAATTTTGGCCGCTGGCTGTGATGAAGTTGACGATGTAATTATTTACTTCTTTACTGGTAACATTGTCGATCTGGATACTGGATGCCGCGCTGGCATGGCAACAGAGCGTTAAGAGCAGCAGTGCCAGGATAAATATTTTTTTCATAATAACCCTCCCCTATGCCTCTTATTATAGAATAAGGATGGTTGCCGGTCAAACAGACATTTGCGAAAAATCTAAACCGGCAGCAGGTGCTCAGTAACGGCAGCTGTAAAGACTTTTCTCCAAGCATATCAGAAAACAGTGAGCATTAAATAAATACTGTGTTATAATTAAAGCAAAATTAAGTAATTAGGAAGCCGGAGTAAGGAGGAGAAGTCCATGTATTATTCAACAGTATACCTGTCGCCGCTGGGCAAGATCACGCTTGCGTGTGACGCTTGCGGTAAAAATCTGGTCGGCTTATGGCTGGAAGGGCAAAAGTATTATCAGGGGACGCTGAAAGAAGCTTTGATTGAAAAGGACTCTGTACCGCTTTTCGATATTGTAAAAAAGTGGCTGGACAGATATTTCTCCGGGCAGAAGCCTGATGCGGCAGAGCTGCCGCTGGCACCACAAGGTAATGCGTTTCGCCAGGGCGTTTGGGAAATTTTATGTACGATCCCCTATGGAGAGGTAACAACTTACGGTAGTATTGCTAAAAAAATGGCAGTGAAGCTGCAGAAGGAACGGATGTCAAGCCAGGCTGTCGGCGGTGCTGTTGGACATAATCCCATTTCTATTATTATTCCCTGCCACCGGGTCATTGGTGTAAACGGCAGTCTTACTGGGTATGCCGGCGGTATTGAAACAAAAATAAAACTGCTGGAGCTGGAAGGCGTAGATATGTCTGGATTTTTTATCCCCCAAAAAGGTACGGCATTGTAATATACTAATAAAATCGGAGGAAAATTATGGTTACGTATAACGGCGAAAGGATAGTAGATGCGGCATTTGCTGAGCAGGTGTATGAGGCAGTCGCCCGGATACCTTGCGGTAAAGTGGCTACCTATGGACAGATAGCAGCGCTGGTCGGTGATCCGCTGGCTGGGCGTGAGGTAGGGCATATCATGAGCTGTGCTCCTTCTGGACGTAATTTGCCCTGTCACAGGGTCGTGAACCGTACCGGGGTACTGGCACCTGATTATGCTTTCGGCGGGCAGGAAAAACAACGTGCTTTGCTGGAAGCGGAGGGCGTAACCTTCCTTGCAGACGGGCGAATAGATATGGCGCTGCATTTATGGGGTAAATATGAACAATTTAATATTTTTGATATGAGCTGACAGGCCGGTCGATATTTTAAAATGCTCTGCAGTGAAAATGTTGACAAATATTTAAACAGATGCTAAAATAACCTTGTTTTTATGGAAACACCTCGGAGGGCACTACTGCCGGATAAGAGATATTCTCTTATCCGGTTTTTTTATTAGATTAAAGGAGGAAAAATAATGCTTACGGAAAACGCTTCAAAAATCCAGCAGAAATATTTAGGCGCAAAGGGTTTGATCGTACTGATCGCTGTGATGAATATGTTTGTACCGTTGTCGATAGATTTATATCTGCCGGCACTGCCGACGATAGGTACAGAATTTGCTGCGACACCTTTGATGGTCAATTTGACGCTGGTCAGTTTTTTCTTCTTTTTCGCAGTGGGGATTCTGCTGTTTGGGCCGGTAAGTGATAAATACGGACGCCGGAAGATTTTACTGCTGGGAATAGTTCTGTATACGCTGGCAAGTGGTCTGTGCGCCTTTGCCGGCAGTATTTACAGTCTGATAGCGTACAGAATCGTGCAGGCTTTGGGTGCAGGCGGCATGGTTGCTGTGTCGATGGCGGTTGTCAAAGATGCTTTTTATGGCACCACTAAAAATCGTGTTTTGGCGCTGGTGCAGGCTATGGCCGTTATTGCGCCGATGGTCGCTCCTGTTATCGGCGCATTTCTGCTGCAGTTTGTCAGCTGGCGCGGTACCTTCTGGGTCCTGATCGCCGCCGGTGCTGTTAATCTGGCAGCCAGCTTCTTTTTTGAAGAAACGCTGTCGGAAAGCGACCGTTATAAGGGCAGCTTTTGGAGTACCTTCGGCAGATTGGCAGTTGTCGGTAAAAATGTTGGTTTTACTGGTGTACTGACTGTATTTTCACTGCTGGCAGCACCTTATATGGCTTACGTGGCAGTATCTTCCTATGTTTATGTACAGTATTTTGGGCTTAGTGAGCAGGTCTACAGTTATTTTTTTGCTGCTAACTCATTTTTTGCCGTTGTCGGTCCGTTTTTATATATGAAGTTGATCGGGATCGTATCGCCGCGTCAATTTACCTATGGCTGTTTTATTTTTACTGTAGTAGCAGCGGCAGCGCTGCTGACAGTAGGGAGTATTTCACCGTGGTGGTTTTTAATAGCCTTTTTACCGGTCACGATCATGGAAAGCGCTGCCAGGCCTTTCAGTACGGCCATATTATTGGATCAGCAGAAAACGGATATCGGCTCTGCCTCGTCGCTGATCAATGCGGTGAATACTGTTTTTGGCAGCTTGGGTATGATGCTGGGTGCATTGAACTGGAGCAATTTTATTGAAGGGCTGGGGATCATTACCGCTGTTTGCGTCACCTTGGCAATTGCGGGCTGGCTGGCCCTGCTGCATTTTAGAATCAGGGTAGAAGGTTTATAAAAATCAGTCAAAATAAAAAATACCTGCCGTTGATAAACGGCAGGTATTTTGCTTTGCAGCGAAAATTTCAGTCGCTGCCTATAAGGGAAAGATGCCCAAGCAATCCATTATTTAACGATCAAGACCGGTATTTCCGCATACATGGCAACTTTGGAGCTGACGCTGCCGAGGATAAATTCTGCAACAGCGTTCATGCCACGGCTGCCGATGAGGATCATGCTAGCTTCGGATTTTTTGGCGGCGGTCAGGATTTGCTGCGCGGCGTTGCCAACTAAAGTTTCATAATGAACGGGAACTTTGGCGGCAGCTGTCTGTTTTTTTGCTGCTTCCATTAATTCCTGACCGGCCAGTTCATATAATTCATTGGTTTGTTTGACCATAGCGGGGTTTAACTGGTTCAAAATGGTCGATCGTTTGCTGTAAGGTTCGATTACATGGACTACTTTTACTTCTGCGTCAAGCTTACCGGCCAGATTGATACCATAAGCAAGAACTTTACTGGACGAATCAGAACTGTCGATAGCGATTAAAATTTTCTCTTTCATATAAATCCCTCCCTGAATTTTGCATCCTGCTCTTTACTTGACTGTTCTTCTTTTCTTTAATATTATTATAACAACAATGAAATCATACTTAAAATACTTATTTTTGAAATTATAATACCTAAAAAGTATGAATGGAGGAATACTTATGAATTTGCAGCAAATGCGGTATTTCGTAATGGTAGCGCGGCTGGGCAATGTTACAGAGGCTGCCAAAGCGCTGCATATCGCGCAGCCGCCTTTAAGCAGACAAATCAAACAGCTTGAGCAGGAGCTGGGCGTGGTGCTGTTCGACAGATCAGGCCGGCGTCTGCATCTGACAGAAACCGGCCATATGCTGCTGCATCGGGCAGAAGAGATCTTAAATTTAACGGATCGGACTGTATGTGAATTATCCAGCAGTGAGCTGGGACAGGAGGGTATTTTATCACTGGGAGTTGTCCCTTCGATGAGCCTGATGGTATTACCGCAGATGATTGCCGCTTTTAAAGAGTTGTATCCCAAAATAACCTATCGGTTGTTGATCGGCGAAAGTTTACGGGTGATCGAATTGCTGGAAAAGGGGGTCATTGAAACTGCTATCGTTCATTTGCCTGTGGACGAGGATTATTTTGCAAGCTATAAGCTGCCAACTGAACGCTTGGCATTAGTCTATGATGCGGCGTTTTTTCCGCAGCTGGAGGGGACTTTTGAACTGCCTGTAAGCAGGCTGCAGGGGCTGCCGCTTTTATGCCACCGCCGTTATAAGGAACTGTTGGAACGGTCTGCTGCTAAAAATGGCATTCAGGCATATTTTTTCTGTCTCAGCGATGACAGTAATTATCTGATTGCCTGGGCGAAAGCCGGTTTGGGACTGGCCGTTATCCCAGAATCAGCAGAAGCGATCGCCAGGCATGAAGGGCTGGCCTGTGTCCGTATGGACGACCCGGAGCTGACGACTACGGCGGCAGTGGTATGGGGGCGCAAGCATTATCACTCGCCGACAACACGTAATTTTATCAGCTTTATACCGCAGTATTTTGAACAGTGCAAAAAGTTCTGCTGAGTGCTGTTGACTGTAGATCAGAGAAAATATAAATAAAAAGCCCCCGGAATTTTTAAGATTCCGGGGGCTTAGTTTTTAATTATTTCCAGGCCGGTAAAATGGTGCCCTGGAAGTGTTCCATAATGAATTTTTCATTATCAGCTGATTGGTAAATTTCTTTCAGTTTAGCGATCCGGGGATCGTTTTCATTGGTTTTCTTGGTTACGAAGATGTTGACAAACGGATTGTCAGCAGATTCCAGAATAATGGAATCTTTGGTAGGGTTCAGGCCTGCTGGAATAGCGTAGTTGGCATTGATTACAGCAAAGGTAACGTCGGGCAGGCTGCGGGGAATGGTAGCTGCATCCAGTTCCAGAAACTTGAAGTTATGTGGATTTTCGGTGATATCGGCAACGGTGGTAGTAACGTTTTTGATATCTTTGACTTTGATCAGCCCGGCATTGGCAAGAACTAAAATCGCACGGCCGCCGTTGGATGGATCGTTAGGAATACCGATTGTAGCGCCGTCAGGAATGGCGTCGCCTTTTTTCAAAGTTTTGGAGTAAGCGGCCATCGGGAAGTTAACGGTTTTGAAAACTTCTACCAGGTCAAATTTAGGCTCTTTTTGCAGAGTGGCATCTAAATAAGGGCGGTGCTGCATGCTGTTGGCAAAAACCTCGCCTTGGAACAGTGCTACATTAGGAGTTACATAGTCGTTGAATTCAACTACTTCGATTTTCAGACCTTGTTTTTCAGCAAGTTTTTTGACATTGTCCATAATTTCAGCATGAGGACCTGCAGTAACTGCGATTTTGATAGGTGCATCGCCGGCAGGAGCTTTTGCTGCTTCTTTTTTATCGTCACCGCAGCCGAAGGTGGTCAGGGCAGCTACGCATAAAGCTGCCGCGGTCAGTATTTTAGCTAATTTTTTCATGATAATTTCCCCTTTATAAGATGATTTTATAGTTTGTTTTTATTAAGCTTTTTGGAAAAGTAGTCGCCGAGTGACTGGATAGATTGGACCATAACGATAAGTACGACGACAGTGATCAGCATAACGTCCATTTGGAAACGCTGATAGCCGTAACGGATCGCCAGATCTCCTAAGCCGCCGCCGCCTAATGTACCAGCCATGGCGGAATAACCGATCAAAGCGATAACAGCGAGGGTGATACCTAAAACGATGGAATGCAGTGCTTCCGGCAAAAGGACCTTGCGGATAATCTGCATGGGGGTGGCGCCCATGGCCTGAGCCGCTTCGATAACGCCGTGGTCGATTTCCAGCAGCGAAGATTCGATGATGCGGGCAATAAAGGGTGCGGCTGAAATAGTCAAAGGTACGATGGAAGCGGTAGTACCTATCGAAGAGCCTACTAAAAGACGGGTCAGAGGAATGATTGCTACCATTAATATAATGAAGGGAGTTGAGCGGGTAGCGTTGACAATAGCGCCTAAAACGCTGTTTACAGGAGCGTTGGGCAGGATATGATTTTTACGGGTGACGGTTAAGATCACGCCGAGCGGTACGCCGATGAGTGTGGCGAGTATTGTGGAAGCCAGCACCATATAGCAGGTTTCCCAAAAGGATTTAAGTAAAAGAGCTAACATTTCAGGAGACATAACCGATCACCTCAACTTTCAGCTGCTGTTCATGCAGATATTGCAGAGCATTTTTGATGCCTGCGGCGCTTCCTGAAATCTCAATGACCAGGGTGCCGAAGGGTATATCCTTAAGCGAGTCGATATTACCGTAGATGATATTGATATCGACATCGAATTTTTTGACCATACCGGAAACGATCGGATCGCCGGCTGAGTTACCGATGAAGGATAATCGCACGATCAGTTTGCTGCCTTCGGTGTAGACTGCGCTGATTGAAGAAGATTGCAGCAGTGCAGGCAGTTCGACATTGTTGATGCTTTTGACGAAATCTTTGGTAGTGGGCTTCTGCGGATCGGTGAAAACATCGATCATGGAACCTTCTTCAATGATCTCGCCGTTTTCGATAACAGCTACTCTGTCACAGACTTCTTTGACTACTTCCATCTGATGTGTGATCATGACAATAGTCAGATTCAGGCGTTTATTGATATCTTTGAGCAGGTCGAGAATAGATTTTGTTGTCTGCGGGTCCAATGCCGAGGTTGCTTCATCACACAGCAGTACTTTAGGATCGCTGGCCAGAGCACGGGCAATACCGACACGTTGTTTCTGACCGCCTGACAACTGGCTGGGATAATAATCGCCGCGGTCCTGTAATTGTACCAGCTCCAGCAGCGGCTGCACCCGCTTTTTGATTTCAGACTGCGAAATACCCTGTATTTCCAGCGGAAAAGCGATATTATCATAAACTGTGCGGGAGGCCAGCAGATTAAAGTGCTGGAAGATCATCCCGATATTTTGGCGTGCTTTGCGCAGTTCCTGATTGTTCATTGCAGTCAGTTCCTGTCCATCCACAAAGACCTGACCGCCGGTAGGTACTTCCAGCATATTGATGCAGCGGATCAGGGTTGATTTACCGGCACCGCTGAGGCCGATGATACCGAATATTTCTCCGGCGTTGATATACAGATTTGTTTTCTTTAAAGCGTGGATATCACCTGCATTGCTGTAATAGGTTTTTTCCACATTGCGTAAATCGATCATACAGCGTTCCTCTTTCTTTTCTAAAATCGTAAAAAAACCCTTCACACAGGTGAAGGGTAACGAAAGCGTTTCGTACTGCTTCATCTGTCGGATTTACATCCGTTGGATTTGGCACCGTTCACGTCGTGATGGTTGCCGTAGCTTCATAGGGCCAGTCCCTCGGCTACTCTTGATGAAATACCGTTTGAAGTTGTTAAACAAAATAATACACTTACAATCGGCACTTGTCAATAAAAATTTTAAAATTTTTGTAAAAAACCTTGCCTTTCACAAGATAAAGTGATAAAGTATAAAAGAAAAAAGGTGCTAGCACCAGCTAAATTTAAGGAGGCAATCATGGCTGCAAAAACCAGAGACCATTTGACCGATCAATTATTTAAAGCGATTCTTAGCTTAAAAAGTGAAGAGCAGTGTTCCAACTTTTTTGAGGATATTTGCACGATCAGCGAACTGAAATCCATGGCGCAGCGTTTGGAGGTTGCCAGAATGCTTGATGCAGGCTGTATTTATGAAGAGATAGTAGAAAAAACAGGCGCCAGTACGGCGACGATCTCACGGGTTAAACGCTGTTTGGTTTATGGCGCTGACGGCTATAATTCGATAATGCCATTATTAAAAAAGGAAGACAAGCACAATGCTGAATAATAAAGCTTTGCAGGTGCCGTATGGAACTAGGGACGTACTTCCGGGTGAAGCCGGCGCCAGAAGGATAATTGAAAATAAGCTTGCCTCTACCTTTAAAGCCTGGGGCTATGACGAAGTGGTCACGCCGACTTTTGAATATCTGGATACTTTTGCCGCAGCAGGTCAGCTGTCAGACAGCAGTTTTAAATTTTTTGACCGTCGTAATAATATTTTATTGCTGCGGTCGGACATGACGACTCCTTTGGCGCGTTTGGTAGCTACTCGGCTCAATGAGGGACCGGCGGTAAAACGGCTTTTTTATCTGGCGAATCTATTTCGCTATGAGGAAACACAGGCCGGACGCCAGTGTGAGTTTAATCAGGCCGGTGTTGAAATGATGGGTGCGGCCGGACCTTCGGCAGATGCCGAGATGCTGGCTTTAGCAGTAGCTTCGCTGCAGGCAGCAGGGTTAAATGATTTTGTGATCAGTGTTGGCCAGATCGATTTTATAAATGGCCTGATTGAAGCGGCTGAGGTCACTGAACTGCAGGCGCAGGAGCTGAAACGCTGCCTGATCGAGCATGATGTGGTACGGTTGGAAGCGTTGGCAGATGGCAGCAGGATGTCACCGGAACAAAAAGATTTGTTTAAAGAGCTGCCGTTTCTGCATGGCGGGCTGGAACTTTTAGATAAGGTTGAAGCCTGTGGTTTGAACAATAAAAGCTCCAAGGCTGTGCAGGATCTGCGCGAAATCTATGCTTTGGCCGAGGTCTATGGTGCGGCTGTTTATCTGCGTTTTGATCTGGGGCTTTTGCGCGACCTTGATTATTATACTGGAATGTTATTTGAAGGCTACGCTGAGGATATGGGTTTCCCGATCATTGGCGGCGGCCGTTATGATACAATGATGGAAAATTTTGGCAGATCCTGCCCGGCAACAGGATTTGCTATAGGGATAGACAGGATCATGTTGATTCTGAGTCGGCGCCGGCAGCTGGACAATATCAGCAGCTGGGATGTTCTGGTGGCCTGGCAGGCAGGCTGTCTGCCACAGGCGATCGCGCAGTGTATGCGTCTGCGCAGGAGAGGCAAAACAGTGAAGCTGGCTGCCGAGCCTTTTAACCAGAGCGAAGCAGTGGACGCGCAGCGTGCTAACGCCTGCGATACGCTGCTGTATATCGAAGATTGATAAAGGAAGTGCCGTAATGGATTATATTACCGTAGCGTTGCCGAAGGGCAAGCTGTTTCAAAGATCAGTAGAGCTGCTGGCTAAAGTAGGCTATAGTGCTGATAACGTAACTGAAGATTCGCGCAAACTTGTTATCAGTAACGAGGATAGCAAGGTGCGCTTTATAATTACTAAAACTGTCGATTTGCCGACCTATGTAGAATACGGTGCTGCCGATATCGGGATCATTGGTAAAGATGTGCTGCTGGAAGAACGCAAGGACGTATATGAGCTGCTGGATCTGAAATATGGACGCTGTCGTTTGATGCTGGCAGTTCCTGAGCAGATGCAGCGGCCCAGGCTGACTGATTATGCGCATCTGCGGGTAGCAACTAAATATCCGAACTGTGCCCAGGAGTATTTTCGCAGTCTGGGGATTCAGACCGAGATCATCAAGCTTAACGGCTCGATTGAACTGGGGCCGATGGTTGGATTGTCGGAGCTGATCGTTGATATTGTGGAAACAGGCCGTACCCTGAAAGAGAATAAATTGGTGGAGGTAGATTCCATCTATACGGCGACAGCAAGACTGATTGCCAACAGGGTGAGCTTTAAATTGAAATTTGACCGTCTGGATAAACTGGTCCGAGATTTGCGTAAGGTACTGGATGAGGAGGAAGAGCAATGCAAGTAACAGATGCCAGAGGAATGAGTGCTGTTGAAATAGCAGCTTTGATGCAGAAAAAAGCTTTTGATGAATGTGAGCTGTCCCCCGGAGTACAGGCAGGTGTTACCGCTATGTTTGGTGCGCCGCTGACAGCAGCCCAGGTCGTCGAAAGAATTGTGACTGACGTAAGGGCCGGCGGTGATGGAAAGCTGCTTTATTATACTAATCTGATAGATAAAGCAGGCTTGAGTGTCCAAAATATCCGGGTCAGCAAGGCTGAATTTGCAGAAGCCCGACAATCAGCTGATGCCGAAGTGGTAGAAGCCATCGAACGTGCTATTGCAAATGTGCGTCGCTTTCACGAAGAACAGCTGCCAAAAACCTGGCTGACTAACCGTGAATGCGGTGCTATGCTGGGACAGAAGGTAACTCCTGTTGACTCTGTGGGTATCTACGTCCCCGGTGGAACTGCGGCTTATCCTTCTTCTGTGATTATGAATGCTGTACCGGCTACAGTAGCAGGAGTACCACGGATCGTTATGGCAGTACCGCCCGGACGTGATGGCAAAGTCAATCCTTATGTGCTGGTTACGGCTGAATTAATAGGTATCAGGGAAATTTATAAAATGGGCGGTGCACAGGCCATTGCTGCGTTAGCTTTTGGTACGGAAACTGTACCAAAGGTTGAAAAAATTACCGGCCCGGGCAATATTTTTGTGACGCTGGCTAAAAAAGCTGTTTACGGGCACTGCGACATTGATATGCTGGCAGGTCCCAGCGAAATATTGATTATAGCCGATGATGGCGCTGATCCTAAATATCTGGCAGCTGACCTTTTGAGCCAGGCGGAACATGATCCTCTGGCCAGCGCTATTTTAGTTACGGACAGTGAGCTGTTGGGCAATGCTGTTGCAGCAGAGCTTGAGATGCAGCTTGCTGTTTTACCGCGGCAGGAGATCGCTGCATTGTCTTTAGCAAATCATGGCAAGATCATTATTGCGTCTGATATGGAAACAGTAATTGAGATGGCGAATATATCAGCACCGGAGCATTTGGAGGTTATGACGAAAGAGCCTTTTGCTCTGCTGCCTTATCTGCGTAATGCCGGTGCGATCTTTTTGGGCGCTTATTCACCGGAGCCTTTGGGCGATTATTACGCAGGACCGAACCACATTCTGCCTACCGGCGGCACTGCCCGTTTCTACTCAGTTCTGAATGTGGAGACGTTTATGAAGAAAACAAGTATCATTGCTTATACGCAGGGCGCCTTGACTGCTGTGGGCAGTGACGTTATTAAAATGGCTGAAGCGGAAGGGCTTCAGGCGCATGCTAACGCTATCCGCGTGCGTATGGAAAAGAGGTGAGGAGATGGCTGGATTTAATGCCAGGACCGGCTTGGAAGAATTGGAAGAATATGCTGTAGAACATGTGGCTGCCGATATTATCGTCAATGCCAACGAAAGTAATTATAATCTGCCGCGGCCGATTGAGCAGGCTGTGGCGGCGAAGCTGGCCGGGTTTCCTTTTAACCGATATCCGCCGATGCAGGCTGAAACGCTGCGCGGGCTGATTGCTGAAGATCTGGCGCTGGATGCAGACAATATCAGAATCGGTAACGGTTCCAGTGAACTTTTGCAAATGGCCTGTTATGCTTTTGGCGGCAATGGACGTAAAATCGCTTTTCCGTATCCATCTTTTTCTATGTATGGCGTTTATACCAAGCTGGCCGACAGTATAGCCGCATCGTATCCGCTGACGCTGACGGGATATGTCGATCCAGATAAGGTCATCGAATTTTGCAGGGCAGAGCAGCCGGCGCTGTTGATTGTCTGCAATCCCAACAATCCGACGGGAAATTATAATCCGCTTGAAGTAATGGAGAAGATTTTAGCAAATGTCAGCTGCCCGGTAGTAATGGATGAAGCCTATATGGAGTTTGCTAAAGGCAGCGGCGTCGATCCGCAGGATCTGCGCCCGCTGAATAAATTAAAGCTGGTAGCAGGTTCGACTTTGGCTCTGACAGGTAAATACAGTAATTTTATGTGCTTGCGTACTTTTTCTAAAGCTTACGGACTGGCTGGACTGCGTGTAGGTTATGCTGTCGGCAGTGCCGGTATCATGCGTGTTTTGGGAAAAACACTGCTGCCTTATCATGTTAATGCCTGGTCTTTAGCTGTAGCGGAAGAGGTTTACCGCCAAAAAGACTTATATAAAGAACAACTGGAAACTATTATCGAGCAGCGTGATCTGATGCGGGAACAACTGGAGCAAATGGGCTTGAAAATCTGGCCGTCCGCAACGAATTTTCTGACCTGTTGCCCGCAGGGCGAACTGACTGCCCGTTTAGTGGCTGCCTGCGAGCAGCAATATGGCAGCCAGGGTGAAAAAACACAGCAGATGCTGGCAGGAATGTACTTATACCGCAAACTGCTGGAGAAGAAAATTTTGGTGCGCGATTATACCAGTCATCCTGTATTGCAGGGATGCCTGCGGATCACGGTAGGCCTGCCGCTGGAAAATGCTGAAATCATCAGCCAGCTGCAGCGCTTATGCGGAGAGGAGGCAATATGATGCGGCAGGCAGTTAAAGAACGAAAAACTTTAGAAACTGCGGTCAGTGTCAGTATTGGGCTTGATGGCAGCGGGAAAGCGGATATCGCTACAGGCGTCGGTTTTTTTGATCATATGCTGATACTGCTGGCCAAGCATGGTTTTCTTGATTTGCAGGTGAAAGCACAGGGAGATCTGCAGGTTGACTGTCACCATACGGTTGAAGACTGCGGCATCGTTTTAGGAGAAGCTCTTAAAGCGGCTGTTGGTGATAAAAGCGGTATTCACCGCTATGGCAGTTGTTTTATTCCAATGGATGAGGCTTTGGCACAGGTAGTACTGGATTTTTCCGGGCGGCCGTACCTGGTTTTTGAAGCCGAAATTCCTAAAATAACTTTGGGTAACTACGATACAGAAATGACTGAGGAATTTTTCCGCGCCGTAGCCGTGGCCAGCGGCATGACTGTGCATATTCGAGTCTTGTATGGTAAAAATGTACATCATATTATTGAGGCGGTTTTTAAAGCTTTTGCCCGCGCGCTGGCAGAGGCAGTAGCTGCAGATCCGCGTGTTCAGGGCGTGATGAGCAGCAAGGGGGCTTTATGAGTTCGAAGATAGTCATTGTTGATTATGGGATGGGAAACCTGCACAGTGTTAATAAAGCGATCGCTGTTGTTGGCGGCGACCCGGTTATTTCCAGTGATGCCGTAGTTATTGCACAGGCTGATAAACTGATTTTACCGGGAGTAGGGGCTTTTGGCGATTGTATGGCTAATCTGCAGCGCAGCGGTCTGGTACCGATACTGCAGAAATATTTGCACAGCGGCAGACCGTTTTTAGGTATCTGTCTGGGAATGCAGGTTTTGTTTGAAGGCAGTGATGAAGCTCCCGGAGTGAAAGGTCTGGGCTATTTTCAAGGGCAGGTGCGTAGACTGGATACCGCTTTGAAAATACCGCATATGGGCTGGAACAAGCTGAGTTTACGCAGCAGTTCTCCGCTGCTGCAGGAAGCAGGAGATGAATATGTGTACTTTGTGCACAGCTTTCATGTTGAGCCACAGCAGCAAGAGCTCATTACTGCCGTATGTGATTATGGTATGGAAGTAACGGCTGCCGTCGGCAGCGGCAGTGTGCAGGCTTTTCAGTTCCATCCAGAAAAATCAAGCCGGGCAGGCCTTGGCCTGCTGCGCGCTTTTAAGGAGTGGCAGCCATGATAATTTTTCCTGCTATAGATATCCGCGGCGGCCGCTGCGTCAGATTGACGGAAGGTCGTTTTGACCAGGAAACTGTTTTTGCTGATGATCCTTCGGAAATGGCTGCCCGCTGGTCGGCAGCCGGAGCCGAATATTTACATGTCGTCGATTTAGACGGTGCTTTGGCCGGTGCGGGACGTAATCTGCCTGCAATCCAAAAAATCCTGGAGCACGCTTCTATGCCAGTGCAGGTAGGAGGCGGAATCAGAAGTCTGGCAGCTGTAGCAGAATTGCTGGAACTGGGGGTCAGCCGTGTGATTCTTGGATCAGCAGCAGTGCGGGAACCGCAGCTGGTTGCTGAAGCCTGTCGGGAATTTCCTGGTCAGGTTGTTGTAGGTATCGATGCTAAAGACGGGAAAGCCGCTATCGAAGGCTGGGGTGTCAGCGGTGGTATCGATGCGGTAGAGTTGGCTCTAAAAATGGCTGCTATCGGGGTCGAGCATATTATTTTTACTGATATCAGCCGCGACGGTAAGCTGAGTGGGGTGAATGTAGAAGCCACTGCCGCTTTGGCAAAAGCCTGCGGTGTTAAAGTCATTGCCAGCGGCGGTGTGGCATCGTTGGAAGATATACGCCGTCTGCAGCAGCGGGCCTCCTCTGGGATCGAGGGCTGCATCATAGGGAAGGCCATTTATACCGGAGCTATTGACCTGCGGGAGGCTCTGCAGGTCGCAAAGGAGGTCTGAGATGCATACCAAAAGAATTATTCCCTGTCTGGATGTAAAAGAAGGGCATGTAGTCAAAGGCACTAATTTTGTGGAACTGCGTGATGCCGGTGATCCTGTTGAACTGGCGGCCTTATATGACACTGAAGCTGCCGATGAGCTGGTTTTTCTTGATATCACTGCGTCTGTCGAGCAGCGTAAGTCTATGCTGGATGTCATAAACCGTACGGCGGGACAGGTTTTTATGCCGCTGACAGTTGGCGGTGGGATCAGCACGGTGCAGGATATTCGTAATGCTCTGAATGCAGGTGCTGATAAAATTTCTGTAAATACGGCGGCAGTAAAAAATCCGCAGCTGATTGCTGATGGTGCAAAGCTGTTTGGCAGCCAGTGCATCGTTTTAGCTGTAGATGCAAAACGCTGCGGTACAGATAAATGGGAAGTTTATGTACATGGCGGACGTACCCCTACGGGAATTGATGTACTGGACTGGGTCAGAACGGCGGCAGAATTGGGCGCCGGCGAGATTTTACTGACCAGTATGGATGCTGACGGTACAAAAAACGGCTATGATATACCACTGACCCGGACGGTTGCCGAAGCGGTGAAGGTACCTGTGATAGCCAGCGGCGGCGCAGGTAAGCTGGAACACTTTTATGATGTTTTGACGGAAGGTAAAGCCGATGCCGTTTTGGCGGCATCAGTCTTTCATTATAAAGAGTTTACTATCAGGCAGGTCAAAGAATACCTGCGGTCTAAAGGTGTAGAGGTGAGATTATAATGCAAGTAGATTTTTCTAAAATAAAATTTGATGAAAAAGGCTTGATTCCGGCCATTATTCAGGATGCAGCAACCAATGCCGTGCTGATGCTGGCCTATATGAACGGCGAATCACTGGCGAAGACTGTGGAAACCGGTTATACCTGGTTTTGGAGTCGCAGCCGTCAGGAGCTGTGGAACAAAGGCGCTAGCAGCGGCCATGTGCAGAAGGTCGTCAGTATTGATTATGATTGTGATGGTGACAGTCTGCTGGTAAAGGTTGAACAAAAAGGTGCAGCCTGCCATACAGGAAATTATTCCTGTTTCAGTTATCCATTATGGAACAGCGGTGCGGGCAGAAATCTGCCGGTACCTGAACCGGATGGTATTCACGGTATTTTGGCTGAATTGTACCGCGTCATTCAGGACAAACGCGTTCATGGCGGCGAAAAATCTTATACCCGTTACCTGTTTATGTCAGGCCAGGATAAGATTTTGAAAAAGGTCGGCGAAGAAGCTGCAGAAACTATCATTGCTTCCAAGAATAATAACGGCAAAGAGGTTTTGTATGAGATGTCCGACTTGTGGTATCATTGTTTAGTGCTTCTGGCATATCATAATATCAATCCGGCAGAACTGCTGAACGAATTGGGTGGTCGCCGCAGTAAAGAAAATAACAGTAAATATTAACAAAAGAAACCTTCTGCAGTCTGCGGGAGGTTTCTTTGCTTAAAATTTACTGCTGACAGTTTTATTTTGTGCTACAATGACAAGTAAGAAATACGGGGATAAGAAGGTGGAAGCATGGAAAAAACGGTTTTAGTTATCGGTCACCGTAATCCAGACACGGATTCGGTCTGTTCTGCCATCGCCTATGCTTATTTAAAGCAGCAGCTGGGTTTGAACGCAGTTCCGGCACGTGCAGGCAAGATCAATCCGGAAACACAGTTTGTGCTGGAACATTTTGGCATACCGGTACCGAAATTAGTAGATGATCTGTATCCGCGGTTAAGTGATATACGCCTGGCGCAGCCGCCGACAGTGGGGCCAGATGCGTCACTGCGTGATGTGGGCAGGCTTTTTGTAGAGCACGAAGGTTTAAAATCCGTACCGGTATTGGATCAGGAAAATAATATCGTCGGCATCATTACTGTCGGCGACCTGGCGAAACGTTATTATAATGAGCTGTCAATTCAAGATCTGGACGACGGCGAAACAGATTACAGAAGTATTGTCCATACTTTAGATGGTCAGCTGATCTGCGGTGATCTGACACATACCTTTAATGGTAAGATCAAAATTGGGGCTTCGGAGCCTGAAAATCTTAGCACGGCAATTAAAAATGGAGATCTGGTTATCATCGGTGACAGAGTTGAGGCGCAGCTGGCAGTACTGGAGGCCGGCGCCGCAGGTTTGATTCTGACGCGGGATACGGAAATAACGCCAATCGTACTGCAGACGGCCCTGCGTTATAAGGCTGTTGTCATCAGCACGCCTTATGACACTTATACTACGGCCCGGCTGATCAATCAGAGCATTCAGGTCAGGCTGGTGATGACGAAAAACCTTGTGACTCTGAAAACGACAGACTTACTTTCTGATGTCAGAGAAAAGATGCTGGCGGCAAAATTTGTCAGTTACCCGGTGTTGGAGCGTGGTAAATATGTAGGGATGATGGATCGTGGTATGATGCTGGTTCCCGATCGTCAGGAGGTTATTTTAGTCGACCATAATGAACGCAGTCAGGCGGTGGAAGGCATTGAAGAAGCGCATTTGCTGGAAATCATTGACCACCATCGGCTGGGCGGGCTGACGACAGGCGCGCCGATCTTTATCAGACAGGAGCCTGTAGGTTCAACTGCTACTATCGTTGCCAACCTTACCTGGCACAGAGGTATCGAACTGACGCCGGCTTTGGCAGGTATTCTATTTGCGGCTATAGTTTCTGATACTTTGTATTTCCGTTCTCCTACTGCGACTCTTTTTGACCAGGATACTGCTAAACGTTTGGTAGAGCAGGCCGGCATCAAGGATGCGGAAGCTTTTGCGATGGAAGTACTGCGTCATGGTTCTGCTATTGGTACGATGCCGGTGCAGGATATTGTGCGTAATGATATTAAGGAATTCGATTTTGGCGAACACCGGATTACGGTCAGTCAGATCAATATTATGGATCGGCAGCAGGCTTTAGAACGGTTAGGAGAACTGCAGAAAGCTCTTAATGAATTTCGTAAGCAGGAAGGTTATGACCTGTCGCTGCTGATGGTTACTGATATTTTGGGTGAAGCGACAGATCTTTTAGCTGCAGGAAGTCCTCAGACACAGCTTGTTCACGCTTTTGGCGAAGCTGCTGCGGAAGGATGCTATCACCTGCCAGGCGTTTTGAGCCGTAAAAAACAAATCATTCCGCCCTTGACAGAAGCCTTTAGAAAACAGGACTGAATTATAGAAAAAAGACTGCTTCTTAAAGAAGCAGTCTTTTTTTACTGTTAATTAGCAGGGAAGAAAGGCCAAACAACTGGGATTACAACCAGGGATACGATAAAGGCTACGATAACGAGGCCGGTACCGCATTTTACGTAGTCCATGAATTTGTAGCCGCCGGGGCCAAGTACCAAAGTATTCGGAGGAGTGCCTACCGGAGTTGCAAAAGCACAAGAAGCAGCAACTGCAATCGCCATCAATACTGCTTTCGGATCAGCGCCAAGCTGTTTAGCAATAGCAATACCGATCGGACACAGCAAAGCTGCGGAAGCAGTGTTGGACATAAATTGGGTCAGACCGCAGGACAGAATGAACAGAATAGCGGTCACTACTAAAGGAGACGGACTTCCTCCCATCAGGCCGACGGTCCAGTCAGCTATCAAAGCGCCGGCGCCGGTAGTATCCATAGCTGCTGAAACAGGCATCATACCTGCGAACAGGAAGATGGTTACCCAGTCGATAGAAGCATAAGCTTGTTTTTCGGTCAGGCAGCCGGTCAGTACGCAAACAAGCGCGCCGGTGATAGCAGCGATTTCCAAAGATACGCCAGGGATACCAACAGCCATGGTGATGATAACCAAAGCAAGGATGACGCCAGAGATGATTTGTTTGGTAGAAGAAGTGGAAGCGGCTTCGATTTCCTGTTCAATTTCCTGGTCAGCGGAAAGATCTACTTTCGGAAGCAGGTATTTGCCTACGAACATCATGTACAGCATACCAGCAATAGAAACCGGAATACCGATCCAGGCAAATTCAAAGAAGCCAAAAGGTTCAAGACCGGCAGAGGTCATAGCTCCGACTGCAATAATATTAGGCGGCGTGCCTACCATAGTAATGATACCGCCCCAACCGCAGGCAAATGCCAGAGGCATCAGTTGACGGGAAGCGGGGATCTTAGCTGCGGCACAAATACCGAGCGCAACTGGCAGCAGGCAGGCTGCAGTACCAGTATTGGACAGGCAGGAAGATAAAACCGTACCGACCATCATTAAGCCAAACATCAAGCTGTTCTCGCCTGTACCACACATTTTTACTACTACACCGCCGATTTTTTGAGCAAGACCGGTGTAGAACATGGAAGCACCTACGACGAACATACCTGCAAACAAGACTACGGTAGAGTCGGATAAACCCGAGAATACCTGTTTTGCAGGAATAAAACCTAACAGGCCGCAGGAAATCGCGCCTGCCGTTGCAGTAATTGCCAAGGGAATAAGTTCAGTTACGAATAAGAGAGCAACTACTGCCAACAAAATTAAACATTTTACTGCTTGGGACATATTATTCCTCCTTTTAAAATTTTAAAATGCGTTAACAGAATAGCAAATTTTGAAAATCTCCTCTGTTGCAACGGCAACATTTTTAAGTAAAATTTATTATAATTATTCATTTTTACAAAAAGTTTTACCTGAATTTTACTTATTTCTTAGATGAATGATACGAAATATCAACATTGTATAACTTATTTAAAAGAAATAAATAATTGGTGATTTGAAAATAAATAAATAATTTTTAATAATTAACCGATTTATATTTTTATTATTAAAAATAATTGATAAGATTAAAACTATATAGATTAATTTAAAAGCAAAAAGAACGCAGATAAAATATCTGCGTTCTTTTTGCTTTTAAATAAGATTTTTGTGCCGCCAGACTCCACTGTGCCAGCGATAAATAAATATCAGTGCCCTTAAACATTCATCCATCATCATAGCGATCCAGATACCTATCAAGCCAAAATCGAGGACGATACCAAAAAAGTAGGCACCTGCTACGGAAACCAGCCACATGGAAAGCAAGCCTATTGTTACAGGACCTTTGATGTCACCGGCAGCCTGCAGTGACATGACCATAACCATGTTGACGGCACGGCCGATTTCCAGAAAAATTTCAATGAGAAAGATGTGGCGTCCCAACTCCAGCACTTCGGGGTTATCAGTAAAGATACCATAGATATGGTCGCTGTTGAAATATAAGAGCGTTGTCAGGGTACCGCTGATCAGCACCGCTAACCGCACAGTTTGCCAGACTCTTTGGCTGACTGCTTCCTGGTCGCCGCGGCCTAGAAGAAAACCAACGATGATTTGCGTCGCCATTGCCAGAGCCTGCGAATAAATGTATGAGAACATAGCAATGATATAGGCATATATTTTGGTCGTTATGACTACTAAACCCATCAGATTGACAAATTTCATAATCACCATCTGCGACAGCTGATACGAAAGCGACTCGCCGCCGGAAGGCAGACCCAGATAGAGGATATTGTGCAAAGTTTTTTTGGGAAAAGGACGAAGATATTTAAAAGACAAGGGCAGATTGATAAAACGACGGAAAAAATATAGAATCAGCAGCAGACCCAGTACTTTACTGCTGTTGGTTGAAATAGTCACTCCCAATACTCCCAAGGGGGGGATGGGCCCGAAGCCATGAATAAGGAAAACATTACAGATAATATTGATAACATTCATGATGATAGAAGTCATCATCGTTACTTTTAGCAGTGAATAACCGCGGAAAAAAGAAATAAAAGAGATGTATACTGCCTGGACAACTATGAACAAGCCGATATAGCGTAGAAATAAGCCGGCTTCAGACCGGATGTCATCAGGTACGGCCAGCAGATCAAGAAAGAAGTTGTCGAAACAAAACAGAATTGAACTGATGATAAGTCCGAAAATGAAGTTTGTTAAAAGAGCTACGGTACAAACTTCCGTGACTTTTTCCTTATTACCGGCACCACGGTATTGGGCAATCAGGATTGTTGCGGCCATACTTATTACGCTGAGGGCAATAATAACGATGTTGATGATTTGATTGGCGTTACCAACGGCAGCAACGGATTTTTGAGAATAATGACTGAGCATGAATTGATCTACATTGCCGACCATCATCTGCAGCAAAATTTCAATGAAAATCGGCCAGGTCATTTTGAAAACAGAAAGCTTGGCCGCGGTAGTTTCGATAGAACGCATTGTCAAACACTCCTGAAAAAATAAATATGCCTTCCTGAAGGCAGATTTGACCCAGGAAGGCAGGCGTCTTTGCTTGCGTCATACATTATAGCACGGAGTTTAACCTACTGCAATATTTTTGAGTTATATTTTACAATTATATTGACAAGTAAGGCTGTTTTCTATTATAATCTTAATTGTCTTGGGGGCATAGCTCAGCTGGGAGAGCGCTTGAATGGCATTCAAGAGGTCAGCGGTTCGATCCCGCTTGTCTCCACCAATTGAAAATGTAGAATCCATGCAGACTTTACGGTTTGCATGGATTTTTTGTTTTGAAAATAAATGGATTGGCATTGAAAGTTGAATGGCAAAAATATAAAATTATCGTAATAAAGGCAGACTTCCAGTAAGTTTAGCAACCTTCTTTTTTGAGCCGCAGATTGCAAGACCAAAATATTTTAAAGCGCTTTCCGGTACTTGAGTCATTTTTTGAATAAAATCATCATAAGTTTTACAGCTCTGCGCTAAATCAGAAAAATCAACAACGAGCAGGTCATGAAAATCGTCTTGATAGAGTTGTTCCCTGATATATTTAAGTTTTTCTGCAGAGCTTTTCAAGACAGGAACAGGGAATTTGATAATGCCGAGATGACTCTTTTCTGTCTGATCGATTACATCAGGACCGACTGCTTCAGGCATGGTTTTGCCTAGGGTTATCCCCAAGATCACAGCAGTATTTGCAATAATTCCTAACGGCAGCTCTTCATCAACGACGATGACACATTTTTCATTTTGCAGATTCATAATAAGCCTCTTTTCTATACAATGTTTTATAAGCTCCAAGCATTACAAAACTATTGTAACGATAAAGTAAAGAGGTGTCTTGTAGAATATTGGCAATGACCAAAATATTACGTCGATATATTAGAATAGTGATTATAAAAACTAAAAATTTGACGACGCTAAAAAACAGAGAGCACGATTTGTCTTAAATCTCTTTATAGCCATCTGCCAAAAGATCAAGTTTACCCGTATGGGGGTCAATGATAAGTCCGTGGATAGGTATATCATTGGGAATAAAAGGATTTGCCTTAAGTTTTTTAATGACTGTAAGTACATTTTTGGTGGGGTCGGTGTAAGGATCAAGCCAAACTTGAAAATCTTTTTCAATCAGTTTTAATTGCTGTTCTGAGACGCCTCTGCTTCTCATATTATGTAATATGTCTTTTGATGATGTCAGAGCGACACCGCAATCATAATGTCCGACTATGAAAATTTCTTTGATATCAAAAACATAGATGGTTAGCAAAAGACTTTTTACGGTTTCTCCCATTTCTCCGATTAAAGAGGTTCCGGCATTTTGAATTATTTTTGCATCGCCTCGGTGGATGCCCAGTGCTTTGTTGATCAGTTCAACAAGTCTGGTGTCCATACAAGTGAGCAGGGCAAACTTTTTCTGCGGATATTTGGATATTTCTTTTGTACACTTGTTATTTGCCAAAAATTCATGGTTGTTTGTCAATATCTCTTGTAGCAGCGTTGCCATTTTATCGCATCCCCTCGATTTTTGCACTTTTTTAAATGAAGTGTATTTTATTTAAGATTATCAGTGAAATTGTCATATGTTTATTTTATCATTTATCAACTGTTTTTGAAATGAAAGATATTTAGTAAGGTTTTGTTTACATTTGTCTATACAGAAGTTGGAATTATTAAAATACGTGCATTATTGTACTTAGCATAGAAATATAAAACACCGCAGATTTCTGCGGTGTTTTATATTTTAATTATCAATAGATTATTTTGCAGTATTTTTAGTTATCTGCAACAAGTAATTTTTCATAGTTTTCCAGCTGCATAGGACGGTAAAAATAAAATCCCTGCGAATATTTACAGCCAATTTCCTGTAGTGTTATGGATTGTGCCTGTGTTTCAACACCTTCACAGATTACCTGCATACCAAGCTCTCCGGCCATATGGATTACGTTGCCGACAACTATTTTTTCACGCATACCTGCAACTCCGTGGCTTACAAAGCTGCGGTCTAGTTTTAAAACATCTGCAGTCAGTTGCTGTAATTGACCTAAAGATGAATAACCGGAGCCGAAATCGTCAATGGCTATTTTGAATTGCATTTCTTTAAGTATCTGAAAAACCTCTGCAATAGTCGTTGATTCTTCCAATAGGACACTTTCGGTTATTTCCAATTCTAAAAGATGGTGCGGAACATTCCAACGGTCAGCGATTTCACAGATTCGTGCAGGGAAATCACTTTGTTGAAAATGTAGTCTTGAAAAATTGCAGGAAACAGGGAAAAGCGGATAGCCTTTTTCTGACCAAGTGCGCATTGTTTTACAAACTTCTTCAAACAGCCACAAGTCAACTTTTTTAACCATACCGTTTTTCTCAAAGATAGGGATAAATACGCCTGGCATCAGAAAACCTTTGTCAGGATGGTTCCAGCGAATTAAAGCTTCGCTTCCTATAATGGAGCCATCTTTCATAGAAACCTTGGGCTGATAATAGACTACAAATTCATTTTCCTGCAGAGCCTGATCTAAGCGGCTTTCCAACTGTTGTGCTAAAAGTGCCTGAGCACGCATTTTTTCATCATATAAAACAATAAAACTGCCTGGAGTATCTTTTGCGTAGCGTCTTGAATAATTGGCTAAATCAAGTTTTTGATGAAGGTCAATAGTAGCATTTTTTTCAATCAGACAAACACCAAATACGAAATCAATTTTATAAGGAATATCGGTTTTCGCTTTACGCCAGCAATTCAGCTTTTTAACAAAGTTTTGCATGCGTTTGTCTAAGTGTTCCCAGCAATTATACTTTAGCAGGAGAGCAAAATGGTCGGAGGATATCCTTCCGCAGAATTCATCATCTTCCAGGATTTCCTGTAATATTTTACCGCTGGCTTGCAGTACCTGATCACCCGTAGAAAAACCAAAGTTATCGTTGATAAATTTAAACTGACAAATATCACTGTAGAGTAAAACAAAAGACTGCTGTTTTTGGGGGGTATTATTTTCTTCCTTCTTTTTCCAGAAACCATTATAAAGTACAACAAAAGACTGTTGTTTGGAGGGAGTGTTATTTTCTTCCCATTTCTGATAGAATCCGTTCATATTATAAAGACCGGTCAGTTCATCCTTATACAGCAGATCCTGAATACGGCGGTTACTGCGTAAAGCGTTTCTTAAATTACTGCCTATCAGCAGAATTATTATGCTCAGGACCAGTATCACAATACAGCCTACCTGCCAAAGATGCTGTTCAATAAATTCCAGCATACTGACTTCTTTGGTATTGGCAGAATGCGTTACAAGATAGGCGTCTACCTGCTCTGTAGGAAGATATTGGATACACTTATTAATGATCGAAAACAACTTCGGATCGCCCGACGCAGATAATCCTACACACATTTCATTGATTGGCTGAGCTAAGGTTATAGTGCGCATACCCTGGTAAGCTGATCTGCTTAGATAAGCGCCGGCAACATGAGTGTTTGTACAGGCAGCATCAGCCTTATTGTGCAAAACTGCGTTAAGACAGTCTTCGATAGAAGGATAGTATTTGAAGGTATAATGTGGATTTGCTGCCTTGATAGCTTCAGAAAGCTGATACCCTTGAGGCAAAGCAATTACTTCCAATTTATCTGAATCGTATCTGGTGATCATTGAGGTAGGTGCACGTAGATAATAAAGTGTGGAATTGATATTGTTTCTACTGTCCCAAAGGTAATCACCGTCAGATAAAGCCAAAGCAGATATTTTCCCCTGCTGTAAAAGTTGCAGAGCTTCAGTTTGATTATGTGCTTCAAATTCAAAACGCAGACCGCTGTTTTTGGCAATAAATTCAAAAATATCTGCAGTTACGCCAGTAATTTGCCCGCTTTTTTTACTCTGGTATGTTAAAGGTGCAAAAGAAGGGTCATAAGATACTAATATCGGTGCAGCTTGTTTTATATATTGGAGTTCTTCTTTAGTAAAAACAGGATTTTGGTTAACACTTGGGGCAAGATACTTATCATACAAATCCCGGCTGTAACCAGGATTAGCCAATAGAATATTATTCATGGCCTTGTTGATTTCAGACAGTAACTCGGGATTTGTCTTGGTTACGGCAAAATATAAAGGACTGGGAGAAAACTGGGCTACACTGCGGAAAGTACTGTTTTTTCCAAGGTGGGTAATAGCAACACCGTCCAGTGTACCATTATCAAGTGCCTCTAAAAGTACACTTGTTTCGTCATAATCAATAATATTTAAAACAAGATTATGCTCACGGCAAAAACTTTTAAACCTTTCGCCGTCTACTCCGCCGCGGATAATGCCGACATTCATGCCCTGGAAAGCTTTAAAATCTTCATAATCATAGCGTGGATCATTCATACGAACGTTTAGGGTAGTATAAATACTGCACATTGGTTGGCCGGAAAAGAAAATTTCCTCTGCCCGCTGTTCTGAATGATAAACTGCCGGCAGCAGATCGATTTCACCTTTAACCAGCATATCATATGCAGCATTCCAGCTTGCAATATCAACCATTTCGAAAGGAAGTCCTGATTGTTTGGAAATTTTTTGTAGATATTCAATATTATATCCGCTATATTCTCCGCTTTGACTTTTGGACATATAGTCGCCGTCCTCATAATAGCCTACTTTAATAGGACTTGCATCTGCGGCTGCGGATAGTGGTGGCAGCACCATAACAAACAATAACATGACTGTAAAAAATAAAGCTATTGTTTGTTTGATCTTGGTATTCATATATATACCTCGTCCATAATTACCTAATTTTTACTGCAATAAGATTAAAATAATTTGTTATAATATAAATATTGTATCATTAATAATAGAAATTTTCTATATTTTGTTATGGTTTTATAGTATAAAAATATATTAGTTTTTTTATAGTGGTTTGTTAGCTTTTAGTAAGTGATTATAGAAATTGACAAACGATTTGGAACGGGTAATAGAAGCTTGCAGCATAAATCAGAAAAGTCTGCAGTTAAAATAAATAGAATCAGCACATAATCCCTGATAGTCTTTTGATTAAAATATAAATTCTAATAAATGTATAATAAAATACATATGATTTAATTATTTTTAATATTATTATTCGAAATAATTGCTTTTTTGAATCATTAGTAGGATAATAGATTAAAATAGAAACTAAAATTTATAATAGGTATTATTATGACTGGAAGAGTGGGGAGATGGACAGGGGTGAAAAAAGAAGTTGTAATTATGCTTTATGTCTTGTCTCAGACTGTCGGATGTTATGCTGCTAACCAGCTTCCAAGCAGTGACGTCCAGCAGAATGGGATGTCTGATAATATGCTTAATAATCAGCGTGTCGTTGTACATAAAGATGATATTTCGGAACATGCGGAAAAATCGCAGTCGATGGTGTATGTTAAAAGATTCCAACTTGATGTTAGTGGAATAGAGGAGTGTTTGCCCCCCCCCAAGGCACTTTTGGGAAAATACAGTGGACGTAATTTGGCTGTTAACGATTTGCAGCAGTTGACGAAAGCTTTATCTGTCTATTACAGAAAACAGGGATATCCTGTGGCAACTGCATTTTTACCTCGGCAGGATATTGTGGCTGGTATTGTGACAATTAAGGTTTTTCCTGGGATATTGGATAAGTTAAGAGTGAAAAATTTACAAGTCTTGAAGATCGTTTTGTGGAAGGGTTTTTAAAAAATTTATATGCTGGGATGCAGTTACGCAGTGATATTTTAGAAATGACGCTGAATAATCTGAATGCATTGCCCGGTGTGCAGGCCAAAGGTATTTTAGAGCCTGGTGATAAGATTGGCAGCAGCAGTTTAACAATTGTTTTAGGGGCATCGCCAATTGTGGAAGGCGCTGTTTATACTGACAATTATGGCGGTAAATATTCGGGACGTTACCGTTACGGAATGCAGGTCATTGTTAATGAGCCGCTGCGCAGCGGGGACAGGCTTGTTATTGGCGGGATGCTTAGTAATGAGAAGATGAAAAATTATAATTTATGCTATGAAACAGCGGTTAATAGAACGGGAGGTCGTTTAGGTATCAGCTGCGCGGAGTCGGATTATACTTTAGGGGATTATTTTACGCAGGCAGGTGCTGTAGGAACGGCTAAAACGGTGAGCCTATATGGTTCGCAGCCTTTAAGCGGCAGGAAATCCGGAAATTTACGGTTGATTTACGGCTATGAGCATAACCGTTTGAATGATGAACTGCGTGTTTTTGATTATACGGCACGTAAAAGCAGTGATGTGTTTCATCTTGGACTGACTGGAAGTCTGCAAAGTGCTGTTAGTTATAGTGGTTACAGTGCTGTCTTACGTGCCGGTAATTTAAAGCTGCGCAGCTGGGAAGCTCAGGCTGCTGATGAATTCAGCAGGACGGAAGGCGGCTTTAGCCGCTTTAATTTTGATGTTAATCATGTCAGTAAATTAAGCAAAGTGACACAGTTCTATATTTTTGCACATGGACAGCTAGCAAACCGCAATCTAGACAGCAGTGAACAGTTTTATCTGGGGGGTGCTGATGCGGTGCGAGCCTATCCGCAGGGCGAAGCAGGCGGTGACAGCGGTTATCAGGCAACGGCAGAATTAAGGTATCAAACTCCGGTCAAAGGTATGAGTATGACGTTGTTTGCTGATGTAGGTGAGGTTTTGGCACGAAAGGACGGAGATACCTCCGATCCGCATCGCAGGCTGGCAGGTTGGGGTATTGGCGCAGTTTATAGCTTGGATCGCAGCTTGTACGCAAGACTGGATTATGCACGCAAGATAAAGGGTGAATCTTATCGCAGTGAGGCGGAAGATAAAAACGGCAGGTTATGGTTCAGGTTATACAAATTGTTTTAAGAATATCGTGAGCGGAAAAGAGCGGATTAAGATGAAAAACAGGCAGAGACTAGGGAAAACAACGGTCGCTATAGTAGTTAGCACTTTGGCTTTTTCTAATTGCGCATGGGGATTGCCACAGGGTGGGACGGTAGTTACTGGTAACGGCAGTTATACGTCCAGCGGTAATCAGATGGATATTACCGGTACAGGCAATGTGTCGGTCAAGTGGGATAGTTTTAATGTTGCTGCTGGAGAAACGGTAAATTTTAAGAATATGAACGCTATTTTGAATTATGTTACCGGCAGACAGGGCAGTGAGATTTTTGGCGCTTTGAATGGACAAGGGGTACATGTTTTTTTGATCAATCCCAATGGGATTTTGTTTGGTAAAACGGCACAGGTAAATGTTGGTTCGCTGACGGCTTCTACTAAGAGCTTATCTGATGTCGATGCAGCTTTACAAAATTTTAAAAACAGCGCTGGTATCAGTGATTTTGGGATAGCGGGAACTGCTGAGCTTGTCAATATGGGTAAACTGGAAGCAGACACACTGCGTTTTGAGGGCAGCCGTATCGTTTTAGATACTGATAATATAAAATTGGGCGGAGATGATTTTGACGGCAGCAATGCTGTTATTAACGGAGATTTTGCCAATGGTAACGTTGTGTTGGGGTATACCGCTCATGATGCTAACGGTTATGCAGGTAAGGATAAAAATTTTGATATCAATGGCGGAGCTCAGAGTGTAAAAGGTTATATGTGGGTGACAAATGCTGAGCAGCTGCAGGACATTAATACTAATCTAAGCGGCAATTATGCTTTAAAAAATGATATTGATGCTAGCAGCATTAATAGTTTTATACCCATCAGCGCTGACAGTACGTTTAAGGGAACATTTGACGGTCTGGAGAATGAGATAAAAAATGTAACTGTAAATGGTGGAAATGGAAGCTACAAAGGGTTGTTCGGACAAACTGCAAGTGGCAGTGTAATCAGAAATCTTACTTTATCCAATTGTAATATTAGTGGATACCAGGCTGTTGGAGCAGTTGTAGGTCAGAATAACGGGTTAATTGAAAATGTTGCAGTAAGTGGTATTGTTTCAGGAACAAGTAAATATACCGGAGGTATTGTTGGCATTAATGCAGGAATAATAAAGAATGCTGAAGTTGATATAACAGTAAATAATACTAGCGGCGGTTATTCCGGCGGCATTACAGGGTATAATTATAAGGGTCTTGGGGAGATTGATGGTATAGTTGGTAAGATAAAAGTTATTAATAGTACGGGTGGTTATACAGGGGGCATAGTTGGCTATAATGCTGGAAGTGTTAAAAATGTAGATGCAGAAATTGATTTGACTGGCGGCGGTGTTGGGATAGGTGGTATTGCTGGACAAAATACTTCTACAGGTACTATTGATGGAATTTTACTAAAAGGAAAAATTGATGCTGGAAATAATAGTGCTGTAGGTGGTATTGCCGGAGCTAATACAGGTATTATAAATAGTGTCCATAACTATGCTTCTGTTAGTGGCAATAGTACTGTCGGAGGAATTGTTGGACAGAATAATGGGAATATCTCTGACGGTATCAATGATGGAAGTATTAAGGGAAATGAACTTGTCGGCGGGATTTGTGGACAAAATAAAGTAAATGGTTATGTATATAATATTGAAAATAGAGGTTTTGTAGGCGGAGCTCGTGAAGTAGGCGGAGCTATTGGTGAAAATAACGGAACTGTGAGCAAAGCGCTTAATAAAGGAAGTGTTTTTGTAACCGATGGTGTGAGTGTTGGTTCAAGCTATTATATTGGTGGTGTACTAGGTTATAATGATGCTGAAGGTTCCAACTATGTCAGTGAATTAAAAAATGAAGGTACAGTAAAAGGTTATAGTTATGTCGGCGGTGTTATTGGCTGTAATGCTTCTGGAAAAATAATTGTCGATGCCATCAACAATGGTAACATTAGCGGATTAGATAGTGTTGGGGGAATTTTAGGATATTATTATTGTGATGATGATATGCTTTTAGAGAATACCAATAATTCAGGGACAATAACAGGAAGAACAGCGGTAGGCGGTATTGTTGGTATGGGGGGCGGCGTGTCTATGTCAGGACCTCCCAGTGCCGGTATTGGATGTGTATCTGTCAGTAGGGCTGAAAACAGTGGTGCTGTTAGCGGTAGCGGTAATAGTGTTGGTGGGATTATAGGAGTAGGCACATCTTCTAAAAGCATTGATAATGTGTTAAATACAGGTACAGTCCAAGGCAGGGATCAGGTAGGCGGAATTATTGGTAATTCTGTTGAAGGGATAGTAGAGAATGCACTGAATTTAGGGCAGGTCATTGCTGCAGACGGTAATGCACAGTATTGTGGTGGGATAGTAGGATGGGGACCAGGTGCAATTGTTTCTGATAAGGCTGTTTATGCGACGACCGATAAAGATGGCAATACTTACGATATTTCTAAGTATAACGACAAAGGTGTTGGCAAGGCTTATGCAGATATCTTTCCGGCACCGCCACTACCGCCTGATCCACCAGAACTGCCTGAAGATGAGCATGATATTACTAAACTGCCTGAATTTGAGGATAATTATCATAGTAGCAGCTCTGCTGTAACTTCTGAGCTGCATACCCCTGTAATAATAAATCCAAGTGGTGAAAACACGAATATTGGTGTCGGAACAATTGAAATACATAACAGTGATGACAGCCTGAATGCAAGTGGTTCTGGCAGCAGTTTTAGTGCTGGTTTCGAGAATATTTTAGATGGTGCCGGTCAGGAAGAACAAGCTGACAGTAATTCTCGCAGTTCCGATACAGGCGATGTGCAAGGTAGTCAGATGGATAATCTGGCTGGTGGTAACGATACTGATTTGAGTATGTCTTCTGATAGTGATACCGAAGATCAGGACGAATAGAATAACGAAGAAAAGTAATTAAAAACTCACATCTTCCGGGGTGTGAGTTTTTAATTACTCGTAATTCGCATATTGCTTTTCTGAAAACAACTTATTTGTACGGTGAGTACTAATAAGTAGAACTATAGCTATAACAAGCCGTAATTTTATATAAAATATATAATTATTTCATATAAATAGCAAAATATTTGAAATATAAAAAATAATAAAATTCATTAATTTTAAGTGCATTTACATATTTAAAGACATATAATTTCTTTGCATGTATAATTTTATTTTGTATAAATGAGTAATATAGTGCACGTATGTGCTGTATTTTATACAGCAAATGCATTTTTTTTGTAAGATAATAAGTATAAAACCAATATCTATAAAAGTTTAATTGTTAAGGTGAAAAAAGTCATGTTTGCTGAGAAATATAGAAGTATAGGCTTAAATATTTTATATTACAGAAGACTGAAAGGTTTAAGTCAGGAAGCATTGTCTATTAAAGCCGGTTTGACCCGTTCCTATATATCAAAAATAGAACGTGGTGCTGCCAGATGCGGTTTGGAAGTATTTTTTCTTATCGCACAGGCACTTGAGGTAGATCCGGCTGAACTTATCAGCGATCTGCCGCCAGGAACAGAATCGGCGCAAAAATAAATTTATTTAGTAACAGGTGATGAAGGAGGTATCTTTATGAATCCCGATTATAAGGAAATTGGTAAGAATATCAGGTTAATGCGTATCAGACACGGTATCAGTCAAAGTGAACTTGCTCAGCGTTTAGATGTTTCGCAGACGCATATGAGCAACCTTGAGCACGGCCGCGTCAGTGTCAGTCTGAGGGTATTGCTACGTTTGGCGCATTTCTTTTAGTGCAGTGTAGATACGCTGCTTGGCAGTGTTTTACAGGGACATGTTGTACCGGAAGTAAATAATGACGGTTACGACATTGAGGATCTGGCTTTGTTGCTGAAGGTTTTGAAACAAAAAAGAGTAGAAGTGATGTAAACAAAATACGAAAGGCTGCCGCAGTTTTTAATTGCGGCAGCCTTTTTTATGATAATTATTTGCATTGCAGCCATTCGCTGATGACGGCAAATAATTCTTCCAGATGAAACGGTTTGGTAATATGAGCATTCATTCCTGCTTCACGTTCTTTTTTGATGTCATCCAGGAAGGCATTGGCAGTCATAGCAACGATCGGTAGGCTCTTTACATCCTTGCGTGATAGTTTGCGGATTGCTTTGGTTGCATCGTACCCATTGAGTTTAGGCATTTGCACATCCATGAAAACAAGATCGTAATGGTTTTCAGGTGCCTGAGCAATTTTTGTCAGTGCTGCAGCACCGTCAGTGGCCTCTTCTATCATGGCACCGGTCATACCGATCAACTCACAGGCGATTTCCATATTGAGCGGATTGTCTTCAACAAGAAGTATCCGCTTGCCGCTGCAGTTAGGTTCATTAGCAGCAGATGGCAGCAGATGCTGTGTTCTGGTTGTGTTTGTCTGATGCATTTTGTTGAGTACCTGTGCAAGGTTAGTAGCAAACAGAGGCAGAATCAGGAGTGCGTCAAAAGAATAGTCTTTAATGGTCTGGCTGAGATCGGAGAAGGTGATTGCCAAAGCTATCTTTAATGTTGATGACAGTTGGCGTAATCCGTTTAACATTGCTTCCAGATCCAGCTGTGGTTTATAGACTATGATGGCTGTCGTATAGTCACTGCTTGTTTTTATGGCAGCTGCTAGTTTGTTATTTGCTTCTTTAAGACTGTGTACTGCTTGACCGGTAATTTGCAGTTGCTGTAGCTGCTGCAGGATATTAGAGGCATAAGTTTGATCATGGTCGATGACCAGGGCCTGCAGTTCGGAATGAATGGCAGAAACCGGGACGGGCTGCTTGTCAGCCAGCTTCAGTGGCAGGGTGACTGTAAAGGTGGTTCCAGAGCCTGCAGCACTGGTGACTTCAATAGTACCACCCATCAAATCAACAATATTTTTAGTGATAGCCATACCCAGGCCTGTGCCTTCAATACTATCAGTATTTGAGGTTTGGGAACGTTCGAAGGGAGTGAACAGGTGCGGCAGAAATTCCTGGTCCATGCCAATGCCGTTATCGCTGAAAACAAAACGAAAGTGTCCATACCCTGTTGGCGCCAGCGTTAATTGCTTGATCTCGAGTTTGAGCTTTCCTCCTCGAGGCGTAAATTTGATAGAATTGCTGAGGATATTAGTGAAGATTTGATTAAGGCGTACAGTGTCACCCAGCAGATATTCGTCACTGATATTATATGTCTCTACATGCAGTTCGTGCTGGTGTTCTTTTAACTGTGGATTGATGAGTGAGATCAGATTGTGAATAAGCTCAGCCAGATTGAGCGGCGATTCCTTAAGTGATAATTTGCCGCTTTCGATCTTAGACATATCGAGAATATCATTTATGAGCTCTAAAAGATGATTGGAAGCCAGCTCGATTTTGCTGAGGCAGCTGTTAATACGAACAGGATCGTGCAGGTATTGCTGCGCGATTGTAGTCATACCGATGATGGCGTTCATTGGAGTACGGATATCGTGGCTCATATTTGACAAAAAAGCGCTTTTGGCGGTATTGGCCTTTTCGGCAGAAAGCAGGGCAGCTTTTAATGCCTGCTGTTGTCTTTCGTAGGCCAGTTTTTGTGTATGGATATTCCGGAAAGCGATAACGCAGCCTGTGATAGTTCCTTCGGTATTTTTAATGGCCTGAGCTTCCAGACGTACCCATTCGTATTTGTCGTTGGCAAAACGCCGCAGCAACTCTATTTCGACAGAGTTTTTATTGTTTTGAGTCAATGTTGTATAAATATTTTCTAAAGCAAAAGCCTCTGATAACTGTTTGCGGAATTTCACATGAACAAAATTATTGACGAAGGTAGTCCAGGCTTCGGTATGATCTTCTAATCCTTTCAGCATATTGGCAGTGATGATTTCGGTAAGCCGCAGAATATAAAATCTATGTTCCTGCAGGTCGACATAATAGACTGCATAGTACATTTCAGCTAGCGCATTGGCGATATTATGATGGCGCATTCTGTCGGCGCTGAGTAATGCAAGTTCATGTTCCTGCTGTTTTTTATCGTCGATGTTACGCAGCAGCAGCATGATTTTTTCGCCTTCGATTGTAGATATCCTGGTACTGTAATAGGTATAATAGTGAAGTTTTTTGTTTTTATCCCAAATACGCAGTTCACCTTCGGCATAGGTTTGTCTGCTGTAAAGTTTGGCATCAAAGATGCCTGACAGAAGCGCTTTATCACTGTCCAGCAGCTGTTGGTGGAATTGGGCATAGAAATCACGGTAACGGCCACGTTTTTGCAGCGAGAGTATCTCTTCCGAATAATGGATACAGTTATAACCCTGATGCTCCATATCGACGCTGATTGCCAGTGCATACATATGCGCAACTGCCATTTTGGCAGTTTTTTCACTGAGTGAATGTTCGACTTTCTGGGTCAGGTCTTCAAAGGCCAGTACCGCATAAGGATAAGCGTCAGAGTAGCCTGGTGCCGGAATGATCTTGACACTGAGCCAAAACCCCTGCTTATTTTTAAAAATATGCTCAATCCGGTTATTATCGTTGGCAAACTGGTCAATGATGTAGGTGCTGTTGGTAATTTTTAAGAGTGTCTGCTGCCATTTAGGGTCTACAAATTCGTTTACATACATAGAAAACTGTTTATCATAGCATTCTTCCATATGTACGATTTTTTTGAACTGTTCTGGCACACGCAGGCCGCGTAAAGTGTTATTACTTAGATTAACAAGGTAAACTGCATAATATTCTTCACTTAACTGAGCGATCCAGGCGGTCTGTTCGCGTTGGCTCAACTCAAATTGTTTTTGTTTTTCAATATTGCGGTAGCACCATAATACTTTCAGGTGCCCGGTTTGAGCATCAATAGTAGATACGAGATGAGTTTCAATCCATTCAAAGCTATCTGGCGCAACAAGACGGCGCAGTTCGCCAACGATATGCATATTTTCCTGCGGCATATTCTGACGCAGGCTCTTTGTTGAAGTCAGTTCCCAGAATTTCTGCCGGTCTTCAGGATGGATAAGCATTTTACCGTAAAGATCATTGGCCTGAGTAAAGTCGCCGGCATGAGGAAATGCCGAAGCACAAGGGCCGAGCTTCGGAGAAATATAACGGTCGTCGACAAGATCAATAACTACATATTCGTCAAAGAGAACATCGATGCCCTGCAGGAGATCTTTGGAATGGTCGTGCCTGATCTTGACTTCGCCGGCAAAAATATGAGGTGTGACAGAGATTGCTAAGGCAGGAATCTGTCTGCCCTCATCGTCCCAAAGAGTTCTTTTCACTCGGACATCTACGTTGCTTCCTAAAATAGATTTTTCAGCAAAATACTGATAATCACCCTGATGAAAATTGACGGCATCAAAGCTGAGAGTGTCAGGATGATAGAATACACCTCTCCTGAAACCTGCTTTTGCAGCAGTCTGATTGCAGTAAAGTATCTGCAGAGTTGACTGATCTACGACGAATAATGTTAGATTACTGATATCGTTGATAAGTTTGAGGACGTTTCTTTCGGAATTCATTATAAATACCTTCCGTATCCTTTATAATTGAAGGAAAACTTTTATAAACTAATTATAATATAAAAATATAATAAAGTGAAACAAATATTATGGTGATTATTACAATTAAAACAAACTCCCTGGACATATTTGCCCAGGGAGTTTGTTTTAATTTTCAGCAGTACCTAATATTTCGTTGGCTAAGGCAGAAAGGCTTTTGTGATCCAACTCAGCAAAGAACAATTGTCGGGAAGGATGGGGTGTCATTTTTTGGACAAAGCGGCGTTGTATTCGGCGCCGCGCTTAAAGTCTGTTTGCTGGCATTCCAGCTCGCTTTGGCAATCTGCAAAAAGTCCGGCGCCTTTTTCTGTATTGACGAGGACCAGCGTAACACCCTTATCGTCATCAAAAAGCGGGAAATGCTTATTGACGCCCCAATAGTCGGCTATCGTCAGATCAGCCAGGCTGTGTTTATTGTTAAAAGCGCAGTCGGAACAGGAAGGGCGAGTACTGACATTATTCAGGAATAAACGCATATATGGACCGCGGCGTTTATGTGTTGCAAAGATATGGTTTTCAGTTTGAAAAACGATATTAAAGCGTTTCCAACCGGGAGTTTTATCGCGGAAATTGACTTTTATTACCGGTGATGACGAAAGCTCGGTGACTTCGTCCAGTCGTTTCTGGTAGACTTTGGGACTGGGAACCCCATGGCAGACTACGTCAATGGTATAAAGCCTTTCATAGTCTTTACGCAGATATCCTTTCAAGCCTCCGATCTGGCACGGCGTACCGCTGAATAAAACAGTATGGCCTGCCTGAAGCAGTTTTTCGGCGTCCTGGTAGGTAGTGCTGATATCGCTTTGTACATATTTGGAACCGCGTAATTTATTCATTGCATTGACGCTTGTGACAGCGATATGTCTAACGTGCCAGTTGTCGTCAAAGGCCGCCCCGAAGACTGTCCCCTGACGTCCCAGGATTTTTTCGGCAGCGAGGGAGAAAAAACCGCCGCTGGAGCTGACAAAGCGAACGGCTTCGTTTTTATTTTTACAGCCGATAACAGCTAAAATCTCATGAGGTTGAGGTTTGTGCAGCAGAGGACAAACGCGTTCACACAAACCGCAGTGGATACATTTGTCAGTATCGACCAGCGGATAATTGAAGCCTTCTTCGTCTGGTGCCATAGTGATGCAGGAGGTCACGCAGCGACTGGCACAGGCTCCGCAGCCGCAGCAGTCGGTTTTGTTGGTAATGGTAATCATAATTTCACCTTCTTAAACAATTTTTGAAGCTTAGGAATGCTGTGAAAAATAGTTTAAAAACAGTTGGGCGACATTGGAAAGTGGACGTCCTTTAACAATAGATAGCGTTTTATTCAGGAATAGTCTGTCATCGCGGATGATCTTGCAAATCAGATCGTTGTCAAAAATTTCACCCGGTGAAGCCGGTACGACGGCGATGCCGGCATTTTCTTTTGCCCAGGCTATTGTAGACAGTTTAGTAGAATTAATGCTCAGGATCTGCGGGAAGATCATGGAATCGGAACAAACGTTTAAAAATAAAGTCGAACAGCCGCGTGACAGGCAGATAGGCATATCTTCCATATGTGCCAAAAGCAGAGCTTTGTCGTCTGCCGGCAGCCAGGGATTGTCTTTGTGCATTACTGCAACAAGGCGCTCCTGCTTGGTATAGATAGTATCAAACCGGCTTTCCTGTGTCAGCGGAGCATTGGCAACGCCGATCTCCGTTTTCCCGGTCAGCATCTGATTGATTTGTTCCAAGATGGAAACTTCGTACAGCTCATAGTTGATCTGCGGATATTCTTTAGAAAATTTGCTGAGGTAAGTTTGAATAAAGGAAATCGACATCGAAGGCGACAGGCTGACTCGCAGAGTACCTGTATAGCCGTTGACGCAGTCCGATATTTCCCGTTGGGTATCATCTTCCAGCGAACAGAGATATTTAGCTTTGTTATAAAGAATGCAGCCGGCATTGGTCAATTCTATATTATGTACACCGCGACGGATATTGACTAGCTGAGTGCCGAATTTTTTCTGCAGCAGCTTCAGTTGATTACTGAGGGCCGGCTGGGCAACGTGTACGCGCTTGGATGCCGCTGAAAGACTTCCTGCTTCGACGATGGCAATAAAATTGCGGTAATATTCCATGTCCATAGTCTGCTCTCCTCCTGTTACTGGCAATATAGATTTAAGTTTAAGCTAACTGTAGTTAGTTTATCGTTTAACTACATTATAGATGATAAAGCAGCTTAAACCTATCTTTTTCTGAAAAATTTTTTATAACTTTAGATAAGCATATAAATAAAACTTATAAATTATATCAATTATTTTGATGTTTAAAGATAGATATTGTCAATGAAAATGGCAAATGTTGTTAGAATGAATTTTTTATAAAAGTAATATTACATCAATTGAATTTTATGAATAGAAATAAAGAAAAGTGTAATTTTAAACTCGAAAACCAAATTTAAACATATCAAATAAATTAATATTTTCTATTGCTTTTTGGTATTTTACGTTATAAGTTTCCGGAATTATACTGAAAGTGAAGAAAGGTGTATGAGAAATTTAAATCTGGGAAAGAAGGGATGAAAATGTTAGACAGCACGAGATTAAGAAATCCGCAGTTGTTTGACAAAATCGTTACTCCGGAAGAAGCTGCGGCGCTGATTACTGATGGAATGAATGTGGGCGTCAGTGGTTTTACCCCATCCGGCTACCCTAAAAAAACAACGATAGCTTTAGCCAAAGCTATCAAAGAAGGTAAACGCTGCCGTATCAATATCTGGAGCGGCGCTTCTGTTGGTCCGGAAATTGAAGAGGAATTGGCGGCAGTTGGCGCTATAAAAGGCAGGATGCCGTATTATGCCGCGTCCAACAAAAGCATGAAAAAGGGCATCAATGAAGGCAAGATTGAATATGTGGACCAACATTTGAGCCATTTCGGACAGCAGGTAGATTATGGTTTTTTTGGTGATGTAGATGTAGCTATCATTGAAGCTACGGCAATTACTTCAGAAGGTAATATTATTTTAGGTCCTGGTGTTGGTAATGCGCCGATTTTTGTGAAGCATGCGAAGAAAATCATTATCGAAGTCAATACTTCGATTCCTTTGAATCTGGAAGGTATGCATGATATCTATATTCCGGCGATCCCGCCAAATAGAACTGAGATTCCAATTTATCATGCGGGAGACAGGATAGGTAAACCTTATGTAGAATGCGGTATCGATCGTATCGATTGTATCGTGGAGTCTGATATTCTGGATCATGTGCGTGACTTGACTGCTCCTGATGCAGCAAGCATCAAAATTGCTGAGAATTTGGTGGAATTTTTAGAGTATGAACAAAAGATGGGACGTTTGCCGGAGAAAATGCTGCCCTTGCAGTCCGGTGTCGGCAGTATTGCCAATGCGGTTCTTTTAGGACTGGCCAAATCCAGATTTGAAAATCTGGAAATGTATTCCGAGATTTTACAGGATTCTGTATTCCGTCTGATCAAGCTGGGCAAGATCGCTAAAGCCTCCGGCTGCGCGTTCACTCCTTCGCCTTCGGTTTGGGAGATGTACAAGGAAGATCCTGATTTGTATCGTAAGAGTATTGTTTTAAGACCGCTTGATATCAGTAATCACCCCGAGGTTATCAGGCGTTTGGGAGTTATTGCCATGAATACGCCGTTGGAATTTGATATCTACGGGCAGGCTAATTCAACACATGTTATGGGCTGCACGATGATGAATGGTATTGGCGGCAGCGGTGATTATATGCGTAACGGTTTCCTTACGATTTTTTCAACGCCGTCTACAGCGAAATGCGGCTCGATTTCCAGTGTAGTACCTATGGTTACTCATGCAGACCATACTGAACATGACACGATGGTTTTTATTACTGAACAGGGTGTGGCCGACATCCGTGGTTTGAGTCCCGTCAAACGTGCTAAAGCTATCATAAATAACTGCGCACATCCTGATTTTCGGCCGCAGCTTTTGGAATATCTGAGGTTTGCACAACAAAAAAACGCCCATATGCCAATTGATTTGGCACATTGTTTCGATATGCAGAAAAAATTTTATGAAACCGGCACTATGCTGTGAACAGCGAAGCGGAATGAGAAAGGGGTCAATGACATGACTAATTATGAAGAAATCAAACAGGGACTGGCGGATTATGAAGCAAAGGTTGCTAAAGCCAATGCCAAATTTCCTGAAAGAAAAGAGTTTAAAGAAAAACACGTGTATACTCCTTTGGATGTAGAAGGTTTTGATTACTGCTCTAAAAGCGGGTTCCCTGGACAATACCCTTTTACACGCGGCGTACAGCCGACTATGTATCGTGGGCGGTTGTGGACGATGCGCGCTTATGCAGGCTTTGCTACAGCTGAGGAAACCAATGCCCGTTATAAATATTTGCTGGAAGCAGGTCAAACCGGCCTGTCGGTAGCTATGGACCTGCCGACACAGATCGGACTTGATTCCGATGCGGAGCTTTCGCATGGTGAAGTTGGTAAAGTTGGCGTGGCTATTGATTCACTGGCTGATATGGAAAAGCTTTTTGAAGGTATTCCTTTGGATAAAGTCAGTACTTCTATGACTATTAACGGCCCGGCTGCAGTGCTTTTGGCGATGTACGTTGCTGTTGCCGAACAGCAGGGTGTTAAGCCGGAACAATTAAAAGGCACCATTCAAAATGATATTTTAAAAGAATATATTGCCCGTGGCACATATATTTTCCCACCACGGCCTTCGATGCGGCTGATTACCGATACTTTTGAATATTGCTCTAAGAGTATTCCAAAATGGAATACGATCAGCGTAGGTGCTTACCATATTCGTGAAGCCGGTGCTTCCTGTGTACAGGAAATCGCTTTTGCATTTGCTAATGCGATGGCTTATATTGATGCGGCAATCAAGGCCAGACAGAAGGTAGATGATTTTGCTCCTGGTATTTCCTGGATCTTTACTGCCGGACTTAATATGTTTGAGGAAGTTGCTAAATTCCGTGCGGCACGCCGTTTGTGGGCGCGCATTATGAAAGAACGTTATGGTGCTACAGTACCGAAAGCACAGATGCTGCGTGTGCATGTGCATACTGCCGGCAGTGTTCTGACTGCTCAGCAGCCGCTTAATAACGTAGCCCGTATTACATGGCAGGCGTTGTCCGCCGTTTTAGGCGGTATTCAGTCTATGGCCTGCTGTGCTTATGATGAAGCGATTGCTTTGCCAACTGAAGAGTCGGCTACTCTGGCACTGCGTACTCAACAGATGCTGGCTTATGAAAGTGGTATTACCGATACTATTGATCCGCTGGCAGGTTCCTATTATGTAGAAGCCCTGACGGATAGGATGGAAGCAGAAGCTTATGAATATATCAAGAAAATTGATGCTATGGGCGGTGCCGTAGCTGCTATCGAGCAAGGCTATATGCAGGGGGAAATGTCGGCTCATGCTTATGAAGATCAACGCGATATCGAAACTAAACGGTCTATAGTTGTCGGTGTTAATAAGTTTGTTGATAATAAACAACTGGCGGAACAGGATGTTCTGACTGCTGATCTTAGTGTTGCTGAACGCCAGATTGCCAAAGTCGAAAAGATGAAAGACGGACGTGATCAGAAAGCCGTCGATGCTGCTTTAACAGCGCTGAAGCAAGCTTGCGCCGGCGAAGAAAATTTGATGCCTTATCTGATTGACGCTGTTAAAACGTATGCCACTTTGGGAGAAATATGCGGCGTGATGAAAGAAATATTCGGAGAATATAGACAGGACGGTTCCATGTTCTGATCTGACTGACAGGTTGTGAGTGAAAGAACGGAGTTGATTGTTATGACAACGAAAGCATTGGTTGATTTTGTGGCAAGCTTACAATATGATAAATTGAGTCCGGAAACAGTTCGGATTACAAAGCAGTGTATTTTAGATTGGCTGGGAGTCTGTATTCGCGGTTCGCAGGAAAAACCTATCCAAATCATTCGTAAGTTGCTGCTGGATGGCGGTGGTAAGGCACAGTCTACAGTTTTGGCTGGACAGACGGAACAAACTACTGCTTTAAATGCTGCATTTTGTAATGGAAGCGCTTCCCATTCACTTGATTTTGATGACCTTCATAATCCATCTATTATACATCTGGCTACAGTAGTTGTACCGCCGGTATTTGCCATTGCTGAGGCGGAGCATAAAAGCGGTAAAGATATGTTGGCAGCTGTAGTAGCAGGATATGAGGTTGGCGGCCGCGTAGGCGAATCCGTTATCCCTGAGTCCTATTTCTTCTGGCATACTACCGGTACAGCAGGTACCTTAGGCGCTGCCGCTTCGGCAGCGAAGGTTTTAGGTCTTGATGCGGCTGCGACGCTGCAATGTCTTGGCAGTGCTGGTACACAGGCGGCAGGGTTGTGGGAATTTTTGAAAGAGGGCGCAATGAGCAAAACTCTGCATGCCGGTAAAAGTTCATATGCCGGCGTACTTTCAGCATATCTGGCCCGTGCTGGTTTTACTGGTGCGACAAAGATATTGGAAGGAGAAAAAGGCTTTTGCCGGGCTATGGTCACAGAGCCGCATTTGGAAAAATTGACGGATGGGCTGAATGATGGTATATATAAGATTGATAATAATTCGTTCAAACCTTATGCCTGCTGTAAACATTCTCATGCCGCGCTGTATGCGATGCAGGTGCTGCGTACTGAGCATGGATTGAAGCCTGATGATGTTGAAGCGATAGAGATTTTAGTCAATGAGATCACTGATTTTCTGATCAATAATCCTCAACCTGAAAATCCGTATGGCTGCAAGTTCAGTATCCAATATTGTGTTGCCGGGATGCTCAAATACGGCGATATGGGTGTTGATCGCTTCCTGACGGAAGTTATTGGTGATGCTGAAGTCCGTAGCTTGATGGCGAAGACCAAGGTCATGCGTGATGCTGCGATCGAGGCGGTACATGCTGCTGATGCTGCAAAACTGGCATCAAAGCTTATCGTTCGCTGTAAAGATGGGCGAGTATTGGAGTTACAGGTAGATTTTCCGAAAGGAGATCCGCCTAATCCGATGAGCTGGGATGAAAGTGTTGCAAAATTTATGTCTTTGGCTGCTCCTGTTTACGGCGAAGAAAAAACAGCCAAGCTGTGCGGGCTTATCGATAATCTGGAAGCAAGCGCAGATTTTGCAGCAGACCTGGCTGAATGTCTGGCATAAGACGGCGTTAAGGAGGAACTCCCTGTGGTTGAAGCGGAAAAGATCAAAGCAAAGGTCAGCGAAATTTATTCGCATAATAATTTTATGCAGGAGTGCGGTATTTACATCGTAGATATGTCTTGCGGCAGCGCTACAGTTGCAGTAAAAGTAGATCCTGAGCGGCATGCTAATCTTAATGGTATGGCGCATGGAGGACTGGTTGCAACGCTGGCTGATAATGCTACAGGCATTGCAGGTGCAACGATAGGTAAAAGGGTAGTGACATCAACTATTGCTACAGATTTTATCAAAGGCGCACCGGTTGGTACGACGATCAGCGCTACTTCACGGATAACACACGCTGACGACAGATTGGTAACCATCAATATCGAAGTGCGCGATCTGGACAATGATATCCTGGTGGCTAAGGCTACAGCGGCGATGATTGTAGTGGATACATTCGCTGGGATTCCTGAAAAATGGTAATAAGAGCAGGGAGTATTATTCGGCTGTTGTGTCGTTGCAGTTAAATATTGCTGTTTGGGCATTAGCAGAAGGCAATTTTGTAAGAGTGTACAGTTTGCTGTGATTTTCTAAAAAAGGCGGCTTAAGCCGTCTTTTTTGTGTTTATTTCGATACCGAAAGTAGTATTTTTGAGACCTTGTTTAAATATTGCAAAAGAAAGTTTTCTACCAAATATGGTTGCATGTGCAAAATAAAACACAACATCTAGTAATTTTTGGCTTTACATTAACAATGCGCTGTGCTATGATGATAATGTAAATTTTACGCATAAATAATAATTTTTGTTTGGCGTTAACGATAAGAAATTATGAAAGAAGGCGTCAGTTATGAAAGTAATCAAACGTGATGGCAGTACTGCCGATTTTGACAGCAGCAAGATTATAGTTGCTATCCAGAAAGCCAATCAGGTAGTCGAACCGGAAGACCGTATCGATCAGGAACGTATCGAAGCTATCGCTCATTATGTGGAAAGTAAAAACCGCATGCGTCTTTTGGTTGAAGATATACAGGATATGGTAGAGCATCAGCTTATGGACGAGGGGAAATTCAACCTGGCCAAGTCTTATATTATTTACCGCTATACTCGCGCTTTGGTGCGTAAGGCTAACACGACTGATGAATCCATTTTATCTCTGATCCGTAACAGTAATAAAGATGTTATGGAGGAAAACTCTAATAAAAATGCTGTTATGGCTTCTACTCAGCGCGATCTGATTGCCGGCGAGGTTTCCAAGGACCTGACCCGCCGTCTGATCCTGCCGGAGAAGATTTCTAAAGCCCATGATGAGGGCGCTATCCATTTTCACGATGCTGATTACTTCGTACAGCCTATTTTCAACTGTTGCCTGATCAATGTTGGCGATATGCTGGATAACGGCACTGTAATGAACGGTAAACTGATTGAAAGCCCGAAAAGTTTTCAGGTGGCTTGTACAGTAATGACTCAGATCATCGCTTCAGTAGCCAGCAGCCAGTATGGTGGGCAGTCTGTCGATATTCGTCATTTAGGCAAATATCTGCGCCGCAGCTATGAAAAATTCAAACTGACGATCAAAGCTGAGGTCGGTGACAGTGTTGCTGATGAAGTTGTAGAGCGCCTTACAAAAAGACGTTTGCAGGATGAGCTGCGCAGCGGTGTGCAGACAATTCAATACCAGATTAATACTTTGATGACAACAAACGGACAATCTCCGTTTGTCACTATCTTCCTTAATCTGCAGGCGGACGATGAATATCTGGAAGAAAATGCAATGATAGTAGAAGAGATTTTGCGGCAACGGTTGGAAGGCATTAAAAATGATAAAGGCGTTTTTGTAACGCCTGCTTTCCCGAAGCTGGTTTATGTGCTTGATGAACATAACTGCCTGAAGGGCGGTAAGTATGATTATATTACTAAGCTGGCTGTAAAATGCAGCGCTAAACGTTTATATCCTGACTATATCTCTGCTAAAAAAATGCGTGAGAATTATGAAGGAAATGTTTTCGCACCGATGGGCTGCCGTAGTTTTTTGGCTGCCTGGAAGGATGACGAAGGTAATTACAAATTCGAAGGCCGTTTCAATCAGGGTGTCGTATCTTTGAATTTGCCTCAGGTGGCTATTTTGGCACATGGCGACGAAGAAAAATTCTGGCCATTGCTGGATGAACGCTTACAGCTTTGTTATGAAGCTTTGATGTGCCGTCATAACTCATTAAAGGGTATTCGCAGTGACGTCAGTCCTGTACATTGGCAGTATGGAGCGATTGCACGCTTGGAAAAAGGCGAAGTTATTGATAAATATCTGGAAAAAGGCTATTCTACTATTTCACTCGGTTATATTGGTTTGTACGAAATGACTAAGTTAATGAAAGATGTCAGCCACACAACACCTGAAGGGGAAGAATTTGCTTTGCGCGTGATGAAATATCTGCGTGCTGCCTGTGATAAATGGAAAAAAGAAACAGGGTTAGGTTTTGCCTTATATGGTACGCCTGCTGAATCATTGTGCTATCGTTTTGCCCGTATTGACAAAGAACGGTTTGGTACTATTGCCGATGTAACGGATAAAGGCTATTATACTAATTCTTACCACGTAGATGTTCGTGAGGATATCGACGCCTTTAGTAAATTCAATTTTGAAAGCCAGTTCCAGCGTATTTCTTCGGGCGGCGCTATTTCCTATGTCGAAATTCCTAATATGCGCCATAACCTGGAAGCAATGGAAGATGTTGTTCGCTTTATTTATGACAATATTCAATATGCTGAATTTAATACTAAATCAGATTACTGCCATGTGTGCGGGTTTGATGGTGAGATTATCATAAACGATGATTTGGAATGGGAGTGCCCTAACTGCGGTAATAAAAATCAGACTTTAATGAATGTTACTCGCCGTACTTGTGGCTATTTAGGTGAAAATTTCTGGAACGTGGGTAAGACTAAAGAAATCAAATCCCGCGTCCTGCATCTGTAAGCGGGAGGCGTTATAAATGAATTACGCTACGATAAAGACCCATGATACCGCCAATGGGCCGGGAGTGCGTGTGTCGCTGTTCGTCAGCGGCTGCACTCACCAGTGCAAAGGGTGTTTTAACCCGGAAGCATGGGACTTTAATTATGGTGCTCCTTTTACAGAAACAGAGGAAGATACAATCGTCAGAGGATTGGAGCCCTGGTTTATCCGCGGGCTTTCGCTTTTGGGCGGCGAGCCTTTTGAGCCGTCTAATCAACAGGCACTTTTGCCGTTGCTGCGTAAGGTACGTAAGTCTTATCCTGAAAAAACGATCTGGTGTTATACCGGGTATGATTTTGAACAGGATCTTCTTACGGGTCGTTTATGTGATTGGCCGGTTACTGAGGAGATGCTTTCTTATATAGACGTTTTAGTAGACGGCGAATTTAAGCTCGATTTAAAAAATCCCAATCTGCGTTTTCGAGGCAGTTCTAACCAGCGCGTTATTGATTTAAAAAAATCGCTGTATGGTGATGAACTGGTTTTATGGTCAGAAGCTTATTAAAATTAAAACCCCTTCCACATATAATAATATGGGAGGGGTTTTTTGTATGATATCGTAACTAAATAATTAAAATATATAATTTGCGTAGCTTGTCTCTTCAATTAAATCGCTTTATAATATTATCAATAGATAATAATTTTGGTTTTGATGTGGAGTGAAGTGCATGTTAAATGTGTTTAAAAATAAATTTTCACAGATTCACAAGCAAAGTAAAGAAGCGAAAGAACTTTTGCGTTTTATCGGACCTGGTATTTTGGTAACGGTGGGATTTATCGATCCAGGAAACTGGGCTGCTAATTTGGCGGCCGGCGCCGATTACGGGTATGCTTTGCTGTGGGTCGTAACGTTATCAACTCTGATGTTGATTTTGCTGCAGCATAATGTAGCTCATCTGGGCATCGTCACAGGTGAATGTTTATCGGAAGCAGCAACAAGATTTTTACCTAAGCGTATTTCACGTCCAATTCTGGTTACTGCTATTATGGCGGCGCAGGCAACTGCTTTAGCTGAAATTTTGGGTGCGGCGATTGCACTTAATATGTTGTTTGGCATTCCAATTATGGCTGGTGCTGTGATTACCGCTGTCGTTTGCACGCTGATGTTGTGGACAAATTCCTACAGTCGTTTGGAAACATGGATAGCGGGTTTTGTTTCTGTTATTGCTATGTCTTATTTATTTGAAATTTCAATGGTACATGTTGATTGGCCGCAGGCCGTTGTCAGCTGGACTGTGCCTAATATTCCAGCAGGCTCGATGCTGGTGGTAATGAGTATTTTAGGTGCTGTAATTATGCCGCATAATTTATTTTTGCATTCTGAAATTATTCAAAGCAGGCATTGGAACCTGGAAGATAAGGCATTGATGGAAAAACAGCTGCGTTTTGAATTTGTCGATACTTTATTTTCTATGAGTATCGGCTGGGCGATCAACAGTGCCATGATTTTGCTGGCCGCTGCAACATTTTTTGTTCATGGAGTTAGTGTCAGTGAATTACAGCAGGCTCAGGAGCTGCTGGTGCCGCTTTTAGGTGAGAATGCAGCACATATTTTTGCAATAGCACTGCTTTTTGCAGGGATTGCTTCTACAACAACGGCGGGTATGGCAGGTGTTACTATTTTTTCAGGTATGTTCGGTGAATCTTACGATATGAAGGATATCCATTCACGTGTTGGTTTGCTGCTGACCTTTGTTCCTGCTGTTATCGTTTTATATTTCATCAATGATCCCTTCTGGGGATTGATCGTCAGCCAGATGCTGCTTAGTGTGCAGCTTCCGTTGACTGTATTTATGCAGATTTGGCTCACTTCTTCACCAAAAGTAATGGGGACTTATGCTAATAAGCCTTTTACTAAAGGTCTGCTTTATGCGGTAGGAATTATTGTTACAGCACTCAATTTGTATCTTTTATATGTTAGTTTGCAATAAAATAATGATGCGGTATGAATTAAAACGGTTCAGCTTAGCTGAACCGTTTTAATTGTTAATCTGTCAGTTTTTATTGCCCAGCTGCTCCAGCATGGTAGCAACGCTGAACGGTTTATTTTCCAGTAAGGCATCTATGCGCATAGTAATCAACGGATGCTGGCTAAGTCTGCGCGCTGTGATAAGTGCCGCCCGCAATGCTGGTGTAAGCTGTTCGTGTCCCCATTCTTCAAGAATGATAGAAGCAGCGCCGCGCGGCCAATCGTAAATAGAGGTCAAAGCGGCTGTGACTATAGGAACTCCGGTACCAGGGTGCGTTTCCAGGTATTTCAGCGGGATCAAAAGAGCTGTTTCTGATTGTGTATAGGTATTGATGTTTTTTTCGATAAAAGTCAATACTTTCTGGGGACGTTCATCGTTTTCAAAGCCTAGAAGATAAGGAAACAAAGCACTTTCCAGAGGGTGCTGCTTAAGATAATCGAAAAGACGTTCCCATATATCAATATCCAGTTCAAAGGCAAATTCAGCAGTAGTGTAATTTACGCTGCCATCTTCTTTGAATAATTGTGCTTGCACTTCCTCATACCAGTCGCGGCTGTAAATCAGTTTTTCACAGCGGCTTACCAGTTCGTGGCTGGCGTTAGAAGGTAATGCTGCCCAGTTACTGTCGGTGATAAGCTTTTGCAGTCCAATGGAAATGTTTATTATTCCGATCAGGTCAGCAGGAGTTTTATCATATCGTTCAGCATGGCGCAGAAGCTCGCTGATCAGAGTCTTAGAATCGATACCGCTGATATCAATATAAGTTGGATCACTGTTTCCAATATAGTAACGGTCAAGCATCATAATAAAATTATTAATGATCAAAAGACAGCCACGGTAAGTTTTATAGTCCAGCTGCTCTTTATGCAAATGGTGTAATAACTGTCCCTTACGCATTACTACCAGACAAATCGGAGCATAATCGATTTCGATTTCACAACCGTGCCGAAGCAGCCAAATTTCTTCTTCTTCTGTAGTGCATTCAAGATCATAGAGGGTGAATATACGTCCCCAGCCTCTGGTAGAGCGAACAAGTTTCCATAGCTCGTCCTGTGGTGCAATATTATTGATACGGTAGGCAAAGGTAAGGAAAAAAGTGAATTCTTCACAGCGGCAAAGATCGACTAAATCATCCCAAAGGTTTTCGGAATGTTCTTTGCGCAGCTTCTCCAGTCCAAAGACTGCTAAGATGACGATTGCATATTTAACAAGCTCACGTTTATGCGCTGTATACAGCCAGTCTTCGGCTAAAGCAAGCAGTGGTTCGGGAACTTCGTCTTCTGACAGCAGTTCTACAAGCGGATCGCAAACACTGACACATAAAATTTTTATCAATGCTTCTTCAAGAACCGCTTTTGCAGTAGCAGAAGGTTCATCAGCATAAGCCAGCAGCATACTGCAGACGGCTTCAGCACCTGGCAAGTCAGGCGGCATTTCGGCAGTATATATATAGGCATCATCGCTTCCTAATGGCCGTGGTAATGACGGAGTCGGATCATCTATCAAGGCACCTCCTTGATAGATGCCATTTTCATCTAGCTGATCCATTACATAAGCAAAAATACTGTGTTCATTTTTATCCATAAAGTTCATCCCTTAATTTTAAAATTATGCCTATTATACCATATAAGGCTATTCTTGACAGAAAAAAATACCCTGCCTGAGCAGGGTATTTTGCTGTTTATTTTAGAATGTTACGGGTTCACCGTAATAAGCACAGGTCAGAACCTTCTTCATACCTTCAGCATCAATTTTTCTCGGATTAGAACCAGTGCAGGGATCAAATACTGCATTGGCGGCGATTTCATCTATATGTTGTTTGAATAATTCTTCGCTGACGCCGTTTTCTTTATAGGTTTGGGCTATACCAAGTTTTTTGTTCAATTCTTTGATTGAATCGATAAGTGCATCAGTCAGCTGTTTATCTGTATTACCGGTAAGTCCCAGCATACGCGCTATAGTTGCATATCTGTCAGCACAAACTTTGGCATTATATTGGATAACAGACGGTAGCAGGATCGCATTACAGCAGCCGTGCGGGATATCGAACATCGCACCGGTTTTATGGGCCAGGCTGTGGGCTATACCTAAAAGTGCATTCGAGAAAGCCATCCCAGCCAGGCATTGAGCAATATGCATTTTGCCTCGTGCATCTTTATCACCATAATAGCTGTCAATCAAACTGTCATAAATATCACTAATAGCTTTAAGTGCCAGCGGGTCAGAGAAATCGCTGCGTGCAGACGCGACATAAGCTTCGATTGCATGGGTCAAAGCATCCATACCTGTATGAGCAGTCAAAGTTTTCGGCATGCTCAGAGGGATATCGGTATCCAAAATAGCAATGTCCGGCGTGATTTCAAAATCTGCCAGCGGATATTTTATATTAGTAGAGTAATCAGTAATGACCGAGAACGCAGTTACTTCTGTTGCCGTACCGCTTGTAGAAGGAATTGCTACGAAAATAGCCTTATTCCTGAGTTTGGGTATATTGAAAGGTTTCTTGATTTCTTCAAAGGTTGCTTCGGGGTGCTCGTAAAAGACCCACATGGCTTTCGCCGCATCTATAGGTGAACCGCCGCCGATAGCGACGATAACGTCAGGAAGGAATTTGCGCATGGCTGCGGCACCTTTAAAGACGGTCTCGATAGACGGATCTGGTTCGATTCCTTCGAAAAGCTGGGTTTCCACACCGATTTCATGCAGGATATCTTCGACCTTCTGCAAAAAACCGCCCCGTTTCATAGAACTGCCACCGGTGAGGATCATTGCCTTTTTGTAGCCTTTCAGATTTTTTAATTCGTCGATTGCACCCGAGCCATAATAAATGTCACGTGGTAAAGTAAATCGTGCCATAGCTTGACACCTCCTAAAATAATTTGCCTTGATACTTTCATTATAACATTTTAACTAAATTCTACAAGGATAGTAGGAATATAAAAAGTTAAATAATTGTAAATTTAAGGAAACATTTAGTAAATGGAGTTGGGAACCCAAATGGCTATAAATTGAGGAAAGTTTTAAAACTTTGAATAAAGTGCCGTGATACGGGAATTTCCTTTTCCAGGCAGTTTTCAACGGTCAGTATATAAGTGTCATTGAACCAGGGAATGATTTCGCGCACTTTATTCATATTGACAATATAGCTTTTGTGAGTTCTCAAAAAACCGCAGGGACGTAGTTTTTCTTCCAAAGTTTTTAAAGGCAGGTTTGATTCCAGAATACCTTTATTGGTATAGATCAGTATTTTTTTACTGGTATCTGTTTTGATAAGATAAATTTCTTCTTTGGGATTAAAGACTAAAAGTTTATTGTTGTTCCAAATAGAGAGCTTGATAGGAAAATTACAGCGGGATGGCAACTGCTGCTGAGATTGATTTTGCAAAACTTTTTGCAATTTTATAACAGTTGCCCGCAGGCGTGTCTTAGTATAGGGCTTAAGAATGTAATCGAAAGCTTCAAGTTCGAAGGCTCGTACTGCGAATTGATCGAAGCCTGTGGAAAAAATTATTTTCGGAGGGTTGGGCAAAGTTTTAAGTTTCTCGCCAACGGCCAGTCCGTCTAATACTGGCATTTCAATATCTAAAAAAACAGCGTCAGCAGTATTGTTTGAAAAATAATCAAGTACTGCCTCTCCATGTTCACATTCAGCAATGATCTCCAAATTGCTGTTAGTTTCCAGTAAGGCTCGCAGTTCTTGGCGGGACGGAAATTCATCATCTGCGATAACTATTTTTAGCATTTCAATCCTCCTCTTGCTTTGGTATTTTAAAACTGACGGTAGTACCTGTACCATATGTGCTGTCTATATGAAGACCGTTGTCCGGGCCGTAAATTGCCATTAGACGTTTATGTATATTAGTCAGGCCAATGGATTTACGGCCAGGGATATCAAGAAGCAGCGAAGCCAGTTTTACTTCAGGAATGCCAATGCCATCGTCATGCACGGATATAAAAAAATATTCTGTATCTTGGCTGACTGTTATAGTGATAGTGCCGCCATCTAATTTTGACCGTAGACCATGTTTGACAGAATTTTCAATTATTGGCTGTAAAATCAGGGCTGGAACCTTAAAAAAGGCTGTGTCATCAATTTCATAATTTATTTTTAGTTTGTCGCCGAAACGTGCTATTTCAATATTAATATAGGCATTGATGTGCTGCAGTTCCTGCCGCAGGGAAATTAATGTATTTGGATCAGCAAGGTTTTGGCGGTAATAATCAGCCAGATAATTGATAAGTTTTTTAGCTGTCTGAGGCTGTATGCTGCAATAATAGCTGATCGTATTTAGGGCATTGAATAAAAAATGCGGATTGATCTGCGCCTGTAGAGCTTTTATTTCAGCATTGGCCAGAAGTTTAGTACGTTCTTTGATCTGATTGATTTCGATATGCGTAGAAAGCATTGTTGCGATACCTTCAGCCAGCTTTGTTTCAAAGGCAGTCATTTTTTCTGCAACTATATGTCCCACACAAAGATAACCAATCGTGGCAGTATCGTTTGCCAGCGGCAAAGCCTGATAAGAAGTAAGTACAGTAAGCTTTTTATTGTTCAGGCAAAATTTTTCTGATAGCAGTGTTTCCAGGTCTCTCTGCAGGTAGTCAAGAAATGGCTGTTCTTGTTCACAGGCTGCGTAGCCAAGCAGCTGATAGTTAGAGGTAATACAGACAACGTCAAAGGATTTGACGTTTTGCAGGATGCTTTCCGTAATTTTTTGGGCGGCATTTTGATCGAAACCATTCTGCAAAATAGAAATTGAACTATTAGTAACATTCAGTGCAATTTTTGCCGCCAGCCCTTCAAGAATATCCTTCTGTTTATAACTGTCCATGATAAGACCGATAAAACAACCGGTACCTAAAGCTGTCGTGATCATTACCTGGAGAGCACAATCTTCAATTGATGGTGTAAATGTGTGGGGATAACAAAATAAGGCGAGTAAAATGATATGGCTGGAAGCGAAAATAAAACTTACGCCGATAGCGTGAGGCAGCAGTTCTTTTTTTTGTTTGAACCAGTGTGATAAAAGTCCTGCCAGTAGCCCTTCTACTAGGAAAAAGCAGCCGCTCACGAGAGCAGCTTTGGTATGGATAAACAAAACATAGTGAACAGAGATGAGCAGACTTGTACAGAAACCGATTAAAGGACCGCTGACTAGACCAGCTACGATAATAAAGATGGAACTGGTGTTGATAAGCCAGCTTTCGCCATATAAAGACCAGTAAGTATTGAGGATGCCTAGCAACGAAAAAAACGCAATAATATGTAGCTTGTTTTTTAACGAATAATTTTGTTGAAATAAGGTTGTTTGAAAAAACACGGTTCGGCTGCAGATAAAGAAAATAATTAAAAATACTGCTAGTCCAAACCATAAATGACTCATTGTTTGGTAAAGAAAGTTCAGCATGAATTGCTCCTTATAAAGGCAAAATCATGCATCTTATTGCAGATTTTGTCATCTTGAGTTCATTTTTATCCTAAAAGTTGCATTTTATGTTATTTTAAATTTAGGAAATTGGTTGAACTTATCAGATTAAGTTCATTATATAAAAATTTAGTTATACATACAAGAAATGCATCCCGTCTATTATAGAAGGGGGATAGTAGCTAATAAGCGCGAAAGGAGAAATTTATTATGGATTTGAAAACGTGTCTTTATGTTGGGTTTGCTCTTTATACGATATTTGTTATTTATGTGGGTTTTATTGGCTCTAAAAAAATAAAAGGGTTAAGTGATTTTGCGGTTGCCAGCGAAAGTATGGGACCGATATCATTAGGATTGGCTTTTGCCGCCTCTTTCTTTAGTGCTGCTACTTTTCTGGGGTATGTCGGATACGCTTACGCCTGGGGGGCTTCCGCTTTATGGATATTTTTAGCTATTTTTGGCGGGTCTACATTAGGGTTTATCGTTATTGCAAAAGGTGTGCGTGACAGTAATACTAAAATTAAAGCTTTATCATTGCCGGACTGGCTGGGAGAAATGTATAAAAGTGACTTTTTGAGGGCGTTGGTTTCTATTATCGTTATGATTCAGATGTTTTATGTGGCTGGTCAATTATCGGCAGGCGGTACGCTTTTATCAGGCCTTTTGGATATTGATTACAGTACTGCCGTTATTGCGGTAACTGTAGTTACTATTGTTTATGTCACTTTAGGTGGTTTGTTTGCGGATGTTTATACAAGTATTGGTCAGACTTGTTTGATGATGTTTGCTGGTGTGATTGTTTTCTTGTCAGGATTCTTTTTCTTCAAGGGCGGCATTACAGAAGTCAGTACGATCATTGCTGCGCGTGATCCACTGTTGACTGCGGTCATTAATCCTAAATCATTACATATGTACAGCTACGCTACTGTTTTCGGTGTTATTTTGATTGAATTTGCTTTTTCTGGACAACCGCAGCTGCTGACAAAAATTTTAGCATTAAAAGATCCTAAAGATATGAAAAAAATGATCTGGACTTGGATTGTTGCCTCATTCTGCTGTATGTTGGTAATTTTTGGCGGTTTGTATATGCTGGCACTGAATCCTGATCTGCAGCAGCCTGACTATGCGGTAGTAGAATATGTCAGAGCTTATTTTCATCCCATTATCAGCACGCTGCTTGCGGTTTCGATTGTAGCGGCATTGATGTCGACAGCCTGTGGTCTGCTTTTGGTTATGACAACCTGTATTGCTAATGATCTTTTTATTAAAACGTTGGTTAAACGTAAAATCATAAATATTCCGCAGGAAAAAGCTCAGAGGATCGCATTTATGATGACGAAGATATTGCCGGCAGTTTTTGGGATTATTTGTGTTTTGATGACACTGCATCCACCGCAATTTATGGGAGTCATGGTCTGGATTGGCATTTCTGGTGTCGCTTCAGCTACATTAGCACCGATGCTGATTGCTATTATCTGGCCTGAACGTATTAATGCTACTGCCGCTATCTGGGGAGCGATTGCAGGAGAAGCAACTTACATGGTTGTTTATCTGTTTACTAATATTGAAAAAAGCGTTATGGCAGCCGGTGCCTGGGGGTTGATCGTCAGTTTTGCGGTAATGTGGCTACTGTCTTCTAATAAAAAGAAACAGCGAATAACAGAAATGTGATCAAAAGTAAAGGATGTGATGAAAAATGTTGTGGGCAAGTCCGATGCTAACAGTTTGGGCCGTAGGTTGTGTATTGACACTTATAGTTTCATATATCCTTTTAGAAAAATGGTATTGAGGCAGGTGTAAATGATGAGGAAACCAAAAGTCGTAATTCTGGGAACTGGTGGAACTATTGCCGGTAAAGCAGGCTCTAATACAGAAATGACAGGCTATCAGGCTGGTGAAATAGGTATTCAGACCTTGATAAATGCTGTTCCGGAAATGCTTGAAGTTGCGGATGTAACTGGTGAACAGTTCTGCAATATCGGCAGTTTTGATATGATTGATGATATCTGGCTGAGATTAAGCCGTAGGGTCAGTGAACTTCTGCAACAGCCGGAAGTCGATGGTATTGTTATTACACATGGTACAGATACGCTGGAAGAAACAGCATATTTTCTAAATTTAACTGTTAAAAGTGAGAAACCGGTGGTTTTAGTTGGCGCTATGCGTCCGGCAACAGCGATGAGTGCCGATGGTCCTGTCAATCTGCTGAATGCAGTTGCTTTAGCCGGTTCGCAAGAGGCGGTTGGTAAGGGCGTATTGATTGCAATGAATGATCAAATTAATGGGGCTCGTGATGCAACTAAAACCAATACTACACATGTGGAAACATTTAAATCGTGGGAACTGGGATATTTAGGCTATTTTCAAAATGGGAAACCTATTTTCTATAAAGCAAGTCTGCGTCGGCATACGGCAGCAGCTGAGTTTGATATCAGTAAAGTAACTGCTCTGCCGCGAGTTGATATCGTCTATCTGCACGTAAACTGTGATGATATTTTAGTAAGAGCGGCAGTTTCGGCTGGGGCGCTGGGAATAGTTATTGCAGCCTTTGGTCACGGGAATCTGCATATCAATATAAAGCCTGCCCTGATCAATATTGCTCGAAGTGGTATTCCTGTAGTACGCAGTACGAGGGTCGGTAATGGTATCGTAAGCCGGAGTGCAAACGATACTGATAACAAATTTATAGCTGCGGACAGTCTTAATCCGCAGAAAGCCAGAATACTTCTGCAATTGGCGCTGCTTAGAACGAAAAGTCCAGAGGAAATTCAAAGAATGTTTGATGAATATTAAGGAATAATAGTAAAACACCGCTTGTTTAAACAAGCGGTGTTTTCTTTGTATCAGAAGAAATAAATCTTTTGAATAAGCGCAGCGTCAGGTGCCGTCCGCTCGATGCGGACGAGCGCTTGACAGGGTGGACTACTTGATGATAAAATAAAAATAATAGGAATATTTATCAAAACAATTATATAAACAAATAAGTAAAATTCTAAATAGTTGTATAAAACAATAAATATATAAGATCAGGTGCAGTAATGCTTAATAGAGAAACAGGTGTAAAACCTGTGCTGTCCCGCAGCTGTAATGCAGAGTTAGTCTTAAAATGTCACTGGGAAACTGGGAAGGCAAGACGAGCGATGAAGTAGAGCCAGAAGAACTGCCTGATTTTGACGCTATAAAATTCCTGCGATTGATGGGATTGCGCAATTATTTGACGCCTTTCTGTATTTATATGCAGAAGAGCGTTTTATTTTGTTTCAATGGCAAAAGCTTTTGAATAAATGTAGAAATAATATGGGAAATGGATGTGGTTAAAGGTGAGAAGATTTGTAAAGAAAAGGTCATTGATATTTACACTGATTGGTTCAAGTTTTTTGTTTAGTGGTGTTACTGCTCATGCTGAAGAAGTTACAGAAAGTTTTACACTTGACCCTATGGTCATTACTGCTACAAGGACGGAGATGAGCGTGAAGGAAAGCCCCTCGGCTGTAGAAATTGTCAGCAGCAAAAAATTGGAAGAAACACAGGCGAAAACGTTGCGTGACGCTTTAAATTCTGCGTTGGGAGTAAACGTCTTTAATGATTTTCAGGGACGCAGTAATGTCAGTATTCGCGGCAGTGAGTCAAGGCATGTTTTAATTATGGTAGACGGTAAGCGTTTGGGTGGAGAACTTTCCTATAATTCCGCTAATGCCTGGGACGTTGATCGTATTCGCATGGAGGATGTGGAACGTGTAGAAATTATCAGAGGTCCAGCCGGAGCTTTGTATGGCAGTGATGCTATGGCGGGGGTTATCAATGTAATTACAAAAACTCCGGAAAAAAATGCCGGTAGTATCAATTATGAATATGGCTGGTATGAAAATGGTAAAGGTGCTGGCTACAAGTCTAATGTTTATCTGCAGGGGGTTGAAAAAAATGTATCCTATAAGTTAAATGCTGGCTTGAATAATAATAGGCCTTATATGGATCCAGCAGGCAGCGGAGATGAAATGAATTTTTATGGAAAGGAACAACCGATATCTTTAAGTGTAGGTTATAAGTTTGATAATGGAAATCAATTATCTGCCGATTTCAGCAGGATTAAAGAGGATAATCAGAAGGGTAGTTCATCTGTAACAGTTATGAGGCCGGGTGAAGTCTGGCAAAATAAAAAATCTACTATTTATAATGATAACAAACGTACAGATTATTCACTGACCTATAAAGGTGATGATGAAAAGCAAAGCTGGATTATCAGAGCTTATCAATCGGTTTATGATAAACGTTATACAAGTCAGGATGTTACGCAAATGTTTACGGGCGGCAAACCTGGAACAATAACTGTTAAAGATCCTAAGATTGATACTGTAAAAAGGACCTTGAGTGTTATTGAAGGTCACGATTCATGGCATATGGGAGATAAACATTATTTAACGGCAGGGCTGGAGTATCGCCGGGATAACAGTGAAGGGACCAGATTAAAGAAGAAAGGTACTCCTGTAGCTGGAGGCAGTGCATATAATGCTTACGATGAAGCGGCTATTAATTATACTGCCGTATATGTTCAGGATGAATTTAAGCCTGATGAAAAATGGTTGATTATTCCTTCTGTACGTTATGATTACAGTGATAAATTTGGCAGTGAAATAACAAGCCGTTTGGCAACTACTTATAATGCGGCTAAAGACATACGTGTGAAGGCTGTTATCGGTCAAGGGTATAAAACTCCTACAGTTAATGAGTTGTACCATTTTTGGGAGATGTACGCTGCTAATCCGGGTGGCTCAGGACAGTTTTTTGAGGGTAATCCAGATTTGCAACCGGAAAAATCTTTAAGTTATGAATTAGCTGTGGAGAAGGACTGGGGAGATAAAACTACAGCTCATTTAGGAATTTTCCGCAATGACGTTAAGGATTTGATAAGTTCATACTGGACAGGCAGATTTACTGATGATGATCCCAATAGCTATCCGGGACTTGGTAGAGATCAGGTTATGACTTATCGGAATGTACCAAAGGCAACATTACAGGGTGTAGAATTTTATGGTTCGCATGAATTAGGGAAAAATATTTTTATGAATTTTGGTTATACTTATTTAGAGGCTAAAGATAAGACAGGCGGAACGCGTTTAACTGATCGTGCTAAGCATCAGTTAACTTTTGGGGTATCTTATCAACCGCAAAATATTTATGCCTGGGATTGCAGTTTTGATATTGTTTCTAATCTAAATTATTATTATCACAACGCAGATAAGAGTACAATGGGGAATTCTGTATATTCTACTAAGAATTTTACTATTGCTAATATTATGGCATCAAAGCACCTTACTAAAGATGCCAAGATTTATTTGGGGATCGATAACATAAGTAATCATAGGAATTTTGGCGCTTATGCTGATGGAAATTTAGGACGTTTGTATAGAGTTGGTATGGAATATAAATTTTAATACATAGTAGAAATATCTAGCGGGCTTAATGCCTGCTAGATATTTTAAATGGAGTTATGATATGAAAAAAATAATTTTAATGCTGTGCTTGTTGGCAGTTTCAGTAACTATGTATGGCTGCACTTCAAAAGAAATTCATAAAGATAGCGGGTTGATGAAAATAACGGACGATAATGGCAGGCAGGTTGCTTTTTCCAAAAAGCCTGAAAGGATCGTAGTTCTGTCACCTTCTTTTTTAGAACTTTTGGAAGTTTTAGATGGAAATGTTGTAGGACGGGCGGAATCCACAATTGTCAGGACTCCTGATTTTGCTAAAAATGCTGCTGTTGTTGGCTTTATTTTTAATATTAATACTGAAAAAGTAGTAGAATTGAAGCCTGATTTGATTGTCGCTTATAAGGGGATGCATGAAAAATACATCCAACTTTTTGAAGCAAATGGTATTCCTGTAGTAGTTTTAAATTTAAAAACTTATGAAGATGTCAAACATAGTATAAAAATTTTAGGTGAACTGACTGGTCAGAAAGAGAAAGGGCTAAAAATTGCATCAGAGCTTGACAAAAAAGTACAGAATACAGTTAAGCAGCTTCCTAAAAATACTAAAAGGGTTGCTATTTTACACAGCAGCGCACAAAATGTGACATTAGAGAAGGAAAATAGTATTGCTGGCTGTGTTGCCAAGTTATTGCAACTACATAATATTGTTCAAGACATTCAGAGTGTAACTGCTCCAACTGGTGAACAGATGTCTGATAAAGCTCCTTATAATCTGGAATTCTTAATAGAAAAAGACCCGGAAATAATTTTCATTACCTCAATGGGAGATAAAAACGATATTGAAGTGCGTTTGCAAAATGACGTTATGAGCAGTCCTGCCTGGGAATCAATAACGGCAGTAAAAAATAATGCAGTATATTATTTGCCGGATGAATTATTTCTTTTGAATCCAGGACTTAGATACTCTCAGGCTGTAGAATATATGGCATCGAAGCTGCAGGAATAAGGCTAAAAAATTATTTTGGCAAGATTTTGAATTATGGTTTATAATGATAACATAAGTAAGCAAAGGCTAACTTTATGGAACAGTGTTATTTCAGCAAACGTAATATGAAAGGAATGAAAATTTATGAAAGATTTTTTGATTATTTATTCCAGTAAAACCGGCAATACAGAGAAAGTTGCAAAGAAATTTTATGAAGTGGCAGGAGAACGCTGTGACCTTGCTGCTGTGAAGCAGGTGCCGGCAGTAGATGATTATAAGGTTATTTTTGCTGGTTATTGGGTCGATAAAGGTGAACCCGATAAGGATATGCAGGAGTTTTTGCAGACTTTGGATAATAAAAAAGTCGTACTTTTTCAAACGTTGGGAGCAGAAGCTTACTCTGAGCACGGGATCAGTTCATTAGCCAATGCCGGCAGATATTTAAGCACCGGCTGTAAAGTAGTAGGCACTTTATCTATTCGCGGTGCGATTGATCCGAAGCTGATCGAAACAATGATGAAGATGCCTGAAGGACATCCGCATGCACCTACGGAAGAAAGTAAAAAACGGTGGAAGGACGCAAGTACTCATCCTGATGAAGCAGATTTGCAAGCTGCAGGAGAGTATATACAAAAATTTATCACTTTTTATGACAGGTTTTATAAATAAAATTTGTATGGATTTTTAGAAAATACTGGGTAATTTTAAAAATGAAAAAAATAGACAAAATCACCACGCTGGGCAAAATGATGCTTAAAGACAAAATAACTAGTTCCTGGGATAAATTACTGACAGAGAAACCGCAAGGTGACTTAATGGTTTTTTATAAAAAGAGGCTGGAGCACTTTTGGCGTCTGCCGGATTTAGAAAAAATTATCGGCAAAGAGAAGGCTGCAAGCGCATATGCGGCAATGGAAGAAGTTGATGTTTTATTTGAAGATAAAGGCATCAAACCGCTGCCGCCGCCTCTGGGACAGAATGCTTTCAAGAAGCTTTTGCGTGAAGCTTCCAGCAGCAGGCCTATAGCAGCTTATATCCATATTCCTTTTTGCAAGATCAGATGCACTTATTGTAGCTTTTTTAAACAGGGTTCTTCAATAAAAGCAGAAGCAGAATATGTAACCAAGCTTTTGACAGAGCTGGAACAGATGCGTAATATGCATTATTTGAAAACTGCGGAAATCCAAGCGGTCTTTCTTGGCGGCGGGACTCCTGGAACCTTGACGAAAGAACAGCTCAGCAGTATTTTGCAGAAGGTACGCCAAGTGCTTCCTTTAAGTTCTGATTGTGAAATTACGGTTGAGAGCAGTATTTATGATATGGACGAAGAGAAACTTGCTGCTTGCATCGAAAATGGTGCAAACAGATTTAGCTTTGGGGTGCAAACTTTTGCTACGGATCTGCGCCGACAACTGGGGCGTCCTGATACCTGCGAAGAAGTTGTGCGTAAATTGAAGCTTTTTGCTGCGACGGGTACAAAGGTTATCATTGACCTGATTTATGGTTTACCGGGGCAGACAAAAGAATTGCTGCAGCGAGATTTACAGTTTTATCTGGATTGCGGTCTTAGTGGTGTCGATTTGTATAAACTGCAGATTTTTCCTGGGACGCCGCTGGGCAATCAATTTAAAGCTGATCAGAGTAATTTCCCTACAGGGAGGAAGCTGGCAGAGCTCTTTGTCAGCGGCGCAGAATTTTTAAGCAGGAATGGCTGCCGTCAGCTGAGCTGTTGCCATTGGGCAACTGATGACAGGGAAATAAGCCGTTATAATACTATGGTGAAAGAAGGCGCTCAGGTTCTGGCTTTCGGAGCCGGCTGCGGCGGATCATTAGGCAATTATGCTTATATGCAGCCGTTTGATCTGGAAAAATATGTAAGCCTGGTTGATAAGGGTGTAAAGCCTTTTGTTATGTTATTTGAAAGAGATGAGTTTGCGCCTGTTTTTGCCGCGATCAAAGGTCAGTTTGACAGTGGCGTCTTTGAACCTCAAAAATTGAGAAGCTTATCAGAAATACCTTTTTCTGAATTGTTGTTTCCTTTATTGGAACGTTGGCGTAACAACGGTTTAATGGAAGCTGCTGATGGTGTTTATAAGCTGACGCCAATGGGTTTGTTCTGGCAGAATCAATTGAATCGTGCAGTGATGATAGCTGTGCAGTATTTAGTATACGGGCCGCGTGTTGCGGGAAGAAAGTCAGCTTTGACAATGATGAGTGCAATGGAAAATCGTACTTAAAAGTTATATGATTAAAGCCCCTGTTCAATAAGAACAGGGGCTTTAATCGGTTATTATTTAAGCTTTTAATTCGATTTCCAGCAGGCAGTCGCCGCTTTCGATACGGTTACCTGCTGTTACGTGGATCTGGGCTACGATACCGCTGATTGGGGCGGCGATAGTTGTTTCCATTTTCATAGCTTCGGTAACTACAAGCGGGGTGCCTTTAGTTACTGCTTGTCCTTTTTCCACCAGTACTTTAACAACGGAACCTGATAAAGTAGCGCCGATCTCACCCTGATTGGCTTTATCAGCTTTTTTGCGGCTGATATTGGTAGCTTTGACATTTCTGTCTTTGATATCGATTTCCCTGGGCAGACCGTTGAATTCGAAGGATACTGTACGAATACCATCGGCATTGGCTTCGCCGATATGTACAAGCTTAATGACCAGCATCTTGCCTTGTTCGATTTCTACTTTGATTTCTTCGCCTATTTTCATGCCGAAGAAGAAGGTTGGTGTATCAAGTACAGAAACATCTCCGAAATCATGTACGCGTTTGACCCAGTCAGTAAAGACTTTTGGATAGAGACAGTAAGAGCTGACGGCTTCTTCTGTAATAGGTGCTTCCAGTTCTGCAAGTTTAGCTTTTATTTCCTCAAAATTAACAGGCGGCAAAGTATCGCCGGGACGGCCTTCTAAAGGTTTACGTCCTTTGAGAACTATTTGCTGCAGTTTTTGAGGGAAGCCTTGATAAGGAACGCCGATACGGCCTTCAAAAAATTCCACTACAGAAGCAGGGAAATCGAGTACGTCACCTTTAGCATAGATATCTTCTTCGCTGAGATCGTTTTGTACCATGAAGAGAGCCATATCACCGACTATTTTAGAAGAAGGAGTTACCTTGATTAAATCACCGAACATCATTGAGACACGGTGATACATATCTTTGACTTCTTCCCAACGTTCGATAAGACCGAGAGCGGTTGCCTGCTGTTTAAGGTTGGTGTATTGGCCGCCCGGCATCTCGTGTACATATACTTCCGGGTTTGGAAACAGTTCGGTCTGGTCAGCGGCTTTATAATATGGACGTACGGTTTCCCAATAACGGGATAGTTCGTTCATAGCATCGACGTCTACACGCGGCTGGCGCGGATGACCGCTGAGCGCATAATAGAGGCTGCTGCCGCTGGGCTGAGAAGTGCCGCAACTCATAGCGGACATCGCTGTATCAACAATATCAACACCGGCATCGACGGCACGGGCGTAAGTGTAGATAGCATTGCCGCTGCCTTCATGTGTGTGCAGATGTATCGGCAGGTCAACAGCGTCTTTGAGAGCACTGACAAGGCGGTAAGACGCCTCAGGTTTTAACAGTCCAGCCATATCTTTGATTGCAATAATATTGGCACCGGCGGCTGCCAGCTCTTTAGCCATATCCACATAATATTTCAGATCATATTTATCCCGGCGGGGGTCCAGAATATCGCCGGTATAGCACAGTGCCGCTTCGGCAACTTTATTGCATTCTCGCACAGTATCTATGGAAAGACGCATATTATCAAGTCCGTTGAGGCTGTCAAAGATGCGGAAAACATCGACACCGTTTTTGGCGGCCAGATGAATAAATTCCTTGACGACATTATCAGGATAGCTGGTATAGCCAACTGCATTGGCTCCGCGCAGCAGCATTTGCAGTAAAATATTAGGTGCTTTTATACGGAATTGCTGCAGCCGATCCCAGGGACTTTCGTCGAGAAAACGGTAAGCAACGTCAAAGGTAGCGCCGCCCCAGCATTCGAATGAGAAAAGGTTTGGAAGTTTTCCTGCTGTAGCAGCTGCTACTTTCATCATATCGTTTGTACGCAGACGAGTCGCAAACAATGACTGATGTGCGTCGCGGAAAGTGGTATCAGTGATTAGTACTTCACTTTGGGCCTGTACCCATTTTGCCAATCCTGCAGGGCCATGGGCATCAAGAACCTGTTTGCTGCCATCAGGAATCTTACCGATAAAGGGCTTGGGCATATTCAGTGGGGCAAATTCCGGTTTTGGCTGTACACCTACGTTAGAATAGCCATTGATAGAGATATCGGCAATATAATTGAGCAGTTTGGTACCGCGGTCATGTGTTTTAGGGAAAATAAACAAGTCGGTATTATCATCAACAAATTTAGTGCTGTAGCTGCCGTCAGTGAATTGAGGATGCTGCAGTACATTTTCCAAAAAGAGAATATTGGTTTTAACGCCGCGTATACGGAACTCCTTCAGACAGCGCAGCATCTTACTGATAGCTATTTGATGTGTCAGTCCCCAGGTGGTTGCTTTAACGAGCAGAGAATCGTAGTACGGGGTGATGACGGAACCAGTAAACGCATTACCTCCGTCCAGGCGTACGCCAAAGCCGCCGCCGCTGCGATAAGCGATCAGTTTACCGGTATCTGGCATAAAATTGTTGGCCGGATCCTCCGTAGTGATACGGCATTGGATAGCATGGCCATGGGTAATGATGTCCTTTTGTTCGGGGATCGCTATTTCAGGGTCATGGATGGAATAGCCTTCAGCAATTTTAATTTGTGTTTGTACAATATCGATACCGGTGATTTCTTCGGTAACTGTATGTTCAACCTGAATTCTTGGATTAACTTCAATAAAGTAGAAATTATTGTCCGGTGTTGCTAAAAATTCAACTGTGCCAGCACTGATATAATCAACATTTTTCATCAATTTAACGGCTGCTTCGCAAATACGGCTGCGCAGTTGCTGAGGCAGAGAGAAAGCAGGAGCAACTTCGACCAGTTTTTGATGCCGGCGCTGTACGGAACAGTCACGTTCGTGCAGATGTACAATGTTACCGTGGGTATCGCCGATGATCTGTACTTCGATATGTTTAGGGTTTTGCAGATATTTTTCAAGGTAGATCTCGTCACTGCCGAAGGCTTTGAGTGCTTCTGATTTGGCAAGGCTGTAAGCCTGATCCAGCTCGTCCATGGAAGCTACCATACGCATGCCGCGTCCGCCACCGCCGTTAACAGCCTTGATAATGATCGGGAAACCGTGTTTCCCCGCAAAAGCACGTACTTCTTCTACGCTGCTGACTGTGCCGGTAGAACCGGGAATCATTGGAATACCAGCCAGTTCAGCCTGCGTGCGGGCATTGATCTTATCGCCGAACATTATCAGGTGTTCAAGACGCGGACCGATAAAGATGAATCCTTCTTCAGCGCAGCGTTTAGCCAGTTGGCTGTTTTCTGATAAAAAGCCATAGCCGGGATGAATGGCGTCGACATCGTGTTCTCGGGCAATACGCATGATGTCTTCAATATCAAGATAAGCGTCTATGGGGCCTTTGCCTTCACCGACCAGATAAGCCTCATCGGCACGGTTACGATGCAGAGATAAAGTGTCTTCCTTAGAGTATATTGCTACAGTACGGATGCCTAATTCATTACAAGCACGAAAAACGCGGATCGCGATCTCGCCGCGGTTAGCAACTAGAACTGTTTTAATTTTTTTCATGGTAAACCCTCCTTTGGTTGAGACCGTATCCATTGTATAAGAAAAAAGTACTTCTGGCAACATCAAAAGTTCATGTATACATAATTCTTCTTGACACAAAATTCGTCTACCATACGAAATGCTTGAAAACTGTTGTATTTATGCGGTTCTACAGGATTTACGACCAGCTTTTAGAAACCCTTTTAGTACCTCAAAATACCCTTTAAAATACAATAATAGTGACACGATAGTGGCTTTTTGATAACAATGTCCGATAATAATAGTGACACGTGTTTTTGAGGATTAGCTACCAAAATCGCAACATATCTCTGCCGCTCTTTCTTTTGCTCGTTTCAAAACGTGTCCATAGATGTCAAAAGTCGTGGAAGCATAGGCGTGTCCTATTCTTTCAGCCACAGTATTGACTGATATGTCCGCTTCGAGTAAAGAGGTAACATGAGTGTGTCGTAGATCATGGAAGGTAATATGTCGTTTAATACCAGCACCTTTAAGACACTGTTTGAAAACCCTTGCTATATTGGCAGGTGGAGTAGGTGTATCTTTTTTGAATAGACTCCCAAAAATGAAGTCTGTTGAGTAACCTAACTTCCTATAGTTTTCCTGTAACTCCAATAAGAGGCTGATAAGTTTGTCTGATATTGTGACTTCCCGATAAGATGCTTCTGTTTTAGGGGACACAATCTGATATTTGCCGTCAGCTCTTATTACTTGTTGGTGTACTGATATTTCCTTTTTGTCTACATTTAAGCAGTCCCATGTAAGACCTGCTATTTCACCTTCACGCATCCCTGTGTTATAAGCAAGGAGATAAATTACATACATACGGGCTTTGATTGTCTTTTCACCAGTGAGACGGAAATAATCATAGAGAGGTTTTAGATAATCTAATATTTGTCTATGTTCATCTTCACTTACAATCTCCATATTTTTCTTAGTGCGTACCTTTTTCGGTATAGCACAATGTGTTACCGGATTTACCTTAATGTAATTGAGTTTTATCATGTAATTAAATAAACAGCTAAGTATCACTAAAGATAGTCTAATAGACCCCGTTTTTAAACCTTTATCATTTAAAATACTAATACCTTTATTGATCTCTTTAGTGGTTATTTGAGATACCTTTTTATACTTAAAGGTATCTACCCAAAAATTAAGAGCAAGTTCGTACCGCATAATAGTAGTTGGTTTAAGCATCTTAGTCTTGCAGGTAGTTATAAACTCGGCTACAACAGCCGGGAACAAGTCGTTATACTCTTGTTGGACTTCTAGTACCTCTTTCTTCCTCAAAAGTTCCCTAAGTGCTTTACGTGCTTCAGGGGCGGTATCTCTGATAACTGATAACCATTTTCTTTTTCCGTTCATAGGGTCAAGCTCTATTCTTGCTCTATATTTCCCTGTTGATAATTTAGTAACTGAACCCTCGCCTTTTGGTCTCCGCATAATAAATATTACGCTCCTTTCAAAGTAAATTTTTGGAGAAAATTTTGCGAGAGGGTGCTTAAAGTTGCGTGCGCTCCCACTTCCCCCATATGGGTGACACTTAGAACACCCGCAGAAACACAGAGAACCAGAGAGGGAGACAGCACAGAACAGACAGTAAGGCACTACAAGTATCCACTATACTTACACTTGTCACTTGTGGTGTGCTTAAGGTTACTATAAGTCACTATTTAAGCCACTGTCAAACGGTGAACATATGCTTATTTTTTAAATTTTTAGTACCTGATGCTAAAATTAATTCACATAAAGTTTACAATAGTGGGACTAAAAGTGTCCCTAATGTGCTAAACTTTTCTTTATTTTAAATCTGTTATGCGGGAGACGTTCAGGTCACTTTTAGTATTACGCAAAGAAAACATAAATACCCTTAAAGGTTACCTAATGGAGCCTTTAAGGGTATTTTTTTGTCGTTTGATTATTAAGTGTCACATATATTGAAGAACTTAAAGATACTTAAGGATTAAATAACGAAGAAATAAAGACACCTTGAAAGCGTCCTTTTGGATACCTTCAAGGTGTCTTTTGATTTTATTTGTTGTCTGTTTTCTTTCTATTACAAATAAATAATCACATCAGAACTTAGTTTTGCTTCTTCATCTTCTACTGCTTTACTTTCTGATTCCCATTCAGAACTATAATTCATTTTCTGTCCTTCGTTAAATGCTCTATTTATTAAAGCAGAAATTTGTTGTGCTGAGTGGTAGGGAATTGCAAACCCTTTCGTAGGTTTAAAGCCTGTTTTAAGTTTTACAGCCTTTACGACTGAAATGTACCCTTTTGTATCTTTCTTGCATAGATAAACAGAAACTTTTTGTTTTTCTGAACTCATTAAAGAACCTATTAAAGTTTCTTCATCCCATACAAAAGCAGGCTTTGCATTTCGTGCTGTAGTTGTTTTCTTTACAGTCATTTTTCTGTATCCCCTTTATGAATTTTTATAGAGTAACCGTATTTTTCTACTATTTCTGACAGCTCTAGGTATTTAAAAGAACCTGAATTAATACGTCTATTGATACCTGATTGTTCTATTTTTACTTCTTTTGACAACTCTGTTTCACTTTTCCCTATATCAATTAAAAATTTCTTCCAATCTTTTATAAAATCTTCCTTTTTCATCTACATCTCACCTTCTTTCTTTTTCTTCATTATATAGTCTTAAAATAATGTTGTCAACATCAAAAATAATAAAAAAAATATCAAAAAAGGTATTGACAATATTAAAAATACCATTTATGATATAGACAACATCAAAAATGATATTGAAACAAAATCAAAAGGAGGAACACAAAATGACAACTAACAACACTTATACACCTTACAGTGCCATGCAGTCAAAACTGGAGCAACTCCGAGACTTTCGAGGTAGCTCCGCAACGGCAGTCTTTACAGGTCGCCATTATATCGTAAAAAGCTATGACACGCTTATGTTGGATTTAGACACCAAAACAGGAGAACTGCTTTTTAACAACTGTTATTACAGCATCACAACATCTAAATTACAGAACATGATAAAGGCGGCTTTTAACCTCACAGAGTGCAAGGAAAGAAAATGTTTTCTTATGATTAAGGGCAGTATAAAACACTTTGAGACCTTAAAGGAGGCAGAAGCATGAAAACGACAATCATAGGTAAGGGAAGACGCATTAATATTAATATCCAACTCACACAACTAGGAGAACAGAAGCCTTATTTTAGCATAACAGCAAACGTATATGAAGCGACAGGCAAAAGAGGACGACCTCCTTTATTATGTAGCGGGAGCTGTCATGAGCAAATACAAGCAATAACCAGCCATTTTGATGATGTAATAGCACTGCATTTATCAGATATAAACGGCGTACCAATGCACGCAGTAGCTAATGGAGCTTACTGGATGGGTAATAGTAAGTATCAGGGCTTTGATGCAAGTAAAGCAAAAGCGCATTTCCGTTGTAATAATGAGGAATTAAAAGAAGCCTATAAAGCAATGAAAGAAAATAGATTAGCGGACTATGTAAACACTACTTTTGTACCTCGTTGGAAACAAGAAGCTGATGCAGTTATCCAAAAATATAAGCTAACTATTAAGAAAGAAAGATAAAGCCATTGTGTCTTGTCGCTGACCTTTAGGGCAACCTAGAGGTTAGCAGAGAGGATACAACCTCTATAAAACAGTCAAGGAGGAGTTTACATGATCGACAGTATCGAACAACTTACACTCAAGACGGGACAAGAAGTAATCATAATGAGCCACAGGGATATTATTGACACAATAAGGGATACACTAGGTGACCCGCTGGCTGACCTTGTAGCCGCTGAACTAGCTCACGCAACCAAAAGCTACGAAGATGAACTAAAAGGCTATGAAGCAAGCATACAAGAGAAAGAGGGTATAGCAGATAGTTACGCCGCAGCCCTGCGGGATATTAGTGATGAATTAGAGGTACTAGAGGGACTGCTGGAAGCCCCACGGCTGAACAGAGATAAAGTTAAAACTAGTACCGAAAATATCAGAAAAATTATAGATGAAACATTTTGAACAGGAGGAAATTATTATGACAAAAATTACACAGGAACAATTAACGAAAATCTTAGCAAGTCACGGTAAATGGTGGAGGGACGAAGAAGGCGGGCAACGTGCTTACCTGCGAGATGCTGACCTGCGAGGTGCTTACCTGCGAGGTGCTTACCTGCAAGGTGCTGACCTGCAATGTGCCAACCTGCAAGGTGCCGACCTGCCTACTGGTGTCTACCAAATAGTGGGGTGTGGCTCTGTAAATAGGTGTACAACTTATGATAGCATCAATGACTGTGTTATTTGTGGATGTTGGAATGACAACGCAGGGAACCACCTAGCAGCCTTTAGAAACCGTATAGAAACCATTTATGGTGTCGGAGGCTCAGACGAAGACGAAAGGTACTACAGAGAATACATGGCAGCCGTGGTATTCTTTGAGACCATCAAGGAAGGAACAATCATATGACAAACAAAATTATCATGTTTCTTGTCTTAGCTAGCCTAGTAATTGACTGGGATAGAACTATGCGGAACTTCGGCTTTAAACAAAAAGGGGAAAAGCGAATGACGTTATAGAACAGCAAAAGACTAAAATTATTGAACAACGCCAAGAAATCCTAAAGCTTGCACCGAAAGCCAAAAAGTACGACAAGTATATGAAAGCTGAGGATAGCTACACAATATCAGATGTGGCTATAATGAACGGTTTAGCCCCTGATAAACTCTTTAACTACTTAAAGAGCCTTGGCTGGCTCCGTAAACCCTACAGAGGCGCACACGAACTCACAGAAGAAGCACCTACTGGTTACTTTAAAGTTATCCGTACCTACTTCAATGGCTGTGTTCGGGGCACTCAAATACGAGTAACGGTTGAAGGATACCGCAACATTAGCAATTTATTATCTGCTATAAAAGCTATGTAAACCAGTAGAAAACTATACAAGAAAATAGCGATACATAATAAATAAAACCTACCTTTTTGCTTCCAATTACAATGCGAACATAAAACGAACAAGTTGTAAACAAAAAGTGTTACAGAAAGGTAGGTCTATTTATTTTCGCCTTGATTACCGAACATAAGTTTGCAATAATACTATAGTTACAAATAGACGTTCGCATAAAAGGAGGACAAAAGTAAATGGAAAAATGGATTGAAATGTTTGGGGAGGACGCTGTAAGTAGACAGCTTGAACTTGAAGCACGTTATAAGGTGATAGGGCAGGAAGCCACTCGTAGAGCCTATGAACAGGCACGTACGGAAGATGGAGGAGTCATAAGAACTAACTTAGGGCAGAAAGTTTTAGGTCATCAATTTAAAGCTGTGAATGAGGGTGTAAAAACCTTTATAGAGTCTTGTCTAAAGCCACATAGAGGTACAAAGCCTAGTTATGTTTTAATAGTTGAGGATATAAGCAAAATTTATAGCGAACGCCAAGAACAACTGTTCGACATAATAACACTTACTGTTTTTTCTGTATTACTCAATGGTGTCTTAAGGAAAAACTGTCAGCACTCCAATTTGTGTCAGACCATAGCAAAAGAACTTTATGACGAAGTAAAGCTCCAAGCGTTTTTAAATAACCATGAAGGGAAAGCTAAAAGTGTCCTTTCGGGCTTAGAAAAGCGTGTACAAGCCCTCTATAGACGTGCCTACGCTTTAGCACGTATGGAACATGAAAAATTTGCGTTTACTGAATGGAACAAACAGGATGCTATGCAGTTAGCCGCTAGTTTGATTCAAGTCGTACTGAAAGTAAGCTCATATTTTGAAGAATACAGACACGACAATCTATTAGAGATCCAGCCGTCTCAAAGTCTTCTTGATGGTTGGAATAAGAACGAAGAAAAAATCATAGATTCTTCATACCGTCTATGCCCGACAATCTTACCTCCGAGACCTTGGGAAAACTATATGGACGGCGGGTACTATGGGGAATTACAAAGTACCTCTAAGCTCCTAAGAGTACACCGTCAGCAGGACGTTTTCACTAAGTCTTATATGTCTACGCTAAATCAGTTGGAACTTGAAGGAGTACGCAAGGCTATAAATGCAATTCAATCTACTCCTTGGGTAATCAATAAAGAAGTCTTGGAGGTACTACAAGAATTAGTCAAACGTGGTGGCGGTATCGCAGGCATACCGAACCTCAAAGAAAGCGTACCGCCTAGTGTTTTGCCACCTAACTATACTGATGAGCAACTTAAGGCACACAAAAAGAAACTTGCAGGCTGGTACAGAAGTGAGACACGTCGGAAAAGCATTTGTCTTAGAGCTTTAACCAATATCAGGACTGCTGAAGAATTTAAAGATTATGAAAGAATATATTTTCCTTGCAATATGGATTTTAGAGGACGTGTTTACCCAATACCAAGCTTTAATTTTCAAGGTGATGACGTCAATAAATCACTGATCTTATTTGCGGACGCACCCGCCTGTGAAGAAGAGAATTGCTGGGACTGGTTACTTATTGAAGGAGCTAATTTAGCTGGTGTAGATAAAGTCAGCTATGATGACCGCAAGCAGTGGGTACTGGATAATGAGCATTTGATTTTAATGTCTGCGAAGGAACCGTTAGGGAACTTATGGTGGGCAGAACAAGACTCCCCCTGTCAATTCCTTGCTTGGTGTTTTGAATATAAAAAAGCTAAGGAATATATCAAGGAACACGGTAGCATCATAGGGTTTACTACAGGTATCAATGTAGCTTTTGATGGTACGTGCTCAGGGCTTCAGCACTTCAGTGCAATACTTAGAGACCCTATTGGTGGACAGGCGGTAAACCTCGTACCTTCAAATAAACCTAATGATATTTATGCTATTGTCGCCGCAAAAGTCAATGAGGTGCTAAAAGAAGATGCCCGAACTGGCACTACAGACGAAGATGCGGAAGACAAGGAGGGTAATAGTTACCTTAAATACGGTACAAGGACTTTGGCTCAACAATGGTTAGCCTTTGGGGTTACCCGAAAGGTAACAAAACGCTCTGTTATGACTCTTGCATATGGTTCTAAGGAATATGGATTTCGAGATCAAATTTTGGTAGATACTATTCAACCTGATATTGATGCTAAAGCTGAAGCTTCTATTTTTGCAGACAGTAAGAACCAAGCGGCTCGGTACTTAGCTAAATTAGTATGGGATGCTGTAGGTACGACCGTAGTTAAAGCTGTAGAGGGTATGAAATGGTTACAAGATTGTGCAAAAGCTGTTACCAAAGACAAACAGGTTGTGTCGTGGATTACACCAATGGGCTTACTCGTTCAGCAATCGTACATGGAAGTCAAGTCTACGACCGTTATGGTACGGTGTGCTGGAAAGCGACTGCGTTTATATGATAACACCGCAACAGGGGACATTGACAAACGTAAACAAGCATCAGGTATAGCACCTAATTTCATTCATAGTATGGATGCCGCACATCTTCAGTTGACAGTTTGTAGTTGTGTAGACCAAAATATCAAACATTTCGCAATGATACATGATAGCTATGGCGCACCTTTAGCACAAGCACAGAAAATGTATGAGATTGTAAGACAATCTTTTATCACGATGTATACCGAAAATGATGTCTTGGAAAATTTCAGAAATGATATGAGTCTCTTGACTACTCAGAAATTACCTAAACCACCCCAAAAAGGTGATTTAGACATCAATATAGTTTTAGATAGCAAGTACATCTTCTCGTGACAAATGTCCTGTGGTAGAAAGTGTCACAGATATTGGAGAAAGGAACCATAAGGTAACTTAAAGATTACCTGATAGTTTTACTAAGGGTATTATTTATAGATTGTCTTATAAATATAACTACTATTAGTCATAACCTATATGGTTCCTTAAAGTCTCCTAAAAGAAAACCTAAGGAGGAATTAAGTAATTATGAACAGACAAGATTTTGAAAGGTATATTGAGCAAGGAGGTCGGCTGTTTGTCGTCCGTGATGATATGGACGATGATAATGGGTCTGGTTGGCTCAAAAAAGGTGAAATAGTTGAACTCAAATGTGATGATGGATCATCCTGTCCTTCTTTCTACTACCCTAATAAAGAAAAAAGAGAAAGAAGGTATCCTCAGGATGATTGGAGGTTTATTAACTTATGCAGTCTTAATGCTTACGCACAAGTTAGCAACGCACACTACGACACCTTACATCAACCAATAGAAACCATGCAAGCCAATATGACACCCGAAGCATTTCGTGGTTACCTGCGTGGTAATATCATCAAATATACGTGTCGTATAGGACGTAAGGATGGCGAAGGAGAGCTTAAGGAAGCTAAGAAAATACAAGACTACGCAAAATGGCTCGTTGAGAGTCTTGAAGGTAAAACTATTAACCCGAGAGAGGTAGGTAAATAATTATGAGAGAAATTGATATTTACGTCGGTCAAAAATATCGTGTTAAAGAAGATGTAGCATCATATATTAAGCGTGGTGCTGTAGTAGTCATTAGAAAGAAAGATGGAGAGTTTTATTGCGTACAAGATCTATCTAAAAATAAATATTTGGGTGGTCGCTGGTGGCTACATTACAGTCGTTTAGAACCCCTCAAAGGTATCGACCCTGAGGAAATCAAAGAGGGGCTTAGAGTTCACCATAAAGAGCGTGGGAATGGTACTGTAGCTACTGTCTCTACTAAGCTCTTTGTGATTAAATGGGATAAAAAGTCATCGACGCAAAATATATTTTCTCGTGGAGGGCACTTTTCATGGGACAACAAACGTCTTTGGAGCTGTGAAGAATTAACCATTCTTAATGAAAAAGACTCAGCATCAGATATATTGCAAAAATTACAAAAGGAGTGCGACGAAGCACTTTTTGACGCACTTTATGACTATTCAAAAAGACAATGCAAAGAAGCACTAGAAGAATTAAAAAGATTAAATACACTAAACGAAGAAAAATTAGACGGGCATCGTGAAGGTAATAAAATCATTTTTACCCTCGTTAAAGGCGATAAAACAATAGAAGCATCTGCATCTTGTAGCCCTGATGACACCTTCGACTACATTACAGGTTCTCAAATTGCGCTTGCTAGACTTGCTCAAAAATGTGGTAAACCTGCAAAAGTATATCTACCAAAAGATACTAAAGATTTTCAAATTGAATTTATCTAAGCGTCACAGATAGTGGGGAAAGAGTCGACAAACTCTGACCTCACTTTTTGTTTAACTGAAAGGAGGTGAGAGAAATTACAGCAACTCCAGCTTCAAAGAAAACTAAGGCACTTACAATCGACATCAAGGTTCTAAAGCCTGATGCAGTTTTGCCTGAAAGTAAGACCGAAGAAGCGGCTTGCTATGACCTTGCTGTCTGTGGGGAACATTATTTACCACATGGGCAGAGCACTATTGTACCGCTTGGTTACGCTCTTGGTATTCCTAAAGGCTACCATGCAGAGATTTACTTAAGGTCTTCAGTTGGTGCACATAGCCGTCTTAGACTTGGTAATGGTGTTGGTATCATTGATAGTGATTATACAGGCGAATTATGTTTAATCGTTGATAACACAGCAGACTACCCATGCCGTTTGTTTCATGGCGACCGTATCGCACAAATGCTTATCAAAAAGAACGAAGATGTAGTTTTTAAGGTCGTTAAGGAACTAAAGGACACTAAACGTGGTTCCGGCGGTATTGGTTCTACCGGGAAATAATAAAGAAAGAGGATGATAAAAATGTTAACAGTACATGATTTTAAAGTAGGTATGAAAGTAAAGGCTATTGCTAGTGACCCTAAAGGTTTAATAGGTGAAGTGAAGGGTTTAGATGCTGATGGCACAATAGCAGTTGCTTTTGAGGGCTTCAATGGACACACTTGTTTCGGTAGTCTAGAAAAAGACAATGGGTGGTGGATGTTTCCGGCGGACCTGGAAATTATTTCTAATACTGAGGAAACTTGCAGTTTACCTACTGTAGAAAAAGACAACATTGAGGAAGTATGCGCGAAAAGTGATCCACGTTTACGCCTGCTGTCTGCCTATGAAGCTTACGAACAGGCAATTCAAATGAAAAAAGATGCACTGGATGAAATCAAACAAATTTTAAAAGAAATGGAGAGTATCTAATATTGGCAAAAAGACAAATTTATACAACTGCTAAAGGTGTAGCAATGTACCCGCACTTGCGGAAACCTGAAACCTACGAAGGACAAGAAATAGGTTTGACAATCAAATTGATGCTTGAAGCAGAGGAAACCGAAAAATTCAAAGCGTTCCTCATGGGGGAAGTAGAGAAAGCAAAATCTATGCCGGAATACAAAGGCAAATCCTTTGCTAATCCTAATATTGGCTTAGGCGAAACAAAAGATGGTGATGAATATTTCAAATTCAAAACTAAATCTACTTTTACTAATAAACAAGGGGAAACCTTTAAGAAAACGGTTCCGATTTATGACAGTAAAGGTAAACCGTTGCCGGATAACGTGGAAGTAGGTTCCGGCTCTATTGTACGTGTCGCTTATTCTGTTAACCCCTATTGGAAAAATAAGACCATGAAAGGGGTTACGCTTTATCTTGAAGCAGTACAGGTTATTGAACTTAAGGAGTATGGTCAGCAAGATGCAGGTGCTTTCGGCTTCGGTATTGAAGAAGACGGATATGTTGTGGCTGATGCGGAAACCGTTGAGTCGCCTTTCACTGGTGATGAAGATACTGAAAATGGAGCTGACTTTTAATAGCCACACGTAAATTTTTCAGTAGAACAGGTGGTTATGCGTTCGCTCAGACACCATATCGTAGCGGACTGGAAGATAGATTAGCGGAACAACTCAAAAATGCTGGTATTGATGCCTCTTACGAGAAGCATAAAATCAAATATGTTATCCCTGCAACTAATCACACCTATACACCTGACTTTGTGTTACCGAATGGTATCATCATAGAAGGTAAAGGGCTTTTTGAAGCAGAGGACAGAAAGAAGCACCTGCTTGTAAAAGAACAGATGCCGCATTTAGAAATCCGTTTTGTCTTCAGTAATCCGACCACAAAACTTTATAAAGGCAGTAAAACCAGCTATGCAGACTGGTGCCTGAAATACGGCTACAAGTTTGCTAAAGGTTATATTCCTGAAGAATGGCTTAGAGACACCAATAAGTACAGCTTAGAAGGAGTTTTATTGAAATGATTAAACTTCGAGAACGTGCTGAAACTTTAGGTGTCGTTTTGTTTTTTAAGGATACCAACACTAATAACCTAAAAGATTACTACAGACAATGCCGACAAACTGGTGCCCTTGATACAGGCGTGCACTTTTTTGTGACACCTGAAGGTGCCATAGAGACGGACAGATCTATAGAAACCATAGCTGGGTGGAACTTACCTGATAATGAGGTATCAATCTATATCCTCGTTCAAACAAGCACTGGAAAGCCTAGTGACAGTCAAAGCTATGTGCTTACTAGACTTATTGCAGACTTGCAGAAAAAATATAAAGATTTAAAAACAATCGAAAGGACTGAATAGAATGGAAAGTGAGGTCGTCCTCACACATCAACCTTGCCCGGACTGTGGAAGTAGTGACGCTCTCACAGTCTATACAGACCACACCTTCTGTTTTTCCTGTGAAACTCACCATAATGGAACAGGAGACACACCAAAGGAACATCCAAAGGCTTTAAAAGGCACCATACATCCACAGGATATGACTTTTGAAGCATTAAGTAAACGGGGGATAACACAGACGACCTGTCGTAAGTATGGTTATTATGTAACTACCTACAACGGTGACCCTTGTCAAGTTGCCTGCTATTGTGATGACAGTGGTAACATTATCGGGCAAAAATTACGGTTCGCTGATAAACACTTTAGCGTCCTTGGGAACCTATCTCACCGTTTCTTTGGGCAACACTTATGGGCACAAGGGAAACGCCTTGTAATCACGGAAGGTGAAATAGATTGTCTTACAGTCAGTCAAGTAGGTGGTAATAAATATCCAGTAGTATCTATACCAAACGGCTGTCAGTCAGCAAAAAGAGTCTTTAAAGAACAACTTGAATGGTTGAATAACTTTGAAGAAATCATAGTAATGTTTGATATGGACGAACCGGGGCGCAAAGCGACAGACGATGTTTGTCGTATTTTACCCCCGGGAAAACTCAAACTTGCGTATCTACCACTGAAAGACCCTAACGAATGTTTGATTGCTGGGCGACCTGACGCAATCTTAGATGCAATTTTTCAAGCTAAAACATACAAGCCTGACGGTATTATTAATGGTACTGAACTATGGGAAATCTTAAAGGATGAACCTGACGAAGACCAAGGTTACCCTTTTCCGTGGAATATACCCCTTCAGGAAATGACACTTGGTATCCGTAAAGGTGAACTAATCGTAATTACGGCTGGTTCGGGTACAGGCAAAACAACATTTGTGAGACAAATAGCTCACCATTTTGGTGTAGGTTTGAAACTCAAAGTTGGTATGATGATGCTCGAAGAAAACATCAAAAGAACCGCTAAGGGACTTATGGCAGTCCAAAGTGGGAAACGGCTTGCCCTGAATAGGCATCTTGTTTCTGACGAAGAATACCAAAAAATCTATAATGAAACACTTGGTAACGGCAATTTTGTTTTTTATCAGCATTTTGGTTCACTTGAAAGTGATAACTTAATGTCGAAGATACGGTATCTTGCTGTTGCCGAAAAATGTGACTTTATTATTCTTGACCATATCACGATCGCAATTAGTGGTCTTGATATTGAAAATGAAAGAAAAGCCACAGATGTACTTATGACCAACCTTAGGTCTCTTGTAGAAGAAACCGGGGTTGGTCTTTTGATTATCTCGCATCTGAAACGTGTAGATGGTCAACCTGCCGAAGAAGGTGGAGCAATCAGTCTCAGTCACCTGCGTGGATCTCATGCTTTGGCACAACTATCTGACGGTGTTTGGGCACTTGAAAGAAACCAACAAGCGGAGGACTTAGAGGAAAAGAACCTTGTAAAAATAAGAGTCCTTAAGAACCGACACTCTGGGGAAACAGGGCTGGCAGGGTATTTGAAATATGACAAAGAGACAGACCGCTTGGAAGCAACTACTAAAAAACGTGAGTCTAAAGCAGACTACTTTAAGGAGGATACAGAAAGTGATTTTTAATAAGAAAGATAAGCAACGTAAGAAAAATAGAGTACGTAAAAGTACCTTCAAATTTGCTGAACTTTGCTCAATGTTGGACTTCATTGAACCGAAGCCAAGACTGGAAAGCCAAAATAACTTTTGGTTTATCTTTAATAGACTTATGGAGGTACGAGATCGTGAAATTACCCGTTGTTGATACGACTATTTCTTTAACAGAAATACCCGATAAAGTAACCGTAGTGTTTCTTATTGGTAACTGTCATGGAAAATGCCCCGGGTGTCATTCTGAATATCTCAGTATCCCGTTACCTAAAAACAGTTGGGTAGACTTTGATATTATCCAAAAAAGAGCACAGGAACAGAAAAACTTAGGTGCGAACGCTATTCTTCTAATGGGTGGTACAACGAACGGTATCCCGTTACCTATCCTTCAGGAAGCTATTAAAAGACTGTCTGAAATTCTCCCGGTAGGGCTTTACAGCGGTGCCTCTTATAATTCGACAATCAATAAAGAGTTACGAAAAAATATAAATTTAACTTGGTTAAAAACAGGTGAATTTATTGAGGAAAAAGGCGGTCTTGATAATTCACAGACCAACCAAAAGTTTTTCGTTCGTGACCTTAAAAGTAAAGAATGGAAAGATGTTACATACCTCTTTCAAAAGTCTTAAGAAAGGAGAAAAAGTTGAAAGAACTTTCAAAAGAATATCTATCAGATAAAGAAAAATTTATAAATACTTTCATCAATGCTGAAAACCCTGCAACTGGAAGCGCAGTTGATAGTAATGCCAATGTTACAAATAAAACCTTGGCGGTTTTAGAAGCAGAGCTATTCAAACAAGAATATATCCAAGTCAACAGAAACAGGGTGTATTCTAAACTTTTAGAAATGTTTGGGTCTGAAATAGCAGATAACTATTTGCGGGACATTAAGGAACATTTAATTTATATCCATGATGAAACCAGCTTACGACCATACTGTGCTTCTATCACACTTTACCCGTTCTTGATGGAAGGTACTAAAACTCTCGGTGGAACCTCTAAGGCACCTAAGAACTTGCAGTCTTTCTGTGGTTCTTTTGTGAACCTTGTCTATCAGGTTGCGTCTGACTTTGCCGGAGCGGTGGCGACTGTAGAATTTCTTATGTATTTTGACTACTTCGCTCAACAGACATATGGTGGAGATTACTTACTGACCAATCCCGTGGACATTGCACAGGAGCTTCAGGGTGTTATATACGCAATGAATCAACCCGCCGCCGCACGTGGGGCACAGTCAGTCTTTTGGAATATCTCGGTGTTTGACGAAAACTACTTTAAATCCCTTTTCGATGAATTTTATTTCCCGGATGGTTCTCAGCCTGACTATGAAAGCATCAAGAAATTACAAGGTTTTTTCATGGATTGGTTCAGAGATGAACGAAAAAAGGAACTGCTGACGTTCCCAGTGTTGACTGCGGCGTATCTTGTAGACCCTGAAAGTCGTCTTCCGGTTGACCAAACGTTTACTGAAATGTTGGCAACACAAATGTCTAAAGGGCACAGCTTCTTCCACTATGAGAGCACTTCAGCAGACTCTTTGTCTTCCTGTTGTCGCTTGCGTAATGAAATGGCAGACAATACCTTCAGTTATACTTTGGGTGCTGGTGGTGTATCAACAGGGAGCTTTCAAGTTATTACAATGAACCTGAACAGGCTTATGCAAAAAAGTATTAGTGAGGGAGATAACTACTATGCTCCTAAACAGACAGTAGCCCGTATCCATAAATATCTAGTGGCATTTCACAGTATTGTGCAGGAATACATTGATAAAGGTATCCTGCCATCTTATCAGGCAGGTTACATTGCGCTTGACAAACAGTTTGGAACTATCGGGATAAATGGTGCGCTTGAAAGTTTTGAATGGTTCACTATGCGGGAACGTATGGGAACTAACGATTACCCTGAGTACCTTAGAGTCATTCTTGAAGGAATAAAAGAAGACAATAAAAAGGCTCGTGAAACTTACGGCATTCGTTTTAATACTGAATTTGTCCCGGCTGAAAACCTTGGCATCAAAAATGCTAAGTGGGATACAGAAGACGGGCTGTGGGTTCCACGTGACTGTTACAATAGCTACTTCTTTCCTGTCGAGGATGACTCACTGACAATTTTAGATAGACTAAAGTACCATTCGGAAGATGTCTCACAATATCTTGATGGTGGAGCGGCTTGTCATCTGAACCTCAGTCAATTACCGACAGTCAATCAAGCTAAAGCACTTATTGAAATTGCGTGTCGTCTTGGTGTGCCATATTGGACAACTAACGTTCTTTGTACCATCTGCAAGTCTTGCGGGGCTATTGATCCGGTAACCCGCTATGACCAATGCCATACTTGTGGCTCGAAAGAATTAGACTACGGAACTAGGGTTATTGGCTATTTGAAACCAATCTCGTCGTTTGCTAAAGGAAGGCAAATAGAAGCCGCAAAACGGCACTATATGAAAGGAATTGATAAACAATGTTAAGAAAAATCTATAAAAGTTTGGCTCTCTTTTTTGAGAAAGTAAACTACAAATGTATCGACATGGAATTTAATCGTGCTGAAAAAGACCGTAAGCACTTACAAAAGGTGGAAAAAGCCCTTTTTGAAGCTCGGGCTAAAGTCTTACTGGAAATTAAAGAGCTGGAAACTGAATATCAGTTAGAAGACTGATCTATGATTGCTTACTTTGATATTGAGACAAACGGACTGTATCAGGACGTAACTCAGGGTCATTGTATGGTTATCAAAATGGATGATGAAGTCCTTAAATTTCGCCGCCACGAGGGGGTACATCAGGGAGCCTTAAAACTCCTTGAAGTACTCCAACAAGGCGGTTTTATTTGTGGGCATAACATTATCGACTATGATATTCCGACCTTAGAGAAACTTTTCCCTGATGTGATTTTTGACCGAAAATATCGTGGTCAAATAATAGACACTCTTGTTTTAGCGCGCTTGATATACAGCAACATTAAAGATAAAGACTTCGGTCTAATGAAAGCTGGCAAAATTCCCGGTGACCTTGTGGGTTCTCATAAGCTCGAAGCATGGGGTTATCGCTTGGGAGTCTTTAAAGGTGCTTATGGTAAGCAAGAGAACGCTTGGGCTGAGTTTAGTGAAGAAATGTTAGATTACAATGTTCAGGACGTTATCGTAACAGAACAACTTCACAAGCTACTGGAAAGTACCACTTATCCTAAAGGTGCTATTGAATTAGAACATCAAGCTCAGTGGCTGATGTCAAAGCAGGAGCGTAACGGCTTTCCGTTTGATGTCTTTAAAGCTCAGGAGTTGGAAGAAGTTTTGAGAAAAAGAAGTGCTATTTTAGATGCTCTAATTCGCAAGGAAGTACCACCTATTCCAGGCAAGGTTTTCATACCTAAAAGAGACAATAAAAAACTTGGCTATAAAGCTGGCGTGCCTATCCAGCGTTATAAAGACTTTAACCCAAACAGCAGACAGCAACTTGAATGGGTTATTACAAAACATTTTAATTATAAGCCTGATAACGACGAACTCTACGAAGATACTCGACTGAAGATTGACGATATTACTTTTGGGTTCATTAAGGCTGACCCCAAGGCACCTGAAGCACTTAGAACACTTGCTGTGCCTATGGAAGAATACCTTATGGTTTCTAAAAGACTTGGACAAGTAAGCGACGGGAAAATGGCGTGGCTGAAAATGGTTCGGGCAGATGGTCGTATTCACGGACGTGTCAATCCTTGTGGTGCTGTAACTGGTAGGGCAACCCATTCTTACCCGAATGTTGCCCAAGTACCGGCTGTAGGCAGTCCATACGGTAAAGAATGTCGTAGTCTATTTAAAGTCCCTGACGGATGGTATCAAGCGGGTGTCGACGCCAGTGGACTTGAACTTCGTTGTTTAGCTCATTTTATGGCACCATATGATAACGGTGCTTATGCCCATGAAATCCTTAATGGTGACATTCATACAGCCAATCAGATTGCCGCAGGGTTACCCGAACGTAACCAAGCCAAGACATTTATTTATGCCTTTTTGTATGGTGCAGGTGACGCTAAAATTGGCAAAATTGTACATGGTGATGAAAAAGACGGGCGACGTTTAAAGAAAGAATTTTTAAAGAAGACACCAGCTATTGCTCAACTTAGAGCCGCCATAGAGAATAATCTCGTAGAAAAGAGAGGTCTTCGTGGAAATATTATTAAATGGCGTAGAAAATACCTTAAAGGACTAGATGGCAGACCGCTTCATGTACGATCTATCCATTCAGCTCTCAACCTGCTCCTTCAATCAGCGGGTGCACTTATCTGCAAAAAGTGGATAGTGCTTCTCGAAGAAAACCTGCTTGCACTCGGTCTTGACCATGGGGCTGACTTTCAATACATGGCGTGGGTACATGATGAAGTACAGGTTGCCTGCCGGACAAAAGAGATTGCTGAAACTGTCGTTGAGATAGCTCAGGAATCCATGAGACAGGCACAAGACTTTTTCGGTTTCAGAGTGCAACTGGATACCGAAGGAAAGATAGGTAAAACGTGGTGCGATTGTCATTAATTTTATGCCTGTTGTTGTCCACCTTTTACTTTCAAGATGTTACCCTTACAGCCTACACAGCATCCGTTGAGGAATGCGGTAAGGCTGATGGGATAACAGCGAGTGGCACTAAGGCTACCCAAGGACGAACTATAGCCGCCGATCATCTGCCTTTTGGCACTCACGTAGAAATCGACGGACACATTTATACTGTCGAAGACCGCTTTGGTGGCGGTTACAAAAACAAAATTGATATTTACTTTGACAACTATATGGATGCCATAAACTTTGGCAGACAGCAAAGAGTTGTCAAGGTTTATTACTAAGGAGGAATTTAATTATGTATGAACCTATTATTGACCCTATGATTTTCTATTGGATGGATGTTTTGAGCAATATTAAGTCTTTGCCTTACTTTTTATTTATACTTTTAGTAATATTTAGTGGTGGAGCTTGTGTGACTTATACTGATTATTGTAAGGAACAACCGCCTGTACATAGAGAGGCAAAAAGAATAGCAATTTGTCTACTTATTCTATGCCCTATTAGCGCATCTCTTTCTTTCTTCATTCCTTCTAAAGACACCATGTACAAAATGCTAATCGCCAAACAGGTAACCCCGCACACCCTTCAAGTAACCGGGGAAACCGCAGAAGTGATCGTTGATAAAATCAGCGACAAACTTATTAATGTCATACAGGAGGTCAAGAAATAATTATGGCTAAGAAAAATAAACAAACTACTGTAGATATTTCATGCCCTAAATGCGGACACCCTTTGCTATCCTTAGGGAACCTTGTAGAACCCACTAAGGTTACCATTCAGTGCCCTTGTGGATATACTTTGAAAACTAAGGATATCACAGGAGGAAATTGATGACCCCGCATTACAAAAAAGAACTTCAAGAAATTGCCAACAAACACGGTTACTCTGTATGCTCAGAGGAACGTCTTAACGCCTTATCAGACAAATTTCTCGGACAAGTAACTAAGTACGGAAGGATGTATTGTCCTTGTCAGAATGTCCGTAATGAGGATACCATTTGTCCTTGTAGATACATGAGGTCTTATGGTGTCTGTAAGTGTGGGTTGTTTACTAAGGAGGAAGCTCATGGCAAACAAGAAGAAAACCTCTAAGACCTTCTTTGACTACCACCCGGACTTTCCTCGTGATAAGTCACATCTTATCCAGCTCTGTCTCCCACGTGAAAAAATGAATAACAAAAAGACACCTCAGTTTCCCTTGATGTACTCAGAGAAACTTGATGGTGTCTTTTGTTTTGCCGTATGTGATACCACAAGTGCCCATATCTTTAGCCGTACAGGTGAAGAATATCTAAGCCTTGAACATCTTAAACCGGAGCTGTATGACATTGCCACGACACTCTGTACTGATGTAATTATATTTGAAGGATACGCCAAAGGTGTACCTCAGCCGACAATCAGCGGGTGGTGTCGTGATACTAAGAACCAGCATTATGAAGTTGGAGCCTATGTACATGATGCTTTAAGTCTTGACGAGTTTTTTGGAACTTGTGAAATTCGTACTTATGAAGAACGCTCGAAAGATTTAGAACGTATCGGATTTTGGCAATGTTATCATCACACCTTCCTTGTACCGCAATACTACGCAGATACGTGGTCAGATATTGATAAAGCCGCAACCCGAGTTTGGAATGCAGGCGGAGAGGGGTTAGTTGTGAGAGATCCTAAGGCTGGATATTATCCCGGTAAACGAAATGAAACGATGCTTAAAGTTAAGAAGGGTATCAGCTATGACCTAAAAGTCCTAAGTCTCCAAGAGGGTACTGGAAAATATAAAGGCATGGCAGGTGCGCTTGTTTGTCAATTCCGGGATGGTAAAACAATTACTGTTGGTACAGGTCTTACAGATGACCAAAGGAAACGCTGGTGGTCTGAGTTCTTTTATAACGAGATCGTGGGTAAAATCGTACAAATTGACGCTATGGCTGAGAGTACCAAAGGTGTCCTGAGAGAGCCAAGATTTAAGGGCATACGTCACGACAAAACAGAAGGAGACTTTTGATATTGAATAAACAACCAATGCAGATACTCTTTGATGCTGATATGGTGGTCTTCAGGGCGACCTCAGCGTGTGAGCGGGAAATAACTTGGTATCCTGATTTTTCAACATTACATTGTGATCATAACGAAGCTAAGACTATCGTTGATGATACTGTAGCTCGTATTACTGAAAAAGTGTTGCGGCATTACAGTTACGAAGGTAACTATGAGATTATAATGTGTTTCTCTGATGATACAAACTTCAGAAAGAAAATCCTGCCAACCTATAAATTGAACCGAATGGGAAAAAGAAAACCCTTAGGATACTTAGGTGTTAAACAGTGGGTGTCTGAAAATTATACTTGTTATCAGAGACAAAGCCTTGAAGCTGACGACTGTATTGGCATCTTGGCTACCCTTAAAGGCACTAAGTCAGTAATCATAAGCGGCGATAAAGATTTTAAAAGTATTCCCGGTAGTTTCTATAACTTAATCAGTGATACTTTCGTAGAGACAAGCCAAGAGGAAGCAGACTATAACCACCTTTATCAAACCTTGGTTGGTGATACTGCGGACAACTATAAAGGTTGCCCGGGACTTGGGGCGGTTGGAGCCAAGAAACTGTTAGACCAGTCCGCAACTTGGGGAACTGTTGTAAGTGCTTTTGAGAAAAAAGGATTGACTGAAGGTGAAGCTTTGATACAAGCACGGGTAGCTCGTATTCTTAGAGCTGAAGACTACGACTTCAAAGCAAAGAAACCTATCCTTTGGACTCCTAAGTGTCACATATAAATACAAAATGCTAAGTGTCACATAAAGAGACGAAGACAAACCAAAAGTTATAACAGAGGGAGGTCTTAAAGAATACTTTTAGATGACGAAATGAAACTTCCATTTGTCCATAATGACCTTATAGATTACCTAAAGTCTCTCTATAGTGTTGATAATTTATTGTCTAATAAAAAAACAACCAATAGTGATGAACATATAGGGTACATGAAGGGAGTCCAAGAGGTCATTACGAGACTGGAAGTTTTAAGTAAAGGAAGGGAGGGTGATTAGACTTGTGTCTATTTAAAACACCGAAAATCTCCACACCTCAGGTACAAACCACAGCGGCACAGTTAGTTCCCTCTACATCTGCTGAGGAACCTGATAGTCCGCAGTTTGGTGGTACTGAGGATACCTTCAATAAGCGTAAAGGTCGAAACGCTTTGAAAATCAATCTTGACAAAGGTGGCTATAACCCTGTCAACTATTAAAACTTTAAGGAGACAAGATGTGCAGTAAAAAACCAAAAATCACTTATCAAGAAGCCGCCGCACCTGCCGCCGCTCCTGTTGCCGCACCGACTGATACAGGCAATATGACAACTATTGATACTGAAGGTCAGAAGCGAAAACGTAAAGCTGTTGGTAAGAAAAAACTAATGATTAATTCAAATGCGGGTTCTGGAACTGGTGTCAATGTTTAAAGGCGGTGATGTCTGATAGATAATAAAAAACTATCAGTCGACCTTAGTGATCCTCAAAGGGAAACGGCAAAGAAACTCTATGAACGCTTAAAGTCTGTACGTGACGCTTATACGAAGCGGGCTGAAGACTGTGCGGCTATGACGATACCTGCACTTTTCCCAAAAGAGAGTGACACAGACTCTACAAGTTACCAAACACCTAATCAAAGTGTTGGTGCTCGTGGTGTCAATAATTTGTCGAGTAAATTACTCTTAGCGTTGTTTCCACCTAATAGCCCTTTCTTTAGATTGTCTATCAGTGACAAGATACAGGCAGAGCTTGTAGATAGGGAAGAACTACGACAGGAAGTTGAACAGGCACTTCTACGAATTGAGCAGTGCGTTATTCGTTATATCGAAACAAGACAAATACGTGTGACAGTAAAAGAAGCTCTAAATCAGCTCATTATTGCAGGTAACTGTCTTTTGTTTTTACCGCCTGCTGAAGGTGGAGCGAAACTTTATCGACTGTCAAACTACTGTGTTCAAAGGGATGCTTTAGGAAATGTCATTCAGATAGTTACTATTGATACTCTTGCCTATGCGACACTACCTGATAACGTAAAGACCCTTGTAGCATCTGATGGGCGACAACATGAAATGGACGAAAAAATAACTGTTTACACTCATGTTTACCTAGAAGGTGACCAATACCGGAGTTATCAGGAAGTAGACGAACAAGTCATTGACGGTTCCGAACAATTTTTCCCAAAAGAAAAGACTCCGTGGATTGCCCTTCGTATGGTCAAAGTCGATGGAGAGTCGTATGGTCGTAGTTTTGTCGAAGAATATTTAGGAGACTTACAGAACCTTGATGCCCAATCAGAAGCAATAAGAAATTATTCAGCTATCACAAGTCACATTATTTACCTCGTGAACCCTATGGGTGTCACTCAGGTGCGTAGGGTGTCTAAAGCTAAATCCGGTGAATTTGTACCGGGCAGAGATGAAGACATCAAAGCCTTGCAGACAAATAAACTCAACGATATGTCTGTAACTAAATCATATATTGATGGGCTTGAACAACGTCTAAACTTTATCTTTCTATTAAATAGTGCTGTTCAAAGGAACGCAGAGCGTGTCACAGCGGAAGAAATCCGTTATGTAGCTGGGGAGCTTGAAGACACACTCGGGGGAACTTACAGCATCCTCTCACAAGAGCTACAACTGCCATTGGTAAGACGCTTAATGGTTCAATTAGAAAGTGCGGTTGAAATTCCGACCTTACCAAAAGAAGCAGTTGAACCGGCAATCACAACAGGTTTAGAAGCCTTAGGGCGTGGGCATGATCTAAATAAACTGATAATGCTTAAAGACATTATTGCATCTATACCTGAAGCCGCTCAAATGATGAAAATGGACAAACTTGTCTTAATGCTGGCTACGTCTCTCGGTATTGACACTACGGGTCTCATAAAGACTCCTGAAGAACTCCAAGAGGAACAACAGCAACAAATGGCTATGCAACTTGCAAGCCAAGCAACGCCGAACCTCACCAAAGGTATGGTAGATGCGGCGACCCAATCACAATAATAAAGGAGGAATTAAATGTCTACAGTAGAAGTAACCCTGCCTGAAAACACTACTACCGAGGAAACTGAGGTCAAGGACACAGAAATATCGGAGGAACAAGAGACTGTAGTCGAGACACCCGAAGGTGCCCCTGAAGGTGACGCAAAGGAAACAGAAGACACCCCTGAAATCAGCGAAGAAAAGGCACTCGAAACAGAAATCAAAGACCAAACAAAGGCTATTGAAGATGCAACAACTTTGCTGTCTGATAAGGGGATTAACTATGAAGCATTGACCGCCGAGTATGATACTAACGGCTCTATCTCTGCTGAAAGTTATGCCGCCTTAGAAAAAGCTGGTTTCCCTGCGTCTGTTGTAAATGCTTACATTGCAGGTGTAGAAGCGACTCAAAATAAGATTGTCGATGCTGTTTACCGTTATGCAGGTGGTCAGGCAGAATACAAAAAGGTAACTGCTTATATCCAAGCAAAAGGCAAAGAAGATGTCGATAGTTTTAATGCTCTTATTGACAGTGGTAATGTCAGCGCAATCAAAATGGTTATTGCGGGGGCTAAGGCTGAAATGACAATGAACCGTGGCACCTCTAAAGCGACTGTTTTAGGTGGCGGGATTGGTGCTCCTAGCGGTGGCTATGCAAATGAGATTGAAATGGCAGAAGCAATGGCAGACCCACGTTATAGTACCGATGAAGTATATCGTAAGCAAGTCGCCACTAAACTATCTAAATCTGCTTTTATCAGCTTTAACAACTAAATATTATGAAATTAAGACACCTATAATGGGTGTCTTTCTTTATTTATCAAACATTTAAAATTTGAAAGGATGATTTATTAACTTGGCACAAACACTCGTAATTTCTTCTCCGGGTCTTGATTCTAACAACGCTGACGCTGGTCGTCTCAAAATGTTCTTGACCCAATTCGGCGGTGAGGTAATGACCGCCTATCGTCGTTTCTCTGTGACTCTTGGTCGCCATATGGAACGTACTATTTCCAACGGCAAAGCGGCAGACTTCCCGGTACTTGGTCGTAAAATTGCAAACTACCTGACTCCGGGTAAATCTTTGGATGATCTGCGTAAGGCTGAACAGCAAACACAGGTATCCATTAAGATTGATGGTCTGTTGACTGCCGATACTTTGATTACCGACATTGACGAAGCTATGAACCATTATGATGTCCGCTCTGAGTATTCTTATCAGATTGGCGAAGCACTCGCTATGGCACGTGATGGCGGCTTGTTGGCTGAAATCGCTAAGGGTGTCGTAGCAGACAAAGAGTTGCTTCCTGGATTGGGTAAAGGTAAAATCCTGAAACGTACTGTAGAGAACGGTTTGACCACTGAGTCTGAAGCTTTGGGTAAAGCTATTGTCTCTATGTTGCTTGAAGCTAAAACGGCAATGTCCAACAACTATGTCCCGAATGAAGGTCGAGTATGCTATATGTTGCCTGTATGTGTCAATGCACTGGTAGCTTCTAAAGATGCTATCAATCGTGACTTCGGCGCAGTAGCATCCATTGTTGACGCAAAGGTTACCCGTATTGCTGGTATCGACATTGTTGAATGTCCCCATCTGACTATTGGTGGTGTAACTTCTACTGACAACGGTACACCTGAAGGTCTCATTCAAGGTACTGGTCACATCTTCCCGGCAGAGTACAAAGACAAAGCCGCTTTCTTGGTAGCTCATAGAACTACTGTAGGTACTTTGGTATTGAAGTCCTTTAACTTGGAACACGGTCGTCGTATCGAATACCAAGCTGACCATATCGTAGGTAAATATGCTATGGGTCACGGTTGTCTTCGTCCTGAAGCCGCCTTTATGGGTGTCATCGAGACAGCTCCCGGTGCTTAATCAACTCTAAACTATAGGGAGACCTTCGGGTTTCCCTATTTTTTCTTATTATGAAAGAAAGGTGAACGATAACTTTGGAAATAACAGCTATCACAGAATTAGACGCAGTAAATGAAATGCTTAGCGTTATTGGTGAGTCGCCTGTAAATACCTTAGAGAATTTACAAAATATTGACGCTATAAATGCCCTGCGTATTCTCAGAGCAATTAATCGTCAGGAACAAGCTAGAGGTTGGTCATTCAATATTATTAGTGAACACACATTGAACCCTGACACTTATACAAAACGCATCAAATGGGCTGATAACTACCTCTACCTAAAAGGTAATAACGGAGAGAAACTTATTAAAAACGGTGAGTATATCAAAGACCTGTCAACAGGTGATACGACATTTAATAGTCCTATTTCAGCGGAAGTTATCCTATTGGTGCCCTTTGAGGAAATGCCGGAACCGATGCGGTCTTACATTATAGCTAAAGCTTCATTTAGCTTTCAGACCCGTGCTATGGGTTCCAGCGATCTAACAAATATTACGCAGTCCACAGTACAAGAAGCATGGATGCGTCTTCAAGAGTACGAGTTAGACAATAATACTTATAATATGCTTGACAACACGTCTGTAAGCGAATTGAGGAAAAGATAGATGACTCTGATTAATCAAGATATAAAAAACCTTGTCTCAGGCATCAGTCAGCAACCGCCACTTTTGAGACACCCGGAGCAACTCGAGGAACAGCTCAATGGTTTTTCGAGTGAAGCCGCAGGTCTTCAGAAACGCCCTCCGACATTAAATGTTGCAAAGCTCATAAGTTTTTTGAATTTAAAACGAAAACCTTTAGTGCACTTTATAAATCGTGATGATACTGAGAAATACATAGTGATTTTTACAGGTGATGATGTTCTTGTTTTTGACCTTGAAGGTAACCAAAAAACAGTTGAATTTGAAGGTTCGGCAAAGGATTACATTATTACAGGTAACCCACGTAGAAATTTAAGGTGTCAAACAATAGCTGACTACACTTTTATAGCGAACCGAAGGGTTAAAACAAGAATGTCTGATGAAACAACTGGGGATAAATGGGATACTCAGGGTGCCTTAATAAATATTAAAAGTGGTCAATATGGACGGACATATAAAGTAAACATAAATGGATCTACTGTGGCTTCTTTTACTACTCCTGATGGCTCAGATAAATCCCATACAACTCAAATTGCTACAGATTATATAGTCAGCCAGTTGGCAACACAGGTAAGTGCTAAGGGTTACGGGATACAGCAAGGTTCAAGTTGGTTATACCTTTATAAAAGTAGTACGGGGAGCGTTACTAATACTATACAACATGTCACAGTAAATTCTGTTGCAGAACAGGTTGACCGTTTTCGTGGTATAAACGCAATATTTCGCGAGGTAAATGGAACTAATATCGCAGTAAGCGGTACGACTATCACAGTCTATGCACATAATATAAAAAACTCTGATGGTATTTATGGACTCAGCAATAAAAAACTCAAAGATGAAATTGCGGGTTGTCGTCTCCGATGGTGGAAAGTTACGGAGAAAATTGTAAAGGATACGGAACAATACACAGATGTTGATTACATTTTAGAATGGGGGACGATTGCCGAGGAAGTAACTGTACCTTCTAACGTGAATACAATAAAGACAGTTGATGTTTACGACGGCTACAATAATCAAGCCGCCTTTGGTATTCTTAAATCAGTCCAAAAATTCTCTATGTTACCAGCTAGTGCTCCTGATGGTTTCATTGTAAAAGTTGCAGGTGAAGCAGGAAGTACAACTGATGATTACTATATCAGATATGATGATACAGAGAAAATATGGAAAGAATGTGCTAGACCCGGTATTTTAAGCGGATATGAATTAACCTCTATGCCCCATATTTTAGTCCGTAACAGTAATGGAACATTCACAATGAAGAAAGCTGAGTGGTCAAAAAGAGAGATAGGGGACGACGACTCAAACCCACAACCTTCTTTCATTGACCAGCATATAAACGATATTTTCTTTTATCGTAATCGTTTAGGCGTTATTGCAGGTGAAAACGTAATACTAACTCGTAGTGCAGACTTTTTCAATTTTTGGATGACATCTGCCTTAGAAGTACAGGATACAGACCCCATTGATCTAGCGGTAAGCGACAATAAAATAGCTACACTTTTACACGCCGTTCCTTATGATGAAACTCTTGTCTTATTTAGTGATGACGCACAGTTTATTCTCAGATGTGACGGTGTTTTAAACCCTAAGGACGCTAATATTCCACCTCCTGTTACACGCTTTGGTAACTCTGTAAAAGCGAAACCTGCTTGTGCTGGTCGTAATCTTTATTTCCCGGCAGAGCGTAGCGAGTATACGACAGTAAGAGAATTTTTCACAGCGGCAGATAATACAGACCGCAAGGATGCTCAGGACATTACCAGTCATATCCCAAACTATATACCTAATGGAGTCTACAAATTAATTCCGTCAACTGTTGAAAACCTTATTTTGTTTTTGACTGAAGGTGCAGAAAATAAGGTATATATTTATAAATATCTTTTTGTGGACTCAGTTCGTCAGCAAGCCGCATGGTCTGTATGGGACTTTCAGAATAAAGTATATGGAGCGGAATTTATTGACTCTTACCTCTACATTGTTGTTGAGCGTAATGGAGTATTATGTCTCGAAAAAATGTCCTTTAGTTTCAACACGACAGACTTTGAAGACGAACCTTATAGGGTCTTTTTAGACAGAAAACTGGTTTATGATGTACCAAAAGGCTCATATAGTGATCTAAACGATGAAACAACATTGAATCTTGCCGACATCTATGGAGAAACATATCAGGAAGACCACCAGTACAGTGTTGTGACCACTGACGGTACTTATGTGCTGTCTGAAGGTAATATAGTAAAACTAATAGGAAACTATGAGGAACAGAGTATTATTGTAGGGTTGAATTATCTTTTTAGGGCTGTCATGTCTACTTTGATGCTTAAAAAGACAGATGAAGGAAGAACTCAGGCAATTACTGAAGGCAGACTTCAAATAAAGTATTTTTGGGTAAACTACAGCGAGTCAGGTTATTTTAAAATCATTGTAGAACATTTTGACAAGAATACTTATACCTATGAGAACACGGCACGCATACTTGGAACGTCTTCTAATATTCTAAATAAATTACCTTTTCATACCGGACAATTTAAAGTGCCTATACATAGCTTGAATACTAATTGCCGAATTTATATAGAGAGTGAAGAACCTAATCCATTAGCTTTTGTAGGCGCAGGTTGGATTGGAGATTACTATAGGAGAACTCGCCAGTATTGATGACGATAAAGATACTCACGATAGGGTACTTAATGGATTTTATGGCGCATATACGCCCGGAAGACTTAGAGGAAGTGGAGGTCGGAGAAGGAAAGCCTTTTAAAGACCTCCCTATAAGTTCGTTGCTTAAAAGTGGTTGTCTTTGCCTTGTTGATAATGAAACTAACGAAGTGTACGCTTTGGGTGGTTGCGAAGATAATATTGTGTGGATGCTTTGTACTACACGAGTAGAGAATAATAAAATACAGTTTCTCAGATACACTAAAGCACTTCTTAAAGAAGTCCTAAAAGGTGTTCCCTATCTCTATAACGCTGTCTATAAAAAGAATAAGCTTCATGTGAAATGGCTTGAATGGATGGGAGCGAAATTTATAAAAGAGACAGAAACGGAAACACATATAGCCTTTATGTTTGAAGGCAGGAAGGAGAGCGACAATGTGTGATTTTGGAACTGCTTTAGCATCAACACTACAGATAGGCGGTAGTCTTTTTGGTCAACATGAGCAGGCAAAGGCTTATCAGGCTCAATTAGATGCCCAAGCAAAAGCCGCTGTTACAGAAATGAACTTTGCTTTTCAAAACTACGAAGCAGAGCGTACAGATGCTTTTGACCAAACTGTAGCTGACATTATGAAGATACGTCAAAACGCTTTGCAGTTGAATAGTGGTGTCAAAGCGGCTGTAAACGAAAATATGAGTGGCAGAACAGCTAATCTGCTCGTTCGTAATGTTGAAGGTGATACAGCAAGGGCTGTAGGGTCGGCTAAAGATAACTACAGTCGTAAATCAAATGAAATTGATTTAAACAAAGAAGCGACCTTAAGGAGCACAAAAAGTTACATTGATAACCTTAATGAATCAGCTCCTAAGATGCCGTCTGCACTCAGTAATATCCTAGGAGCCACCGCTACGGTCGTTGGTAATACTACAGGTGCCTTAAATAGAAAGAATGAAGTTCTTTCAAAAGGTCTCGAGTGGGATTGGTGGACAGGTGGTGCAAAAGTAAAAAGATGAAAGGAGATCTAAACTATAGCTAATTTAATCGGTAATGCGATAGGAACTCAGCGACAATTTGCCAAACAACCGGAAGGTGTCTATGGAAAAAGGTTGCAAGGTGTGTCTGTGGGTGCTGGTCTTGGTTTAAGGGACACTTCAGGGGCTATGAATTTAGCAAACTCTTTGGGGTTACTTGGCGGTGCTATTTTAGAAGCCCAAGTTGCTAAAGATGCCCGGAGAGAAAAACTTGGTAATGCTGAAGCTGACCGCATTTTTGCCCTTACTTCAGAAGAAGATAAACAGAAGTTAAGCACTTTGGATATATTAGCAAGGTCAGAAAAGTTTGATCTTGCTGACAATCCATATGCCGCCGCTCGTATTGATGAACTGCGTGGTCAACATTTGAATACATTGTATAAGAATGAATATGACCAAAGCGTAGCTCCTAATCAACCGTTAGCAAAGGACTCACAGGAAAATGCTAAGACCTTTGAGGACTACATGAATAGTCGTCTAAAAGAAGACGGTATTACTTTTACGAATAGTACCGCCTTTAATAAAGGGTTTTTTAGTAGTCGTCCTATTGATTTATTAGAGCAGGATGCCAAGTATCGTAAGCATCGTCAAAATGACTTAGAAGAAAAACGTAATGCGGCGTTGAGTTCTAAAGCAGACGACATTATAACAAATTCTTATGGCAGGGCAGATGTAGATGTAGCACGTGACTTACAGAAACTTCAAGAAGACGAAATGTTGACAGGTGTTAGCCTTAATGTCCGTCTGAAGCTTTCTGAAGGTATACTGAAGTCTTTAGCACTAAATGGTAGTCCTTCGCAAATAACTGCTTATGGGGAAACTGTTTTATACTTCGATGACACTACTGGTCAAGAAGTACGTGTCAAAGACTTAAACCCTATGGGCTATTATAATGTTCTTGCAAATAGAGCTAATAGTGCTATGTTTGAACAAAAGACTAGGGAGTTTCTAAAAGGTGCTGAGTCTTTAACTTCATCTGAAATTCCTGATTATTTTGAAAAACTACAAAAGTCTGACCCGACTTTTTACAAAGCGATAGCACCACGGCTTGAAGGAATGGTCAAAGCGGCGCAGATACGTGAAGAAAAAGAACGAAAGGCGTATCAAAAAGCCCAAGAAGACGCTTATAAAAGTAGAGCGGCTACGAATGCGCTTGAAGATAAATTTCAGGCTTTTAACAGCGGAAAAACTTTAGATATAAATGGGCGACTGTCAACAACAAATATTTATGAGTGTAACGGAAAACAATATAATTTTACAGAACGGGAAGTTATTGATTGGTCACAACAAAAGTTCTATGACAATATCAAAACTTTAGGAGCTGTTGAGGGAAGTAAAGCTAACCTTCAGCTACTTTCATTTCCTCCTGTAGCTGAGAAATTCACAAAAGCCATTACGAAACAAATGGACAGGGGTTTGGCTCTTTTGAATGTAAATTCTTTAGAGGTTGACGAAGAAGGAAACAAAATATTGCCGCAAGAGCTTGATAATATTGTGACTATGTATAAAGTTGATCCCGGTCTTTTCTCAGCGACTTTTGGGACTGAAAGTAAAGATATATTGATACTTAGCCAACTAATAGATGCTAATGGTTTAGAAGAGGGTGTTGCTAAGTATGCAGAACGCAGAGATACCTTTAATGGTGACATTACTTTAAAAGAAAAGCACCAAAAGAGACTAAAAGATGCCTATGAAACGGTTATGACTATCCCTGAGCTAAACACTTTAGGCGGCTATGGTGAGACCGGGACAGCAAACCTGACAACTAACTATACCTTAAACTCAATGTTTCATACTACGTTAGATGGATTTTTACTGTCGGGAATGGACGAGACTAAGGCGATCTCACTGGCTAAACAACAAGTCGCATCTGCTTTCTTTAATTATGATGGTGTCGCTATTCCTAAGAATTTCATTATGAATATCCAAAGTAGCAATCAAGAAACGGTTGCTTTAGCGTACCTTGAAAATAAGAAGAAAGAGTTGGCTGTTGATGGTGACGAAGAAAATGTTCATTACTACCACGCAAATGGTGTGCTTAAAGCTGAATATCATGGGAAGACCGTGTATTCTCAGCAGTTAGCAGGTTTTACTGAGGATGTCAGCAAATACCTTCAGTCTCTACCGGAAGCACAGCGGGTAAGACTTGAAGATGTCTATAATATCCCGTTGGATGACTCAGAGTATTACGAGGCTGACCCAACAGCTAAGATAATACGTGATGCGGGGCTTGATGCAAATAGGTATCTGAATGATTAAATAAAGAAAGGGAAAATATGAATAGCCGAGATTTAGCAGAACTTGTCTCACAGCATACAGAGCGTAATGGCAGAAAAATACCTGCTACGTTTATTTATGCACAGATGGCACATGAGACAGGCGGATTTAAAAGTGAATTAGCTTTAAAGCACAACAATTTTGGAGGAGTAACACAGGTTGCTCCTAATGGTTTAGACCAACCTGACGGTAGTAATTATTATATGGATTTTGGTAGCCCGGACGAGTTCGCTGAATACTACGGCAATTATCTTTCCAAGTATGCAGAAGACGGTATCTATGAAGCTACCACAATAGACCAATATGCAAATGCTTTAAAACGTGGTGGATACTACGGGGATACCGCAGAAAACTACGCGGCAGGTATGAAGCATTTTGCAGGACAAGACAGTATACTTGAATTAAGTTCCTATGCTAAAGAGATTGTTGATCCTCAAAAACCTATAGTTGAACAGGAAGTTGTACCTGATGCTACCTTTGAAGACAAATTTTATGACTCTGTTTATGACTCTGCAATATGGGGATCTTTTAGAACAGCAGGGACTCTTAAAGATGCTCCTGACGATGATACGTTTACTTTGACTCAGGAGGACATAGACGCTGTTCAAAAGGAACTTGGTGGAGACTATTCGGCGACTTTATGGGTCGCTCAAAATGCTCGTAGTGCCACACAGCTTGCTAAACTTACCCGCATGAAAAAAGAGGATTTAGAACGTCGTAAAAGAATTGACAGGTCGTCTATAGGGTTTGATACTTTTGGAACTGTATTAGGTCTTGCTGTAGACCCTCTGAACTATATACCGCTTTTAGGTACTACGGGCAAGGTTGGTACATTATCCCGTTATCTAAAATTAGCGGCGGCGAATACAGCAATAAGTCTACCGGAACGAGGAATTACGCAAGCGGTCACAGGATATGAGCAGGACTACAAAGCGGCGGCATTTCTAAGTGCTATTGCTGGTGGTGCAGTTCCCGCTGTATTCGATATGGCGGGTATAGGTTTACGTAAAGGCTTAAAATATGTAGAAGATGCACAAGCTTCTTATATAAATGCTCAGGCACACGCTCAGGATGTGATGAAAGGGAAAAAACCTTCTTCCGTTGTGCAACATATGGATGACTTAAAGGTACGTCTGGAAAAACTACATGACCCTGCATTTGCTAAAGGTGTTAGTGTAGCTACTCCTGAAAATGGTGTTTATATCCTTAGTAAAGAAGATGCTAAACGTGTTTTACGTGATTTAGGAGAAGACGCACCCGATGGTGTTAAAGGTATCTTTGATGACGCTACAGGTATTTCCGTTTTAGTTAAGGATAATCTGAAAGATACAGACGATCTATTGAAAACCATCTTGCATGAAAAAGGCGCACATGGTCTAAAGCATATTCTTAGCGAACATGATTTAAAACTAGTATATGCAGACCTTAAGTTTCGTATGAGAAACAACCCCTCACCGGCATTAAAAAGGGCAATGAAAAGAGCCGTCAATAAAGAAGACCCCGAAGAAGTTTTGGGATATTTTGTGGAAGAAGCAAAATCTAATAATCCACTTATAAGAGATATAAAAAAGAAGTTCGACAAGGGAATGAATACTTTAGGTGTTAAAGGGCGTATGACTGAGGGGGATTTTATTGACCTTATAACACGTTCAGCAAGTTCTCACAAAGCAACCTCACAGGGTTATCGGACTTTATCGGATGGCACTTCTGTTTATCATAACTTCCGTTTTTCTGAGACAAGTATACTTAACCCTCAGAAATTGGATGAAGTCAACGAGTTAGTAACAGGAGAAATAGGTGGTCTCGGAAAGATGCTTGCACGTTGGAAACTCTTTGCGACTCCATACACTTTAGCGGCTACCTCTGCATCTAAAACTCTCCAAAAGTTTATTGGACGTTCTTTAGACAACCCTTATATGAATAAAGCATTAGATTTTGTCACAACAGAGTCTCAGAAACGAACCTTAATCGGCAGGCTGAATGAGCCGTACAATAACTACATGAAGGTACGTCAAGAAGCCTTAGTAGCCCGTACAGGACAACGTGGACGCTTTAGTAATGCTTTGAAACAACAATATAATGAAGAATGTATTCAATGTTATAATTTCCTGTATGGCCACAATAAGGCAGGATATGTAGGTAAAACATGGTCTCCTGAAGTTATGAAAGGTGCCAAAGCCCTTAAAGAACTCAGGGATGCACAAATTGATTTACTGAAGAATTGTCACAAAATTTTTGGTGAAGGAAAACCTATTCTGCCTGATGAATGGAAAACAATAGACGACGAATTTTGGCGTTTTATTGACGATGATAAAAGAGCGCATTTCGTGTCTATGTTTGATAATGACGAAAAAGCTATAGAGTTTCTGACAAAATACGGAAAACAGGCGGCTAAACGTAATGTTATCAAACAGCGATTAGAAGAAAGGTTAGAGAAAGAATGGAGAGCTAAAATTGAACAGGGTGTTAAAGATGGTTCCATAAAGAAAGCACCGGAGCGGGTTATAGTTTCTGAAGAAATGGTAGAAGCAGAGGTTGAGAAAGAAGCTAAAGCGTGGGCTACTGGGGTTGTCGATAAGAATACGTCTTCGATGACAGTCGGAAACATCCGTTCAAACGAAGTAGGTCAGCTTGACTTCCTGCAACATAGGTTTCCTATGGATACTTCAACTACTTTGAAAGACCCTTGGGGTATGGACTTTTCTTTTGATGAAGCCATGCGTTCCTATGATTTTGACAGCACTGTTCCTTTCTTGCTTAATAGAACTGCTGGGGAAATATCTCTCCACAATTTATTTAGTAACAAGGTGCGACAAAATGTCAACGCATATGGGTTTGAAGAAAATGTTTTAGATAATATTGTGAACCTCCGCAAACAGATTGAGAACGAACTACAGTCCGCAGTAAATAATAAGAAAATCTCTAGGTCAGCTATGTATGAGGACTTAAAGGCTTTTGATTTTACTATAGACAGGTTAAGAGGTATTTCAAGTCAGCAGGAACCAAAGACTTATTTTGATGCCTTTACCCGTATGTTGTCTACTATGTCCTATGCTCGTAATGGTGCCAATATGGGTATCAACCAGTTATCTGAAATATCAGGAACTATGGCTTATGCGGGGGCTGATGCGGCATTGGATTTAATACCTATCTTTGGTAAAACTATTCGTGAAATGCGATATGGTGAGAAGATTGACGACATAACCAATGAAGCTCAACACTTCCTTTTTGGTGAGAATACTTATCAATATCTTTGGCACAATGCTAGAGCGACATCATCAGATATGTTTAGTCGTGTTGATAATACAGGAAGTAAAATAGCTTCAGGGTTGGATGCAGTTGCTGGTGTAGTAAATACTGGTGCTTCCGCTGTATCATCTATAAATGGTCTTCAAAAACTAACAAACTTTATGATTGAAAGTGCTCGAAAACATACACTGATCGACGTTGCTATGTGGTGTAATGGTAAAGAATTTTCTAAATGGCGGAACCCCTTCAGTATGAAAAAATTAGAAGCGGCTGGAATTAAAGATGTAGAAGCCTTTAAGGAAACTTTAAGAACCTATATGAAGCGTGATAAGAATGGTGTTATAACCGATATGGACTTAGCAGGTCTCGCACGTGATAACGCTACTGCTTTAGCTAAACTGAGAACTTTGGTTGATTATCAGGCGCAAAGGTGTATCATGCAGGAGACCATAGGTACTACAAATCTTCTAAAAGAAAGCTCACCATTTTGGAGAGTGTTCTTTCAGTTCAAAGACTTTACCATGAGAGCAACCCATAGTCAGACATTAAGAGCAGTGTTTAATCACGAACTGGATGACGTGATGTCTACTATTTTTGGTGTTGCAACTAATGCCGCCGCAGTTGCTACTGTTGCTTATATGCGAGGGTGGGCAATGTTTGGAGACAATGAGTACAAACGTAAGGAATACTTAGATAAATATTTAAACAATAAGTTAGCCATAGCAGGGCTTTTGCGTAGCCCTATAGGTGGTTCGTTGTTATCTACTCCTAATGATTTACTGGAAGCAACCGGTTTGAGTCCTTTGGGTATGCCTACATTACGTACTACTGTAAACAGAAAGCAAACAAATAAGAATATCCTAGAAGACCCAAAAGGTAGTATTGGTGGTTTAATTACTCAGCTACCTGCTGTCGATACAGCTCTTGATATTGGCAAAACAGCGTTACTTCCTTTTCAGGAAAAAGAAATGACCCAAAGACAACTGAAAGAAGCTCTCTCGTTGTTCCCGGGTCAGAATAATCTTTTGATTATGAAGTTGAGGGAAGAAATGTTTGACGAATTACATCTTGCCGAACGCTAATGTTTTCTTGCGGAATACATTAAACACCAAAAGGTGACTAATATAAAAACAGGGAACCCAATATGTATAAACATAGGTGTTTCACTGGAATTATCTATGACAACGGGTATCGAACAGACTATTATTAAAAGAGTAACAACAACATTAAAAATCAATCTATCAGACATGCCATGAGTCTCCTTTCAGGTCACTTGTGGTGTGTCTTTATTATATCATTAAAAGAAAGGAAATGATACATATAGCAACGGAATTAAAGACCTCTATTACCTACACAGGTACGGGTTCACAGAAACTTTTTGATATCCCTTTTGACTATTTGCGTACTTCTTTTGTTAAAACAAATGTAGATGATATAGTGTTAACCTATGGTGAAGATTATGTCATAATCAATCGTCAAATAGAGTTTACTGTGGCTCCTATAAGTGGTTCCCATGTTGTGATCTATAGGGAAACAACAACTGACCGTTTGGTATCTTGGGCAAGTGCGAGTGTCCTTAAAGCATCTGATATGACAATTAATCAAGTCCAACAGCTTCATATCTTAGAGGAACAGCAGGACTGGACAAAGACCAATAGTATCGTTATGGAAGGGACTATCGGTTGGAACGCTAGGTTTCATAGGATTATCAATGTGGGCGACCCTGTGGAGCCGCAAGATGCTGTAACTAAACAGTACGTTGAAGATGTCAAAACAGGCTTTATTTCAGAAATGATAAAAGTTAAGAACTCAGCTATTACTGAAATTACAGACATCAAAAATAAAGCCATAGAAGCTATTAATAACCTTAAAGCCTCAACAGAGACATACCTTACTCAGTTGAAAGATACTTTTAAAAGCTTTGTCACAGAAAAAACAGAAGAAGTAAACTCTTTGAAAGAGAGCGCAGACACTTCAGCTACTACAGCTACAAAAGAAGCGGACAGAGCTAAAAAGGAAGCCGATAGAGCCGCACAAAACGCCAATAAAGTAGATATGTCTAATTATTACGATAAAGCAAAGAGTGATGAAATGCTTGCGAATAAAGCGGACTTGGTGGAGGGCAAAGTTCCTAAGAATCAGTTGCCTAACAGTGTTTATATCCCTGCAAACAGTAATCTTGATACTTATTTAGAGACAGGGGACTATCACAGTCCTACTGATGCTGAAGCGGCTACTATAACTAATGCACCTCTGAAAACTGCTTTCTTTCTTCATGTAGATATGGCGAATGTTACTAATGTAAGACAAGTTATAACACATTATCCCTTCGACAATCGGACTTTTTACAGATTATATTATGCAGGTGCATGGGGCGCATGGTTGGAGTTAGCACGTTTTAACTCAGAGGGACACTTGGTGTTACCTAATGGTGCTGAATTTTGGATAGAATGATGTGATATCATGGCAGAACTTGCAAAGAAATTACATTTCAAAAAAACTGGCTTAGAGCAAACAACTAAAGCCTACTCCACTATTGTTGAAGCGGGGACTGAATACATTCCAAACAAAATTGATGACATAAACTGTTATATACCTATTGGTGCAACTACTGATAGCAGGATGACAATAGGACGTGTTACTAAAAATGGTAGTAAAGCTATTTTAAATAGTGGTAAACCCCCATATAATAAGATTGAATGGCGCACACCCGGTACATATACATTCACTGTTCCGGCAGGTGTAACAACACTTGCGGTTACTGTGGCTGGTGCAGGTGGTGGTGGGGGCGGTTTTGGATCTTGGAAAAAAGAAACAGGAAATTAAATGGAGGTGATTAAATATGGGTGCAGGAGGTCATGGCGGTCAAGGCGCATTAAAGACACAATTAATTTCTGTAACTCCTGGAAGTGTGCTAACGATTAGAGTAGGCGCGGGAGGATCAGGAGGAGAAAGTAAAAGTAAAAAGTCTAGCGTTTCTGGTACAATACAAGGTAACTCTGGTGGTAATGGTGGTACAAGTGCTATTGATAATTTTACATCAGCACAAGGTGGTGTTGGCGGTGAAGGTGGTATAGGTGGACAAGGAAGTAGAGACGGTGTAGCAGGCACTTCTTACGGAACAGGTGGCATCGGAGGTATTGGTGGTGTTTCTAATTTTGCTGGTAAGGGTACAAATGGTTCGCCCGGGTCTAATGGTTGGGTAATTATAGAATACGGAGGTGATATTTAATGGCAAAAAATAGGTTCGCACAGCCTTTATATGGCAAAATAATTTATATCTTTGAGACTGACTTGGAGAAAGCAGATTTAGCAACAATATTTGACCCAAAGACATATTGGATTGATGTTACTAATATTGATTGTGAAGTTGGTTATATCCAAGAGTATAAAGAAGGTGTAGGTATCGTATGGGTGAAACCTCCTGATACTGAACCAACTTTAGAGTCCGAAAAGGCTCATAAAGAAGCCCTAATGAAAGCGGAAAGAGACCTAAGAGAAGTAGCTGTTATTGAGTATAAAGATAAACTTTTCGATTACGATGATAAAGCACGTGAACGTATGCGTATCGCAAAGGAAGACCTTGAAAATACAGGGGTTGCTTCTAGGCTTTGGACTTGTGCTGATGAAAGTATTACAGAAGTTACCGTTGCTGATTTTGAAGCAATCAATAGTTTAGCGGCAACACGCTCAGAGGAACTACATTTTCAATATAGGAAACTAAAAGTAAAAATAAAGGCTTGTACTGATATTTCGTCGGTACAAGCTATTTCTTTTGACACAGATTGTTCAGATGTGGATTTAGGACTGGTGATGGAATAAATGGCATTATTAAATGCGAAACTTTATGTCAAACGCAACGGTGAAGCCGCCGTTCCATGCAATCTCTATAGTACCACAGAAGAGGTCGGCGGCGAATATGTTACGGTTACTGCTTCTAACACAAAAGCATATGCAAAGCTGGGGGGGACATCTGATGCCTTTTGTACACAAGGCAGGGTCAAAAAAGGTACGAATACTTATGCGATTTTGAGTCAGGCAAAGCCACCTTATAACAAGATTGAATATAGGACTCCGGGAACATATACAGTTACGTTCCCGGCGGGTGTGACAAGAGCGAGGGGGACTGTAGCGGGAGCAGGAGGAGGGGGTGGTGGTGCTGTATCAGTTTTAGGAACTAAAGGTGGTAATGGTGGAACAGGTGCTTTAATAACAAAGAATATAATTGTTACTCCGCTTTCTACATTGTTAATAACTGTTGGAACAGGTGGTGCTGGTGGTGCCGCAGGAGTAACAACAGGATCAGAAGGGAATAAAAGAGCACAAGGGGAAACAGGAGGTACTGGTGGTACTAGTTCTATCGGAAACCTAGTTTCTGCACAAGGAGGAACAGGAGGTACTGGTGCTTTCTATATAGCAAACCACGTTGATGAAGACGGTTCGAATGGTACGTCTTATGGTAATGGTGGCGTTGGTGGTACTGGTGGTGTCTGTAGTTTTAGTTCCTCGTCGAACCGTAATGGCTCAACAGGAGCCAACGGCTGGGTAATCATAGAATATGGTGGTGACATCTAAAGGAGTGACAAATGAATAACGACAATCTTCACGATGAAGTATTAAAAATAGCACCTCCGGTCGGAGTATCTACACTCTCCGTACTGGGGGTGCCTTTGTCTGACATGGTCTATGTTATGACCCTTCTGTACATTTTAGTGCAAATTGTTTGTACGATCTATAAAACATTTAAAAGGAGTGAATAATACCTATGAAACTTTCGGAACACTTTGATAGCTCTGAGTTTGCCTGCAAGTGTGGTTGTGGCGGTATGGATAATGGTGCCGGAGTTAACCCTAAACTCGTGCAGGTCTTAGAGCGTATGCGACAATATATTGGTAACCCGTTAGTGCTCTCTTGTGCCTATCGGTGCCCTGCACATAATGCTGAAGTAGGTGGTGTATCAAACTCTCAGCACGTTTTTGGTACGGCGGCTGACGTACAGTTGCCGGAAGGGATGACTGTGGATGAATTGGCACAGGTAGCAGAAAAATGTGGCGCAGACGGTATTGGATGGTACACTTGGGGTGTCCATGTTGATGTCCGTGGATACGCCGCTAGGTGGTGATAGGATTGACTAAAATTCCACAAGAGATTTTAGATGAAATAGCTATTCTTGAAGTACAGGCTTTAAAAGATGGGTTGGCTGACCCTGAAATGAAAAAGAACCCCGCATTTTTGGAAAAGGTACGAAAGTTCCTTCAACAAAATAAGCAGGTGACCACTGCTGAGACACCGGGTATGTCTGAATTACAAAAAGTTGCTGAAAATGAAATTCCTATGTTTGATGGTGAACACTGACATTGAATTGGAGTAAAGAACAGCAGGAACGGGCACAGGAGGACTTTAGGGTCTTCCTGTTCATCGTTTGGAGAGAAATAGGCTTACCTAACCCTACGCCGATCCAATATGACATAGCAAATACCTTACAGAACCCTCCAAGTGACCGATTTATCCTTGAAGGATTCCGTGGTGTTGCAAAATCTTTTATTGCTTGTGCTTTCTGTGTGTGGCTTTTGTGGAGAGAACCAACAAAGAAAATTTTAATTATTTCTGCATCTAAAGATAGGGCAGATGGTAACGCTAACTTTATCAGGCGTATCTTTATGACGTTATCCTTCCTTCAGGATTTACGTCCAAACGACGAAGGAAGAAATACCCAAAATGCTTTTGATGTCGCAGGGATACCACCTGACATTTCTCCGTCGGTTAAATCCGTTGGTATTACAGGTCAGATTACTGGTTCCCGTGCAGACTATCTTTTAGCTGATGACGTAGAGGTTCCGAATAACTCGGGGACACAAGCCCAACGAGATAAACTTTCTGAAGCTGTAAAAGAGTTTGATGCAATTTTAAAGCCCGGTGGTCAGATAGTTTATCTTGGTACACCTCAAAATGAAATGTCATTATATAATGAACTTCAAAAACGTGGCTATGGTTGTATAATTTATCCTATTATTTATCCTGAAGATAAGAAACAGCGTAAAGACTATATCCATGATGTTTTTGGAGATAGACTAGCACCTTGTATTGCGAATAAGTACGATGAAAACCCTGACGCATATGCTGGTTATCCAACAGACCCCGCACGTTTCAATGAAGAAGAAATAGACAAGAAAAGATTGTCTTACGGCAAGGCTGGTTTTGCTTTACAGTTCTTACTTAATACGAACTTATCTGATGCGGAGAAATACCCGCTGAAAGTTTCGGATTTAATAGTTACTTCATTGGATATAGAAGCATCGTCTTTAACATGGGCGTGGGCAAATGGAAATGGACAGCGACATGGTGATTTACCTTGTGTTGCTCTAAAAGGTGACTATTATTATGCACCTTTGGCAAGGTCTGAAGAAACAGCAAGGTACACAACAGGTATTATGTTTGTTGACCCTTCCGGGCGTGGTAAAGACGAAACAGCCTATGCTGTCTTAAAGTTTATGAATGGCTACATCTTTTTGTTAGAAGTTGGAGGTTTTAAAGAAGGTTACGCCGATAGTGTTCTTAGGGCTTTAGCGACTAAAGCTAAGTATTATAATCTGCAATCCATTATTGTTGAGCCTAACTTTGGCAATGGTATGTTTGCTCAGTTACTAAGACCAGTAGTTTTAGAGATTTATCCCGGTTGTGTTGTAGATGACGCAAAGGCGGCTTCCGCTCAAAAAGAAGCTCGTATTATTGACACATTAGAGCCTGTTATGATGCGACATAAATTGATTGTCGATAAACAGGTAATCGAAGATGATTATAAGGTGTATGAGAAAAACAGTCAGTATTCTTTGTTTTATCAAATGACCCGCCTTTCACGTGATCGTGGAGCATTAGCTCACGATGATAGGATTGACGCAGTAGCTGGTGGCGTTGAATACTTTAGAGATATGGTGTCTATGAGTGAACAGCAGGGTATTGAGCAGTTAAACGACGAACTTCTTGAAAGATGGTTAGACCCTGACTATGGTGTTCTGTATGTGGAAGAAGACCCTAATAAAATCAAAAGTATTCGTAAACAGACAACAGGTAGGGTAATCGACAAATGTAATGTGCTCGACAACTTCTATTATCGGCAACATTGAGGGTTGCATAAGGCTAACTCGTAATGCCGATATCTAAGTGTCACACATAAATACAAAATTCTAAGTGTCACATATAGAGACTAAAGGTGCCAAAAGTTATATAGAGTGAAGGTAAGGTCTCCTTTAAGATAACTTTAAGGAGAAACTTAAAGAATACTTAAAGACTCCTTTAAGGTTCCTCTAAGTCCCTGATAGCTTAGAACTAAAGTTAATTGTTAATAGATAAACCAATAAAGATAAAGACTAATAGTCAAAGGGTAAAGGTTATCTCACCTCCTTGGTAACTTTCCCTCTGACTATTAGTTGATTTATAAAAGGAGTGAAGCATCATCAATAAATTAAAAATTTTATATCTAAAAAATCAGACCTACATCAAACTAAGCTTTGCTCTTATTGTTGTAGCTTTTTCTTATGCCCTACATAAAGGTGACCTTAAGTCCCTCGTAGACATCCTAAAAGTCACCCAAACAGTCCTGAATGTCATATTGACAGCCGGAGGTATGGGCTAATGACCAAGAGACAAATCATTATTCTGTCGTTGATTGTCTTAACCGTAACGGGTATTGAACTCTCGGTCAGACGGTACTACGAGACACCCGTAGTCCCCACAGAGACAACCACGGCTCCCTATGTGGCAACCTCTAAGACCACCTTGGAGGTTACCCCTAAGGAAACTAAAAGTGACCCTGACCTGATTGTCGAAACCAAGTATGTCGCTAAAGTAAATGGTCAGATGGTGACTGCCCCTGTAACAACTCGTATAGACGAGTCAACAGCTAAGGTAACAACGGAAATCGACGTGACACCTTTAGTAAAACAAATGACACCTAAATGGGAACTTGGAGTAGGTATAGGTTACCATAAAGACGACCTATATGTTCCTGTCTCTATCCAACGTAATTATAAAATGAATAAAGCAGTAGTCTTTGAGGTACACTTAGACCCCTCGGATAATATGAGACCCAACGGTGTCGAAGTTCAACATAAATGGTATTGGTAGTAAAAAAAATAAATTGAAGGAGTAAAAGGAATGGTAGACGTAGAATATCTTACTGTCGATGAAGCCGCACAGACACTAAGGTGTGTCAAGCGGGACAAGATTTACCTTTTGGTACGCTCCGGTATCATTAAGGGTTTTAAGTTTGGTCGCAGGTGGCTTATAGACAAGAAAGAATTTGAAAAATGGTGTCGGTCACAATGTTCTTAGACTTTAGCACCCTCTCAGAAATAGTGGCTTTTATAGTGACACGCTAGTGACGTAATGCTTGGAAAGTGGCTCCCTGCTTACGTCTTAATAAAGATGTGTAAGTATACATAATTCTTGCACTGCACTTTGTATACATTTTTTGAAACACCGGCTAAGTTGTGGTTTTTTAGTGTAAAATTTTTCGGTATATGCATAAAATTTGCAGGACTGTTTCCTGACAGGAAAATCAGGGCAGAACAGTGGTTAGGATTTTTAGAAATTATTTCGATACTTTATTTAATGAAAAAGAAAGTATTATTGCCGACTTTCACAGATTTTTTGCTTGTTTAATTATCGAAGAACGGTTATCATTTAATATAGAATAATAATGTAAGTACAATATATGTACATATTTGGAGGTTCGGATATGCCAGAGAAAAAAGCTCCCCCTAAAAAGCCGCTTTATTACTATTATATTTTGGCTTTGGCAATAATTTTACTGATCAATACGGTTATCGTACCAACGTTTTTCAGCCCGCAGGTCAAAGAGATTTCCTATGGTAACTTTTTACAGATGGTAGACGATGGTAAGGTTGCAAAAGTAGAGATCACTAATAATAAGATAGCTGTTCTTGCGAAAGACAGTGATAACAAAGTAATTTATGTAACAGGCAGGGTAGAAGACCCTGATTTGGTTAACCGCTTAATGAAGAGCAAAGTAGAATTTTCGCAGGTTATTCCAAAGGAAAATTCACCGCTTGTTAATTTCTTTATGAACTGGGTCTTACCGATCATGATATTCTTCGCATTGGGCCAGCTTTTTATGCGTTATATGGGCAGCAAGCTGGGTGGTGGCAATGCCATGAGTTTTGGCAAGAGTAATGCCAAGGTGTATGTAGAAGCACAGACTGGTAAAAGTTTTGCCGATGTAGCCGGGCAGGATGAGGCTAAAGAAGCATTGATGGAATTAGTGGATTTTTTACATAATCCTGCGAAATATCAGGCTATCGGAGCTAATATGCCAAAAGGTGCCTTGCTGGTTGGTCCTCCTGGTACAGGTAAAACTCTGCTGGCTAAAGCTGTAGCAGGTGAGGCGAAAGTACCGTTTTTCAGTATTTCCGGCAGTGAATTTATTGAAATGTTTGTTGGTATGGGTGCGGCGCGTGTCCGTGATCTGTTCAAGCAGGCTCAGGAAAAAGCTCCTTGTATCGTATTTATTGATGAGATAGATGCTATTGGCAAGCGTCGTGACAGCGGACAATTTGGCGGCAATGATGAACGTGAGCAGACTTTGAATCAGCTGCTTTCAGAGATGGATGGCTTTGATGGCAGTAAAGGTGTTGTGATCCTAGCTGCAACTAACCGTCCAGAATCATTGGATAAAGCGCTTCTGCGTCCAGGTCGTTTTGACCGACGTATACCTGTTGAGCTGCCTGATTTACAGGGACGTGAAGCAATTCTGAAAGTGCATGCGAAGGCAATTAAAACCTGCGATGATATTGACTATTTGACGGTAGCAAGAGCTACTGCGGGTGCTTCTGGTGCTGAATTAGCGAATATTGTCAATGAGGCTGCCCTGCGTGCTGTCAAAATGAACCGTACCTGTGTAAGCCAAAGCGATCTAGAGGAATCTGTTGAAGTAGTTATTGCCGGTTATCAGCGTAAAGGCGCTGTAATTCCGCCGGAAGAAAAGAAAATAGTTGCTTATCACGAAATTGGACATGCACTGGTAGCTGCTTTGCAGAAAAAATCAGCTCCTGTCCATAAAATTACGATTATCCCTCGTACATCTGGAGCCCTGGGTTATACTATGCAGGTTTCTGAAACTGATAATGTATTGATGAGTAAAGAAGAACTTTTCAATAAGATCGTTACTATTACTGGTGGACGTTCTGCAGAAGAAGTTATTTTCAATTCTATTACGTCCGGTGCTTCCAATGATATTGAGCAGGCTACCAAGCTGGCGCGTGCTATGGTTACCCGCCTGGGTATGACGGAAGAATTCGATATGATGGCTACCGAAACAATGACTAATATTTATCTTGGCGGAGATCCTTCGTTGAACTGTTCTGACGAAACAGCCAGTAAAATTGATGCCAAAGTTTTGGAAATTATCAAAGAAGCTCATCAGAAAGCGCGTGAGATTCTGGAAGAAAATAAAGAAAAATTACACGAGCTGGCAGCCTTTCTGCTGGAACGTGAAACGATTACCGGCGAGGAGTTTATGCGTTTGCTGAATAGTGAAGCTGATGTTATTGAAACTTCTGCGACGGTTGTAAAAGAAGGTGAAGCTGATGCTGAGGAAGCAAGCAGTATTTGACAGAGAGACTTTTTTGACACTGCCAGATTTACCGCCTCGTTTAAAGCTATGGGGTGAAGATAGAGAGCTTGAAGATTTTCTTGTAAAGAAAGCGTTTATGATTAATCCTATTCCCAGTTCTGTGGCGCGTGCAGATGGTGAGGTGAAAATTGCCGTCGTTGGTTCAGGTCCTGCTGGTTTAGGCAGTGCTGACGAATTGACTCGGTTAGGTTTTAAAGTGACGGTTTTTGAGCGTGACGATCGTCCGGGCGGGCTTCTGATGTATGGCGTACCTAATATTAAGCTTCCTAAAAATATCGTCATGCAGAAGATAGAAGCGCTGCAGGATGCAGGAGTGGAATTTCGTCTGCAGACAGAAATAGGCAAGCAGGTAACTTTTGCCGATCTGCAAAAGGAATTTGCTGCGATTATTGTTTGTGTTGGCAGTACTTCACCGCGACGTTTGAAAATGGTCCGCGATGATGCTAAAGGTGTTTACTATGCTAAAGATTTTCTGACTTATGTAACGAAGGAAATGTTGGAGCAAAACACATCTGTTCCCGCTGATACGGCAGGTAAGGATGTAGTGATTATAGGCGGAGGAGATACTGGTATCGACTGCGCTGCAGTGGCTTTTGCCCAAGGGGCCCGTAGTATTCTTCAGCTGGAGCTGAGGGAATGTGAGATGACCGGAAAAACGCAGGACGGTTTCTGTGAGTTGGTCAGCAGTGATCCTACATTATCATACGGCACTATACTTCAGGATGTTTTATATGATGATAATGGCTTTGTAAAAGGGGTTCGCATCGCTAAGGTAGAATGGATAAGCTCCGCTTCGGGCAGCTTGCCTAAACCACAGTTGATCGAAGGCTCGGAGTCAGAAATCCCGGCGCAGCTTTTGCTGCTTGCTACTGGTTTTACAGGACCGGAGCCTGCTGTGTTCAGTACTTTTGCTTTTAATAAAACTCCTGTTGGCACGATCGCTAAAGGAAGCGGCTATTTTGATACTTCACGTGCCGGTGTATTTGCAGCAGGCGATGCTCGGCGTGGGCAAGGTGTTGTGGAATGGGCTTTTGCAGAAGGTCGTAATGCGGCTGTTGAATGTTCTGAATATTTGCATGCTTTAAAAAAATAATTATACAAAAATGCCAATATCCTTTTACGGATATTGGCGTTTTTATTTTATTAATAAATGCAAGCGAATTTTTAAATAAAAATAGCAGGGTGATTAAAATACAACGTAAAAATGTTTTTATATACTTTAAAATAAAGTGGAATATATGAGGCTGGAGAATGGCTTCAGTAGCTAATCTGCGAACATATGTTGCCTCAGCAACAAAAAGTTGAACATTTGTTTAATTTAATTCAAATATTATCAGCAATATTGTAACAGATTTGTTAACAATTAACTTCGGCATAAGTTGAAAAAAATCTTTACAATAAAGGTTAAGAAAGCAATAGCTTTCAAAAGCGAAGGAGAAATTTTATGTAGTCTATTTTGAGAATTGAGGTGAGTCTTATGACACCGGCAGTAAAATGTCTAATTGTTCTGGCAATAGTGGCTTTATTATTTATTACTGAACTTATTCCTTTGGCCATCACTGCTATGAGTGGCGCTATCGCCTGCGGCCTTTTGGGTTTTATCCCGGCCAAACAGGTTTTTTCGGGCCTTTCTAATTCAACAGTAGTACTTTTCGCAGGTATGTTCGTTGTTGGTGCTGCCATGTTCCATACTGGTCTGGCACAGAAAATAGGTATTTCTATCGTTAGATTCTCCGGTACCAGCGAAAACAGTTTGATGTTTGGTATCATGATTGTCGGCGCAGGTTTATCTTCCGTTCTGTCTAATACAGGTACGGCAGCCTGTCTGATGCCAGTTGTTCTTGGCATCTGCGCCGCAGCTAAGATCCCGGCTTCCCGTCAGTTGATGCCTTTGGCTTACGCCGCA
>QWCY01000217.1_pt1 | contig 161528 bp, 162 predicted proteins | sample 1972631 | NCBI WGS metagenome assembly QWCY01 (sample SAMN09866696, study PRJNA288562) | Human gut metagenome isolate pre1_stool, whole genome shotgun sequencing... | isolation source: gut | host: Homo sapiens | place: USA: California
ATACTAGGAAAAGCAAAGACAGCTAAAACAACAAATGATGAAGAAAAAGCCAAGGAACAAATAAAGATAGCAGTAATGGGAAGCTATGGAAAAGATGGAGAACTAAACTATGATGACTTAACAAAAAATTTAGGACAAATAGGAATAAAAGAATTACCAAAGGAAGCATCATATCCATTAGAAGTAACATTAGATGGAGTAAGTGCAACAATAAAAGCAAATGGGGAAGTAAATTTCACAACAAGTGGAGGATATACACAAACAGGAGATACTATAACTTCGCCAGATGGAAAAACAATGAAAGTAGGAGACTATGTGGATTATGATCCAACATTAGGCGCAAATGCAAGCGATTTAACATATTCATCACCATCATCAAAAACAGGAGCAGATAGCAATCAAGATTTTAATGTATCAACATATAAAAGTGCAGGATATGGATGGAGAGTATTAGGAGTAAAAAATGGAAAAATAAGACTAATATCAGAAGAATTCATAGGACCAGGAACATACAATCCAGAAACAGCGAAATATGACCAAGGTGATTGGGATGAATATGGAAATAAGGTAACATATACAAGAGGCTCAGGAACAGCTTTATCATCAAGTGCAACAAATGGAAAAACATGGTCTGGAACACAAAGCACATTTAATTATTATGATAAAGCAAGTAAAACATTTAAAGCATTAACATCAGGAAGTATAGAAATAACAAGTACAGCTTATATATATGGACCTGCAACATTAAAAGATGGATATACGCAACCTGTTCAAGGCGTTGATGAAAATGGAGTGTATAATACAGTATATCAAATGTTATTTGGAAAATATACTATTGATAACAATAGTTATTCTAGATCATTTACAGGAACAGGAACACAACCATATTATTGGCTTGCGTCTGATTATGCTCATGCGTATAACTACTTTGTGGATTGGGGGCTTCGCTATGTTAGTTATGGTGGTGTCAGCTACAGCGACTTGTGCAATTCTTATGGCTCTGCGAGCAGTGGGGTTCGCGCTGTAGTTTCTCTAAAATCTGATATCTCACTAGAATGGAATGATACAGCAGGAGAATGGAAGATAAAATAACGACCACTATGTATGAAAAAGAAGAAAAAACTTTCCCTGTGTGGCTTTATGTCACACAGGAAAGACGAGCTTGTCAAGTTTGGTGTGAAAAATTTCTAGATATAATAAGGAAGAAAAATGGCAATTATTACAATAATAAAGGAAGTAAAAAAATTTCATCAACAAGAGTTAGCAATAATTAAAATAGAAAATTTCTATCATTGTTATGGTAAAGATGCATATATTATATCTTATTTATTAGGATATAAACTCTCTAAAACAAAAGAAAATTATTATGTTTGCGGTTTTCCAATTAAATCCATAGTAAAAGTAGAAAATATGCTAGAGAGGAAAAAAGTGAATTACATAATATTAGATAGAAAGAACAATTATGATATAGAGGTATTTAAAGATTATAAAAACTTGAATCAATATCAATCAACTTATGAAAAAGCAAAAAAATATATAAAAACAAAGAATAATATTGAAGAAATTTATAAAGAATTAATAAAAAATATAAACGAAAAAGATATAAATCAAAAAATAAATAATATAAAAAACATTTTAAAGGATAATAAATGAAAGAAGAAAAGTTCAAAGTTATTCAATTTATAAGGGAATTTATAATAAAGCTTGATAAAGAATTAGATAATTTCCCTAAAAAAGATATAGATATAAAAGTAAGAATAAGAGATGAAAGTTACAATCTTTTAGAACTTGCTTATAAAGCTAATTCAATAACAGATAATGATTATAAAAATAGATTACTTGATGAGTCAATAGCAAAATTAAAAGTAATAGATTTTTTAATCAACTTAAGTTATGATAAGCAAATAATACCAAATAAAAGATATTTAAAATTAGGATATACATTAGATAATATTACAAAATATATGACAGGATGGAAGAAGAATATAAATAATTAATTTATATTAGGGCATGGTTGAAGGCTTGCGTCTGATTATGCTAATGCGAATAACAACAATGTGAATTGGGGGCTTCGCAATGTTAATAATGGTGATGTCAACAACAACAACTTGTACAATTCTAATGGCAATGAGAACAGTAATAGCAATGGGGTTCGCGCTGTAGATTCTAAAAAACTGTGGTATAGTTGATCAAGGTAACTATAGAGAAGTTTTAGATTAGAAACAAACCGTTGTCCTTTAGTTGGTTTTTGATAAATTAACTATAAAATAAAATAGATAGTTGAATTTGTTAGTAGGTATTTAATTATTCGAAGGGGAGTTTAACTTATAAACTATTTTAAGGTAGCATGTGCTACCTTTTTTGTATGAGACGAAGTCTTTAAAATATGAAAGACCTTTACTTGTTCCCATATTTTTTCTACTTGCTACATTACTATCAATAAGACAAGGAAGAAGAGCTGGATAAAGTATATATCGTGCTACCAAATGATTTACAACTTTATCTTGCATATTTTGGCTTACAATTCTTCTTTCTTTTGGCTCATAAATAGTAAATACATTGTAAGTACCTACTTTATATTTTCGATTTTTTAAAATTTCATAAATTCTAGAAATATACATGCATTTATAAGAATGAAAAATTGCTACTTTTCTTTTGTTTTTAGTATTTTTACATACTTCATTATAAGCTTTAATGATATTATCAAAGTTGTATATGTTTTTGTATAAATTTCCTTTTCTTTTCAATATTAAACTCCTATAAAATTATTTTATTAATTTCTTGTTTTTTCAAAGTTTCATATAATGAATATAATTTACTCATATATATATTTCTCCTTAGTAAAATTATATTAATTATATAATTTTGAATATAATATTTATAAAAAACTTTGCGAAAAACCTATTTCATTTGACAAAAAAAGACAAGATTTTATCTATCATTCGAGAAATTCTATAAATAAAGTAAAACCTATCTTTTATACTGACCTATCAGTATAATGACAATTTTTCGAAAAAAATGATATAAAATAGAAAAAAGAAAGATTAGGAGAAACCATGAACAAAAGAGATAAACAAAACATAAAAATAACAGATTTAAAAGATATGTTAATAAAAACCGAAAAAATATATGCCTCAAACCCAGCATATAAAATAAAAAAAGAAAACGAAACATATAAAATAATAACCCATAAAGAAATAAGACAAATGGTAAATTATCTAGGAACATCGTTAATAAATATGGGATTAAAAGAAAAAAGAATAGCTGTAATTGGAGAAAACCGATATGAATGGGAATTAGCATATTTATCAATTGTATGTGGAACTGGAATAGTAGTTCCACTTGACAAATCTCTTCCAGAAAATGAATTAGAAAATTTAATTAAACGTTCTAAAGTAGAAGCTATTTTCTATTCAAAAAAATACGAGAAAGCATTAAAACAAATAAAAGACAACAAAGATAATACATTAAAATATTTAATATCAATGGATTTAGAAAAAAACAAAAAAGATATTTATTCTCAAAAGCAATTAATAGAAGAAGGAAAAAAATTAATAAAAAACGGAAATAAAGAATTTGAAAATGCTAAAATCGATCCAGAAAAAATGAGCATAATGTTATTTACATCAGGAACAACATCAGCATCCAAAATTGTAGCATTATCACATAAAAACATATGCTCAAATTTAATGGATATTGCGTCAGTATTAGATGTAAACAGCCAAGACACATTTTTATCTTTTTTACCACTTCATCATGTTTTTGAATGTACAGTAGGATTTTTATTATCTTTATATACAGGAGCACAAACTGTATTTTGCAGAGGAATTCGCCATATGGTAGAAGATATAAAAGAACACAAAGTTTCAGTTATGGCATCTGTGCCAGCAATATATGAAGGAATTTTTAAAAATATAAGAAAGCAATTAGAAAAGCAGGGAAAATTACAAGAAATATTAGAAAAAGAAGAACTATGTAAGAATTTATCTATGGAAGAAAAAAAGAAAGCATTTAAAGAAATACACGATATGCTAGGCGGAAATATGAAATTAATGATTAGTGGTGCTGCAAGTCTAAATTCAGAAATAGAAGAAAGATATAGAAAACTTGGGCTAAATTTAGTTCAAGGATATGGACTAACAGAAACATCTCCAGTAGTAGCAGTAGGAACAAAAAAAGCATATAAAGTAGGATCTATTGGAAAAACAGTTCCAAGTGTAGAAGCAAAATTAGTAGATGTAGACGAAAATGGAATGGGAGAGCTAATAGTAAAAGGTCCAAGTATAATGATTGGATATTATGAAGATGAAGAAGCAACTAAAAATGCAATAAAAGATGGATGGTTTTATACAGGAGATTTAGCTAAAATTGATTCTGAGGGATATATATTTATTTGTGGAAGAAGAAAAAGCGTAATTGTTTTAAAAAATGGTAAAAATATTTTCCCAGAAGAAATAGAAGGACTAATAAACCAAATAGATGGTGTAACAGAATCATTTATATTTGGAAAACAAATGTCAGAAGATAAAAACGATATAAAAATTCATAGCAAAATTGTTTATGATAAAGCAACTATGAAAGAAAAATATCAAGCTGAAAAAGAAGAGCAAATAAAGAATATATTAAATAATAAAATAAAAGAAATTAATAATAAAATGCCTAAATATAAAGCAATAAGAGGAATTATTGTAAGTCAAGAACCTTTAATAAAAACAACAACAAATAAAATAAAAAGACATGAAAATTTAAAACTTATTAAGGAAGAAAAATAAAAGGAAAAAATAATGAAATTAGAAAATTTAGAAACAGAATTTTTAGGAAGAAATATATTTTTTTATAAAAATATTGATTCTACACAATCAGAAATTTGGAGAATGATAGAAAAAAATAATATAAAAAATGGAACGATTGTAATGGCAGAAAAACAAACAGCTGGGAAACGGAACACATGGAAGAAAGTGGTATACATCAAGAAAAGGCAATTTAGCATTTTCATTTTTTATAGAAGCAAATTGTAAAATAGAAAGATTAGAAGGAATTACAATTGAAATTGCTGAGGTAATATTAGATGTTTTTAAAAGAGTATACAATATTAATCTAAAAATAAAAAAGCCAAATGATATTATATTTAATAACAAAAAAATAGGTGGAATTTTAACACAAACTAAACTACAAGGAGAAAAAGTAAAATCTATTGTTATAGGCATAGGAATTAACACTAATCAAGAAGAAATGGAAGAAGAAATAAAAAAAATAGCAACATCAATACAAAAAGAATTTGAAATAGAAATTGATAACAGAAAAATAATTAGTGAATTTTGTAATGAATTTGAAAAGAAAATTAAAAGTAGAATCGAAGATTATTAAAAAGTAAGGAGAAATTAAATGAAAATAGGTTTTTTATTTCCTGGGCAAGGAGCTCAATCAATAGGAATGGGAAAGGATTTATATGAAAACTATCAAGAAGTAAGAGATATATATGAAAATGTACATAAAATAACAGGTGTTGATATAAAAAAAATCACATTTGATGGAACAGAACAAGAATTAAGTAAAACTCAAAACACACAAATTGCTGTTTTAACTATGAGTTTAGCAATACTTAAACTATTAGAAAAGAAAGGAATTAATGCAGAAATATCAGCAGGACTTAGTTTAGGTGAATATACTGCTCTAATTTATAGTAAATGTATTTCATTTGGAGATGGAGTAGAACTAGTGAAAAAAAGAGGAGAATATATGCAAAACTTACTTCCAGAAGGAGATTGGGCAATGGCTGCAATCTTAGGATTGGAAGATGAAAAAGTTGAAGAGGTGTGTAAAAAAGTAGTAGATGGATTTGTTGTACCTGTTAACTATAATACACAAGGACAGGTGGTAATTTCAGGAGAAAAAACTGCAGTAGAACAAGCTGAAATAATAGCAAAAGAAATGGGAGCAAAAAAAGTAAGAATTTTAAAAACATCAGGGCCATTTCATACTAAAAAGCTAATTGAAGCTTCTAATGCTTTAAGAAAAGATTTAGAAAAAATAAATATTAATAAATTTAAAACTAAAGTAGTAAAAAATATTAATGGAGATATTTATAAAGATGAGGAAAATATAAAAGATATATTAGCAGAACATATGATTTCACCAGTAAAATTTTCTAAATGTCTAGAAACAATGTTAAAAATGGGAATAGACACATTTGTTGAAATAGGACCAGGTAAGACACTATCTGGCTTTGTAAAAAGAATAAAAACAGAAAAAGAAATAAAAATCTGTAATATTTGTGATGTGAAATCATTAGAAAATACTTTAAAAGAGATAAATTAATAGGAGGATAAAAATGAACAAAGTAGCTTTAATAACTGGTGGAACAAGAGGAATAGGTAAAGAAATAGCATATACTCTTGCAGAAGAAAATTATGACATAATAATAAATTATAGAACTGAAAATGAAGAATTAATGAAGTTAAAAAAAGAGATAGAACAAAAACGAGTTAGATGTTTACTATTAAAAGGAGATGTATCTAACTTTGAAGATTGTAAAAAGCTAGTAGAAGAAGCAATAAATAGAATGAATCATATTGATGTTTTGGTTAATAATGCAGGTATAACAAAAGACATGTTACTTATGAGAATGAAACCAGAAGATTTTAATGAAGTAATAAATGTAAATTTGATAGGAACATTTAATATGACTAAAAACGTAATAAATTATATGATGAAAGAAAGAAAAGGAAGAATTATTAATGTTTCTTCAGTTGTAGGAATATCTGGAAATGCAGGTCAAACTAATTATGCAGCATCTAAAGCAGGGATTATTGGCTTTACAAAAAGTTTAGCAAAAGAAGTTGCATCTAGAAATATACTAGTAAATGCAATTGCACCAGGATTCATTCAAACAGATATGACTAATATATTAAAAGAAAATGTAAAAGACGAAATTGCAAAAACAATACCATTAAAAAGAATGGGAACAGCAAAAGATGTTGCAAATGTCGTTAAATTTTTAGTGTCAGAAGATAGTTCTTATATAACAGGTCAAGTAATTCAAGTTGATGGTGGAATGTTGATGTAATAATGTGTTTTTAGAAAGGAGAAAGCAATGGAAAAAAGAGTAGTAATAACAGGATTAGGAGCAATTACTCCAATTGGAAATAATGTAGAAGAAACATGGAATGGAATTGAAAACAAAAAATGTGGAATAGATAAAATAACATTAATTGATGCAAGTACCTATAAAACTAAACTTGCGGCAGAAGTTAAGAATTTCAATCCATTAGAACATTTTGAACCAAAACAGGCAAAAAGATTAGATAGAAGTTCTCAATTTGCTATGGTAGCTGCAAGAGAAGCTTTTTTAGATAGTAAAATAACAAAAGAAAATACAGATTTAGAAAAAGTAGGTGTATTTGTAAGCTCAGGAATAGGAGGATTAACAACAATTCAAAACCAATGTGAAATAAATATACAAAAGGGACATAATAGAGTTTCTCCAATGTTTATTCCTATGTCAATTGCTAATATGCCAGCTGGAAATATAGCAATAGATTTAAATTTAAAAGGAGAATCTGTATCAATTGTCACAGCTTGTGCATCTTCAACTCATAGTATAGGTGAAGCATATAGAACAATAAAATATGGAGCAGAAGATGTTATATTAGCTGGAGGAACAGAAAGTTCAATTTGTGAAGTAGGAATTGCAGGATTTGAAAATATGAAAGCATTATCCAAATCAGAAGATAAAAATCGTGCAAGTATTCCTTTTGATAAACAAAGAGATGGATTTGTAATGGGAGAAGGAGCAGGTGTTATTGTTTTAGAAGAATTAGAACATGCAAAAAAAAGAGGAGCAAAAATTTATGCAGAAATAATAGGATATGGAGCGACCTCTGATGCATACCATATTACTTCACCAGAGCCAACAGGGGATGGAGCTGCAAGAGCAATTAAAAGAGCTATTGAAGATGCTAATATCAAACCAGAAGATATTGATTATATTAATGCGCATGGAACTTCTACACATTTAAATGATGTGTGTGAAACAATGGCAATAAAAAAAGCATTAGGCGAAAATGTTAGTAAAAAAGTTATGGTAAGCTCAACAAAAGGCAATACAGGTCATTTATTAGGGGCTGCAGGAGCAATAGAAGCAATATTCTCTATAAAAGCAATAGAAAATAAAATAGTTCCACCAACAATTAATTATAAAGAAAAAGATGAAGAATGTGATTTAGACATTGTACCAAATGAAATTAGAAAAAAAGATTTAAAAATAGTAATGTCAAATTCTTTAGGATTTGGTGGACATAATGGAAGTGTTATATTTAAAGAATATGAAGAATAGGAGAGAAAAATGGAATACGAGAAAATCAAACAATTAATGAATGATATGGGAAATTCAAAATTAACATCAATTGATATAGATTTCCCAGACGGTACTAAAATTAGTATGAAAAAGGAAAGTACAAAAGAGATTCAAGTAATTCAAAAAAGCGAACAGTTAAATGAAAATGAAAAACAGATAGAAGTGGCAGAAAAAGAAGAATTACAAGATGGAGAAATTGTAAAATCACCAATGGTTGGAACATTTTATTCTAAGCCATCTCCTAATGCTAATTCTTATGTAGAGATAGGTCAAAAAGTAAAAAAAGGAGATGTACTTTGCATTGTTGAAGCAATGAAATTAATGAATGAAATTGAGTCAGAATTTGATGGAGAGATTACAGAAATTTTAGTGCAAGACGGAGAAGCAGTAGAATATGGAAAACCATTATTTAAAATAAAAAAGTAAAAGGAGTACAAAGCAAGTGTTAGGAAAAGAAAAAATAAAAAGTATAATTCCACAGAGAGAACCTTTTTTAATGATTGATGAAATAGAAGAATATATACCAGGAGAAAGTGCTATATGTTATAAAGATGTAAAAGAAGAAGAATGGTATTTTAAAGGACACTTTCCCGGAAATCCAATTATGCCAGGTGTATTAATAACAGAAAGTTTAGCACAAGCAGGAGCAATTGCAATTCTTAGTAAAGAAGAAAATAAAGGAAAAAATGCCTTATTTGGTGGTATCAATAAAATGAAATTTAAAAAGCAAGTAGTACCAGGAGATAGATTAAAATTAGAAGTTAAAATTATAAAGCAAAAAAGTTCAATAGGAATAGGAGAAGCAATTGCAACTGTAAATGGAGAAATAGTAGCAAAAGGAGAGCTTACTTTTGCAGTTGTATAAAGAAAGGAATTAGCCAAATGAATAAGATATTAGTAGCAAATAGAGGAGAGATTGCAGTTAGAATTATTAGAGCATGTAAAGAAATGAATATAAAAACAGTAGCAGTGTATTCAGAAGCGGACAAAGACGCTATGCACACTAGACTTGCAGATGAAGCTATTTGTATTGGACCTGCTGAACCACGGAAAAAGTTATTTGAATCTAAAAAATATTATTGAGGCAGCTAATATAACAGGAGCAGATAGTATTCATCCTGGATTTGGTTTTTTGTCTGAAAATAGTCAATTTGCAAAAATATGTGAAGAATCTAATATAAAATTTATAGGACCTTCTTATAAAGTAATTGAATTAATGGGAAATAAATCAAATGCAAAAGACTTAATGAAAAAAGCAGGAGTTCCAGTAATACCAGGTTCAGATGGTAGTATACAAAGTTTAAAAGGAATTATTGAAACAGCAAATAAAATAGGATATCCTATTTTATTAAAAGCATCAGCAGGAGGCGGAGGAAAAGGAATACGTATAGTTAATTCAGAAGAAGAATTAGAAAGTAATTACAACATTGTAAAACAAGAAGCAAAATTATCTTTTAATAATGACGAAATTTATGTTGAAAAATTTATAAAAAATCCAAGACATGTAGAAATTCAAGTACTAGCAGATGAACATGGCAATGTTATTCATTTAGGAGAAAGAGATTGTTCTATTCAGAGAAAAAACCAAAAAGTAATAGAAGAAACACCATCTACTATTTTAGATGATAAATTAAGAAATAAAATGGGAGAAGCGGCTATAAAAGCAGTAAAAGCTTCTTCATATACTAGCTGTGGAACAGTAGAATTTTTAGTAGATAGCGATAAAAATTTTTATTTTATGGAAATGAATACAAGAATACAAGTGGAACATCCTATTACTGAAATGAGAACAGGAATAGATATAGTAAAAGAACAAATAAAAATAGCGGCTGGAGAAAAATTAAAAATAAAACAAAAAAACGTACAATTTAAGGGGCATAGTATAGAATGTAGAATAAATGCAGAAAATCCAAGAAAAAAATTTAGACCATCACCAGGAAAAATAACAGGATTAAACTTACCAGGTGGAAATGGAGTAAGAATAGATACAGCAATTTATGAAGGATATACAATTCCTGCTAATTATGATTCTATGATTGCAAAAATTATTACTTATGGGGACACAAGAAATGAAGCGATTAGTAAAATGAAAAGAGCCTTAGAAGAAACCGTAATTGAAGGAATTGATACTAACCTTGATTTCTTATTTCAGATAATTAAAAATCCAAACTTTTTAAGAGGAAAATTTGATACATCTTTTATTGAAAAAGAAATATTAAAAAAAGAGGAATAAAGATATGATAGTAGACAAAATGAAAAAAAGAGAGCCTACAGCCAAAAAAATTAAAAACAAAGTAGACATTCCAGTTGGAAAATGGATAAAATGTGATAAATGTCAAGAAATTTTATATAAAGAAGATGTAAGAAAAAATAATAGTATTTGTCCAAATTGCGGAGCATATTTCAGAATGCATATTAATAAAAGGTTAGAAAGTATTTTAGATAAAGAATCTTATAAAAGATTTGATTTAGACATTGATACAACTAATCCATTAAATTTAGAAGATTATCCAAAAAAAATAAAAGGATTAAGAGAAAAGACAGGTATACAAGAAGCAGTAGGATGTGGCGTGCGGAAAAATAAATGGAGAAGATGTTGTGATTTGTGTAATGGATAGTGGATTTTTAATGGGAAGTATGGGAATTGTTGTTGGAGAAAAAATTACATATTCAGTAGAAAAAGCAATTGAGCTGAAATTACCATTAATTATTTTTTGCGTTTCAGGTGGAGCTAGAATGCAAGAAGGAATTATTTCTTTAATGCAAATGGCAAAGACAACATCAGCAATTGCAAAATTAAACGAAGCAGGTTTATTATACATATCAGTTTTAACTGATCCAACTTATGGAGGAGTTACAGCATCTTTTGCAAGTATAGCAGATATTGTTTTAGCAGAACCAGGAGCAATGATTGGATTTGCAGGTAAAAGAGTAATTCAACAAACAATTGGAGAATCTTTGCCAGAAGGATTTCAAACAGCAGAATTTTTGTTAGAACATGGTTTTATAGATAAAATAGTAGAAAGAAAAGACTTAAAAGATACTCTATATAAAATAATTAAATTTCATAAATAAAAGGAGGGACGGAAAATGACTGCATGGGAAAAAGTAGAAATAGCAAGAAATCCAAAAAGAAAAACATCACTTGATTATATAGATGAAATTTTTGATGAATTTATGGAATTACATGGAGATAGAAATTTCAAAGATGATAAAGCAATTGTTTGTGGGCTAGCAAGAATTGATAAACAAAATTATACAGTAATTGCAGAACAAAAAGGAAGGACTACTAAAGAAAATATAGAAAGAAACTTTGGTATGCCAAATCCAGAAAGTTATAGAAAAGCAATTAGATTTATGAAACAAGCAGAGAAATTTAATAGACCAGTTATTACATTTATAGATACAAAAGGAGCATATCCAGGAATCGGAGCAGAAGAAAGAGGACAACGGAGAAGCTATTGCAAGTTCTATGCTAGAAATGGCAAAACTAAAAGTTCCAATTATTTCAATTGTAATAGGAGAAGGTTCTAGTGGAGGTGCTTTAGCATTAGGTGTTGGAAATAAAGTATTAATGCTAGAAAATGCTATATATTCAATATTATCTCCAGAAGGATATAGTAGTATTTTATGGAAAGATCCTTCTAGAGCTAAAGAAGCGGCAGAAAAAATGAGGCTAACGGCAGAGGATTTATATGATTTAAAAGTGATTGATAAAATAATAAAAGAACCTAAAGAAGATACGTTTAAAAAAGTTTCTAATAGCTTAAGAAAAGAGATAAAAACTACAGTAAACAAAATGAGTAAAATGTCGAAAGAAGAAATAGTAGAAGACAGATATACTAAATTTAGAAACATGGGAGAATATATTAAAATTGAAAAAATATAAAGGAGGACTAAATATGTTATTAGAAGGAAAAAAGATAATTATAATGGGAGTTAGAAACAAGTGGAGTATTGCTTGGGGAGCTGCTCAATCTGCATATGAAAATGGGGCAGAAATAATATTTACATATGGAACTATGGAAAACAAAGAAAAAATAGAAAAGCTTATTTCAGAAATACCAGGAGCAAAAGGATATGCTTGTGATGCTTCAAATGATGAAAGCATTAAAGATTGTTTAGAAAATATAAAAAAAGATTATGGAAATGTGGATGGAATATTACATTGTATAGCACATGCAAATACAGAAGACTTAAGAAATGACTTTATAAAAACATCAAGAGATGGATTTGCACATGCTTGTGATGTTAGTGCTTATTCATTAATTGCGGTTTCTAATATTGCAAAAGAAAAGCAAATGTTAAATCCAAAAGCAAGTATTGTAACATTAACTTATTTTGGAGCAGAAAAGACAATTGAAGGATATAATGTTATGGGAGTTGCAAAAGCGGCATTGCAAAGTAGTATTAGATATTTAGCAAAAGATTTAGGAAAAGATGATATTAGAATTAATGCTATTTCAGCAGGACCAATTAAGACATTGTCTGCAAAAGGAATAAAGGATTTTAATGGTATTTTAGATGTGATTGAACAAAGAGCGCCTTTACATAGAAATGTAACTGCAAAAGAAATTGGAGATGTGGCAAGTTTCTTGTTTAGTGATATGTCAAATGCGATAACAGGTGAAGTAATTCACGCAGATAATGGTTTTTCAACTGTAGCAGTGTAAGGTGTGAAATTGAAATAAAATGATGAACAGGGAAATCCTTATCCAATTTTATATATGATACTAGAAAAATAGCAGTTTTATTTTACTGCTATTTTTGCGTTTCACGATAATTATTTCCACATTGCACCATAGAATCTAAGATAGGCTTTAAACTCCAAACAGTATATGAGAAAAAAGAAATATAAAAAGTATATACAAAAAATATATTAAGTGATACAATTTTATAAAATATAAAAAAAGGAGATACATAGAAATTGATTAGATTATTTTTTATAAAGAACAAATTAAAAAATAAAAATTTAATGAGTAATAATGATGAGAAAATACTAGAAAAATATAAGAAAATTGCACAAAAAGAAAAACAAGAAATAATACAAGAGCTTAAAACTAATATTGAAAAAGGATTGACAAATAAAGAAGCAGAACAAAAATTAGAAGAAGATGGAGAAAATGTTGTTGTAAAAGATGATAAACATTCATGGTTTTATTTTTTTATAAATTCATTTAAAGATAAATTTATTTTAATTTTAGTTGTTTTAGCAATAATAAATAAATTTGTTGGTGATGATACATTAGGTACAGTTATTATTTTAGCAATTGGATTTGTAAGTGCTATGATAAAATTTGCCCAAAATTATTCAACATATAAATTCAATAGAAAATTAAAAAGTGAAATGTTTTCAACGGCAACGGTTGTAAGAAATGGAAAAGAACAAACAATAAGAACAGAAAAAGTTGTAAAAGGTGATATTATTCATATAAATGCAGGTTCTATTATTCCAGCTGATGTAATGATTATAGAAAATAAGGACTTGTTTTTAAATCAATCTGTTTTTACAGGTGAAAGTGCGCCTATTGAAAAAACAGATAAATTTAATAACTCAAATGAAATATTTTCAATTTCAAATATATGTTTAATGGGAACAAGTGTAATAAGTGGAGATGCAACAGCTATAGTAATTAATACTGGTTTTTCTACATATCTAGGAAGTATGGGAAAACAAATTGATAATAAAAGAGAAACAACAAATTTTGAAAAAGGTATGAATGGAATTACAAAATTATTAATAAAATACATGGTTGTAGTTTCAATAGCAGTATTTATTATTTATGCATTTATACGAAAAGATATATTAGAAGCAGTGCTATTTGCATTATCAGTAGCTGTTGGAATTACTCCAACAATGTTGCCTATGATAGTAAATGTTAATTTAACTAAAGGAACGAAAACTCTTGCAAAGAAAAAAACATTAGTAAAAAACATTCAGGCAATTCAAAATTTAGGTGCAATAGATGTTTTATGCACTGATAAAACAGGAACATTAACATTAGACAAGATAGTATTACAGAAATATATAAATGTTGAAGGAAAAGAAGATTTATCTATATTAGAATATGCATTTTTAAATAGCTATTATAGTACTGGAATGAAAAATCTGGTAGATAAAGCAGTAATAACATATGGAGTTCAGCATAAAATAAAAGAACAAGTTATTAATTATGAAAAAATTGATGAAATTCCATTTGATTATATTAGAAAAAAAGTAAGTATTGTAGTAAAACATGATAATCATTATAGGATAATTACTAAAGGAGCATTAGAAGAAGTATTAAAAAGTTGTAATCAAGTAAAAATAGATGGCGAACATAAAGAGCTAACTCAAGAAATGATACAAAATATTAATAAAAATGCTGAAAATCTTGCAAAACAAGGAATGCAGGTAATCGCGTTAGCATCAAAAAGAGAGTATAGAGGAAAAGATATATTTAATAGCGATGATGAAAAAGAAATGACATTTATAGGATTTGTAGCATTTTTAGATCCACCAAAAAAAGAAGTAAAAAGTACAATAAAGAAATTAAAAGAATATGGAATAACAACAAAGATTTTAACAGGAGATAACCAATATGCCACTGAAAATATTTGTAACTTGGTAGGAATAGAAGATTCAAAAATATTATTAGGTACAGATATTGATAGGATGCCAGATGGAGAACTTGCTAAAAAGGTTGAGGAAGTAAATGTTTTTGCTAGAATGAATCCTTTACAAAAAGAAAGAATAATAAAGGCTCTTAGAAAAAATGGACATGTAGTAGGCTATATGGGAGATGGTGTAAATGATGCACCATCACTACATAATGCAGATGTTGGAATATGTGTAAATACAGCAACAGACATTGCTAAAGAAGCAAGTGATATTATTTTATTAGAAAAAAGTTTAAAAGTAATATTTAATGGAGTAATAGAAGGAAGAAAAGTATATGGAAATATTATAAAATATATGAAAATGGCTTTAAGTTCAGATTTTGGAGATGTATTTAGTATATTTATTGCAAGTATTTTCTTACCATTTTTACCATTATTGCCAATTCAAATGTTAATTCAAGACTTTTTATATGATTTTTCTCAAATAGGAATACCATATGATAATGTTGATGAGGAATTTTTAATAAAACCAAGAAAATGGGATACAAAAGGATTGGGAACATTTATGAATGTAATGGGACCAGTAAGTTCGATAATAGATGTTTTGGCGTTTTTAGCATTTTGGTTTATATTAGGATATAATGGAGCTGTAAGTGAAAGTTATTTTCAAACAGCATGGTTTGTTGAATGTCTAATAAGTGAAACATTGATAATTCATTTCGTTCGTACTGAAAAAGTACCTTTTGTACAGTCAAAAGCAAACCCAATATTAACTTGTTTAACAATGGTTACAATAATAGGAACAATATTTACACCAATATTATTGCATAATATTGAATCATTCCATTTTGAAATAATGCCACCATTATATTATTTAATAGTAGCAGGATTGACTATCCTATATGTAATTTTAGTTCAGATTGTAAAGAAAATATACATTAAAAAAGTTGGAAATTGGTTATAGAAAAATCATATATATTCATGTGTTTCTAATGATTTGGAAAAAGGTAATTTAGAAATAATAGATGAATTAGTAAGTATATTTAAAAAATTTAATAAGTAAAAAGAAAGGATGATATAAGATGAAGGAATTAAAAATTAAAATAAATGGAATGGTTTGTGGAGGATGTGAAAATAGAGTTAAGATAGCTCTATCAGAAATTAGTGGTGTAGAAAGTGTAGATGCAGATCATAATACTGGAATAGTAACAATAAAATCAGAAAAGGATTTAGAAATTGCTCAAATCAAAGAAAAAATTATAGATCTTGGATATGAAATTATAGAGGAAGAATAATATGAAAAGTATAATATTAGCGATTGATGGAATGACTTGTAGTGCTTGCTCAAATGGATTAGAAAAATACTTGAATAAGCAAAATGGAATTTTTGAGGCAAATGTGAATCTTGTAATGGCAAATGCTACAATAACTTATGATGAGCAAATTCTAAATCAAGAAAAAATAGAAAAATATATAAAACAAGCAGGTTTTAAAAGTTTAGGAATATTTAAAGAGTTCAACATAGAAAAAAATAATAAAAAAGAAAAAATACAATTTATTATTTTTACAATTTTAGCAATAGTTACTATGTATATTTCTATGGGACATATGATTGGTTTACCAACTTTAAAATTTTTAAGTGCAGAACATAATCCTATAAATTATGCCATTAGTTTATTGATCTTAACAATTGCATTTTTTTGGTATGGATATGATATTTTAAAAAATGGTTATAAAAATTTAATTCATAAAATACCCAATATGGATACACTTGTTACAATAGGTGTTGTAAGTAGTTTTATTTATAGTTTATATAGTATGTATATGATAATAAAAGGAAATATGCACTATACAATGAATTTATATTTTGAATCAGCAGCAATAGTTATTTACTTTGTTAAACTTGGAAGATATATTGATGGAATAAGCAAAGATAAAACAAAGGATGCAATAAAAAAACTGGTTGAAATTACTCCGAATAAAGCAATAATTGAAGTTAATGGAATCCAAAAAGAGGTAACTCTTGATGAAATAAAAAAAGGCTATATTGTAATTTCAAAAGCAGGAGACAAAATTGCAGTAGATGGTGAAATAATAGAAGGAAAAACTCACTTAGATGAGTCATTTATCACAGGAGAAAGCAAACCAGTAACAAAAAATATTGGAGATAAAGTAATAGCAGGAAGTCTGAATTATGATGGTTTCATAAAATATAGGGCTGAAAAAATTGGAAAAGAATCGACAGTATCAGAGATAGTAAAATTAGTTATAGAAGCAAGTAATACAAAAGCACCAATAGCAAAGATTGCTGATAAAATTTCAGGATATTTTGTTCCAGTAGTTATTATAATAGCTATAATAAGTTTTGTTATGTATTTGCTTTTAGGATATGATTTTGGAACAGCATTAAGCACATTTGTTACTATATTAGTAGTTGCTTGTCCTTGTAGTCTAGGTTTAGCAACACCACTTGCAATAGTTATAAGTGAAGGAATATGTGCAAGTAATGGGATATTAGTAAAAAAGAGTGAAATATTAGAAAATGCTTCAAAAATTAACACTGTAGTATTTGATAAAACAGGTACATTAACTTATGGAAAATTAAGAATTTCACAAATATATAATTATAGTAAATTATCAGATAAGGAATTAATTAGACTTGCAGGAAGTATTGAAGAAAAATCTACCCACCCAATAGGGAAAGCCTTTGTAGAATATATGCAAGAAAATAAAATTTTGAAATCAGAAGTAAAGAATATTGAAAATATTGTAGGATATGGATTGACTGGAGAAGTTGAAAATAAAAAAATAATATTAGGAAATAGAAAAATAATTGAAAAATTCTCTATTAAAAATAATCATTTAGAAGATGAAAAAATATTAGCACTTAATGGAAATAGTATCGTTTATATTGCAAATGAAAAAGAAATTTTAGCATTGATAGGAGTAAATGATATTGTAAGGAAAAATGCAAAAGATGTTATAAGTAGGTTAAAAAATCATAATATTAAAACTATAATGTTAACAGGAGATAACAAAGAAACAGCAGGAAAGATAGGTGAAGAGCTTGGGATAACTAAAGTAATTTCAAATGTCCTACCATCTCAAAAGTCAGAAACAATAAAGAAGTTAAAAGAAGATGGAAATAGAGTTATGATGTGTGGAGATGGAATAAATGATAGTCCAGCACTAACAAACGCAGATATTGGTGTAAGCGTAAAAAGTGGAACTGATATTGCAATGGATTCAAGTGATGTTATTTTAACTAAAAATGATTTGAATTCAATATTAAAATTGATTAAAATCAGCGAAAAAACAATTAAAAATATAAAACAAAACCTATTTTGGGCATTTTTTTACAATTGTTTGATGATACCTGTTGCAATAGGATTATTAAAACCTTTTGGCATTTCTATAAATCCAATGATTGCAAGTCTAGCGATGGTATTTAGTAGTTTTACTGTTATTTTAAATGCTTTAAGATTAAGAAGAAGTTTTAGAGCAGGTAGATAGTTGCTAATTAGAGTATTTTTATTTAGTATCATTTACATCTATCAAATACAAAAAATATTTGTAAAAGACTACACAAAATACAAAAGATATGTTACAATATAAAAAGAAATTTTTAGAAAAATGGGTAAAACCAATAGATAGAGGCTTGAAAGCCTTAGAATACAGGGAAGAATTAAAGAGGAGGAGAGAAATATGTCAGGACATTCAAAATGGCATAATATTCAAGCAAAAAAAGGAAAAGCAGATGCCGCAAGAGGAAAAATATTCACAAAATTAGGAAGAGAACTTTTAATAGCAGTTAAAGAAGGTGGACCAGATCCAGCAGGAAATTCAAAATTAAAAAATGTAATAGCTAAATGTAAAGCGGCAAACATGCCAAACGATACAATAAATAATGCTATAAAAAAAGCATCTAGTAGTAATGAAAATTATGAAGAAATTACATATGAAGGATATGGACCAAGTGGAGTTGCAGTTATTGTAGAAGCATCTACAGATAACAAAAATAGAACTGCAGCAGATGTAAGACACGTTTTCGATAAAGCAGGAGGAAATCTAGGAACAACAGGTTGTGTATCATATTTATTTAATAAAAAAGGAGTCATTGTAATAGAAAGAGCTTCAACTGACAGAGACGAAGAAGAATTAATGATGCTTGCATTAGATGCGGGAGCAGAGGATTTTGAGGCTTCAGAAGAAGTTTATGAAATTACAACAGATCCAGCAGATTTTTCAGCTGTACGTGAGAAATTAGAAGAAGAAGGTTTCGAATTTTTAGAAGCAGAAGTTCAAATGGTTCCAACTACAATGGTTAGTTTAGATGAAAAAGGTTGCGAAAAGATGGAACGTCTAATTGAAAAGTTAGAAGATTTAGATGATGTAGCTAATATATACCATAATTGGGAACAAGAATAAAATAATGTGCAAATAGATAAATGACATAAAAGTTATTTATCTATTTCTCATATAAGAGAAGAATATTACATATTTAATATATTTTTTACGAGGAGAAAAAGAGATGAATCAAAAGAAAAATACAAAGAGATTGTTAATTTTAATAATTATTATAGTAATTATAATACTAGCTGGAGTTGGAATTCTAGTATTTGCTACTGATATATTTAAAAGTGATAAAGAAATGTTTTTTAAGTATATGGCAGATATAGGAGACCCTAAAAAAGGATTTATAGATGAAGAGTTAAAGCAATATTTTGAAAAAAAGAATAACACACCTTATAATGATGAAGGAGAGTTTTCTGTTAATATATCATCTGACAATGGGCAAAAAAAATTTGAAAATGTAAATAATTTCAATATTAGTTTTTCTGGACAGGTTGACACGGCGAATTCAAAAGCTGCACAAAACATTTCATTGAATTATTCAAATGATGTAAAATTTCCTATTAATTATAAACAAATAGAGAACAAGATAGGATTACAGACAAAATATGTTGGAAGTAAATTTGTTGCTATAGAAACAGAAAAATTAAATAAGTTTTCAGAAGATTTAGATGATGTAGAAAGTTATGGAGAAATGGTTGATAAATTACAGAAAATGGAAAAAGTAGAGCTGACAGAAGATGAAAAAAGTCATATAAAAGATACTTATATAACAGTAATAAATCAACAATTAGAAAAAGACAAATTTTCAAAAGTTAAAGAATCTGATATGTCTGGATATAAGTTGTCTTTAACAGGAACAGATTTACAAAATGTGTTAGTCAAACTTTTGGAGACTCTAAAAAATGATCAAACAACAGTAGATAAATTAAATGAATATTTAAAAATACAGAAGAATTCAGCAAAAATAACAGCTAGTCAGATTGATGATGCAATAAAAAGCATTAAGGATGATACAGATTTTAGTGATAAAAATTTTGAAATTGCAGTGTATCAAAAAAATAGAGATGTATGCAAGTTGGTAATAGAAACGACAGAAGGAACGATAGCAATAGAAAAGAAAATAGAAGGCAATCAGCAAAATATAGATGTATCATACGAAATGAAAGAAGATAAAAAATCAAAGATAAGTTTTTCTGCTAATTTTGAAAATTTAGAAAGTTTACAAAATATAAAGGAAAACTATGAATTAATTATGAGTTTACCAGAAGTAGCAGAGAGTAGTACAACAACGGATGTAGATAGTAAAGTAGTAGTATATAAGTACAATTTTAGTAATGATGTGAATTTCACAGATAGTGCTACAGTGGAAGACTTTTCATCAGACAATAGCTTGATGTTGACTGATTATGATTCTGATCAGGTATCTAGCTTTTTAAATGCTGTAGTTGAGAGAATATCTGAAGTTAATGAGCAACAAATGGGACAATTAGGATTAGAAGCAAGCGAAAATCCAATAGTTAATATAATTCCTTCTATTGGCCTTTATTTAGGAAATATGAATGTCTTAAATCAAGTGAACTCAAATATGAGCGAAGCAGAAATAAATAATTTCAACCAAAAATTTGAAGCTTACGAAAGTACAAATTTAAAAGGAGTAACAGTAAAAGGATTACTATCGACCATATCTTTAAATAATCAATCTGAAGAAACAAGTAATGAAGTAAAAGAAATTAATTATAATGGAGAAGAATATGAAGCAAGCGAACAAAATATAACTCTTATAAAAGGAGAAATAGATACAGAAAAAAGCTACAGAGTAGAATTTGAAAAAGATCAAGATACAGGATTAATTTATCGTGCAGTTATTAATGAAAAATAATAGTTCTAAAATAGAAAAAGAAGCATATATTAAAATAAGCTTCTTTTTTTTTATGGGAAAATTCTACAAAGTTCCTATAATATAAAAAAGGATAAGATAATTAATATGGAGGAAATCAAAAAATGAAAAATAGAGAAGAAATATTAAGATATTTTCCATGTCAATTATATGAATTGTTAGAAAATACATTTAATCAAAATATAAACATAGAAAACAATTTACAAGAAATTAGAATAAGATGTAATAGACCCATTATTCTTAAAATAAGACAAGCTGATATAGTTATAGATTATAAAGTAAATCAAAAAGAAATATTACAGATTTTAGAAAAGTTATGTAATAGCTCAATTTATGCTTACAAAAATCAAATCTGCGAAGGATTTATTACTGTAAAAGGAGGGCACAGGGTAGGTATTACAGGAACAGCAGTTATAGAAAATGAAAGGATAATCAATTTGAAGTATATTACTAGTTTGAATTTTAGAATTGCTAGAGAAGTATTAAATTGCAGTAATAAAATTTTAGGACAAATAATAGATAAAGAATCAAATAGCATTTATACAACTTTAATTGTTTCTCCACCTGGAATGGGAAAAACTACAATGCTAAGAGATACTATAAGAAGAATAAGTAATGGAATACCAGAGATAAATTTTAAAGGGAAAACTTGTGGGGTAGTAGATGAAAGAGGAGAAATTGCAGCTATGTATCAAGGAATACCACAAAATGATGTAGGAATAAGAACAGATGTTGTTGAAAATATATCAAAAGCAAAAGGGATGAAAATGTTAATTAGGTCCATGGCTCCTGAAGTAATAGCATGTGATGAGATAGGTTCAAAAGAAGATGTAGAAGCTATACGGAGAAGCAATTTCGGCAGGAGTGAAAGGGATTTTTACCATGCATGGAAAAACACTAGAAGATATAAAAAATAATATGCAAATAAATAAATTAATAGAAACAAAACAAATTGAAAAAATAATTTTTTTAGAAAGATAATTTTTAGTTCTAAAAATAAATTAAATGAATATAATACTAAAAATAGAAAGGACAAGGTATATAAGAATGCAAATAATTAAATATTTTATATTATTTTTAATTTTAGTATTTTCTAGTATGATTGGGAAATTTATATCAAAAAGATATGTATATAGATTACAGGAATTAGAAGAGATGAAAAATACATTAAACATATTAAAGAATAAAATAAAATTTACATATGAACCAATACCAGATATCTTTAAAGAAATATCTAACAATTCAAACAAGAATATTGGACAAATATTTAAAAAAGCAGAAGAAAAAATGGAAAAAACAACTGCAGATGTGGCTTGGGAACAAGCTGTAGAAGAAACAAACAACAATTTAAAAGAAGAAGATAAAAATGTTTTAAAAATGTTATCAAAGTTATTGGGACAGACAGATACAGATGGACAAATCAGCCAAATAGAAATAACTGAAAATTTCTTAGAAGGACAGATAAAAGATGCAATGGAAGCAAAACAAAAAAACGAGAGATTATATACGAGACTGGGAACAATAGTTGGGTTAGCAATAGTAATTGTCTTGTGCTAAATTAGGGGGATAATTAAAATGGATATTAATTTATTGTTTAAAATAGCTGCAATAGGAATATTAGTAGCAGTTTTACATCAAGTATTAGTACGAGCAGGCAGAGAAGATCAAGCAATGATGACAACATTGGCAGGATTAGTAATTGTATTAACAATGGTAATAAAAGAAATAAGCGGATTATTTGACACAGTTAGAACAATATTTAACTTATGAGACAGGGGGCAGGTGAGACAGAGGGGACAGGTCTTAAATGAGACAAGGGGGGACAGGTCTTAAATGTCTCATAGAAAAGTAAAATAAAAAAATATTGTGTATGAATAAAAAATGAGACATTTAAGACCTGTCCCCCCTTGTCTCATTTAAGACCTGTCCCCTCTGTCTCACCTGCCCCCTGTCTCATTTGGAAAGGATGAAAATGGAAGTTATTAAAATAGTTGGAATTGCTTTGGTTGCTTTAGTTATTATTATTCTTTTAAAACAATATAGACCTGAATTTGCTATATATATAAGTTTGCTAACAGGTGTTTTGATTTTATTTTTGGTTATGGATAAACTTACAGGTATTGTTAATTTATTGCAATCACTAGCAAGTAAGACTTCTATTAATAGTACTTTTTTGGTAATACTTATAAAAATAACTGGGTTAGCAATTTTGTCTGAATTTGCTGTTAGTGTTTGCAAAGATTCAGGAGAGGCGGCTATTGCTAGTAAGATAGAAATGGGAACAAAAATTATTATTATATCAATGTCAATACCTATTATATCAAGTTTACTGGAAGTTATATTGAAAGTATTGCCATAAAGAAGAGGAAAATACAAATGAAAATTGGAAAAGAAAATTTTTTTATAATAGAAAAAATAATAACAATTATTGTAATGGTGTTAATAGTATTCTTATCTAATTCAAGTTATGCAAATGATAATCAAACTATTATTGAACAGCAAGAAGAATTTAAAATACAAGATTTTATAAAAAATGCAGAAAAGTTTACAGGGGAGTTTTTTGAGGATATTGATATAAACGAAATATTAAATGACGCAATAAAGGGAGAGGTTGATAATAGTACATTATTAAAAAAAATATTAAACATATTAGGAAAAGAAGTAACCACAAATATAAAATCGCTTGTTAGTATTTTAGCTATTATTTTGATTCACAGTATTTTAAAATCAATTAGTGAAAGTTTAGAAAATAATAATATTTCAAAATTGATTTACTATGTTCAATATATATTAATTGTTACTGTGATTATGTCTAATTTTACAGATATTATAAAATTAGTTCAGGATACTACAGGAAATTTGATTGGATTTATGAACGCGCTAGTTCCATTATTAATTACTCTTATGATGTATACAGGAAGTATAACAACAAGTAGTGTAGTTGAACCTATTATATTATTTATGATTAATTTTATTGGAAATATAATACAAAATTTAATAATACCATTTGTTTTAGTATTAACTAGTTTAGTGATTATTTCAAAAATTTCCGACAAAGTTCATATTGATAAATTATCAAAGTTCTTTAAATCAGGTATAGTATGGTTTTTAGGAATTGTTTTAACAGTATTTGTAGGTATTGTTTCACTAGAAGGAACTTTATCAAGTAGTGTTGATGGAATTACAGCAAAAACTACAAAAGCAGTGGTGAGTTCGGCAATACCAGTAGTAGGAAAAATATTAGGTGATGCTGTAGATACAGTTTTAGGTTGTGGAATTGTACTGAAAAATGCAGTTGGACTTGTAGGAGTTGTTATCGTGATAGGAATTTGTATTATGCCAATTTTAAAGCTTTTTGTTTTATCGGTATCATATAAATTACTTTCGACAGTAGTTCAGCCTATTGCAGATGAAAAAATTATAGATTTATTAGAACAAATTGGAGATATTTTTAAAATATTTTTAGGAATATTATGTGCAATATCATTTATGCTAATAATAGGGACAACTTTAGTCTTAAAAATATCTAATGGTACTATGATGTATAGGTAGGAGAGAAAAAATGATAGAAATTTTAAGTTCTTGGGCAAAAGGACTAGGAATAACAATTGTAATTGTATCTATTTTTGAAATGCTTTTGCCAAATAATCGAACTAAAAAATATATTAGAATGGTTTTAGGAGTTTATGTAATATTTAATATAGTTTCTCCTTTAATTAAAAATAAAGATGTTTTTAATTTTAACAATATTGATTTAGAAGAATATACTTCAGTAGAGACAAGTTCGGTAAATCAAACTAGTATGAATGAAAGAATTAAAAAATTATATTCAGAAGAATTAGAGAAAGACATTACTAAAAAAATAAAAGAAAAAGGTTATGAGGTTAAAAAATGCAAAGTGAGTGTGCAAATAGCAGATGATGAAGAAGAAACTAAGATAAATAAAATTAAATTAATTGTTAGTAAAACTCAAGAAGAAGTTAAAAATGATATAGAAAATAGCGCAGAAAATAAAATAGTAACAGAAATACAAAAAATAAGAAAAATAGATACAGGAGTAGAAATAAAAAAACAAGAGAAGGAAAAAAATGAAGTATCTGATAAGGTTAATAAGACAGAAATTCAAAATATAAAAAAGTTTTTAATTGAAGAATATGGGGTGAATGAAAAATGTTTAGAGATAAATTGAAAGAATTAATAGGTAAAAAAGAAGAACAACAAGAAGGAAATGACAAAAAGAAAATTGAAAACTTAGTATTTTTGATAATATTATCAATTATAACAATTGTAATTATTAATATTATTTGGAATGGAAACAAAAAAGAAGATAAAAAAGAAACAGATAGTAATTCTAAACAGTTAGCAACAACAAATCAGATAACAAATGACAGTAAAAATAATGTACAATTAACAGATAATTTAGAAGAAAAACTTGAAAATATATTAGGAAAGATTCAAGGAGTAGGAGCAGTTAAAGTATGTATTAATTATTCGGAGTCTAGTGAGGTTGTAGCGATGTATAATGAAAGTTCAAAAGTTAGTAATACGGAAGAATCAGACACCTCAGGTGGAACAAGAAAAATACAAGAAACAGATTCGCAAAAAGATATTATTTATAAAGAAGAAAATGGAGAAAAGACACCAATAACTCAAAAAGTAGTGCAACCTAAAATAGAAGGCGCAATTATCACAGCAAAAGGAGCAAACAATGCAGATACAAAAGCAAATATTATACAAGCAGTAGAAGCTGTTACAGGCTTAGCAACGCATAAAATCCAAGTATTTGAGATGAATGGATAAAATTTAAAGTGGAGGGTAAAAGATGAAAGGGTTATTAAAGAAAAATCAAATTATTATTTATGTGATAGCTATTATGCTTATGACTGCAGGATATTTAAATTATACAACAAAGCAAGGAGGAGATTCAGTAGAAACTAGTATAGAAATGGAATCTAAAGATGACACAAAATTGGCAGATATAGGAGATGCGACATTAGTTAGTAGTAATGATATAGTAGGAGGAGATACAACAGATACAAATACTGTTAATACTACACAAAATGAAAACACTAATAATACTAATTCTACAAATATAAGTAATACAGCAAATAATACAAACACAAATAACTCAACTCAAAATACTATTGCTACAAGTAGTAATGCTAGTAAGGATGATTATTTTACTAAGTCAAAATTAGAAAGAGATACTATGTATTCGCAAATGTTAGAAACTTACGAAAAAGTATTGAACAGTGGTAATTCATTAGAGACTCAAAAACAAACGGCAACACAAGAAATTACAAAAATAAATCAGACTAAAAATAGTATAATGATTTGTGAAAATTTGATAAAAACAAAAGGCTTTGAAAATGTTATTATTTTTGTAAATGGAGAAAGTATTAGCGTAATAGTTGGAATAGAAGAATTAAAGCAAGAAGAAGTAGCACAAATACAAAATATTGTGGCTAGAGAATTAAATTGCAAAGTAGAAAATATACATATTTCAACTAAATAAAAAATGACAGGAAAATTGCTAATTTATTTTAAGCAGTTTTTTCTGTCATTTTTCTTATCTTGAGTATATCTTTTAGATTTTCTTTTTTCCTTAATCATAGTATCACCTTAACCTATAAATTTAAATTATTATTACATAAATTTTCAAAAAAATGTATTGACATTTAAAGACATGTTTAGTTAAAATATAAGTGGGAAAAATTCATATAAAAAATTAAGCAAAAGAAAGGGAGAATATTTTTATGGAGAACGAAAGAAACATAAAACAATTAATTAAAACAAGTAATGGTATTACATTAATAGCATTAGTAATAACAATAATTGTCCTTTTAATCCTAGCAGGAGTAGTAATTGCTACATTAACAGGCGATAATGGAATACTAGGAAAAGCAAAGACAGCTAAAACAACAAATGATGAAGAAAAAGCCAAGGAACAAATAAAGATAGCAGTAATGGGAAGCTATGGAAAAATGGAAAAACAATGAAAGTAGGAGACTATGTGAATTATGATCCAACATTAGAAGCAAATACAGGTGATTTGACATATACATCAACAGCAGATAAAACAGGAGCAGATAGTAATCAAGAATTTAATGTAGCAACATATAAAAGTGCAGGATATGGATGGAGAGTATTAGGAGTAAAAAATGGAAAAATAAGACTAATATCAGAAGAATTCATAGGACCAGGAACATACATAACATATACAAGGGGAGAAGGAACAGCCTTATCATCAAGTGCAACAAATGGACAAAAATGGAGTGGAACAGAAAATACATGTAATTATTATGATAAAGCAAGTAAAACATTTAAAGCATTAACATCAGGAAATATACAAATAACTAGTACACATTATTATTATAATCCATTAACACTAGGAACAGATAAAGTAGTATCAGGAACAAATGAAGATGGTACAGTAAATACAGTATATAAAATGTTATTTGGATATGATAAAGTAGAAAGTGATAATTATTTTAGAAATTTTACAAATGGAAAATGTGCACAAAATTATTGGCTTGCGTCTGATTGTGCTAATGCTTACGGCTACGGCGGTGTGCTCTGGGGGCTTCACAATGTTTATGATGGTGGTGTCAGCGGCAACGAATACCGTTTGTACTGCTCTAATGGCCTCGAGCGCAGCATTAGCTATGGTGTGCGTCCTGTAGTTTCTCTAAAATCTGATGTCTCATTAGAGTGGAATGAAACAGCAAAAGAATGGAAAATAAAATAATGACCACTATGTATGAAAAAGAAGAAAAAACTTTCCCAGTGTGGCTTTATGTCACACAGGAAAGACGATATAGGAATTCTAGCCTACAAGCAAATTACAGAAAAATAGTAATTCTGCAGTAGGCTGGAATTTTTTGACCAATGGATAGTTTTTATAAAAAATCTAAAAAATTACTAAAATAAGAATTTAAAATCAATAAAATATTACAATTGCATTACAATTTAAGAATATATATTGACACAAAATATAAAAAAATATAATATGAAAAGAGATATAAATAAAAAACAAAAGAAAATAAAAGGAGGAAAATTAGTTTGAAAGAAAAAATAATATCAATATTAATTTTAATAATAATGGTAATTTCAATTTTAGGTAGTTTTAGTAATGAAGTTGTAGCATATAGTGGTGAGATAGATCCGAAAAATTATATAACATTACCATCTATAATAAATGTTAGAGATAAAGTAGGGACTGGAACAATAAGATTATCATCAAGTGCTAGTGGATATACAATTTCTTATCAAAAAGTCGATATAACAAAAGCTGAATTAGATAGTATTTCAGCTAAAGTTAAAGAAATAAAAGAATATACAAAAACAAGTAATGAAACTATAAAAGAAAAAGGAGATAACCTAACTAATTTAAAAAAAGAATATGAGAAATTAAATTCAAGTGGAACTGCAACAGAAGAACAGCTAAGCGAAGCTAGAGAAAAATATAATACAGCTTATGCAGAATATAAACAATTTTATAACACGGTTAAAACTACGACTGAAACAAAACAAAAAGAGTATCTTGCTATGATACCAAGTTATACAAATTCTTGGAAAACTACAACAAATACCTCAAATAATGTAGAACTTGATTTTTCAAATTATACAGGTGTAGTATATTTTATACTGTGGGTAAAAATTGATAATGGCACAGATACATATTATGACTTTAATGGGTATTCTTCTGAAATAAAAGGAGAAACAACAGATGATAGTAGCAAAGGTGATTCGACAGATGGAGAGTGGACCGATTTTTCAAAAGCAAAATTTGAATTAAAAAAAGGTGGAATGTTTAAAGCAACAGTTCAAATATCTGGTGTTACACCAAAAGAGGATAGAACATATTACTTATATATAACTTCTAACAACAGCAAACCAAATGTAAGTGGAGGTATATCTAATGATAAAATTACTTTAAATTACGACAAAAATTCTAAAACATTTAAAGTATCAGAAATGAATAAAGTTGCTTATTATGTAGAATTGAATCAAGATTTATATGCATCTGTTGTTGAAAAAAGTGGATTAACTTATAATGTTGTTACATATGGAAATAAACTAGAAAGATTTAGTGAAGCAAAATATAGTGATGCTTTTCATTCTTCACTTATGACATATAAATTAGACCAAATTGTAACAACATTTACACATGATAGTAAAAACAATAGAAAAATCCAAATTAAAGTTGGAAAAATAACAGATCAATCTATTTTAACTAAAATAAAAAATAAAGATTCTTCAGGATTTTCAGGGTTAATGACATATGCAAAATCCAATTCAGGAATCTATAATCAGACTTTAGATGCAGATAAAGATGATAATTATTCAATAGAATATAATGCTGGTGGTGCAAAAACAACTGGAAATAGCGTTATAGATTTAAAAGGCTTGGAGAATGGAGAATACTATTATTTATATATAAAAACTGATGACGAAAATGGAAAATATATATCAAATGAAGCTGTTACATTGGCTACTGCAAGTGTTATAAATAATGAAGAATGGTACATGTTTTTTTATGGTGCTGATGATTTTAAATGGGCAGACTTTGGAACTGTAGGTGGCGATAATACGATGGCATCAGGAATTTTACCAAAGACTGGTATTAGTTATATTATGATTACTATTGCTGGCGTTGTAATAGCGGGAGGAATAGTAGCATATAAGAAATACAAAAAATATAATTTTTAATGACGGAGTTTATAATACATTACTAATAATATATTAATAAAAAGCAAGAAATAGTTTTAAATGTATTGACATTTAAAGATATGTTTAATTAAAATGTAAGTGGAAGAAATTCATATAAAAAGTTAAACAAAAAAGGGAGAATATTTTTATGAAGAACGAAAGAAACACAAAACAATTAATAAAAACAAGTAATGGTATTACATTAATAGCATTAGTAATAACAACAGTGGTAGCACTTTGTACTATTCTAATGGCTATGAGGGTGAAAGCGGCTACGACAGCGGTAGCTATGGAGTGCGTCCTGTAGTTTCTCTAAAATCTGATGTCTCATTAGAGTGGAATGAAACAGCAAAAGAATGGAAAATAAAATAATGACCACTATATATGAAAAAGAAGAAAAAAAACTTTCCCTGTGTGGCTTTATGTCACACAGGAAAAATTAAAAATGGAGGAAGGAACTATGTTAAAAAAAGTAGGAATATTAGCCAATGGTGGAGACGTATCAGGATTTAATGCAGTTATTAGAGCAATTGTAAAAACAGCAGAAAATCATGGAGTAGAATGTTATGGAATAGTAGATGGATATAATGGATTACTAAAAAAAGACTTTGAAAAATTAAGTACAGCAGCCAATGGAGAAGCAGTAGGAATTTTACCAAAAGGTGGTTCTATTATAGGTTCATCAACAAATGCAAACATATTTAATTATAAAATAGTAAATGAAGATGGAAGTGTAGAATACAAAGATTTATCAGAACAAGCAATAGAGAATATTAAAGAATTTGGATTTGATTGTATCTTTACTTTAGGAGGAGATGGAACACAAAAATCTGCAAGAGATTTTTCAACAAAAGGAGTAAATATTATAGGAGTGCCAAAAACAATTGACAATGACGTAGCTTGTACAGAAATTACATTTGGTTACAATACAGCTGTATCTGTTGCTATGGAAGCATTAGATAGATTACATACAACAGGAGAAACACATCATAGAATTATGGTGCTAGAAGTTATGGGAAGATATGCTGGATGGATAGCATTAGAATCAGCAATAGCAGGAGGAGCAGATGTTGCACTAATTCCAGAGATACCATATGATATTAATAAAGTAGCAACTAAAATTGAAAATAGAAAGAAAAGAGGAAAAAACTTCAGTATAGTAGTTGTAGCCGAAGGAGCTAAACCAAAAGATGGAGAAATGGTAGTACAAAATATACGTAATAATGGAGCAGGAGTTGACAATACAAAATTAGGTGGAGTTGGACAAGTTGTTGCAAAACAATTAGAAGAATTAACTGGATTAGAAGCAAGAAACACAACACTAGGATATATGCAAAGAGGAGGAACACCAACAGCTTTTGATAGAGTACTATCAACAAAATATGGCTCAAAAGCAATGGAACTTGCATTAGAAGGAAAATTTGGAACTTTGGTAGTAATTAAAAATGGAAAATTAGATTCAGCATCTTTAGAAGATGTAGTTGGAAACAATACAAAAATTGGAGCAGTGTCTGGAAATACTGCAGAAAGTAATCTAAGAAAAGTTACTATGGATGACGATTTAGTAAAAGCAGCTAGAGATATAGGTATTAACTTAGGTGATTAATTTTGATAGTAATAATAAATACTATAAATAATAATATAATATTAGGAGGATTAACATGGAAGAAAAAGAAGAAAAGAAAGTAAACACAGAAGAATTGAAAAGTGAGGCATCAACTACAGTAAATCAAGTAAAAGATACAATTAAAAATGTAGATATCAAAAAAGATAGCATTGAAACAAAAGGATTTATAGCTGAATTATTCAAAGACCCATTAGGAAAAATAAAAGAAATAGTAGATAAAGAAAATAACCAATATTTTAAATATGCAATTATTATATTAGTTATATGGGTAGTAGCTGAATTAATTAGCAGATGTTTTTCAGTAGGGCCAATATGGGGATTATCAAGTTTAGGAAGCAGTCTAATGTCTGTTATAAAAGCAACAATAGCACCTATATGCAGTATATTAGTAATGTCTATTATTGTCTTAGTTATGAATTCTAAAAATAAAAAATCATTAACAACAATAATTACAACAGTAACAACAGCTAATATACCACTTGTAATTGCATCAGTTGTAAGTATATTAACAATATTTGGTTCTTCAATATCTACAATAACAATACCATTTACAAGATTATGTAGTGCGGTATCAATTGTATTAATGTACTTTACATTAAAATCAATATTTGGAGAAGAAAAAAATTCTGAATTTATTAAAAAGTTTGCATTAGTAGAGTTAGTATATTATATCGCATATATTGTTTTTTCTTTATTAAATATTTATATTTAGAGGATAACTATAATAAAAAACAAAGGAGGAATAATTGTGTCAGAAACAAAAGCTACAAATAAGCAAAAGAAAAAAATACTAATAATTTTAATTGTAATTATCTTAATAATAGCATGTTGCGGAGGAATAGCGCTATATATGACTCAAACAGATACAAAAAATGAAAATTATTTTGGAGTTCAAAAATTATATGAAGAACTAAAATCTAAAGAATCGTATAGTTTTATAACAACATTAGATAATAACAATAAAATGTATTATGCAAAACAACAAAATAAAGCATATATAGAAACTATATATGATGGCTCAGAATCTAAATTTATTATAAAAGATGGTAATTCTTATTTAATGATGGACGATTCAAAAACTTATTATACATATAAAAATAATGAAATAGACCTTAATAAAATAGAATCGAGTTTAGAAGAAATAAAAGATATGGAGTATGAAAAGGGAAAAGAAAAAATTGAGAATAAAACATATACATATGAAGAATATAATACAGTAACAAAATTTGTTATGATGGATAATTCAGAAAATGAAGGACAAGAGATAAAAACTAAATTTTATTTTGATGGTAATAAATTAGAATATATAAAAACAATTGTTGGAAATAAACAAGAGTTATTAAAAGTAGATATTTCAGACGATGTAGATAATAATTTGTTTGAAATACCATCTGAATATAAAGAAATGTAAGAAAACGAAGGAGGAAAATAATATGTCAGTAAGGTTTATGTTAAATGAAACATCATATTTTGGAAAGGGTGCAAGAGAAGAACTTGCAGGAGAAATTAATAAGAGAGGATTTAAAAAGGTATTTTTAGTAAGTGATAAATCATTGGTAGATGCAGGAGTAACAGCAAAAATAGAAACAGTTTTAAAAAATGCAAATATAAAATATGATTTATATGATGAGATTAAACCAAATCCAACAATAAAAAATGTAACAGATGGAGTAGAAGCTTGCAAAAAATCAAAAGCAGACGTAATTGTTGCAGTAGGTGGAGGGTCAAGTATGGATACTGCAAAAGGTATTTCTATAGTTATGACAAATCCAGAAAGAAGTGATATAAAATCTTTAAATGGATTATCAAACACTGTAAATAGAGGAATGCCTGTAATAGCACTTCCAACAACAGCAGGTACAGCAGCAGAAGTTACAATTAATTATGTAATAACAGACGAAGAAGCAGAAATAAAAATGGTTTGTGTAGATCCAAATGACATTCCTATTCTTGCAATTATTGATTCTGAATTAATGGCTTCTATGCCAAAAGGATTAGCAGCAGCAACAGGTATGGATGCCTTAACACATGCTATAGAAGGATATATAACAAAAGCACATAATGATATGTCAGACATGTTTCATATGAAAGCAATTAAAATGATATTTAAATATTTACCAGCAGCAGTTAATGAAAAAAATCCAGAAGCTATTGAAAAAATGGGAATGGCTCAATATATTGCTGGAATGGGATTTAGTAATGTAGGACTTGGAATTGTTCATTCAATGGCTCATCAACTAGGAGCTGTTTATGATACACCACATGGAATAGCTAATGCAATGCTTCTTCCTATAGTTATGAGATTTAATGGTGAAGTTTGTGCAGACAGATTTAGAGAAATTCTAATTAATATTGGTAGACCAGATGCTGAACATTTAAATGATCAAGATGTAATAAATACATTTGTATGGATGATTTCAGAATTAAGTAAATCAGTAGGAATTACAACTACTATAAAAGATTATGGAGCAAAAGAAGAAGACTTTGAAATGCTTGCTGATAAAGCAATGAATGACCCTTGCAAACCAGGAAATCCAAGAGAAGTTTCAAAAGAAGAATTTATAGAATTATATAGAAAAGCTATGTAGAGATAAAAATTAAATGTAAAAGACTTGTAATTTTATAAAATTTGTGTAATAATATAAACATAAAATTAAGAAACTAGAAAAAAGAGGAGTATGTTTAAACTTTCTTAAAAGAGAAAAGAAGTCATAGGCTGTAAACTTCTTAAGAAAAAGATAAACAGAAGGTAGCTTTTTTGTTAATATTCTGAGAAATACAAAATAGGGATATTCGCGTAAGCTGTGTTAAAAGCTAATTAAGAAGTAGTTTTGTAAAAAACAAAATTATAAATTAAGGTGGTACCGTGAGAAATAGCTCGCCCTTATATAGAAGGGGCGAGTTTTTTTATATTATAAATAAAGGAGGAAATTTTATGTTAAAAGAAAAGTATAATCCAAAAGATTTTGAAGATGAACTATATCAAAGATGGGAAGAAAAGGGATATTTTAAGCCAAGTATGGACAAAACAAAAGAAAATTATTGCATTATGATGCCACCACCAAATGTAACTGGAAAATTACACATGGGTCATGCATTAGATGGTACAATTCAAGATATATTGATTAGGTTTAAAAGAATGCAAGGATATAACACACTATGGCTTCCAGGTTCAGACCATGCATCAATTTCAACAGAAATGAAAGTAGTACAAAAATTAAAAGAAGAAGGAAAAACAAAACAAGATTTAGGAAGAAAAAAATTCTTAGAAGAAGCATGGGATTGGACAAAATTATATGGAGGCACAATTCAAGAGCAACAAAGAAAATTAGGATGTTCTTGTGATTGGGAAAGAAGAAGATTTACTTTAGATGAAGGTATGTCAGATGCTGTTTTAGAAGAATTTATAAATTTATATAAACAAGGTTATATATATAAAGGAACAAGAATGGTTAACTGGTGTCCGAACTGCCATACAGCAATTTCTGATGCAGAAGTAGAATACAAAGAAGAGGCATCTCATTTGTGGCATTTAAGATATAAAATAAAAGGTGAGAATAGATATGTAGAAGTAGCAACCACAAGACCAGAAACAATGCTTGGAGATACAGCAGTAGCTGTTAACCCAGAAGATAAAAGATATACGGATATTGTAGGAAAAACATGCATAGTACCTATTGTAAATAGAGAAATACCAATTATAGCAGATGAATTTGTAGAAACTGAATTTGGAACAGGATGTGTTAAAATTACACCAGCACATGATCCAAATGATTATCAAGCAGGATTAAAACATAAATTGGAATTCATAGAAGTATTTGATGATAAAACAATAATGGGAGATTTAATGCCAGAAGTAAAAGGCATGAAAGCAATAGAAGCAAGAAAAATTATTGTTAAAAAATTAGAAGAACTAGGAGCTTTAGTATCAATTGAAGATTATACTCATAATGTTGGAAAATGTGAGAGATGCAAAACTACAATTGAACCACGTATATCTGAGCAATGGTTTGTAAAAATGAAAGAATTAGCAAAACCTGCAATTGAAGCTGTAAAGAAAGACGATGTTAAATTTGTTCCGAAAAGATATGAAAAGACATATTTTAACTGGATGGAAAATATACAAGATTGGTGTATATCAAGACAGTTATGGTGGGGACATCAAATTCCAGCTTATTATTGTGAAGAATGTGGACATATAAATGTGGCAAAAAGTGCTCCAAATAAATGCGAAAAATGTGGATCAGATAAATTACATCAAGATCCAGATACATTGGATACTTGGTTTAGTTCAGCATTATGGCCATTTTCAACTTTAGGCTGGCCAAATAAAGAATCAGAAGATTTAAAAACTTTTTATCCAACTAATGTATTAGTTACAGGATATGATATTATATTTTTCTGGGTAGCAAGAATGATATTTTCTGGATTATATGCAATGGGAGAAAAGCCATTTAGTGATGTATTAATTCATGGAATTGTACGTGATAGTCAAGGAAGAAAAATGTCAAAAACATTAGGAAATGGCGTAGACCCAATTGAAGTAATAAATCAGTATGGAGCAGACAGCTTAAGATTTTCAGTACTTTCAGGAACTACAATGGGAAATGATATTAGATATATGCCGGAAAAATTAGAACAAGCGTCAAATTTTGCTAATAAAATATGGAATGCAGCTAAATTTATTATTATGAATAGACCTTCAGAAGAAGAAATACTTAAATTTAAAAAAGAAAATTATGATAAAGAAAGACACATTTATAAAGAAGGTTCATTAAAGTTATCAGATGAATGGATTTTAAATAAATTAAATAAATTAATTTTAGAAATAACAAACAATATTGAAAATTATGATTTAGGAGTAGCATTAGATAAAATTTATAATTTTATGTGGAATGAATTTTGCGATTGGTATATAGAAATGGCTAAAGTAAGATTATATGGCGAAGATGAAAAAGAAAAAGTACAGGTATCTTATGTATTAAATGAAGTATTTACAAATTGCTTGAAATTATTACATCCTTTTATGCCATTCATAACTTCTGAAATATATGACAACTTAGTTTCATACGAAGATAAAGAATTGATGGTAAGTAGTTGGCCTACTATAGATTTAAGTGAAGATAATTTAAGCTTTAAATATGACAAACAAGAAGAAACAATTGAAAAAATAAAAGAAATCATAGTAGAAATTAGGAATATTAGAAATACTAAAAATATACATCCAACTAAAAAGTCAGAATTGATATTAGTGACAGAAAAATATGAAAAAGAGCTTAAGGAAGCAGAAGGTGTATTGTTAAAATTAGGATTTGCTAATAAAGCTAAGATTCAGAAAGACAAAACAGGAATTCCAGAAGATGCAATTAAAATATTAACAGATGGAATAGAATTATATATGCCTCTAGAAGGATTGGTGAATTTAGAAGAAGAAAGAAAGAGATTAGAAGTAGAAAAATTAAGGCTAGAAGGAGAAGTTGCAAGATGTGAGAAAATGTTATCAAATCCAGGTTTTGTAAACAAAGCTCCAGAGGCAAAAGTTAAAGAAGAAAAAGAAAAATTAGAAAAATACAAAAAAATGTTAGAGAAAGTAATGGAAAGCTTAAATTAAAGATGCAAATGAAAGAAAATGACGACATCCAATAAGGGCAATTATTGGAGTCGTCATTTTACTTTACTTATGAAGCTTTTATATCTAGCTTTTTCTTTTAGTTTGTTAAAATTGTGCTTTAATTTTTTATTTTCTTCTTTTAGTCTTGTAAGTTTCGTTTTCAGTATCATATCTAAAATAACATCTATGCTATATCACGAATTGTAACAATTGCCCTGGAAATCAAGAAAGTATTACAAATAAAATTGTAAAGATCTTGAATTTATGATAATATGGTACTAACAGTTCAAAATTCTACAAGGAGGTAATTCAATATATGGATAATAAAAACTTAGTGTTTGACACATTGACAAAAATAGGAGAAAATATGAAAATAGATGAAATTAAATGTTCACAAGATGTATATAAATTTATGACTAACAATATAGAATATGGTTGGATTGATATTAATGAAAATATACATTTAAATACAATGAAAGAATTTCGCAGAATTTATAGAACAATGTCTATAGATGAAATACTTAAATACAAAATAGGAACATGCATTGAGCAAGTTAATTTAATGCATTATTTATTAGATAAGATTAATGTAAAAAATAAGATGTATTGTTGTAGAATTTTTGAACCAGATGACTATGGTAATTTAGAGGAAGAAGAACATATGCATTGTTTTGTACTGTATTATGAAAATAATAAGGTTTATCATATGGAACACCCTAATTTTGAGCGAAAAGGTATTTATGAGTATAATACACAAGAAGATGCAATAAAAGCAATAGTAGATTACTATATAAAGTTAAGAGGTGGAAAAGATAGTCCTACAAAAGAATTTTATGAAATACCAGTTGGAGTTAGTTTTAAGGAATTTAATAAATATATTAATCATGTATAATAGGAGTAAAATAAAATGTCAAAATCATATATAATTACTGGACTAGTAGGAGTTGGTAAAAGCACAATTTCAAAGAAAATGGAGCCTACAGTATAATTTTTAGGCGAAATATTTCGAAATTTCTGGAAAAAATGATAATATAGTAAATATAAAGAAGAAAGGAAAAAAGAAAACATATGAGAGAAAAATTGATTAGTAAAACATATTTAAGAGACGTAAATAGATATAAATTAGAAATTTATTATGATAAAGAAGATTATTATCTTTCAATTAAAAAAATTTTAAATATAGAAAAACCATTCATATTAGAAAATGGTTTGTGTCTTATAGATAATAACTATTATATAGTTGAAGTTTTACCAAAAAATGAAAATTATGCAATGAGAGTATATTTTAATGAAAAGAAAGAAAGATTAGAATATTATTTTGATATTAGTTTGAAAAATGGTTTAGATGAAGAAACTAGAATTCCTTATTATGATGATTTATATACAGATATAACTGTTGTTCAGAAAAATATTGAAGTATTAGATGAAGAAGAATTAGAGGAAGCACTTAATATGGGGAAAATTAGTAAAGCAGAATATAATATAGCTAATGTAACAAGGGATAAGTTAATACAAAGTATAAAAAATAAAAATAATAAATATATGAATTTGAATTTAGAAAGGTATTTGAGATAAAATATTTAATTAAAAGACATAGAATAATTTAAAATATCTATTTTATGTTATTGTGAAGAAATAGCAACACAACAGATGAAAAAGAGAGAACAAGAATGATATTTAAAGGATTTAACATGACATATGATGAAGTTATGGAGATTAATCCCTATATTTGGAAATAGTTTCAAGTATAGGGATAATATTTTATTTACAAACAGTTATATTTTTTGTCGAAAACTTCTAATGTATCGACAAAACTTCTTATTTTTCACTATTGGAAAATAATGTAAAATAATTTATAATAATATAAAACCAAGGAGGAGGTTAATATGGAATCGAAATTTTATGAAAAGGACAAGCTTTTAATATTTAAAATGACAGATGAAATTGATGACCATAGTGTTCAAAAGATAAGGAGGAAAGCAGATTATGAAATGGAAAGATATATGCCTAAAAGAATTGTATTTGATTTTGATAGTGTCACTTTCATGGATAGTGCCGGAATAGGACTATTAATAGGTAGATACAAATTTGCTAATATGTTAGGTGCAAGGTTAGAAATAAGTAACTTAACACAAAGTGTAAGAAGAATCTTTGAAATGAGTGGAATTTTAAAATTAATACCAATTGTAGACAATAATTAAAAAATTAATTGGTAAGAAAGGAATTAAAAAATATGAAGGAAGTTTTTGATAATGAGATGAAATTAGAGTTTATTAGTAAATCTTCAAATGAAGCTTTTGCAAGAATAGCAGTTGCTGCATTTGCATCTCAACTTGATCCAACAATAGAAGAATTAGCTGATATAAAAACAGCAGTATCAGAAGCTGTTACTAATTGCATAATTCATGGATATGATGGAAAACAAGGTATTGTTAAAGTATCAGCAAAATTAAAGAAAAACGAGGTTATTATAGAAATTTCAGATAAAGGAAAAGGAATTGAAAATATTAACGAGGCAAAAGAGCCTTTATATACAACAAAACCTAATTTAGAGAGATCTGGAATGGGATTTACAATTATGGAAAGTTTTATGGATAAGATGAAAGTAGAGTCTATTTTAGGATTAGGAACAAAAGTAACAATGTCAAAAATAATTAAACCAAAAATAGAATCTGAGGAAGAACAATTTGAAGCGTTATTAGAGAACTAAAGATTAAAAGAAAAGTGGGGAGATTATGTACGAAAATGACATAGAAACGATAAAAAAAGCCCAAGAGGGAGATAAAACAGAATTAGAGAAATTAGTTCAAGATAATAATCGGGTTAATATGGAGTATAGTAAAAAGGTTTAATGGTAGAGGGTATGAACTAGAAGATTTATATCAGATAGGTTGTATAGGTTTTATAAAAGCAATAAAAAGATTTGATACTAATTTTGAAGTGAAATTATCAACATATGCAGTTCCATATATGATTGGCGAAATAAAAAGGCATATTAGAGACGATGGACCGATAAAAGTAAGTAGAAGTATTAAAGAATTAGGAATTAAAATAAGAGAATTAGAGCAAATATATTTAAATGAAAAAGGAAAAGAAATAACAATAGATGAAATAAAAAAAGAATTACATGTATCAAAGGAGGATATAATATTAGCAAAAGAAGCTGCAAGAAAAGTAGAATCAATTGAAAATGCGACATATACAAATGTAAAAGATGGCAATACAATTAGTTTAATTGAAAAAATTTCGACTAATAAAGACGAAGAAGAGATTTTAACCAATAAATTAGTAATAAAGGAACTAATTAACGGATTAGAAAAGAGAGATAAAGAAGTAATAATGCTTAGATTTTTTAAAGAAAAGACACAGGCACAAGTTGCTAAAATACTAGGAGTAACTCAGGTACAAGTATCTAGAATAGAGCGTAAAATTTTAAACAACATGAAATTAAAACTAAGTTCATAAATCAAAGAATAGGAAGGTGAAAAAATGAAGAAAATATTTATATATTTTTTTGCATTTCTTTTTATTTGTTTTATTTTTCCGGCGCTATTAACAAAGAGAGAAAAAGAAACTTCATCAGAAGTTAATAATATTGAAATAAACGATACTTCTAAAGTAGAAGAAAATGCTCAAAGCCAATATGAGTATAAAAAATATGGAACAATAAAACTTCTTCATCAAAAAACAGGAGAAGTAGAAGAAGTAAATCTAGATACATATTTATGTAATGTAGTATCAGCTGAAATGCCAGCGGATTATGAAAAAGAAGCATTAAAGGCACAAGCTGTGGTAGCTAGAACATATACTATATATAAAATAGAAAATAAAAAACATGACAATGCAGATATATGTGATAGTTCAACATGTTGTCAAGCTTGGGTATCAAAGGAAACTAGGTTAGAAAGATGGGAAGAATCAAAACGAGAAGAAAACTGGAATAAAATTGAACAATGTGTAAATGAAACAAAAGGAAAAATTGTAACATATGATGGAAAACCTATTAATGCTTTTTTTCATGCTAATAGTGGTGGAACAACAGAACTTCCGGTTAATGTTTGGGGAGGAAGTGGTTTGCCTTATTTACAGGTTGTTCAAACAGCTGGTGAAGAAGGTTACACACAATATAATTCTGAAGTCATATTAGGAGAGGATGAATTAATTAATAAATTAAAAACAAAATATGAAGATATACAAATTAATTTTGCTGATGAGCAAGATATAAAAATATTAGAATACACAGATAGTAATAGAGTAAAAACTGTGAAATTTGGAAATTACGAAATTTCAGGAGTAGAAACAAGAACTTTACTAGGATTGAAATCAACAAATTTTCAAATTACAAGAGAGGATGGAAAAGTTAAGTTTACAGTCAAAGGATATGGACATGGCGTAGGAATGAGCCAAACAGGAGCAGATACAATGGCAAAACAAGGAAGTAGCTATGAAGATATAATTAAACATTTTTATGTAGGAGTAGAAATTAAGGATATAAATGAATTATAAATGTATATTCTTCTAAAAATAGGAAATACTTCTATTAATAAAGTGTTTAAGGAGGATTATATGAGAAGAAATGGTAGAATAAAAAACAAGGGAAGTAAGGCGATAAGTGACAAAATAATAATGTATTCAATAATGGGTGTTGCAATTTTAACAGTTATTTTAGTAGGATTAATGATATATAGTAAAAATCTAAGTGATGATGTAAAAGAAGGAACGATGACTTTAGAACAAATGGCTAATATAGCTGGTAACAATACAGAAAATACAGAAAGTGCAAGTACAGAAATTGGTAAATCAGTAGAAGAGTCTAAAAATGAAATTAATAATACAGCAAGTGAAACAACAAATGGTACAAATATTACTAAAAATAATACTACTACAAATAGTGTAGATAGCAAAAATAAAGTTACAACAAACAATACTAATACTGAAGCTAAAACTACAACAAAAACTGTAAATTCACAAGCAACAGAGAAAAAGGAAGAGAAAAGAGAATTAAATTTTGCAAAACCAGTAGATGGAGAAGTAAGTAGAGATTATGCAAAGGACAATTTGATATATTCTGAAACATTAAAAGAATGGGTTACACATTTAGGAATTGATATAAAAGCAGATAAAACAACTGTTGTAAAAGCTGCAGAAGCAGGAACTGTAAAATCAATTAAAAATGATCCTAGATATGGTTTAACTATTGTAATAGATCATGGTGATGGAATGCAAACAGTGTATGCTAATTTATTGACTTCTGAATTTGTAGTAGAAGGTGAAAAGGTGGAAAAGGGTCAAAGTATAGGAACTGTTGGAAATACTGCTGTGTTTGAGATTGCAGATGAACCACATTTACATTTTGAAATTTTGAAAGATTCAATACAAGTTGATCCAAATATATATTTGAAATAAATTTATAAAAAAGTAGAGATTAGGGATTCTTTAATAATGTTATTTTATTGAAGAGTCCCTAAATTTATATATCATAATTGTTTCTTACTGAGTTATAATAAACGACTCTAATATTTTTAAAAATATTGTTGAAATAAGTTAGATATAATGATAATATGAATATAGAGGTGTTGAATGTGAAAAAAGAAAAAAAAGAAAATAAGACAAAGTATTTAGTTTTATTAATGATTGCTATACTTATTATAATAGTAATAATTTTGGTAAGTATTGCTATAAATAATAATATGAAAAATCAATCAAATAGTATTAGATATCAAAATCAAAATTCGCATACTTCGGGAAATAATGGCGGGTTCGTTGTGACAGATATTGTTAAAAAACCAATTATATATATTTATCCAATTGAAAAGATGGACGTAGAAGTGAAGTTAGGTAATCCACAATATTTATCATGTACATATCCAAAATATAAAAATGGCTGGTCTGTCACAGCCGATGTTGATGGAACACTAGTTGATAAAAATACAGGAAAAAATTTATATGCATTATATTGGGAAGGTAAAGAGGTTCCTAAAAATATAAATCTAAAAGAAGGTTTTTGTGTAAAAGGTAAAGATACTGCAACTTTTCTGGAAGAAAAATTATCTCTATTAGGTTTAAGTGATAAAGAGGCAGAAGAATTTATTATATATTGGCTTCCAAAAATGGAGAAAAATAATTATAACTATATAAGATTTGAGACAAAAGAAGAACAAGATAAATCAATGCCATTGGAAATAACACCAAAGCCAGACAATTTAATCAGAGTAATGATGGACTGGAAAGGTCTAGATGAAAAGATAGAAGTTCAAGAACAAAATTTAGAAACACCAATAAGAGAAGGCTATACAGTTGTTGAGTGGGGTGGAACAGAAATTAAATAAATTTTAAAAATTATCAAGAATTAAAATTTAATGCAAAAAAATGTTTGACATTTTTTTGTTTGTATGATATTATATGTGCAAATAAAAAATAGGAGTGAAGAATATGCCTAGAAAAAAACCAGAATTAAATAAAAGAGAAAAAGCAATTTTAAGATTTATTGAAAAACAAATAATGACACAAGGATATCCACCATCAGTAAGGGAGATTGGAAAAGCAGTAGGATTAAGTTCAACAGCCACTGTTCATGGATATTTATCAAAATTAGATGAAAAAGGGTACATAAAAAAACAAGATAAAAAAGGAAGAACATTACGTTTATTAAAAGGTGGTTCAGGAGAAGAGAAAAAAACATCAAGTAAAGAATTTTATACTCAAAAAGAATTAGTAGAAGTTCCAATTATAGGCAAAATAACAGCAGGAGAACCAATACTTGCAGTAGAGAATGTAACAGACACATTTCCAATACCAGTAGATTTTGTTGGAAACTCTGAGAGTTTTATGCTTACTGTCAGAGGAGAGAGCATGATTGAAGCAGGAATTTTAGATGGAGATTATATCTTAGTTAAGAGACAAAATATGGCAAATAATGGAGAAATTGTAGTAGCTTTAATTGGTGATGAAGCAACAGTAAAAACATTTTATAAAGAAAAGGACCATATTAGACTTCAACCAGAAAATAGTACGATGGATCCTATTATAGTTCCAACATGTGAAATATTAGGAAAAGTAGCAGGCGTATTTAGAAAGATGTAAATTCACACAACTTTCACATATAAAACGTTGACAAAATAACACCATGTCACAAAAATGATAGGGTGTTATTATAAATTTATGATATATTAATACAAATGATTATGATAGTAGGAAAAAAATAATTAAAAAAGGAGGAAAAAATGCTAAAAGTATTAAGAAATTTAAAAAAATCATTTTGGTCAGTTTTAGTAATAGTAATATTGCTATGTATACAAGCTACAACTGACTTAGCACTGCCAGATTATACTTCAAAAATAGTTAATGTGGGTATACAATCAGGAGGAATTGAAACAGCAGTTCCAGAGGTTATTAGTAAGGAAAATATGGATTTATTATTAATGTTTTCTGATAAAAGTGACGAAATATTAGACTCATATACATTAGTAGGAGATACATTAAATAATCATGAAAAACAAATTATAGAAAGATATTTGGGAAAAGATTATAATGTAGAATCTAATAATGTTTATGTTTTGAAAGAAATAGACAAAGATAAAAAGGAAGAGCTTTCAAAAATTTTATCAACGCCACTTATGGAAATGTCAACATTAAAAAGTGAAGAAACTGCTAATAAGATAAAGGAAAAATTAACAGAGAATATGCCAGAAGCTCAAAAAACAGTAATACAAAATAAGTCTTTAATAGACATTATAAGAAATATGCCAGAAGAACAAAGAAAACAAGCTTTGAGTGAATTTTCAACCAAAATAGAAGAAATGGCAGATTCTATTAGAGAACAAGCAGCTATTTCATCTGTAAAAGAAATTTATAAAGATTTAGGAGTAGATACAGATAAACTTCAAAATGATTACATATTGTTATCTGGAATTGAAATGTTAGGAATTGCTTTAATTAGTATGGCATCAGCTATATTAATTATGTTATTATCTTCAAAAGTAGCTGCTAAATTAGGAAAAACCTTAAGAGAAAAAGTATTTAAAAAAGTATTAAGCTTTTCAAATAAAGAGTTAAATGAGTTTTCAACAGCATCATTAATTACTCGTAGTACGAATGATATTCAACAAATTCAACAATTAATTACTATGCTGTTTAGAGTAGTAGTATATGCACCTATTATAGGAATAGGAGGATTTGTAAAGGTATTAACAAATGGAGACAACTCTATGGCATGGATTATAGGAGTAGCCATATTAGCTATTTTATTTGTAGTAGGAACATTATTTATTGTAGCTATGCCTAAGTTTAAGAAATTACAAGAATTAACAGATAAATTAAACTTAGTTTCAAGAGAAATTTTAACAGGTTTATCTGTTATAAGAGCTTTTCATAAAGAGAAAAGAGAAGAAAATAGATTTGATGTTGCTAATAAAGATTTAATGAAAGCAAATATATTTGTTAATAGAGCCATGTCAATGATGATGCCAATGCTAATGTTTATCATGAATTCAATGATGATTTTAGTAATTTGGGTTGGAGGACATAGTGTAGATCAAGGATTATTGCAAGTAGGAGATATGATGGCATTTATTCAATATATGATGCAAATTGTAATGGCTTTCTTAATGATTTCAATGATTTCAATTATGCTTCCAAGAGCTTCTGTTTCAGCAAATAGAATTAATGAAGTATTGGAAACAGAACCAAGCATAAAAGATAAAGATAATATTAGAAAATTTAATCCAAATAAAAAAGGATTTGTAGAATTTAAAAATGTATGTTTTAGATATCCAGATGCAGATACAGAGATATTGGAAGATATTAATTTTACTGCGAAACCAGGAGAAACGACTGCAATTATAGGAAGTACAGGAAGTGGAAAATCAACAATTGTTAACTTATTGCCAAGATTTTATGATGTTACAGAAGGAGAACTTTTAATTGATGGTGTAAATGTTAAAGATGTATCACAAAAAGATTTAAGAGATATTATTGGATTTGTACCTCAAAAAGGAGTATTATTTTCAGGAACAATAGAATCTAATATAAAATATTCTGATGAAAATATGTCAGATGAAAGAATGATAGAGGCTGCTGAAATAGCACAAGCTACAGAATTCATAGAAGGAAAAGAAGAAAAATATAAAGATGCTATAGCTCAAGGAGGAGCAAATGTATCAGGAGGACAAAAACAACGTTTATCAATTGCAAGAGCAATAGCAAAAGATCCTGAAATATTTGTATTTGATGATAGTTTTTCTGCTTTAGACTTTAAAACAGATGCTAAGTTAAGAGAAGCTTTAGCTGAGAAAACAGAAAATAAGACAGTAATTATAGTTGCTCAAAGAATTAGTACAATTTTAAATGCAGATCAAATAATTGTTTTGGAAGAAGGAAAAGTTGTAGGAATAGGAAAACATGAACAATTAATGAAAGAAAATGAAACATATAGACAAATTGCTTTATCACAGCTATCTGAAAAGGAATTGTCAGAATATAAAGAAAACAAAGATGGAAAGGAGGAATAGCATATGCCAGGACCAATGGGAAGACCAGGTGGAAAAATGGAAACCGAAAAACCAAAGAATTTTAAAGAAACTACAAAAAAATTAATAAATGGATATTTATCTAAATACAAATTAGCACTTATTATTGTGTTTATATTTGCTATTGGAAGTACTATATTTACAATTGTCGGACCTAAAATATTAGGAAATGCAACAACAGAGATTTTTAATGGATTGATAGGAAAATTATCAGGAGAAAATGGAATTGACTTTGGAAAAATAGGTCAAATTGCTTTAACATTATTAGGTTTATATATTGTGAGTGCTATTTTTTCTTTTATTCAAGGTTTTACAATGACAAGTATTGCACAGAAAATAACTTATAAACTTAGAAATGATATTGCAGAAAAAATAAATAAATTACCTATGAAATATTTTGATAAAAAAACACATGGTGAAGTATTATCAATAATAACAAATGATGTAGATACATTAAGTATGAATTTAAATCAGAGTATTACACAGATTATTACATCAACATGTACAATTGTTGGAATATTAGTTATGATGTTATCAATTAGTTGGGAAATGACATTAATATCACTTATTATTTTACCAATATCAGCATTTATTGTAAAAAGTATTGTTGGAAAATCACAGAAATATTTTAAAAAGCAACAAGACTATTTAGGACATGTAAATGGCCAAGTAGAAGAAATTTATAGTGGATTAAATATTGTAAAAGTATTTAATAGTGAAGAAAGAGCAAATAAAGAATTTAAAAAAGCAAATAATGAATTATATCATTCTGGATGGAAATCTCAATTTTTATCAGGATTAATGTTTCCTGTTATGAATTTTGTTGCTAATGTGCGGTTATGTTGGAGTTGCAGTTGCAGGTGGATATTTAGCAATTCAAGGAAAAATAACTGTTGGAAATATACAAAGTTTTATACAATATAATAAACAATTTACACAACCAATTAATCAAATAGCACAAATTTCAAGTATGTTACAAGCTATGGTAGCAGCTGCTGAAAGAGTATTTGAATTTTTGGAACAGCCAGAGGAAATAGAAACTGCAAAGGGTGAAATAGACACATCTAAAATTAAAGGAAATGTAGAATTTAAACATGTTAATTTTGGATATGATGAAGATAAAACAATTATAAATGATTTTAGTGCTAATATTAAAGAAGGACAAAAAATAGCAATTGTAGGGCCAACTGGAGCTGGAAAAACTACAATGGTAAAATTATTAATGAGATTTTACGATGTTAATTCTGGAGAGATTAATGTTGATGGTCACAACATTAAAGACTTTAAACGTGGAGAACTTAGAAAAATGTTTGGAATGGTTCTACAGGATACATGGTTATTTGGAGGAACTGTAAAAGAAAATATTAAGTATGGTAATGAAGAAGCAACAGATGGAGAAGTAATTGAAGCTGCAAAAGCAGCACACGTACATCATTTTATTAAAACATTACCAAAAGGATATAATTCAATATTAAATGAAGAGTCAAGTAATGTGTCTGCAGGGCAGAAACAATTGTTGACAATAGCTAGGGTTATTTTAGCAAATCCTAAAATTTTAATTTTAGATGAAGCAACAAGCTCAATAGATACAAGAACTGAAATACAAATTCAAAAAGCTATGGATAATTTAATGAAGGGCAGAACAAGTTTTATTATAGCTCATAGATTATCGACAATTAAAAATGCGGATTTAATATTAGTTATGAATCATGGAGATATTATAGAACAAGGAACACATGAAGAATTATTAGCTAAAAATGGATTTTATGCAGATTTATATAATTCTCAATTTGAAGATTGTAATGATGGAATATAATAAAGTAACAATACCTCTAAAAATCACATAAAATGATTTTAGAGGTGTTTGTTTATGCTAAAATATGAAGAATTAAAGAAGAGACTTCAACAAAATAAAAAAATTTCATACCCATCTATACCAAAATTATGTAAAAATGAAAGATATGCCAGACTAGTTTATGATAGTCTTGGGGGAAAAGAGGGAGAGTTAACAGCTACAACTCAATATATTTATGAACATATGGAATTGAAAGAAAAAACGGCTATAAGCTCAATTCTCAGAGATATAGCCATTGAAGAGATGCATCATTTGAATTTATTAGGTGAAATAATTATGAATTCAGGGGAAAAACCTATATACCAAAGTTCAGAAGGAAAGATATGGTCTGCACATAATGTTAGATATGATATTAAGGATATAAAAGAAATGATGAGAATTAATAAAAAGGCAGAAGAAGAAGCAATAAAGGGTTATAGGAATATAATGAGATATACTAATAATATTTATTTAAGAAGAGTTTATGAAAGAATTATATTAGATGAAACAACTCATTGGCAAATATTTGATGATATTTTAAAAAGTATGTAAAATAATAAACGTAGTATAGTGTTATATACTACGTTTATTTTAATTTAATCCTTACTTTTTCCAAATAAAGAAAGTATTCTTAAGAAAATATTAATAAAATCTAAATATAATTGCATAGCACAATAAATATGAATTTTATCTTGATTTATATCAGCTGATTCTTGAAGTACTTTAATTTTATTAATATCATAAATAGTTGCTCCACAGAATAATATTAGGATTAACCAATCTATTGCTATATCAAGAACAGAACTTCTAAATACAATTAAATTTAGTAAACTTAAAACAATGCCAGCAATTAAAAATACAATGATATACGTTCCCCAAGAATTCAAATCTCTATTTGTTTTGTATCCAATAAATCCTAATATGCCAAATACTAAGGCAGATATAATAAAAACAGAAACTATTGAACTTAGTTCATATACAACAAAGACTACTGATAAAGTTACTCCATTTATCATGGAATAGACAAAATACAGAATTCCGGACTGCAACTGGTGGAAGTTTTTTAAATAAAAATGTAAAAAGCAATACAGCTACTAATTCTATAATTAATAATATAAGCATAGAAGAGTTTGTAAAGAAATTCATGTATAAACCTGAAGTATATGTGTACCATGCTATAATTCCAGAACCAAGAAGGCCTAAGAACATCCAAAAGAATGTTTTCCCAAAGATTTTATTTTGAGTATTAATTTCATTTTCCATAATAAGAATCTCCTTTCTAAAAAATATTATTTCATTTATAACAATTATATTATATATAATGCAACATAAAAAATCAATGATAAATTTTAGTTTCTTTATTTTTTAAATCGTACCAATAGAAAGATATACCAAACTCTTGTTTTTACATTTGAAATATAGTATAATGTTCTGGGGGTAAATTTATGAATGATAAAATAATAATAAAAGGTGCAAAAGAACACAACCTAAAAAATATAAATTTAGAGATTCCAAGAGATAAAATGGTAGTAATAACAGGACTTTCTGGGTCTGGAAAATCATCACTAGCATTTGATACATTATATGCAGAAGGACAAAGAAGATATGTAGAAAGTCTATCTTCATATGCAAGGCAATTTCTAGGATTAATGGAAAAACCAGATGTAGAGAGAATTGATGGACTTTCACCAGCAATTTCAATAGATCAAAAGACAACTTCAAAAAATCCACGTTCAACAGTAGGTACAGTAACCGAAATATATGATTATATTCGTTTATTATATGCTCGTATAGGAGTACCATATTGCCCAAATTGTCATAAAAAAATTGAAAAACAAACCATTGATCAAATCGTTGACAATATTATGAGTTTAGATGAAGGAACAAAAATACAGGTTTTGGCACCAGTAGTAAGAGGGCGTAAAGGTGAATATACAAAGCAATTAGAAGGATATCAAAAAGAAGGATTTGTAAGAGTTAGAATAGATGGAGAAAATTATGAACTTTCAGATGATATAGAAATAGATAGAAAAAAGAAGCATGAAATTGAATTAGTAGTTGATAGATTAGTAATAAGAGATGATATAACAAGTAGATTAACTGAATCAGTAGAAGTAGCACTAAAACATGCGGATAATCTTGTACTTATTGATATAGTTGGAAAAAATCCTATTTTATATAGTTGTAATTATGCTTGCCCAGACTGTGGATTTAGTTTTCCGGAATTAACTCCAAGAATGTTTTCATTTAATAATCCATTTGGCGCTTGTCCGGAATGTACAGGAATAGGATATTTAATGAAAATGGATGAAGATTTAATAGTTCCTGATAAAAATAAGACTTTATATGATGGAATTAAAGCTTTTGGCTCTAGCACAATGAAAAAAGGCGATACTATGGCTAAAATGTATTTTGAAAGCATAGGAAGACACTATGGAATAGATATAAAAAATAAAAAAATCAAAGATTTGCCTAGATGGTTTATGGAAAAGATACTTTATGGAACTGAAGATGAAGAAATTGAATTTGAGTACACTTCATATGCTGGAACAAGAAAATTTACAGCACCATTTGAAGGAGTGTTGCCAACATTAGATAGACGTCATAATGAAACAAAGTCACAAGGAATGAGAGATTTTTATGAAATGTATATGACAAATTCTCATTGCCCTGTTTGTAATGGAGCAAGATTAAAACCAGAGATATTATCTATAAAAGTTGGAGATAAAAATATTAATGAATTAACAGAAATGTCAATCAGAAAAATAAAAGAATATTTAAATGGATTAAAATTAAATAAAACTCAAGCTATGATTTCAGAATTAATATTAAAAGAAATTGATCAAAGATTACAATTTTTAATAGATGTTGGATTAGAATATTTAACATTATCAAGAAATGCAGGAAGTTTATCTGGAGGAGAATCTCAAAGAATTCGTTTAGCAACACAAATTGGTTCAGGGCTAACAGGAGTATTATATATTTTAGATGAACCAAGTATAGGGTTACATCAAAGAGATAACGAAAAATTACTTGCGACATTAAAAAAATTGAGAGATTTAGGAAATACATTACTTGTTGTAGAACATGATGAAGATACTATGTATGCAGCAGACCAAATTATAGATATTGGACCAGGTGCAGGAGTGCATGGTGGACAGGTTATGGCACAACGGAACAGCAGAAGAGATAAAACAAATAAAAGATTCTATTACAGGGCAGTACTTAAGTGGAAGAAAAAAGATAGAAGTGCCTAAAAAAAGAAGAAAACATCTAAAAACAAAAGTGATAGAAGTACAAGGAGCAACAGAAAACAATTTAAAAAATATAAGCGTAAAATTTCCATTAGGAGTATTTAATTGTGTAACAGGAGTATCAGGTTCACGGAAAGTCAACATTAGTAAATGAAGTACTATATAAAACAATAGCAAAAGAATTAAATGGAGCAAATGAGAAACCAGGTAAATGTAAAGCAGTAAAAGGATTACAGAATATTGACAAAATTATTAATATTGACCAATCTCCAATTGGAAGAACACCACGTTCAAATCCAGCAACATATACAGGAGTATTTGATTTAATTCGTGACATTTTTGCATCAACAGAAGAAGCAAAAATTAGAGGATATCAAAAAGGAAGATTTAGTTTTAATGTCGCAGGAGGAAGATGTGAAAGCTGTAATGGGGATGGTGTGCATAAAATAGAAATGCATTTTTTACCAGACATATATGTACCATGCGAAGTATGTAAGGGAAAAAGATATAATAGAGAAACATTGGAAGTAAAATATAAAGGAAAAAACATAGCAGATGTATTAAATATGACAGTTGAAGAATCATTAGAATTTTTTGATAAAATACCAAAAATAAAACAAAAAATGCAAACTTTGTATGATGTAGGATTAGGATATATAAAACTTCGGACAACCATCTACTACATTATCAGGAGGGGAAGCACAAAGAGTAAAACTTGCAACAGAGTTATCAAAAAGAGCAACTGGAAAAACATTGTATATATTAGATGAGCCAACAACAGGACTTCATATAGCAGATGTTCATAAATTGATAGATATTTTACAAAGATTAGTTGATACAGGAAATACAATAATAGTTATTGAACATAATTTAGATTTGATAAAAACTTGTGATCATATTATAGATTTAGGACCAGAAGGTGGAGATAATGGAGGAGAAGTGGTTGCTATAGGTACACCTGAACAAATTTGTAAAAACGAGAGAAGTTATACAGGAAAATTTTTAAAAAAATATATTAATGATGAAACTTAGAATATAATATTAAGGTAGATGGAGATTATAATACATTATTTGGAATTTCTCCAAGCAAGGTGTATGAAAAATTAAAAGAACTAGGCTATAAAATATCAGATTTTGAATTAGAAGAATTATGAAATAATTATAAAGAAGATATAATTAATATCTTCTTTTTTTGCCCTTTTTAATTTTATATATCCATTTTAAATAAAACTAAAAAATTCATATAATATTAACTACGAATCAGGCTAATTGAATAAAAATAATAAACAATGCAAATAATTAAAAATAGGAGTTGATTAATAATATGTATAATTTTAGAACAGATTTAGCATCTGAAAGAAGAGATATTTATAAAAAAGCAAACAAATTAGAAAACGAAATTGATGGAATTGAAAGTACAAAAGAAGAAAAAGATGAAAATATAAAAATAGAAAGAGTAAAAATAGTAAATGAAAGCGGAGAAAAAGCAATTGGAAAGCCAATTGGAAACTATATTACAATAGACATAAAAAAATTAAAAATAGCACGGAGAAGATGAAATCCAGAAAGCATCAGAAACATTAACAGAAGAATTAAGAAAAATCATAGACTTACATGTTGATAAACAAGGAGAAATTCTGGTAGTTGGCTTAGGAAATATATATGTTACACCAGATGCATTAGGTCCAAAAGTAATTAATGAAATTGACGTAACAAGACATTTAATTAATTATTTACCACAATATGTAGAAGAAGGAACAAGAATGGTAAGTGCAATAGCACCAGGAGTATTAGGAACTACAGGGATTGAAACAGTAGAAATCTTAAAAGGAATCGTAGAAAATATAAAGCCAAAACTATTAATAGTTATAGATGCACTTGCTTCAAGAAGCATTGAAAGAATTAGCAGTACAGTACAATTATCAGATACAGGAATTGTACCAGGTGCAGGAGTGGGAAACACACGAAGTGAAATAAGTAAAAACACACTAGGAATACCAGTAATAGCAATTGGAATTCCAACTGTTGTAGAAACAGCAGTATTAGTAAATGATTGCCTAGACGTATTTATTCAAAAATTACAAGACGAAGCAAAATCAAATGACTATTTAAACAAATTAAAAGAAGAAGATAACTATGAAGAAATTAAAGAAGCATTACTTCCAAAAGAGTATAATTTAATTGTAACCCCAAAAGAAATAGATGACTTAATAGAAAATATGAAAGATGTAGTAGCAAGAGGAATAAATTTTGCTATAAATTAAAATGAGACATGGGGGACAGGTCAAGAGTGTATCAAATGTAAAGATAAAAAAAGTAAAAAAATATTGCAAAATAAGAAAAGATAATATATAATCAAGATGTAATAATAAAAATGTAGAAGGAGAGGATTCTAATGAGCGAAAAAGAAAATAAAGAAAATCAAGTAAAAGAAACAGCAGGAACAAAAAAAGAAGAAAAAGTAATAAAGGAAGTTAAAAAAGAAACAATAAAAGAACCAGAAGCTGTAGAAGTAAAAAAAGAAAATAAAACAGGAGTTAAACAAGTAGAAAAAAAAGAAGATAAAAAAACAGAAAATGATAATAATAAACAAGATAAAAAGAAATTTGAAGTAAAAACAACAAAACAACAGAACAATAAAACAGGAGATACTAAAAAAGCCTCTTGGATTGCACCAACAATAACAATTCTATTAGTATTAGTGGTAGTAGCACTATTAACAGTTATGATAGTTACATCAAGCGACCCTAAAAAAACAGTAGATGGATTTTTAACAAATTTAAAATCTGGAGATTTTACAAAAGCACAAGAATTTGTTAGTGAAAATAAAGATATATTAAGTGATGAGAAATTTGATCAAGAAACAGAAGCATTATTATTTGATAAGATGTCTTGGAAAATTACAAAAATAACAAAAGAAGATGACAAAGCGAATGTTGAAATAGAAATTACAAACAAGAATTTTGACACAATTATATCAAATTGCATGAAAAAATTATTAGGAGATTTTAAATCTGTTTTAAGTGGTAGTTCAGTAGAGAAAAATATGGAAAAATATCTAACAGAGGAATTAAAAAATGAACAACCAGAAATGAAAACTGTTACTAAAACAATAGAATTAGTAAAAGAAGATAAAAAATGGAAAGTGGTTTCAAATGATGAATTAATAGATTCATTATTACCAGGATTTCAAGAAGCAATCAATGAATTAGGTTAATAGAACAAGAGCAAATATTAATAATATTTAATATAAAAAGTCCAAATACTATATTAGTAAATAGTATTCGGACTTTTGCTTTTTATAGAGTTTTTATATAATTTACAAATATTACAATCTGTACAAATATGAATTCTATTTTCAAAAACGGTTTGTAAAGTATTAATAAATTCGTCAATATTATTATCAATTAGATGAATATATATTTTCTTTGGAAGAAGTGAAAGTAAAGAATTTAAAGTATAATCATTAGAAGAAAATGTTATATCACTTAAATATTTTGCTTTAAATTTTTCATTTGAAATAGAAATAATTTCTTTATTTTCGTCTAACAATATAGATTCGCTGTTAGAATAAATTATATGAACAATTTTACAGTTACTTTCTTGAGAGTTGATATATAATTTTAATAAAGATACAAATTCTAAATATTCTTTTTCAATGATAAAATTATTTACAGCTTCATTTACAATATCATCTAAAATTTCTAAATAAGATTTTATTCTAAAATTAATAAAACCGTTTAATACTAAAGATTTGTTATAATATAAAAAGTCATAGAAACTATTAGAAAGTGACTTAAATTTTTTATCAAATATGATTGAAAAATCATTAGCCATTATATCAAAGCATAAATTTAATATTTGTTCTCTTTCTGCATTATCAAAATAAAAGTAATTTTGGAGAATTATTTTTTTTAGAAAAGTTTCTTCTAATTCATCTAATATCAAAAGTGATAAAATAGAACAGATTTTATTTAAAAATAAATTATTATCGAGACCTTTATAATGAATTATAATATTATTATAATGTTTAAATTTACGACAAGAGAAGTAAACTTGTTCTAGTTCTAAATCATTCAATTCATTTAGCAGATATTGGATTAAATCAGAATTGTTTGTTTTAATACATATTGATTTCATTTAAAAATCTCCTTTCCAATAAAAATAGTATCTACTAAATGTTAAAAACTTATACACTATACTATGCTAATTTTATTAATTAGAAAATTGTCCTAAAAATGAAATATTGTTAAATTTTAATAATTCACATAATAAAAAAGATATAATAATATTTTTTAATATTATTATATCTTTTTTGAAATTAAGAATATATTTTATAATCAATATCAGGAAATACACAATCTTTTTTCATAATATCTTTTAAAAATAATTCATCTATTGAACCTTCTTTTATTTGATAATACAATTTTGTGAATCTTCCGATATGATCTTTAATTCTTTTTTTAGCATAATCAACCATAGTTCCATTAGTAATAATAAATAGCCAATCACTACTTTGAGCAAGTAACAGTTCTCTAGCACATTGATTTAGAGCTTTTTTCTTTAAGCCTTTTGCATTTGGAAAAAGATTAGCTAGTTCACACATTCTATCACCAGCAACATGTAAATGTCTGTGTACATAATCATTAGAAGGATTTAACCAAACTTCACTATATCCATTAGCTCCCCAGCTAGAACGACAAGGAGATGCAACTTGCATATTTGGATATTTATCAATATATTCTGAAGGAGTAATTAGCTTAAAATTACAATCATCATAATAAATTTTTTTAAATAAAATATATAACCAATAAGGACCTTCATACCACCAATGCCCATAAAGTTCAGCATCATAAGGACAAAGTATAATAGGGGGTGTATCCATATATTGAGATAAATTATTAATTTGGTTTGTTCTAGAATCCAAGAAATGACCAGCTTGTCTTTCAGCTGAATCTTTTGCCCATTGAATATTATAATAATCTTTAAAATCAGTCTTTCCAGTAATTCTATAATATTTAATTCCGGTATGAACTCTTACTCCATTATGAGCAATATAAGGTTTTATATAATCATAGTCAGCTTCATATCCAATATCACGATAAAACTCTCTATAATTAAAATCTCCAGGATAACCATCTATAGAACTCCAGACTTGTTGAGATGATTCGATATCTCTACCAAAAGCTATAACACCTTTAGGAGAAACAATAGGAGCAAAAGTACCATAAATAGGAGTAGGGTCAGCATATAAAATTCCATGTGATTCAGTAATAATATAATCAATACCAAATTCTTTTAAATATTTATCTGCTTCTGGGACATATCCACACTCAGGTAACCAAATGCCACGAGGCTTTTTACCAAAATATCTTTCATAAGTTTGAACTCCAACTGCTATTTGAGCTTTAACAGTCTTTTCATTAACATATAAAATTGGAAAATATCCATGAGTTGCTCCACAAGTAATAATTTCTAAAACTCCAACATCTTGAAAATGTTTAAAAGCATCGATTAGATTACAATTATAAACATCTTTAAATAAATGTAGGTCATTTGAATAACGGTCAAAATAATAATGAGAAAGTTTATTTAGTCTTTCATCTCCAGCAGTTCTTTTAATTTCTTTCTCAGACAATTCGATTAATCTTTTTAAATATTTAATATATTTTCTTTGTAATAATTTATTATCTAACATAGAAAGTAGAGGAGGAGTCATAGACATTGTAATTCTAAAATCGACCCCTTCATCTACTAATTTTTGAAAATTAGTAAGTAATGGTATATACGTTTCCGAAATAGCTTCATATAGCCAAGATTCCTCTAAATAATCATCGCTCTCAGGATGATGAATAAAAGGAAGATGAGCATGAAGAACAAAACTTACATATCCTTTTTTCTCTTGCATCATAAAACTCCTTTGTTTGAGACAATAGGGACAGGTCTAAATTGTCTCATAATATTGTTATAATTTATTGAATTTACATTATGAAGAAGGATTAGATGAATCATAAATTCCCTCTACATTTTCAGATTTATATAATCCTTTATATAAATCGTATATATCGTAAATTTTTCCCATATTTGTAATAAAAGATAGATTGTTAATATTTTTTTCTGTTTGAGAACCTGTTTTAACATTTTTAAAATATACCATTTTTTGATGTTTATCAAATAATATATGATCGTTAGGGGATTCAATTTCATTTGATGTTGAAACATAGATATAATCAGAATCTAATTTCTCAGTTTTTCTAATAGGCTTTCTACCTAGTTCTACTCGATAGTCACATTTACTATCTGCAACATGTAGGTACCAGCTATTTGCAAAATCATTTATTTTTACTTCAAACTGATAATTTAATGTATCATTATAAATAATTAAAACTGGCTCAGTTGTCTCAAAAAAATCATTCCCGTACTTTTCTTTAAATTTCTCTATGTCATTATCTGATATATCCCAATAAATAAATAGGGTGGTAGGGGTTTGAGCCAAAACTTTTACAACAGTTTGATTATATCGATAAGGCAAATCATAATATTCTACTGTTTCCATCATTCGTTTAGAAGTATTTGTAGTAGTGCTTTTTTTTGTAGCAACTTTTTTTACACTTTTTGATGAAGATTTCTTTTTTGTAGTTGTGTTTTTTGATTTCGATTTTGATTTTGTTGCTGGTCTTTTTTTAGTGTTAGATGTTTTTTTTGTATTGGTAGTAGAAGTTTTTACATTATTTTCTTTATTTTTTAAATCTTTTTGTTCTTTTGTTTTTCTTGGCATTTGTATCCTCCTATGTAATCTCTTTTTTATCTTTTATATATTATACTAAATACAAAATAAATTCAAGTAGATTATAAAAGTTTTTTAAAAAATTAAGTATAACCATAAAACGAAAAGAGAATATGTTGAAAAATGTCGATGAAAAAAATAAAAAAAGTAATTAAAAGTATTGAAATTATCTTTTTGATATGTTAATATAATTTTACGTATTAATACTACTAATTAATATTTTTTAGTTCATATTTTATTTCAAATATTTTTAAATAGCAACTTAGAAAAAACATAAATTGTATTAATTCATATAGTTTGTATTGCGTAAAAAATAAGAGACAGGAGGTGAACAAAATGGAAGAAAAAATTTTAACAATTCTTTTAGACATGCAAGTAGATATAAAAGATCTAAAGAAGAGAGTTATTAATGTTGAAGAAAACGAAATACCAAGTATGAAAGCTTCGATAAAAAATATTGAGGAAAATGAAATACCAAGTATGAGAGAATCAATAAAGAATATTGAAGAAAATGAAATTCCAACTATAAGAGCATCAATAAAAAACATTGAAAAAAAGGAAATACCAGGTATAAAGAAATCAATTAAAAATATAGCATCTTCGGTCTATAATATAGAAAATAATGAATTACCAGCAATTAGACAACAAAGACTAATAGATAGCAACAATATAGCAAAAATTTTAAACAATCAAACAAATTTAATTCAAACATTAAAAAAAAGAAATTTTAAATATATAAGTAATTTATAATGCATGTAAAAAATACAACTATTTGAACAATTTTATAATAGTTGTATTTTCATATTTAATAGAAAAATCTAATAAAATGCAATGAAACTCTTTTAAAAAAAACTAAAATGTTATACAATAATAAAAAATGAAAATTAGGAGAGGAAAATGAATAAAAAGTGGCAAATATTTGAACCAGATAAAAATAAGATAGAAGAGATAAAAAATAAATATAAAGTTAACCAATTATTAGCTACAATATTAGCTAATAGAAACATTTTAAAAGAAGAAGATATTAGACTATTTTTAAATCCAACAAGAAACGATTTTTATAATCCTTTTTTAATAACGGATATGGATATTGCAGTAAATAGAATAATAAAAGCTATAGAAAATAAAGAAAACATTACTATTTATGGTGACTATGATGTAGATGGAATAACAAGTATAACAGTATTAAAGAGTTTTTTAAATGATATTGGAGTAGAAACCAATACATATATACCAAACAGGTTAATAGAAGGATATGGATTGAACAAAGAAGCAATTAACAAAATTTCAAAAAAAGGATGCAATTTAATGATTACAGTTGATTGTGGTATATCTGCTATAGAAGAAATAGAATATGCAAACTCTCTAGGAATTGAGACCATAATAACAGACCATCATGAAGCAGGAAATGAAATACCAAAAGCAATTGCAGTAATAGACAATAAAAGAAAAGATAGTAAATATCCTTTCAGAGAATTAGCAGGAGTTGGAGTGGTTTTTAAATTAATTCAAGCAATAGGAATTACATTAAAACTAAAAGAAGAATCATATTTGAAATATTTAGACATCGTATGTATAGGAACAATATCTGATATAGTTCCATTAGTAGATGAAAATAGAGTAATTGCAAAATTAGGGTTATTATTAGTGGCACAAACAAAAAATATAGGATTAAGATCAATTATTAATTCATCAGGATATAATAAAATAGACTCAAATACTATTTCATTTGGTGTAGCACCTAGAATTAATGCATGTGGAAGAATGGGAAAAGCAGAAGAAGCATTAGAACTATTCTTATCAAAAGATAAAAACGAGGTAAATGAATTAACTAATAAATTAAATGAACATAATAGAAAAAGGCAAGAAACAGAAAAAACAATTTTTGAAAATGCAGTAGAAAAAATAAAAGAAGAGCACTTAGATGAAAATAAAGCTATTATTGTTGGTGGAGAAAATTGGCATCATGGTGTAATTGGAATAGTTTCGTCTAAAATTACAGAAATGTATTTTAAACCAAGCATTTTATTTAGTTTTGAAGAAGATGGAATAGGAAAAGGTTCTGGAAGAAGTATTCCTGGATTTGATTTACATGAAGCTTTAATGAAATGTTCAGACACTATTGAAAAATTTGGTGGACATAGTATGGCAGTAGGAATTACAGTAAAAAAAGATAATCTAGAAAAGTTTAAAAAAGAATTTGAACAAATAGCAACACAAAGCAAAATTGATGAAATTATACCAATTATTAATATTGATGCAAAAGTAGATTTGAGTGATATTGATAAAGAAATGGTAGAAAGTTTAAAACAATTAGAACCATTTGGAGAAGCTAACAAAATGCCAGTATTTGCATTTAAAAATTTAAAAATAGATTCAATAAGAGCTCTATCAGAAGGAAAACATCTAAAATTAACATTAAAAGATAATAATTATATTATAAATGCAATTGGATTTAATATTGGATACTTAGCAAATGAATATAGAATAGGAGATAAAATAGATGTTGCTGGTGTATTAGAAATAAATACATTTAATGGCGTAGATAATTTACAAATTAACATTAAAGACATAATGAAATCAATATAATAATTATATAAGATATAAAACCAAAAAGGGGAAAGTGATATAATGAAAGAAGAAAAAGAGAAAACAATTCAAGACGTAATATCTAGAAGAAAGCAACATACAAGAAGAGTAGATAGTAAATTAATAATGAAAGCATATAATTATGCATATAGTTATCATGGTGACCAATGTAGAAAATCAGGAGAACCATATATTATACATCCATTAAATGTTGCTTATATTTTAGCTGATATAGGATTGGATGATAGTACTATTTGTGCTGCTCTTTTACATGATGTGGTAGAAGATACAGAAGTAACTCAAGAAGATATAACAAGAGAATTTGGAAAAGAAATATCTGACATGGTAGCTGGAGTTACAAAACTTAGCAATATTCAATTTAGCTCAGTAGAAGAGCAACAAGTAGAAGATTACAGAAAAATGTTTCTTGCAATGGGAAAAGACATAAGGGTAATAATTATAAAATTAGCTGATAGACTTCATAACATGAGAACCTTAAAATACTTAAAAAGAGATAGACAAATAGCAAATGCAAAGGAAACAATGGAATTATATGCACCTCTTGCTAATAGATTAGGACTGTATTCTTTAAAGTGGGAATTAGAAGATTTAGGATTTAAATATTTATATCCAGAAGAATATCATGAATTAGTAGAAGGAATTAACAAAAAAAGAGATGAAAGATTAAAATTCATAGAAAAGATAATGAGTGATATAAGAGTTGAATTAAAAAAACAAAGAATTGATGCAGAAGTTACAGGAAGAGCAAAGCATTTATATAGTATTTATCGAAAAATGAAAAGAGACAATAAGACATTAGATCAAATATATGATTTATTTGCACTTAGAATTTTAGTTAACTCTGTAAAAGATTGTTATGCAGCATTAGGAGTTGTACATGAATTATATAGTCCTATGCCGGGAAGATTTAAAGACTATATAGCAGTGCCTAAACCAAACATGTATCAATCAATACATACCACACTTTTAGGAGAAAAAGGAACACCATTTGAAGTTCAAATTCGTACATGGGAAATGCATAGAATTGCTGAATATGGTATTGCAGCACACTGGGCATATAAAGAAGCAAGTTATTTTGGAAAAAAACAAGCAGTAAAAGTAGAAGAAGACAAATTAGCATGGCTTCGTGAAACATTAGAATGGCAAAAAGATATGCAAGATCCACAAGAATTTTTGGATACATTAAAAACAGAACTTTTTGAAGATGAAGTATATGTATTTACACCAAAAGGAGCAATAAAAGTACTTCCGAGAGGAGCTACGCCAATTGATTTTGCTTATAGTGTACATGAAGAAATTGGACATCATATGACAGGATGTAAAATTAATAGTAAAATGATGCCAATAATAACACCTTTAAAAAGTGGAGATATCATAGAGATAATTACGTCAGATAATTCAAAAGGGCCAAGCAGAGATTGGCTTAAATTTGTAAAAAGTTCTAGTGCAAAAAATAAGATAAAAGGATGGTTTAAAAAAGCTCAGAAAGCTGAGAATATTGAAAAAGGAAAAGAACTAATAGAAAAAGAATTAAAAAGAATAGGATTTACATATGCAGATTTATTTAAAAATGAATATCTTGAACCAATGCTTGAAAAATACAAATATAAAAATTTAGACGAAATGTATGCTGCAGTTGGATTTGGTGCTAATTCTCCTGTAAAAGTAATAGCGAGAATGTTACAAGAATATAGAAAAGAACATCAAGAAGAAGACATAGAAGAAAAAATTCAGGAATTAGCTAAAGAAAAAAATAGGAAACCAAGACCTTCAAATTCAGGAATTATTGTAAAAGGCATAGATAACTGTTTAGTTAAGCTATCAAAATGTTGTAATCCACTTCCGGGAGATGAAATCGTAGGGTATATAACAAAAGGAAGAGGAGTATCCGTACATAGAAAAGATTGTACAAATATCAAAGACTTAATATCAGAAGAGAACAGAATGATAGATGTAGAATGGTATAAAGAAGAAAATAAAGTATCGTATCAAACAGACATAGAAATAAACTCAAATGATAGAGCTGGATTATTAGTAGATATTTTAAAAGAAATTGGTTCAACAAAAGCTCAAATAAGAGGAGTTAACACAAAAGTAACTAAAGAAAAAATTGCAATTATTGATATGACACTAGAAGTAGAAAATTTAGAAGAATTAAATAAAGCTATTAAGGTTATTAGAAAAGTAGATAGTGTATATGAAGTTAAAAGAAAAAAATAAATAAGAAGAAAACGTATATAATGAAAGGAAAAAATATGATTTTAAAAGAACTAAAGATAGATACATGGATAGGAGATCCAACTAATTGTTATATTATATTAGACGAAAAATCTAAAGAATTGATGGTAATAGATCCAGCTGGTGACGTGGATAAAATACAAGAAATGATAAAAATATTAGATGGAAAATTAAAATATATATATTTAACTCATTGTCACGGTGACCATATATTTGGAGTAACAGAATTGAAGAAAAATTGCGGAGGAAAAATATTAATACATCGTATGGACGCAGAAGGTTTGAATGATGCTGCAATTAATTTAACGCCATATATTAGAGAAGAAAATATAGAATTAGAAGCGGATTCTAGGATAGACGATGAAGATTTGATTCATTTGGGAAATTTAGAATTTAAAGTTATTCATACTCCAGGACATACTAAAGGTGGAACATGCCTATACTGTAAAGAGGAAAATTGTCTATTTTCTGGGGATACTCTGTTTAGAGGAACGTGGGGAAGAACTGATGTACCAACAGGAAGTTTAGAAGATATAATGGATTCTATTACTAAAAAATTAATGGTGTTACCAAATGAAACAATAGTATATCCAGGACATGGATTAAGTACAAGAATAAAAGATGAAAAACCAATTTATTTAGAATTAAAACCAAAATTAATATAAAATTTGTTATAATAGAAATGAAAGGAATGATTAATATGGCAAAAACAGAACCAAGAACATTATCAGGATTTATGGAATTATTACCAAATGAACAAATTCTATTTAATCAAATGAGAGAAACAATAGAAGATACTTATAAAAAATTTGGATTTTTACCATTAGATACGCCAGTAATAGAATTATCTGAAGTTTTACTTGCTAAAGCAGGAGGAGAAACAGAAAAACAGATTTATCGTTTTAATAAAGGAGATAAAGACTTATCTTTAAGATTTGACTTAACAGTTCCTCTTTCAAAATATGTAGCTAAAAATTATGGAAATTTGAGTTTCCCGTTTAGAAGATATCAAATTGGAAAAGTATATAGAGGAGAACGTACACAAAAAGGAAGATTTCGTGAATTTTATCAATGTGATATAGATGTCATAGGTGATGGAGAGCTTGATTTAATAAATGATGCAGAACTTCCAAGTGTTATTTATACGATATTTAAAAATTTAGGATTTAATAATTTTACTATTAGAGTGAATAATAGAAAAATATTAAATGGATTATTTGAAGAAATAGGTCAAAAAGAAAAATCAGTAGAAGTATTAAGAATAATAGATAAAATAGATAAAATAGGAAAAGAAGCAGTAATAGAAGAATTAGAAAAAATAGAAGTATCAAAAGATTCAATAAAGAAAATAATAGATTTTATAGAAATAGAAGGAACATCTGAAGAAAAAATAGAAAAACTAAAAAAATTAGAAATAAAAAACGAAACATTTATTACAGGTGTAAATGAATTAGAATTTGTCATAAAAAATATGGGAACATTTGGAATACCAAAAGAAAATTATAAAGTTGATTTAACAATAGCTAGAGGATTAGATTATTATACTGGTACAGTATATGAGACATTTTTAAATGAATACAGAGAACTTGGAAGTGTATGTTCAGGAGGAAGATATGAAAATTTAGCCGAATATTATACAGATAAAAAATTACCAGGAGTAGGAGTTTCAATAGGTTTAACAAGATTATTTTACAAGCTAAATGAATTAAATTTAATAAAAGCAAAGAAAAAATCGATATCAGATGTTTTAATAATACCAATGATAGAAGATTTAACAGTTCCAATAGAAATAGCAAGTGAATTAAGAAAAAGTGATATAAAAACAGAGATATATTTAAACAATAAGAAATTAAAAGCAAAATTCAAATATGCAGATAAGTTAGAAATACCTTATGTAGTTGTTATCGGAGAAGATGAAATAGAAGAGAATAAATATAAATTGAAAGATATGAAAACAGGAAATGAACAATTAGTAGATATTTCACAGATGATTAGAATTTTAAAACAATAATTCTATAAAATACAAAAATTAGAGTTTTTTATAAAACTCTAATTTTTATTGATATTTTAAAGTTATTTTATTACCATTTTTTTCAATAAAACCTTCATCTCTTAAAAGCTTTAATTCTCTCATCATAGCACTTCTGTCAACACTTAAGTAATCAGCTAAATCAGTAAGAGAAAATGGTAATATAAAACTTTTATTGAAATTTCTAGTTGACAAAATTGAAAAATATCCAAGTAGTTTATCACGTATGGATCTTTGAGTAAGTAGTTCAATTCTAGTGTTTAAAGAGGTTACTTTACTTAGTATAAGTTCTGGTAAATATTCAGAAAGAACTTGATGAAATTTGCAGTTGTTTTTACATTTCGTATGAATGTCATCATATGTGTAAAATAACACTTCACATTGTTTTTTAGCCTCAACTAATAGTTCGTTATTAGTTGTTATTGTATAAAAAACTTCCCCGAAAATATCATTTTTAGAAAAATGTTCAACAATTGTTTTGTTTCCATTAAAGTCATAGCGTACTAAGTCTGCATTCCCTTTTATTAACATACAAAATTGATTTCTTTTTTGTATATAAGAAGTGATTACTTGATTTTTTTGAAAGACTTTTTTTTGTACTTTTGTGCAATTTTTGCTAAAGTCATTTATAAAATTATCTATATTAAAGTCATTAAACATAGCAATATCAATCCTTTAATTTAAAAATTCAACTATATTATACAAAAAAAGTGTGATAAATGCAACAAGTAGTGAATTATAACTTTTACTATTTTATAAAAAATAAATTCTTTGAAATATTTTTGAAATATTTTTGTAATATAATTGTAATAAACGACAAAATCTTACAACAAAGCATGGATTAAAATTCAAAAAATAGAAAAAAGATAATTTGTTGCTTTTGCAACAGAAAAACAAATTTCTTAGTATATAATAAACCCATATTAAATTTGAGGGGGAAATGTAAGATGAAAGTTATCAAAAGAGACGGACGAGCAGTAGATTATGATAGAGAAAAAATCAGAATTGCTATTGATAAAGCAAATCAAGAAGTTAGACCAAGAGAAAGAGCAACAAAAGAAGAAGTAAAAGAAATTATTAATTATATTGAAGAGTTAGGAAAAAAGAGAATTTTAGTAGAAGATATTCAAGACATTATAGAAGAAAAATTAATGGAAGTACAAAAATATGAATTAGCTAAAAAATACATTGTATACAGATATACAAGAGCTTTAGTTAGAAAACAAAATACAACTGATGAGTCAATACTAGGACTAATTCGTAATGAAAATAAAGAATTAGCAGAAGAAAATTCTAACAAAAACACAATGCTTGCTTCTACTCAAAGAGACTACATTGCAGGAGAAGTTTCAAGAGATTTAACTAAAAGAATGTTATTACCAGAAAAAATTTCTAAAGCACATGAAGAAGGAATTTTACATTTCCACGATGCAGATTATTTCATACAACCAATTTTTAACTGTTGTTTAATTGATATAGGAAATATGCTAGATAATGGAACAGTTATGAATGGAAAAATGATCGAATCACCAAAAAGTTTCCAAGTTGCATGTACAGTTACAACACAAATTATTGCAGCAGTTGCAAGCAACCAATACGGTGGACAATCAGTTGATATGATTCATTTAGGTAAATATTTAAGAAAGAGTTATAATAAGTTCAAAAAAGAAATAGAAGAAAAATATGGAAATAAATTAAAATCAGATATTATAGAAGATTTAGTTCAAACTAGATTAAAGGCAGAATTAAAAGCTGGAGTACAAACAATTCAATATCAAATAAATACATTAATGACAACAAACGGACAATCTCCATTTGTAACATTATTCTTACATTTGGAAAAAGATGATCCATATATAAAAGAAAACGCGATGATTATTGAAGAAATTTTAAGACAAAGATATCAAGGAATAAAAAACGAAGCAGGAGTATATGTAACACCAGCATTTCCAAAATTAGTATATGTATTAGATGAATTCAACAGCCTAAAAGGTGGAGAATATGATTATTTAACAAAACTAGCAGTAAAATGTTCAGCAAAAAGAATGTATCCAGATTATATTTCTGCTAAGAAAATGCGTGAAAATTATGAAGGAAATGTATTTAGTCCAATGGGATGTAGAAGTTTCTTGTCACCATGGAAAGATGAAAATGGAAACTATAAATTTGAAGGAAGATTTAATCAAGGTGTAGTAAGTATTAATTTACCTCAAATAGGAATTATTGCAGAAGGTGATGAAGAAAAATTCTGGAAGTTATTAGATGAAAGACTAGAACTTTGTAAAGAAGCTTTAATGTGCAGACATTATGCATTGTTAGGTACTCACTCAGATATTAGCCCAATACATTGGCAATATGGAGCTTTAGCTAGATTAAAGAAAGGTGAAACAATAGACAAATTATTATATGGTGGATATTCTACTATATCACTTGGATATATTGGTATTTATGAATTAACAAAATTAATGAAGGGTGTATCTCAAACAGAACCAGAGGGTCATGATTTTGCACTTAAGGTTATGAAACATTTAAACGAAGCTACACAAAGATGGAAAAAAGAAACAAATATAGGATTTGCTTTATATGGTACTCCAGCAGAAAGTTTATGTTATAGATTTGCAAGGATTGATAAAGAAAGATTTGGTACTATTAAAGATGTTACAGATAAAGGATATTATACAAATTCATATCATGTTGATGTAAGAGAAAAAATAGACGCTTTTGAAAAATTAAAATTTGAAAGTGAATTCCAAAATATTTCTACAGGAGGAGCAATTTCTTATATAGAAATACCAAATATGAGTAAAAACATAGATGCATTAGAATCAGTTGTTAAATTCATTTATGACAATATTCAATATGCAGAATTTAATACAAAATCAGATTATTGCCATGTATGTGGATTTGATGGAGAAATTATTATAAATAAAGATAATGAATGGGAATGCCCAAATTGTGGAAATAAAGATCATAATAAAATGTCAGTTGTTAGAAGAACATGCGGATACTTAGGAGAAAACTTCTGGAATGTAGGAAAGACAAAGGAAATAAAACAAAGAGTTTTACATTTGTAAAAATAAAACAAAGAATTTATATCAAGAAAAAATGGATATAAACTTTAATGGTTACAGTAATTATTAAATGCATAAAATAAAAGAGAAGCTATTATTTAAAAATAAATTTAGATAATAGCTCTCTTTTTTTAGTCTCTTTCCAAAAATACTTTTTGGACATAAAGCTTGTTTGCAAAAGATTGAACAGCATTACGCAAAAGATATTGTTCTTTAGAAAGACGATTATTATTAATATAGTTTTCACCTGTAAAAGTCATTTTTATTGCCTTTTCTAATTCAGAGCAAAAGCGATTATAAGATTGATCAATAGGCGAAGTTTTTATTGCTAAATCAAGCATTTTTTTTATTTCGTCTATACTATAAATTTGTTTTAAAATAAATATAACAAACAAATATGCCATATGTTCTTTATTATATTTTTTGTTAACAGGAGGATTAATAATATTATGTTTAACATAATTATTAATCATTGTTTTTGTTACAATTTTGTCCTCTTTATTATTTTCTCCTTTTATATAATTTGATAAATAAGTTTCAAGCAGAGATACTACTTGATCAATATATAAATCAATATTTGGAATTTCATCCCATCTAGGAAGATGAAATTTTTTTATATCTTCTTCATTATAAAGTTTCTTTTCTTCCATGAAATCACCTCATATCAACAATAATACCATTTTTAGAAAGATTAGTCAACTACTTGACAGGTTATTAAATATGTGCTAATTTAGTATTCAATACTAGATAAAGGAGAAAAGAATGAAAAAAGAGAGATATTTTGAAGCAACTGAATTTGAAAATATAAAGGAAATTATATATAATTCCGCAGAAAAATACGGAGAAAATACAGCTTTTATTTTAAAACATAAAAAAGACAAAGAAGTAGAATATGAAAATATATCATATAAAAGATTATTAAAAGAAATAAACTATTTAGGAACAAAATTATTTGATTTAGGATATCAAAACAAAAGGATAGCTATTGTAGGAAGAAACCGTTATGAATGGGTATTAACGCATTTAGCAAATTTATTAGGAGGAATGGTATCAATACCATTAGATAAAGAACTACAAGTGGACGAACTAGAAAGTTGCATAAAAAGAAGTAGAGCTGATATAGTAGTTTTTGATGAGAAATATATAGATAATATAGAAAAAATAAAAGAAAGAAATAACACATATGTACAAGAATATATTTGTATGAGCAAGCAAGATAATTACATTGATATAGAAACATTAAAAAAAGAGGGTAAAGAATTATTAGACAAAGGAAATCAGAATTATATAAATAAAGAAATAGACTCTTATAAAATGAATATATTATTATTCACATCTGGAACAACATCAAAATCAAAAGCAGTTATGTTATCACAAAACAATATAGCTTCAAATGTATATGCTATGCAATTAGTAGAAAATTTTTATGAAACAGATGTAAACTTAGCATTTTTACCATTTCATCATATCTTTGGTTCAACAGAAATGATAGTAATGTTAGCTTGTGGATTAGCAACTGCATTTCCAGATGGATTAAGATATGTTGCACAAAATTTAAAAGAATATAAAGTATCGGTTTTTGTAGGAGTACCACTATTAATAGAAGCAATTTATAAAAAAATAGAACAAGGAATTGAAAAGCAAGGAAAAGCTAAATTGGTGAATTCAACAATAAAACTAAGTAATTTTTTATTAAAAGTATTCCATATAGACATTAGAAGAAAGCTATTTAAAACTATTTTAAATGAGCTAGGAGGGCACATGAGATTTATTATATCAGGAGGAGCGCCACTAGATAAAAAAGTAGCAAAGAGATTTAATGAATTAGGAATAGATTTAGTACAAGGATATGGTTTAACAGAAACATCTCCTGTTATAGCAGCAGAGAACTATAAAAAAGTAAAATATGGTTCTATAGGAGTTCCAATGGACAATGTAGATATAGAATTTGAAAATAAAGACGAAAATGGAATTGGAGAATTAAAAGTAAAAGGACCTAATGTAATGTTGGGGTATTATGAAAATCCAGAAGCAACAAAAGAAGTATTGAAAAATGGATGGTTTTATACAGGAGATTTAGGATATATAGATAAACAAGGATATATATTTATAACAGGAAGAAAAAAAGACATGATAGTATTAAAAAATGGAAAAAAAGTATTTCCAGAAGAACTAGAAGTATTAATCAATAGATTAGAAGAAGTAAAAGAATGTATGGTATTTGGAATGCCAGACAACAAAGACAAAAACGATGTAAAACTTACAGTTAAAGTAGTATATGATACAAATATAATAGAAACAAAATATCCTAACATAGAAAAAGAAGAATTAGAAAAAATAATATGGGAGAAAATAAAAGAAATAAACAAAACATTTCCACCATATAAATATATAAAAAATATGATCTTAACAGACAAAGAATTAATAAAAACAACAACTAAAAAAATAAAAAGAAATGAAGAAATGAGACATTTGGGACAGGTCTAAAATGTCTCATTTCTTTGTCAAAATCTGTCGAAATAGATAGTGCAAAATAAAGAGTTTAACTTATATAAAATATTAAATAATTTAAATTTCAGTAATTTTTAAATTAAATTTATCTTCAAATACTTTTTTCTTAGCAATATATTCTTTTGTTTTAAATCCTTTTACATCAACAACTTCAGTTGAATTATCTATGTGAAAAATAATAAAGTCAGCTTTATATTTTAGACCAGGTGCTAATATAAAAGTTGGTTGTAAACAAAAGCCATTAATTTCTTTTGCTTGTAATTTTATTTTTAATTCACAATAATAATCTGCTTCTTTTTGACTATCAAAAGTATGACCATCAACAGATACTTTATTTGCTCTATATTTACTTTTTCTGTTACGATTGTTCGTAAAATTTTTGTAATCTTCAACACTCCAATGTTCCATATTAATTCTCCTAAATTTATAATAATAAAGATATTATATAGAAAAATTTAAAAAAATTCAATTAAAAAACTTTATTTCAAAAAATATTTGTGTTATATAAAGAAAAAGTAGTATAATAAACAAAAAGATAAAAGGAGCAAAATATGGAGGATAAAGTACCTGTATTTTTAAAAGAAATGCTAGAAAGACAATATGGAAATCAGTTAACAGAAGAAATTATAGATGGATATAGTCAAGAAAGAAAAGTAACTTTACGTGTAAATACATTAAAAAGTCATACAGAAGAAATAGAGAATGAACTGCAAAATGCAGATATTGAATATGAAAAAGTGCCATGGAGTAAAGAAGCTTTTGTTATAAAAAATCTAAGAGAAAAAGAAATACAAAAATTAGATATTTATAAAGATGGAAAAATTTATCTTCAAAGTCTATCTTCTATGTTACCACCAATTATGTTGAAGCCAGAGAAAGAAACCGATATTTTGGATATGGCTGCAGCACCAGGAGGGAAAACCACTCAAATGGCAGCTTTGGTTAATAATGAAGCAAGGATAACAGCTTGTGAAATGAATGCAATTAGAGCAGAACGTTTAAAGTATAATATAGAAAAACAAGGTGCATCATGTGTTTATGTTATGGTAGTTGATGCGCGAAATATAGATTCATTTTTTTCATTTGATCAAATATTGTTAGATGCTCCTTGTAGTGGAAGTGGAACATTAAGTAGCAAAAATCCAAATCTAGAAAAAACGTTTACTAAGCAATTAATTGATAAATCAAAAAAAGCACAAATAAAATTATTAAAAAAAGCGATTGATGTTTTAAAACCTGGAAAAGAAATGGTATATTCTACTTGTTCTATTTTACAAGAAGAAAATGAAGATATAGTAAATCAAGTTTTAAATAATAATCTAGAAATTGTACCAATAAAAATTGAAGGAATGGAGCAATTACCATTACTTCCAAGCAAAATAAAGGGATGCTTATGTGTTAAACCAAATGAGCAATATGAGGGATTTTTTATTGCAAAAATTAAGAAAAGAAAGGGAAAATAAAATGTTGAATCAATTTTCAAGAACAGAATTATTAATAGGACAAGAAGGAATAGAAAAATTAAAAGATGCAAAAGTTGCTGTATTTGGAATAGGAGGAGTAGGCTCTTTTGTAGTAGAGGGATTAGCAAGAGCTGGAATAGGTAATTTTATATTAATAGATGATGATAAAATTTGCTTAACTAATTTAAATAGACAAATAATAGCAACCAGAAAGACAATAGGTAAATATAAAGTAGAAGTAGCAAAAGAAAGAATTTTAGAAATTAATCCAAATGCTAATGTTGAAATTTATCAGGAATTTTTTATGCCGGAAAGTAAAGAGTTGTTAGATAAAGATGTTTCTTATATAGTGGATGCAGTAGATACTGTTACAGCAAAAATAGAATTAGTAGTAAGGGCAAACAAGTTAAATATTCCTATAATATCAAGTATGGGAACAGGTAATAAATTAGATCCAACAAGATTTGAAGTAACAGATATTTATAAAACTAGTGTATGTCCTTTGGCAAAAGTCATGAGAAAAGAATTAAGAGCAAGAAATATTAAAAGTTTAAAAGTAGTATACTCAAAGGAAGAACCGATAAAACCAGATGAATCAGCAGAGTGTAGTTGCAAAACAAATTGTATATGTCCTCCTGGAACTGCAAGAAAATGCACTGCGAGAAATCAAGTTCCGGGTAGTATATCTTTTGTGCCATCTGTTGCAGGATTAATTATGGCAGGAGAAGTTATAAAAGATATAATTAAATAGGTACATGAATAATAGTAGAAGTAGTACTTTCATATGCTACTTTTACTTTTTTTATATTATAGGAAAGTTCTCCGAACTTCCTATAATATAAATATATTGCACAGAAATTTGCTTTGCAAATTTCGCGCATGAACAAAGACGCGGACTTTAAAATGTTTTAATAAGTACAAAAGTTATTAATGTCCGCTTTTGTTCTTTATCAAAAATTTAAAGAAAAATCATAGAAACGATTTTACAAGGATACTTGACAAATTCAATAAATGGAAGTATAATGTTAGCCGAAACTAACAAAAGGAGAAGGTACATGATATCAAGTTCATTAGAAGAATATTTAAAAACAATATATGTCCTAAAGAAACAAGGACAAGACATAAAAGTTACAACAATTGCAAACAGAATGAATTGCACAAAGCCAAGCGTAAATAAAGCAATTAAAAATTTAAAAGCAAATGAAATGCTTGAATATGAAGCATATGGAGAAATCAGGTTAACAAACAAAGGAGAGGCATTAGCCAAAAAAGTTCTTGAAGCTTATGATATTGTTTATGTGTTTTTAACAGAAATACTAGAAATTCCAAAAGAAGAAGCAAAAGAAGAAGCAATTAGATTAAAAGCTGTCATGAATGACAATACTTTAAATATGCTAACGAAATATGTATACAAGATATTAGGTGTATACAATTTAAATTGCAATTATGACATCAATGAAGAAAAATGTAGATGTTGTAATAGAAAAATTTTGAATTTAAAAAGAGAGGAAAATATAGATGAGTAAAGAATTGTTACAAATAAAAAATTTATATGCAAATGCTGAAACAAAAGAAATATTAAAAGGATTAAATTTAACCGTAAACAAAGGAGAAGTCCATGTAATAATGGGACCAAATGGAGCTGGAAAATCCACAACAGCAAGTGTTATTTTTAATAGTCCGGAATATAAAAAGGTAAGCGGAGAAATTGAATTTGAAGGAGAAAACATAAACGATTTATCAACAGATAAAATTGCTAAAAAAGGTATTTTTATGTCATTTCAATCACCTGAAGAAATACCAGGAATTTCAACCATGAATTTTTTGAAATATGCAAAGAATAAAATTGAAGATAAGCCAGTAAAAGTATTTCAATTAAAAGAAGAAGTGAAAAAATATATTGAAGAATTAAATATGAATCCTAATCTAATAAATAGAGATTTAAATGTAGGTTTTTCTGGAGGGGAAAAAAAGAAAAATGAAATTTTACAATTGTTAGTATTAAATCCAAAATTAGCAATATTAGATGAAACAGATTCTGGGCTTGATGTAGATGCAATAAGAACAGTATCAAAAGGAATTAACTTATATAAAAATGAGGAAAATGCAGTTTTAATAATAACTCACAATACACGTATTTTACAAAATTTAAAAGTCGACTATGTTCATATTTTAGTAGATGGAAAAATTGTAAAAACAGGTTCATCAGAACTTGCTGAAGAAATTGAAAAAGAAGGATATGGTAAATATAAAAATGAAAACTAAAGTAGAAGATATAAATAGAAATATCTATGATATCAAAAATGAAGATAATTATGATTTTAAAATGGAAAAAGGGATAAATGAAGAAATAGTAAAAGAAATTTCAAAACAAAAAAACGAACCAGAATGGATGTTAGAAATTAGATTAAAAGCATTAGAAACATATAAAAAATTGCAACTTCCAACATGGGGACCAGATTTATCAGAATTAAATATGGAAGAAATTGCAACATATGTAAAACCAAAATCAAAATTAAATTCAAGCTGGGATGAAGTACCAGAAGATATAAAAAATACTTTTGATCAACTAGGAATTCCAGAGGCAGAGAAAAAATCACTAGCAGGTATTGGTGCCCAATATGATTCAGAAGTAGTATATCATAGTATAAAAGAAGAATTAATTAAACAAGGAGTTATTTATACAGATATGGAAACAGCTGTAAGAGAATATCCTGAAATAGTAAAGGAACATTTTATGAAATGTGTTCCGATAAATGACCATAAATTTGTTGCATTACATGCAGCTGTATGGTCAGGAGGTTCATTTGTATATGTACCAGAAAATGTAAAATTAGATATTCCATTACAGTCTTATTTCAGATTAAATTCACCAGAATCAGGTCAATTTGAACATACATTAATTATAGTAGAAAAAGGTGCAAAATTGCATTTTATAGAGGGCTGTTCAGCACCTAAATATAATAAAGTAAATTTACATGCAGGATGTGTTGAATTATATGTAAAAGACGATGCATATCTAAGATATTCAACAATAGAAAATTGGTCAAAAAACATGATGAATTTAAACACAAAAAAAGCATTAGTAGGAAAAAATGCTCAAGTAGATTGGGTAACAGGGTCATTTGGATCAAAGGTATCAATGTTATATCCAATGAGTATTTTAAATGGAGAAGGAGCAAAAACAGAATACACAGGGATTACATTTGCAGGAGGAGGACAAAATCTAGACACAGGATTTAAAGTAATTCATAATGCAAAAAACACATCATCTGTTATAAACTCAAAATCAATATCAAAAGATGGAGGAGCATGTACGTATCGTTCTCTAGTAAGAATAAACCCACAAGCTCAAAATTCAAAATGTAGTGTATCTTGTGAATCTTTAATGCTAGATGATATATCAAGATCAGATACAATACCAGTAAATGACATTAGAACAGACGAAGTTGAATTTTCACATGAAGCTAAAATTGGAAAAATAAGTGATAAAGAAATATTTTACTTAATGACAAGAGGTTTATCAGAAGAAGATGCAAAAGCAATGATAGTAAGAGGATTTGCATCACCAATATCAAAGGAATTACCAGTTGAATATGCGGTAGAAATGAACAATTTAATAAACTTGGAATTAGAAGGAGCAATCGGATGAGACAACAGGGACAGGTCTTGTTTGTCTCATAAAACTGTCGAAAAAAGTCAAACAATGAAAATATATAAAAAGAACAAAAAACAACAAAATATGACAAAAATATGAGACAAACAAGACCTGTCCCTGTTGTCTCAGAAAAGGAGAATACATGGAAAAATTAAAATTGAATGAAACACCAGTTAGAACTTCTAGAAATTTTTTGATTAATAATATAAAATTAGAAAATGTTGTTATTCCAGAAAAGCTAGAGATGTTTCAAAATGTGATGGTAACAGGTACAGAATCGTTTAATAAAGATATTAATAAACAACATTTAAATTATGGCTTGTCAGAAGAACTAGAAGAAAATGTTTTTTATAAAGCTAATAGTCAAATAGCAATAAAGGTTAAAGAAAATGATAATATTAAAGTAACTTATGATTTTGATGATGATAACTTACAATTAGTTAATCAAATAGATATTTGTGCTACAGGTAATGCAAATATTATTATTGAATATAAGTCATCAACAAATAAAGAATGTTTTCATAATGGAGTAATTAAAGTATTTGCTAAGGAAAATGCAAAACTAAATATAACAGTTATTAATTTGCTAAATAGTAATTCAGAACATTTTGAAGCTATGGAAAATATATTAGAAGATAATTCAGATTTAAATTATACTATAATTGATATAGGTGGAAAAAATAGTATTCAAAATTATTATTCTAATATTATAGGAAAAAGTGCAAAAAATGATTTAAAAACAATATATTTAGGTTCGGAAAATCAAATAAAAGATATTAATTATATTGCAGAATTAAGGGGGCAAAAATCTTTTGTAGATATTGATGTTCAAGGAGCTTTAAAAGAAAATGCAAAGAAAAATTTTAAAGGGACAATTGATTTCAAAAAAGGATGTAAAAAAGCAAAAGGAAATGAAAATGAATTTTGTATGTTACTTTCTGAAAAAGCTAAATCACTTGCACTTCCAATGCTTTTATGTACAGAAGATGATGTTGAAGGGAATCATTCAACCGCTTCTGGAAAAGTAGATAAAGAACAATTGTTTTATATAATGACAAGAGGATTAAGTTACAAAGAAGCAGTTAAATTAATAGTAAGAGCAAATTTTAATAAAACGATTGAAAGAATTTTAGATGAAGAAGTAAAACAAAATATAATAAAAGAAATTGATGAAAGGTTAGATTAGCAATGAGTGTTAATAATTTAAAAAAAGACTTTCCAATATTTGAAAATAAAGATATTGCTTATTTAGACAGTGGAGCTACAACACAAAAACCAACAAGTGTGTTAGAAGCAATTGAAAAATTTTATAAAAATGAAAACGCTAATCCTCATAGAGGAGCATATGGATTAAGTATTGAAGCCACTGAAATATATGAGAATACCAGAGATAAAATTGCGAAATTTATAAATGCAAAACATAGAGAAGAAATTATTTTTTCTAAAAATGCAAGTGAGAGCTTAAATCTAATTGCATATTCATATGGATTAGATAATCTAAAAAAAGATGATGAAATAGTACTATCTATAATGGAACATCATTCTAACTTAGTTCCCTGGCAAATGGTTGCCAAAAAAACTGAAAGTAAATTAAATTATATGTACATTAATGATAATTTTGAGATATCGGATGAAGAGATAGAAACTAAAATAACAGATAAAACAAAAATAGTAGGAATAACACATGTATCAAATGTTTTAGGAACGATAAATAATATAGAAAAAATAATAAAATATGCACATAAAAAAGGAGCAATTGTTGTTGTTGACGGTTCTCAAAGTATTCCACACATGGAAATAGATGTACAAAAATTGGATGCAGATTTTTTTGTGTTTTCAGGACATAAAATGCTAGCACCACTTGGAATAGGCATCTTATATGGAAAGAGAGAAATATTAAACAAGATGAATCCTTTTTTAATGGGTGGAGATATGATTGAATATGTTTATGAACAAGAGACTACATTTGCACCGCTTCCAAATAAATTTGAAGCAGGAACGCAAAATGTAGAGGGAGTAATTGGCTTAGGTGCAGCAATTGATTATATAAAAAATATAGGCTACAATAAAATACAAGAAATAGAGAAAGAAGTAACTTCTTATGCAAGGCAAGAATTGTCAAAATTAGAATATTTAACATTATATTTAACGCCAAATGAAGAAAAACATTCAAGTGTTATATCATTTAATATAAAAGGTGTACATCCTCATGATGTAGCAAGTATTTTAGACTCGGAAAATGTATGTGTTCGTTCTGGAAATCATTGTGCACAACCACTTTTAAGAAGTATGGGAATAGATTCAACATGTAGAGCAAGTTTTTATATATACAACACAAAAGAAGATGTAGACAAGCTTGTAATAGCTTTGAATAAAGCTTATAATATGTTTAAAAAATATATAAACAATTGATTTATAAAGAAAGGTAAAAATTAAATGGATGACTTAACAGAAGTTTATAATGAATTAATAATGGAACACAGTATGAATTCATATAACAAAAAGAAATTAGAAAATGCAGATTATTGTGAAATAGGGCACAATCCAAATTGTGGAGACGAAATTACATTAGAATTAAAAGTAAATGGAGATGTAATTGAAGATATGGCTTTTTCTGGACATGGATGTGCAATTTCTCAAGCTTCTACATCTATTATGATAGACACATTAAAAGGAAAAACAATAAAAGAAGCAAAAGAAATAATAAAGATATTTATTGAAATGATAAAAAGAGAGACAACTAGTGAAGAAGAATTAAAAAAATTAGAAGATGCCATTGCTTTTAGAAATGTATCAAACATGCCAGCTAGAGTAAAATGTGCACTTCTTGCATGGCATACAGTAGAAGATATGTTAAATAAAAATCAAAATCTAGGCAAAGGTTCAATAGATGAATGCCATTAAAATAAAAAGAAAAGGAAATAAAAATGGAAAATAAAAAAGTATTATTAGGCATGAGCGGTGGAGTAGATAGCAGTGTATCTGCTTTACTTTTAAAAGAAAAAGGTTATGAAGTAATAGGAACTACATTAGAATTATTTGTTGGAAGTAGCTGTTGTAATATAAATACATATATAGATGCAAAAAATGTATGTAATCAAATAGGAGTACCACACTTTACATATAATTGTAAAGAAGAATTTAAAAATTATGTTATAAATGATTTTATAAACTGTTATGCAAATTGCAAAACTCCAAATCCTTGTATAGAATGTAATAAATATATGAAATTTGGAATTATGTGGGAAAAGGCAAAAGAATTAGGATGTAATTATATTGCAACAGGGCATTATGCTAAAACAGAATACAGTAAAGAATATCAAAGATGGGTATTAAAAAAATCAAAAGCAGGTAAAAAAGATCAAAGCTATGTTTTATGGAATATGCCAAAAGAACTAATAGAACATATAGTATTTCCACTATCTGACTTTGAAAGCAAAGAGAAAATAAGAGAAATCGCAAGAGAAAACAATCTAAAAGTAGCAAATAAACCAGATAGTGAAGACATATGCTTTGTACCAGATGGAAACTATAAAAAATTCTTAGAAAATAATTCAGATATAAAACCAAAAAAGGGGAATATTGTAAATATCAAAGGAGAGGTTTTAGGAAAACATACAGGATTATATAATTATACAATAGGACAACGAAAAGGTTTAGGAATATCATATAAGGTTCCACTATTTGTATTAGGATTTAACAAAAACAAAAATGAAGTAATTGTTGGAGAAGAAAAAGAACTATACAAAAAAGAAATTACTGTAACAGATATTAATTTGCTTTTAGTAGATGAAATAAAGGAAGAAATGGAAGTAGAAGTAAAGACGAGATATTCATCGAAACAAGCAAAAGCAAAAATATTACAAGAAGGAAACAATATAATAGTTAACTTCTTAGAGCCTCAAAGGGCAATTACGCCGGGACAATCTGCAGTATTTTATGTAGGAGACATTGTTCTGGGACGGAGGAAAAATACTTTAAGAATTAAAAATAGAAAGGAATAAATCAAAATGAAAAGACTATTCACATCAGAAAGTGTAACAGAGGGACATCCAGATAAATTATGTGATTATATATCAGATAGTATTTTAGACAGTTTTTTAGAAAAGGATGAAAACTCAAGAGTAGCTTGTGAAACGGTAGCAGGAAAAGGAGAAATATTCATAACAGGAGAAATAACTTCAAAGGCAGAAGTTGATATTGAAAAAGTTGTAAGACAAGCAATAAAAGAAGTAGGATATGATAATAGTGAAATTGATATTGATTATAGAACATGTAAAATTATTATAAGCTTATCAAAACAATCTCCTGATATAGCTTTAGGAGTTGATAAATCATTAGAAACTAAAAAAGGAGAAGGCATTGAATCAGAAGGAGCTGGAGACCAGGGTCTTATGTTTGGATTTGCCTGTGATGAAACTAAAGAATTAATGCCACTACCAATTTCATTAGCACATAGATTAGCTAAAAGATTATCAGAAGTAAGAAAACAAAAAATAATTTCTTATTTAAGACCTGATGGTAAAGTTCAAGTTACTATAGAATATAATGATGGTAAACCAGTTAGAGTAGATACTATAGTAATTTCTACTCAACATGATTCAGATGTCGATTTAGATGTACTAAAAAAAGATATAAAAGATAAAGTTATAAAAGAAATAGTACCAAAAGAATTATTAGATGAGAAAACAAAATATTATATAAATCCGACAGGAAGATTTGTAATAGGAGGACCATTGGGAGATAGTGGATTAACAGGAAGAAAAATCATTGTAGACACATATGGAGGCTATGCAAGACATGGCGGAGGAGCTTTTTCTGGAAAGGATGCTACTAAAGTAGATAGATCAGCAGCATATATGGCAAGATTTTTAGCTAAAAATATAGTTGCAAATGGATATGCTAAAAAATGCGAAATTCAATTTGCATATAGTATAGGTGTTGCAAAACCTGTTTCAATATATATAGATACATTTGGAACTAATACAATACCAGAAGAAGAAATTGTAGACAAAATAAAATCTAAATTTGATTTAACGCCAAGAGGGATAATTGAATATTTAGACTTGAAAAAACCGATTTATAGAAAAACAACAAATTATGGACATTTTGGAAAAGAAGATTTGAGCTGGGAGAAATTAATTAAAATATAAAAATGTATATATATATAATATAAAGAAATAATAAGAATATAAATTAATTTACAAGTAACAAAAGAAATATGAGGAGGAATTATTGAAGTGACATATGACGTTGCTATAATAGGAGCAGGACCTGCAGGAATAACAGCAAGTTTATATACAAAAAGAGCAAATTTAAAAACATTAGTATTATATAAAGATGAATCAAGTTTAGAAAAAGCAGATATAATAGAAAACTATTATGGGTTTAAAAAAGGAATAAGCGGAAAAGAATTATATCAAGAAGGAATAGAACAGGCAAAAAAATTAAAAATAGAAGTTAAAAAAGAAGAAGTATTAAAAATAGAACTTGTTCCAGAAGGATTTATGATAAAAACATCGAATTTAGAATATATAACAAAAGCAGTTATATTAGCAACAGGAAATAAAAAGAACAAACCCAAAATACCAGGGATTGAAAAATTAGAGGGAAAAGGAATAAGTTATTGTGCTATATGTGATGGCTTTTTTTATCGAAATAAAAGCGTAGCAGTTTTAGGAAATGGAGATTATGCGATATCTGAAACTAATGATTTAATTAATATTGCTAACGATATTACAATTTTAACAAATGGTAAAAAGAAACCAGAATTTAGAGCTGACAATGTAACAATAGATACTAGAGTGATAAAAGAAATTTCTGGAGAGAAAAAAGTAGAACAAATAGAATTTGAAGATGGGACAAGAATAAATGTTAATGGAATCTTTATTGCTCAAGGAGTAGCTGGAAGTACAGAATTTGCTAAAAAATTAGGAGCAATTACTAGTAAAGATAAAATTGTAGTAAATGAAAAAATGGAAACAAACATAAAAGGGCTATATGCTTGTGGTGACTGTACAGGTGGATTATTACAAATTAGCAAAGCAGTGTATGAAGGAGCAATAGCTGGAATACAAACAAGCAAATATTTAAAAATGGGAGGTATATAAAATGAGTGTATTAAAGATAACAAAGGAAAATTATGAAACAGAAGTCTTAAAATCGGACAAGTTAGTATTAATAGATTTTTATGCTGACTGGTGTGGACCTTGCAAGATGATGTCACCAATAATAGACGAAATAGCAGAAGAAGTAGGAGATAAAATCAAAGTAGGAAAGATAAATGTGGATGAAAATCAAGAATTAGCAATGGAGTATGAAGTTATGAGTATCCCAACAATTATTATATTACAAAATGGAGAGGTGAAAAATAGCTTTGTTGGTGTGAGAGAAAAGGAAGAAATAATATCTTGCTTGGAAAAAATGATTTAAATAATAAAGGCAGTTATTTAATATGAAAAAGATATGCAAAATATTTTTATAATATTTGCATATCTTTTGGTAATTCGGAAAGAAATTCAATTTTTTTATAAGTCACTGGATGAATACATTCTATTTTATAGCTATGCAAAGCTTGTCTGTTAATTAAAGAAGATTTATTACCATATAATGTATCACCAATAATAGGATGACCTAATGCTTGCATATGAACTCTAATTTGATGAGTTCTACCAGTTTCTAATTTACATTGTATTAAAGAAATATTGTGAGATTCTTTTAAGACTCTGTAATTAGTAATAGAGGTTTGACCATCAACACTAATACATCTTTCAATGATACTATCTTTTTTTCTTGCAATAGGTAAATCAATAATGCCAGATTTTTTACTTAAGGTACCATCAACAATACATAAATAGTATTTTTTAAAATCCCCATTTGCCATTTGCCTGCTAAACATTTCTTGAATATATTCACATTTTGCAAAAATGACTAAACCAGAAGTATCAAAATCAAGTCTATTCACAGGCCTTATTTTTTTGTGTAAATTAATTAAATCAAAATGATATTTAATACCATTAGATAATGAATTGTTATAATGAGTTACAGAAGGATGAATAGCTATTCCAGCAGGTTTATTAACTACTAAAAACCATTCGTCTTCATATAGAATGTCTAAATTCATTTTTAATGGAATAATATTTGAATTATCTTCAAATAAATCTAAATTAATAATTATAGTATCTCCAAAAGCTATTGGATCACGAGTATCAACTATAAAATTGTTTTTATAAATCTTTTTATTTCTAATTAATTTTGAAGCTAAACGAGCTGAAAGCTTGAATTCTAAGGATAATATTTCATTTATATTTTTATATATGTTATCTTTTTTTACTAAATATGTTAGTTCCATATGATTTCCTTTCTGTTTTATAAAGCGATTATATAATATTTTGAATAAAAAGTAAAACTCAAATAAAATATTTTAAGTTTCGGCTTTTTTTGGTAAGAGGGGATATATCCATAATATTATTCATTACGTTCAAAAAGAAAATCTAATATAAAAAAATGTGCCGCTTTCACTCAGGCTAAAATGTATATACATATATACATTTCCCCGTGAACATCCCTCATTTTTTTATATAATATTTTCTATTTTTCTCTTCAATCAAGCTATTTATTATTTAAATTATGGATATATCCCCTCTTGCAAAAAAAATCTAAACTTAAAAAATAAAATATCACTTGAATCAAAAGTAGAAATCTGATAAAATAGCTAAAAACCAAAGAAGCATTATATAGAGCAAAAAGGAGGCAAAAATGAGAATTAGATATAAAAAATGGGCAAGACCAGAATTAGAAGCAAGCAATTTTTACGAAGATAATCCAGAAGAATGGAAAGGAAAATGGAAAGAACATTTTAAAAATCCAGAAAATCCATTTATGATAGAACTGGGATGTGGCAAAGGACAGTTTATATCTAACTTAGCAATAGAAAATCAAAATATAAATTATTTAGCTATTGATTTAGTAGATGCAATGTTAGGATTAGCCAAAAGAAATGTTGAAGAAGTATATAAAGAAACGAATAAAGAGCCTGAAAACATTTTACTTACTAGATTTGACATAGAAAGAATAAATTTAATACTAGAAAAAGCAGATAAAGTTGAAAGAATATATATTAACTTCTGCAATCCTTGGCCAAAAGGAAAACATAGAAAGAAAAGGCTAACACATAGTAGACAGTTAGAAAAATATAAAGAATTTTTGAAACCTGAATCTGAAATATATTTTAAAACAGATGATGACAGCTTATTTGAATCAAGCTTAATATATTTTAAAGAAAGTGGATTTGAAATATTAAAAAAGACATATGATTTACACAGTGAACCAATATTTGAAAAGAATATTGAAACTGAGCATGAGAAGATGTTTTCAGAGCAAGGAATAAAAATTAAAGCTTTAATTGCGAAATTAAAATAAGGAAGATGAGATAATGAATGAAAAAGAAGTCATAGAGAATAAAAATAATAAGGATTTTGTATTAAAGGCAGTAAGTGAAAATGGAAAATTTTTAGATCTAGTATCTCCGGAATTGCAAGATGATAAAGAAGTTGTAATGACAGCTTTAGGACAAGATGCAGAGGCTTTGGAATTTGCTAGTCTTAATTTAAAAAATGATAAAGAAGTTATTATGAAAGGAGTAGAAGGAGCTCCTTGGACAGTATGCTATGCTTCTGAGACATTGAGAGAAGATAAAGATGTTATTAAACAAGCTTGTAAAAGTTATGGACAAGCTTTATATTTTGCAAGCAAGGAAATAAGAGATGATAGAGAAATAGTAAAATTAGCAGTAGAAAATAAAGGTATAATAATAAAATATGCAAGTGAAAGATTAAGAAATGATAAGGAACTTGCAATAATTGCAGTAAAACAAAATAAACAAGCATATCATTTTATTTCTCATGAATTACAACAGGATGAAGAGATAAAGAGTTTAATGTAGATAAACAGATTGGATATTTAAAACAACAATTTAAAGCACAAGATTTAAAAAAATACTTGTGCTTTTTATATTTTACTTATATAATGTATGTAAAATAGAATAAGGAGGAAAAAATGTCATTTATAGAAGAAATAAAACAAAGAGCAAAACAAGATATAAAAACTATAATACTTCCAGAAGCACAAGACATTAGAACATTAAAAGCAACAGAGCAGGTATTAAAAGAAGGATATGCAAAAATTATTTTAGTAGGAAATAAAGAAGAAATTGAAGAAAAAGCACTTGAAAATAAAATTGATATATCAGGAGCACAAATAATAGAACCAACAAACTCTGAAAAATATGAAGAATATGTAAATTTATTATTTGAATTAAGAAAGCAAAAAGGAATGTCATTAGAAAAAGCAAAGGGGTTAGTAAAAGATCCTGTATATTTTGGAATGTTAATGCTTAAAGATGAAAAAAGTGAAGCGGATGGTTTGGTATCAGGAGCAATTCACTCGACAGCAGATACATTAAGACCAGCATTACAAATATTAAAAACAGCTCCAGATACAAAGTTAGTTTCAGCATTTTTTCTTATGACTGTACCAGATTGTGAGTATGGCGAAAATGGAACTTTTATATTTGGAGATTGTGGATTAAATGAAAACCCAGATGATGAAGCATTGTCTGAGATTGCAATATCATCAAGTAAAAGTTTTAGACAATTAGTAGGAAAAGAACCAAAAGTTGCAATGCTTTCATATTCTACTTATGGTAGTGCTAAATCAGAATCTACAGAAAAGGTAATAAGAGCAACTGAAAAAGTTAGAGAAAAAGACAAAAATTTATTAGTAGATGGAGAACTTCAATTAGATAGTGCTATTATACCAGAAGTAGCTAACTTTAAAGCACCAGGAAGTCCTATTGAGGGAAATGCCAATGTATTAATATTCCCAGATTTGAATGCAGGAAATATTGGATATAAATTAGTACAAAGATTAGGAAAAGCAGAAGCATATGGACCACTTTGCCAAGGAATAGCAAGACCAGTAAATGACTTATCAAGAGGATGTACTAGCAATGATATAGCAGGAGTTATTGCAATAACAGCAGTACAAGCACAAGAAAAATAGTTGATTCATAATAGATATGAAACTAATAAAAATAAAAAAGGTCAATCTATTTTAAAATATAGATTTTGATCATTAAGGAGAGAGTATGAAAGTTTTAGTTCTAAATTCTGGTAGTTCTTCTTTAAAATATCAAGTGATAGATATGGAAACAGAGGAAATGCTAGTAAAAGGTTATTTTGAGAGAATAGGTCAACCAAATTCTTTTTTAACACATAAAGTAAAAGGAGTAAAACATAAATTTGAACATCAAGCCCAAAACCATGAACAAGCAATTAAGTTTGTGTTAAGCAGGCTTACAAATGATCATTATGGAGTAATAAAAGATTTAAATGAATTAGCAGGAATTGGACACAGGGTAGTACATGGTGGAGAAAAATTTTCAGATGCAGTTATAATTGATGATAATGTAATTGAAGAAATAAAAAGATGCAGTGAATTAGCACCATTACATAATCCAGCAGCTGTCCTTGGAATGGAAGCTTGTAGAAAGGTAGTACCAAATGTGAAGATGGTAGCAGTATTTGATACAGCATTCCACCAAACTTTGCCAAAGGAAAGATATATATTTCCAATACCATATGAATATTATGAAAAATATAAAGTAAGAAAATATGGATTTCATGGAACTTCTCATCAATATGTATCTCAAAGAGTTGCAGAGTTAATGCAAAAGGACATAAAAAAATTAAAAATAATAAATTGTCATTTAGGCCAAGGTGCAAGTGTATGTGCAATTCAAGATGGTAAGTCAGTTGAAACAAGTATGGGACTTACACCTCTTGGCGGAATAGTTATGGGAACAAGAAGCGGAGATTTAGATCCATCTGTTGTAACTTATATAATGCAAAAAGAGGGATTATCATATAAAGAAGCAGAAGAAATTTTAAACAAAGAATCAGGAGCATATGGTGTATCAATGGTATCAGTAGATTTTAGAGATATAGAAGTGGATGCTGAATCAGGAGGTCATCATGCAAAACTAGCTTTAGATATATTTCATGATACAGTTGCAAGTTATATAGCAAAATGTATGGTAGCTATGAATGGAGTAGATGTAATAACATTTACAGCAGGTGTAGGTGAAAAAGGACCATTATCAAGAAAGGCAATCTGCGAAAAATTGGAATTTTTTGGAGTGAAAATTGATGAAGAAAAGAATAAAACAAGAGGAGAAGAAGCAGAAATATCATCTAAAGATTCAAAAATAAAAGTTTATACAATACCTACAAATGAAGAATTAATGATAGCAAGAGAAACAATGAGACACTTGAGGGACAGGTCTTAAATGTCTCATTGCCAATGTAGAAACTATGTAAAGTATATTTATATTTATTAAATGAGACATTTAAGACCTGTCCCTCAAGTGTCTCAAAGAAAGGAAGAGTAAAAAATGAAGATTTTAGTATTAAATTGTGGTAGTTCATCACTAAAGTATCAATTAATTGATATGGAAACAGAGGAGGTCCTAGCTTCTGGAAAATATGAAAGAATTGGAGAAAAAGAAGCTTTTATTACACACAAAGCACAAGGAAAGAAAGTAGAGATTAAAAAGCCAGCATATGATCATAAAGAAGCTATTGAGTTTACATTAGCTCAACTTACTAATCCAGAATACAAAGTAATTGATAGTTTGGATGAAGTAGAAGCTATTGGACATAGAGTTGTTCACGGAGGAGAAATATTTAAAGAATCAGCAGTAATTGATGATAAAGTAATAGAACAAATTGATGAATGTTCAGAGTTTGCACCATTACACAATCCAGCAGCTATTCTTGGGATGGAAGCTTGTAAGAAAGTTATGCCTGGAAAACCAATGGTAGCAGTATTTGATACAACATTCCATCAAACTATGCCTAAAGAAAAATATGTTTACCCAATACCATATGAGTATTATAAAAAATATGGAGTAAGAAAATATGGTGCTCATGGAACTTCACATATGTATGTTTCACAAAGACTTGCTGAAATTGAAAATAAAAATATAGAAGATTTAAAAATTGTAACTTGTCATTTAGGTCAAGGTTCTAGTATTTGTGCAGTAGATGGCGGAAAGTCAATCGATACAAGTATGGGACTAACACCATTAGGTGGAATTCCAATGGTAACAAGAAGTGGAGATTTAGACCCATCTGTTTTAACATATCTTATGAAAAAAGAAAATATATCAGCTGCTGAAATGGAAAATATATTAAATAAAAAATCAGGAGTTGCTGGAATATCAGGATTAGCTCCAGATTTTAGAGTTATTGAATTAGAATCATATGAGGACAATGAAAGAGCAAAAATTGCTATGGAAAGTTTTAAATATGCAGTTGCAAGTTATATTGCTAAATATGCAGTAGCTATGAATGGAATTGATTATATAGTATTTACAGGAGGAATAGGAGAAAATCAAATTAATATTAGAAAAGGAATTTGCGAGAAATTAACTTTTATGGGAGTAGACGTAGATGCGGATGCAAACAATATGAGAGGCGAAGAAAAAGTGATTTCTAAACCGGATTCAAAAGTTAAGGTGTATGTAATACCTACAAATGAAGAACTAATGATAGCAAAAGAAACACAAAGGCTTGTAAATATTATATAATAAATGGAGGAATTCAACATGAAATTTGAATTTGATGAAGATGAATTAGATTTTAAAAATGAAATAGAATTAATGAATCTTCAAAGGAAGATGCAAGAAAATCAATTTACAAGAAATCAGAGTATAGGATTTAATATGGATGCATTATATAACCTAGCAAATAAAGACGAAAATAAATAGACAAATATATGTTACATAGGAAGAGGATGTTATGAAAAAAGTTATAATAGATATACTAAAGAAATACAAATGGGAAATATTATTACAGGTTATATTGCTTCGGAATAAATATATATTTATTAACATATCCAGCCAAAATTATTGGTAATATAGTGGATATGCTATATGATATAGAAGCAAATAAACAAAATATTATAAACAATACATATTACCTTTTAGGAATATGTATTGTCTTGTTAATTGTAAGAATACCTTGGAAATATTTTGAAACAAGCATTTCTAGAAAATTTGAAAAAGATATAAAGATAAAATTATTTCAGAGATTTTTAAAATTAAAATTAAAAGATATACAAAATATAAAAAATGGAGAGATTATGTCTTATTTTATGAAAGATATAAACGAAATCAGAACGACTATGCGTAGAATTTTATCTCATGGGACAAGAATAATTTTTATATTTGTTATTGCAACATTTCAAATGATACAAGGAGTAAATCTACAATTAACAATTGCTATTATGATTCCTATTATTATAGGATGTTATTTAGTTGTTGTCATTAAAAAATATGTAGAAATTAGTTTTAAAAAAGCACAAGACAGATTTACTGAAATGTCAGAATACATTCAAGAAAGTACAGATAGTATAAGAACAACAAAAGCTTATTCTTGTGAAGGAGAACAATTAAAAGAATTTATTAGAAAAAATAGAAAAGTACGACAAAGTGATAATACAGTTGATATTTATTCTAATTTATTAACTATGTGTTTAAATATGTGTTTTGGAATATGTTATGCAATTTCTTTGTTATATGGTTCTAGGTTAGTAATAGATGGAACGATAACAATAGGAGAATTGGTTACATTTAATGGTTATATTGCTTTATTTGTAAATCCAGTTATTTGGCTTCCACAATTGATCTCAAGATTTAAAAGAGCACAGATATCATATCATAGATTAGAAAAAATGTATGAATTAGAACCAGAAAAGTTAAATGAAAAAAGTTTGCCAAAAGAAAGATTAGAAGGAAATATAAAAATACAAAACTTGAGTTTTAATTATCCAGGAATGATTGATAAGGCGTTAGAAAATATTAATATAGAAATAAAAAAAGGACAAACATTAGGAATTATAGGTACAATAGGCAGTGGAAAAACCACTTTAATGAATTTGTTAGAAAGACTATATAGTGTACCAGATGGAAAAATAAAAATTGATGGTAAAGATATTAATCAAATACCTATAGAAACTCTAAGAAACAATATATGTTATATTACTCAGGATAATTTCTTATTTTCATCTACATTGAAGGAAAATATTAGTTTATTTAGAGATGAATATGATGATGAAGAAATCAAAGAAAGTACTAAAAAAGCTATTGTGTATGAAGATATAAAAAAGATGCCAAAAGGAATTGAAACAGTAATAGGAGAAAGAGGAGGAGATTTATCAGGAGGACAGAAACAGAGAGTATCTATTTCTAGAGCATTCTTAAAAGAAAGTAGGATATTAATTTTTGACGATACTTTTTCTGCGTTAGATAACAGAACATCCGAAAAATTGATAGAAAATATTAAAGAATTATCTTCTGAAAAAACTTGTATTATTATTTCAAACAAGGTATCAGATGTAAAATATAGTGATAAAATTATTGTATTGGATAAAGGAAACATAGTTGAAGAAGGTACACATGAACAGTTGATACAAAATGAAGGAATTTATAGTGGATTTTACAATCAACAATCAACAAAAGCAGAACCTATTTTTTTGGTATAATATTATAGTGAAGGAGAAACAAATGAAAAATAAAACATTACAAAGAGTTTATAAAATGTTAAAACCACAAACAAAGGCAATAATTATCATATCAATTTTATCAATTATTATTAATATTGGAGAAGTAATAAAACCATATTTGATTAAGATTGTTATGGATGACTATTTGAGTAGTGGATTATGGCAAAAAGGAATTATATCAATAGGAATTATAGGATCTATTTATATTGCTATTGTATTAATAGGAAATATTTTAGATTTTATAGTAACTACTTCAACAAGCATGATGGGAGAAAACGTTATTTACTCAATCAGAAATAAATTATACAAATATATTCAATATACTAATATTCCTTTTCATGATAAGACACCATCTGGAACGTTGTTTGTTAGAATTACAAGTGATGTAGAAGATATTACAACTCTTTTTAAAGATGTTATTACAACATTTGTAAAAGATATAGTATTGATTATTGTATTTGCAACAATGATGCTAGTACTTGATTATAGACTAGCATGCTTATGTTTTTTACTTGTTCCATTTGTTATTTTTACATCAATTTTTATTACTAAAATTAGTAATCAAGTACAAGAATATTCTAAAAAAGTAAAAACAAAGTTAAATATATTTTTAGCAGAATCAATTTATGGTGTAAAATTAATAAAAATATTTAATAGACAAAAAGAGAAGGAAAAGGAATGTGAAAAGCTATGCAATAAGTTTTGGAAATCAAGAGTTCCAACAGCATTTACAGAGGGCTTTTTAGTTGCGTTTATGTTGATATTTGAAAATTTAGGAGTATCAATTATTATATGGGCTACTATAAATCATTTATTTGGAATTAGTTTAGAAGTAGGTGTTATTTATATATTTATTACTTATATAAAGCAAATATTTGAACCGATTAATCGTATTGTAGAAAATTTTGAAACGATACAAGAAGCATTAGTTTCAGTTAATAAAATATATGACATTTTAGAACATAAAGAATATCTAGAAGATTTTGAAGATGGAATCAAATTAAAAGAAATAAAAGGAAAAATTGAATTTAAAAATGTGTGGTTTGCTTATGAGGGAGAGAATTGGATTTTAAAAGATGTAAGTTTTACAATTGAACCTGGACAGAGTATAGCTTTGGTTGGCAAAACTGGTTCAGGAAAAACAACAATTATTAATTTAATTAATAGATTTTATGAAGTGCAAAAAGGAGAAATTTTATTAGATGGTATAAATATAAAACAAATTAATTTACGTTTGCTTAGAAAAAAAGTAGGAGTTATTCTTCAAGATCCATTTATTTTTGCCAAAACAATTAAAGAAAATATAGAATTAAATGAAAATTTATCAGAACAGGCAATCATGGAAACAATAAGACTATCATCAGCAGAAAAATTCATAGAATCTCTTCCAAATGGTATATATGAAATAGCGCAAGAAAGGGGAAGTTCATTCTCGGCTGGACAAAAACAATTATTAGCTTTTGCAAGAATATTTGCTCATAATCCATCTATATTTATATTAGATGAAGCAACAGCAAATATTGATACTCAAACAGAAGAACTAATTCAAAAGTCAATTGATAAAATATCAAAGGAGAAAACATCTATCTTTATTGCTCATAGGCTTTCTACTATTATTAATGTAAACAAAATTATAGTATTGGATAATGGAAGGATTATTGAAGAAGGAAGTCATAAGGAGCTGATAAATATTCCAAATGGATATTATAATAAATTATATAATGCATATTATGAAAGTTTAACTGCATAATTACTATAATAAAAAAGATAAAAAAATTAATTTTTTATCTTTTTTATATTGACAACAACTGGAATATATGATTAAATATCAACCATAAGCAAAAAGACAAGTTTTACTTATTAATTACTACGAAGGGAGGTGGATTTATGGAAGAAAATGTTACAATTATGACTGTATTACAAGAGCTTAGAGAATTTAGAAGCGAAAACAACAAGCGTTGGGAAGAAAATGATAGACGCTGGGAGGAAAACAACAAGTGCTGGGAAGAAAATGATAAACGCTGGGAGGAAAACGATAAGCGATGGGCTCAGAATGAAAAACGTTGGATACAAAATGAAAAAATATTAGAATTAATGGACAGCAGATTAGATTTGGCAGACAGTAGGCTAGATTCTATAGAAAAAGTAGTATCAAATTTAGAGGAAGAAAGAAAAAGAGACAGAAAAGAAATTTTAGATGTTTTAGATACAATGCAAAAAAGCATTGATAAACAATTTAAAAATATGCACAATTATATGAATGCTCAATTTGAAAAGTTTGATGCAATAAACGCAGTAAATAACATAGAACATACTGAATTCAAGCAGTTACTTCAAGCATATGGAATTAGAATGAATTTACAAAACTCTAGAATAGTACATTTAGAAGATTGGAAAAATGGATTAGAGGATAATGATATAATATTAGCTCACTAAAAAATATTAATAAAAGTAAATAATAAGTAATAATATAAGAAGTATAAAAAATAATAAAAAATAAATAATTAAAGTATTGCAAAACATAAAAAATGTGATATAATATTTAACATAAATGAAAAAACTATAACAAGGACACGGTAAATAATTAAATATCTTAAAGAGAGCCAAAGGTTGGTGCGATTTGGTAAGTAAAAATTATTTATTATCACCTTAGTTTGTTACTAGTTGAAAAGATAAAGTAAGCTAGTCGTATACCTGCGTTAAAGGGAAAAGAGAGAGTGGATTGTATTGTAAAAAATATATATTTACTAACTTAGGTGGTACCGCGGAATAGAAAAATCTTTTCGTCCTAATAAAAAATAGGATGAAGAGATTTTTTATATTCTTTAGAAATCTTTTAAAAGATAAGTGTCAAAAAACAAATAGCCCAAACAGGGAGAAGGAGGAGTTTTATGTATAAAAAAGTAGAATTGAAAAATGGATTTGTTGGCATGGAACATGAAGTAGCTAAAAAATGGAAGGAAAAAGACATTATAAAAAAGAATTTTGCAATGAATGAAGGAAAAAGATATTTCACTTTTTATGATGGTCCACCAACAGCCAATGGAAAGCCACATGTTGGACACATCGAGACAAGAGTTATGAAAGACATTATTCCAAGATATAAAGTTATGAAAGGGTATCATGTAGACAGAAAAGCCGGATGGGATACACAAGGTTTACCAGTAGAATTGGAAATTGAAAAAAAACTAGGAATATCTGGAAAACAACAAATTGAAGAATATGGAGTAGAGAAATTTGTAAAAGAATGTAAAGAAAGTGTTTTTACATATGTAAATATGTGGGAAGATATGACTAACAAAGTTGGATATTGGGTAGACATGGAACATCCATATATAACATATGAAAACAAATATATTGAATCAGTATGGTGGGGAATTTCTCAAATGTGGAAAAAGGGTCTTTTATACGAAGGACATAAAGTTATGCCATATTGTCCAAGATGTGGTACAGCTCTTTCTTCTCATGAAGTGGCTCAAGGATATAAAGATGTTAAAGACTTAACTTGTATTGCTAAATTTAAAATAGTAGATGAAGATAAATATATTTTGGCATGGACAACAACTCCATGGACACTTCCATCTAATTTAGCTTTATGTGTTAATAAATCATATGATTATGTAGAAGTAAAAGCAAATGTTGGAACAAGTGAGAATCCTAAATTTGAAACTTATATTTTAGCAAAAGACTTGACTGAGAAAGTATTAAAAGATATACCATATGAAATTCAGAAAACATTTAAAGGAGAAGAATTATTAGGAATTAAATATGAACAACTAATGCCATTTGCAAAAGTAGAAGGAAAAGCTTTTGTAGTAATTCATGGAGATTATGTTAATTTAGAAGATGGTACAGGAATTGTTCATATTGCACCTGCTTATGGTGAAGATGATAGTTTAGTATCTAAACAAAATGGAATAGCATTTGTGAATTTGGTTGATAAAGAAGGAAAATTTGTTAAAGAAGTAGAACCATGGCAAGGAAGATTTGTAAGAGATTGTAATGAAGATATTTGCAAATGGCTTAAAGAAAAAGGAAAATTATTTAGTAAAGAAAAACATATACACTCTTATCCTCATTGCTGGAGATGTGATACACCACTTTTATATTATCCAAAAGAAAGTTGGTTTGTTGCAATGACTAAGTTAAGAGACAACTTACTTGCAAATAACGATAAAATAAATTGGTATCCAGAAACAATAAAAACAGGAAGATTTGGAAAATTCTTAGAGAATGTTATTGATTGGGGAATTTCAAGAGATAGATATTGGGGAACACCATTACCAATTTGGCATTGTGAATGTGGTCATCAAGAATGTATAGGAAGCATAGAAGAATTAAAGCAAAAAGCAGTTGATTGTCCAGATGATATTGAACTTCATAAACCTTATATTGATGAAGTACATTTAAAATGTCCAGAATGTGGTAAAAAAATGACAAGATTCAAAGAAGTAATAGATGTATGGTTTGATTCAGGTTCAATGCCATTTGCTCAATTACATTATCCATTTGAAAACAAAGAAGAGTTTAAAAAACATTTCCCAGCACAATTTATTTCAGAAGCAGTTGATCAAACAAGAGGATGGTTCTATACTTTACTTGCAATATCAACATGTATTTTTGATAAAACTCCATATGAAAATTGTATTGTTTTAGGACATATACTTGATGAAAAAGGACAAAAAATGTCAAAATCTAAAGGCAATGGAGTAGACCCTATGATTTTATTAGAACAGGTAGGAGCAGATGCAACTAGATGGCATTTCTATACTGTATCAGCACCATGGCTTCCAACAAGATTGGGATTAAGCAATGTACAAGAAACACAAAGAGGATTTTTAAGTACACTTTGGAATGTATATTCATTCTATGTTTTATATGCAGAAATTGATCAATTTAATCCACTAGAATATAAAGAGTTTAAACCAACAAATATAATGGATAAATGGATAATTTCTAAATTAAACACATTAACAAAAGAAGTGGATGAAAAATTAGCAAGTTATGACATTACATCAGCAGCATTACAAATAGAAAGCTTTACAGACGAACTTTCTAACTGGTATGTACGTAGAAATAGAGAAAGATTTTGGTCACAAGAATTAACAGAAGAAAAAATAGGTGCATACTGCACATTATATAAAGTATTAACTACATTAATAAAAATATCAGCACCATTTGTGCCATTTATAACAGATGAAATATATCAAAATTTAGTAGTAGGATTAGACAAAGAAGCACCAGAAAGTGTTCATTTATGCTTATGGCCAGAAGTTAATACAGAAGATATCAATCCAGAACTTGAAAAAGAAATGGACTTAGCATATAAAATGGTGAAATTAGGAAGAAGTGCAAGAAATGCAGCTAATATTAAAAATAGACAACCATTATCAGAAATGTTAATTTCAGTAGATACATTACCTAAATATTATGAAGATATTGTAAAAGATGAATTGAATGTAAAGAAAATTGAATTTGGAGCAGAAATGTCCGAATATGTAAATTTTGAAATTAAGCCAAATTTACCAGTATTAGGTAAAGAATATGGTAAGTTAATTCCAAAAATAAAACAAGAAATTGCAAATAAAAATCAAATGGATTTAGCAAACAAAGTGAAAAATGGAGAAGCAGAATATATTGAAATAGAAGATAAACAAATTCCATTAAATTCGGATAATTTACTTATAACAATGCAAGGAAAAGAAGGATTTGCATTTAGTGGAGAAGGAGAAATAGGAGTTGTTTTAGATACTCATATTACAGATGAATTGAAAAAAGAAGGATATGTAAGAGAAATTCTATCAAAAGTTCAAAATATGAGAAAAGATAAAGGATTTGAAGTACTAGATAATATTAATTTATATATATCAGGAAATGCAATGCTTGAAGAAGTAATTAAACAAAATGCTGAATTAATAAAACATGATACATTAGCAATAAATATTATCTATAACCAAGACAGAAAAGAATATACTGAAACTAATATTAATGGTGAAACGCTTAATATAGATGTAGAAGTTGTAAATAAGTAAGAAAACATAAAAAAGTTAAAAATTGTTTTAATTAAACGATTTTTAGCTTTTTTTAAATATATTAGACAATAACTATGCAAATAAAAAGAAATATGTTAAAATATTTTTATGTTTAATATAAAAATAAGAGGGGGATTATTAATATGTCAAAAGTTTTAGAAGATATATCAAGAACATTTAATGAATTTCTATTATTACCAAATTTAACAGATGAAAGATGTATCCCAAGTAAGGTATCTTTAAAAACACCACTTGTTAAATTTAAAAAAGGAGAAGAAGCAAAATATTATGCAAATGTTCCTATGGTATCTGCAATAATGCAATCAGTATCAGGAGAAGAAATGGGAATTGCATTAGCAAGAGAAGGAGGAGTTGCATTTATATATGGTTCACAATCAATTGAATCACAAGCTAAAATGGTTAGACATGTAAAGAAACATAAAGCAGGATTTGTAGTTAGTGATTCAAATGTAAAATCAGGAACACCATTAAAAGATGTAGTAGAATTAGTTAAAAAAACAGGACATTCAACAGTAATCATTACAGAAGATGGAACAGCAAGAGGAAAATTTGTAGGTTTAGTTACAGATAAAGATTACAGAATATCAAGAGATGATTTTGAATCACCAATTGATAATTTTATGACACCAAAAGAAAAAGTAGTATGGGCTAAAGAAGGAATTAATTTATCAGAGGCAAATGATATTATCTGGAAAAATAAGATTGCATGTTTACCAATTTTAGATGAAGAAGAAAAACTAAAATATTTAGTATTTCGTAAAGATTATGAAGAAAGAAAAAATAATCCAAATTCTTTATTAGATGAAAATAAAAGATATATTGTTGGTGCTGGAATTAATACTAGAGATTATGAAGAAAGAATACCAGCTTTAGTAGAAGCAGGAGTTGATATGATTTGTATGGATTCTTCAGATGGATATTCAGTATGGCAAAAAAATACAATTGATTTTGTAAGAGAAAAATATGGAGATTCTGTAAAAATAGGTGCTGGAAATGTTGTAGATAAAGAAGGATTTTTATATTTAGCAGAAGCTGGTGCAGACTTTATAAAAGTAGGAGTAGGTGGAGGCTCTATCTGCATTACTCGTGAAACAAAAGGAATAGGAAGAGGACAAGCTTCAGCATTAATTGATGTTGTAAAAGCTCGTGATGAATATTTTGAAAAAACAGGAGTATATATTCCAATTTGCTCAGACGGTGGAATAGTACATGATCATCATATAACAATTGCATTAGCATTAGGAGCAGATTTTGTAATGATGGGAAGATATTTTGCAAGATTTGATGAAAGCCCAACAAGAGTTGTTAAAAAAGGGAATGGCTATGTAAAAGAATATTGGGGAGAAGGCTCAAACAGAGCTAGAAATTGGCAAAGATATGATATGGGAGGAGATAAGAAGCTTTCTTTTGAAGAGGGAGTTGATTCTTATATTCCATATGCTGGAAGATTAAAAGATAATTTGGCAATTACAGTAGCAAAAATAAAATCAACTATGTGTAATTGTGGAAGCATTACTATTCCAGAATTGCATGAAAAAGCAAGATTGACCCTTGTGTCTGATGTTAGTATTTCAGAAGGTAGTGCACATGATGTTATTTTAAAGGAAATTGATAGTCAATATACATAAAAGAAAACTCGACTCTACTAAGAGCCGAGTTTTTATGGATTACCTAAAAGATATTTAATGATTCAAGCTGATCTTTTGCCACTTGAAAAACCTCTTTTTGATTAAGTTTAGTTGAATCAATATACAGATGTTTAGCATTATTAAATGGTGCTAAATCTGTATTGTTTCCAGCTATACATTCTGCATAAGCTCTTCTAGTCTCAACTTCCTGCTTACGTATATAAGCTGGATATTCAAATTTGTCCGCGTCTGGATCGTTGCAAATTCTGGAATATGCTGTTTTAGCTTCTGCTACCATATGAATGATAATATCAGCTTGTGGAAGCTCAGTTGTGCGGTTTAAATCCTCAATCCAAGAATAGCTAAATCCCTGAACTGCACCGTGGACAAAAGAGTCCAAAAAACATCGTTGAGTTAAAACAATGTCAAATTCACCGGATTTCAGAACTTCTTTCAATTCTGTTCCAAAAATACGATTGTCAACTGCAAACAGTAGACGATCGGTATATGAATCTGTAGACTTATCTAATAGGTCAGATACAATATAACGATCATGAGGTAAACGATCTCGCTTAACTTTCAAACCTTTTTCTTCAAACCAGGTTTTTAAAGAATCAACTAAAGTTGTTTTGCCAGAACCATCCAATCCTGAGATGGCAACCCATAAAGTTTTTTTATTTTTCATAAAATTATGTCCTCCCTAAGATGTAATTGTCCTATTTAAATAAAAATAGGAATTATTAATAAAAAACTTAATCTAATTATACAATATTTTTGACATTATGTCAAATTAAAATACTTTTACTTTATTTATCCAATTGCTTAAAATATCAGTAGGAATTTGTAAATCTCCATATCCAACCCCAATATCTACATCAGGCTTATATTTGCCATGAAAGTCAGAACCACCTGAAATAAATAATTTGTTTTTTTTACAAATATTAAGAAGATTAAAATGCTGTTCATTTGAAAAAGTTGTATAATAACATTCAATACCATCAATTGAATAATTATTAAGGATAAAGTTTAAAATATTATTAGCGTTATTCTTATATTCATAAATATGAGGTATAAAAACCAATCCACCGCATTGTTTTATTAAGTTGCTTGCAGTTTCAAAATCTGGAACAAAATCATCCATCTCAACATAAAGAGGTGTTTTTGGGTCAGACATATACTGCCTGTAAAATATTTTACTTGATTCCCAAGCTTCATCAGAAATTAGTTTTCTATTTTCTGGAAGTTTTGTAATTTCTTTATGAAAAAAAACAGAAGCGAATGTATCTGAAGAAAATGTATCTAAACAATTATTAGAAAGTTTAATTCCATAGTTAATGCATTTTTTATATAATCTTTTAACTTCAATAAAATTTCTTTCAGCAGCTGGAATATAAACTTTCTTAACAAGATTGTTCATTTTTGCGTAGTCAATTCCATAGCCTAATATTTCAATTGGAATATTTAAAACTTTTGTATTAAGTTCGATACCAGGAATAATTTTACCATTATAAAAATCTTTAACATTTTTATTTTCTAATTCTTTATATACCAATGCAGTATTATGATCTGTAATTGATATATAATCTAAATTTTTTTGTTGGCATTTTTTTAAAACTGTTTCACAATTTTCAGTACCATCTGAGTAAGTTGTATGCATATGTAAATCAATCATAATATTCAATCTCCTTTTTTATAGTTTAATTGAATATTATATTATCACTTTATAATAAAAATAACAAGCTTTTATAAAATACCTGCTGTTGGAATATAACTTTCATCCGGAGGATAAACATATTCATCGTTTGGTTTATTAGTTTTATTTATACTAGTTATTTTTACAATAGGCATATCGCCGTGATAATCACCTTTTATAATTTCACCAGTAATTTCAATCCAAGAATTATCTTCATATTCTAGTGCTTTATCATACTCACATAAAAATCCTACAATAACACTTTGAAAATCTGAAGAGATAATCATATCTCTAGCTAGAATAAATTGATTTTCTTTCAAATCTAATACTCTATAAACATAACCTGTAAAATTTATTTTCGTTCCAACATAATCATCTATATTTTCATGAACAGCCTTTAATACATTGGAATAATTATTTGCAGTTATTTTATTAACTCTATTTTGAGGAATACACGAAGAAGTATTTTCTGAATTCATAGCTCCATTAAAAACTTTAAAAATTACAACACCTAGAATACAAATTAAAAAAATAATCATTAAGGCAAAAATAAATTTAAATGTTTTACTACCATTAATTTTTACATTATACACAAACATAATCAATTTCCTCATTTCTAAAAATATAAACTTTACTAAACTTTATGTTAAAAAATTAAAAATATGAATAAAACTTTGCTCTTTTGCTATAAAAACTACATTACAACAATTAGAGATACTTTTTTTTACAAATACCTTGCGAAAAAAAGATTTTAGTGATATAGTTACAAAGTATAAAATTAACTAAGGAAGGATTGAGTTCAAAATGAGCGTTTTAAACAAAATATTTAAATCTTACAGTGAAAAAGAAGTAAAAAGAGTTAAACCCATTGTTAATAAAATTAATGGCTTAGAAGAAGAAATGACAAAATTAACAGATAATGAATTAAGAGCTAAAACAGAATATTTTAAAGGACAATTAAAAGAAGGAAAAACATTAGATGACATATTACCTGAAGCATTTGCAGTTGTTAGAGAAGCATCGAAAAGAGTACTAGGTATGAGACATTTCGATGTTCAATTAATAGGTGGTATCATCCTACACCAAGGTAGAATTGCAGAAATGAAAACTGGTGAAGGAAAAACATTAGTAGCAACATTACCTGTTTATTTAAATGCTTTAGAAGGAAAAGGTGTTCATGTTATTACTGTTAATGATTATTTAGCAAAAAGAGATAGTGAATGGATGGGAAAATTATATAAATTCTTAGGACTTTCTGTTGGACTTGTAATTGCAGGAATGGAACCAAAAGAAAAGCAAGAAGCATACAATGCAGATATAACTTATGGAACAAACAATGAATTTGGATTTGATTACCTAAGAGATAATATGGTTATATATAAAGACCAATTAGTTCAAAGAGGATTACATTATGCAATTATAGATGAAATTGATAGTATTTTAATTGATGAAGCGCGTACACCATTAATTATATCAGGAAGAGCTAATGAATCATCTGACCTATATAAAAAGGCTGAAAATTTTGTATCAAGATTAACACCCAAAGTTATAGTAGAAGAAGATGTAAAAGACTTTGATCAAGCAGAAGATAATGAAAAATACGATTATATTGTTGATTTAAAAGCAAAATCAGCATCTTTAACACAAAAAGGTATAAAGAAAGCTGAAGATGCCTTTGGATTAGAGAATTTTAATGATTTAGAAAACTCTACTTTAGTACATCATGTAAATCAGGCTTTACGTGCACATGGAATAATGAAAAAAGACATAGATTACATTGTAAAAGATGGAGAAGTTTTAATTGTAGATGAATTTACAGGTCGTATTATGTATGGAAGAAGATATAACAATGGACTACATCAAGCAATTGAAGCAAAAGAGCATGTAAAAATAGCAGACGAATCAAAAACACTAGCTACTATTACATTCCAAAACTTATTTAGAATGTATGATAAATTATCAGGAATGACAGGTACTGCAATGACAGAAGAAGCAGAATTTGAAGAAATTTATAATTTAGACGTTGTTGCTATTCCTACAAATAAACCAATGGTTCGTAAAGATGAAAATGATGTAATTTATAAAAACGAAAATGCTAAATATAAAGCAATTGTAGAAAGCATAAAAGAAAGCCACGAAAAAGGACAACCAGTATTAGTTGGTACAGTATCTATTGAAAAATCTGAGAAACTTTCTAAATTATTGAAAAAAGAAGGAATTACTCATGAAGTATTAAATGCAAAATACCATGAAAAAGAAGCAGAAATCATTGCTCAAGCAGGAAAATTTAAAGCTGTAACAATTGCAACAAATATGGCTGGACGTGGTACAGATATTATGCTTGGTGGAAACAGTGAATTTTTAGCAAAAGAAGAAATGAGAAAAAATAAAGTTTCAGCAGATTTAATTGAAGAAGCTAATACATATTATGAAACAGATAACAAAGAAATTTTAGAAGCCAGAGAGCAATTTAAAAAATTAGTTAAAAAATATGATGAACAAATTAAAGAAGAAAAACAAAAAGTAATTGATGCAGGAGGACTAAAAATCATAGGAACAGAAAGACACGAGTCTAGAAGAATTGACAACCAATTAAGAGGTCGTTCTGGACGTCAAGGAGATGTCGGAGAGTCTAAATTTTATATTGGTTTAGATGATGACTTGATGAAAATATTTGGTGGAGATACAATTACTAAAGTTTATAATACATTAGGTGCAGATGAAAACATGCCAATCGAATCAAGAATTATTTCAAATGCGGTTGAAAATGCTCAAAAGAAAGTAGAAGGTAGAAACTTTAGTATTCGTAAAAATGTATTAAAATATGATGATGTTATGAATGCACAAAGAGAAATAATATATAAACAAAGAAGAGAAGTGCTAGATGGAGAAAATATTCATGACAGTATCATAAATATGATAGAATTTGTAGCAGATAATATTCCAACTATGTTTGTTGAAGGCCAAACAGGAGAATTGAATATAGAATCTCTAAATACAGAAATAATAAATGTATTTGGAATTGATATGTTAGACTATATAAAACAAAATAAAAATGATGCTGAAAAAATATCTGAACAATTGAAAAAGTTAGCTTTAGAAATATACAGTAAAAAAGAAGAAGAAATTACATCAGAACAAATGAGAGAACTTGAAAGAGTTGTTATGCTAAAAGTAGTTGATGAAAAATGGATGAATCATATTGACAGCATGGATGAATTGAAAAATGGTATAGGACTTCGTGCATATGGTCAAAAAGATCCAGTTGTTCAATATCGTCTAGAAGGATTTGACATGTTTGACGAAATGATAAATGATATTAAGTTTGATGTAACTAAAATTTTAATGCATATTAGACAACAAGGAGAAGTAAAAAGACAAGAAACTGTTAAGATTACAGGTGAAGCATTAGAGGCAATTCATAGTGTGGATGGTGGCTCAAAAATAGGAACAGATGTAGATAGAACAGTTAGAAATGAAGGACCAAAAGTTGGTAGAAATGATCCATGTCCATGTGGAAGTGGTAAGAAATATAAGAACTGTTGTGGAAAGTAGTATAAAATAAGAGAATATTTAAATTAAGTTTTAGAAAGTTGAGGAAATAAATATGGAAAGTTTTAATACTTTAGAAAAAGTAAAAGAATTATTTAATAGTGTTGGTTGTGAAGGAAACGAAAATTGTTATTTTGTAGCTTTAAAAGATTATAAAAAGGCTAAAAGCGGTGTTGTAGGAGGAATGGAATATCCATATAGTGGACTATTGATAAATGCAACAGAAAAAGGATTAGGAATATTTTATCTTAATCCAGAAAAGGCTTCTGATATTTTTTTCAAAATAGATGTTTCTAAGTTAAGAATAACTGAAAATTCATATTTCTTTATTCCTAATGAAAACATTAAAGAAATTAAAGTAAAAAAATACAGTATACTTACTAGCAAATTAAAAAGTATAACAATAAAAACTAATGATAAAAAGACACATCAATTATTTGCAAATCTAGAGGAAAGTACAATACCATACCATAAGGAAAATTTTGCTAAATTTGCAAGTAAATATGAAAAGTAAAAAAATTAAAACAATGAAATAAACAATTTAGTCAAATTAAAAATAATAATTAAAAAGGAGAAATAAAAATGAAAAAGAAAAGTATAATAGGAATTGTTGTAGCAGCTATTATAGTTACTATTATAGTAGCTATAGTTGTAACAATATTTGTAACGGGAAAAAGTAAGGAAGATACTACAACAGAAAGTTCTAGTTCAGAAGTGAGCAAAAATACAAAAGGAAATCATGATGTTTTTGAGTGTATAAAATTAATAGATCCTAAAAATTCAGTTGAAGAAATAAATGAAATTATTGGATTTGAAGGAAAATGTACTAACGAAGAAAATAAAGTTTATGTTTGGGAGTTAACAGAAGATACAAATGTAGAAGTTCAATATTCAAAAAGTAATGAAGGAAAGATAGAGATTTCATTTCCAAGTAAATTAATCGCTAATGACAAAGTTGATTTTTCTAGATTTAGTGAAATAAAGAAAGCATTAAATACTAAGGAATCATTGACATATGATCAATTTGTCGAGTTGGTTGGTGGTGTTGAAGGAACATTGAAAAGCAAAAATAGTTCAAGTTTAAAATATGAGTGGGACAATACAGAAGGTGGTTATTTATTCGCAACATTTAGCGTTCGAACAGGAAAATGTACATTCACTACTGGTAGATTCTAAAATGATATTATAAGGTATTGGGAAAGCCCAATACCTTTATTTATAGAGAAAATTGAATACGTTATACGTAATTAATAGGAGGTGCATTTTGAAAAATAAGTATGTAATTTTAATAATAGTTACTGTTTTGCTATTTTGCTTAGGAAGTTTTATTGCTAATGCTACTAGGACAACAATTTCAGTTCCACTTGGAATGATTTTAATGTTAATGCCATTTGCTTGTTTAACTTTATTTGGTGAAATATGTTTAATTAAGGATATAAAAAGTATAATAAAAACTAAAAAAACAAAAAGAAATAAAAAACAAAAAAGCAGTATAATTTTGAATACGATAGGGATGTCAATCCTTTTAATTCCCCAAATATTATACTGTTATTCAGCATTTTTTGATCTAATTAATGGACCAAAAGAAATAATAATATGTGATGCACGAATAGAATCTAAAAGAACAGGAGGAAAATATAGTCATATAAAATATTTCTTAACTGGTGATACATTAGCTCATGAATATAAATCAATATTGATTAGAGGAGATAAAGATAGAGAAAATATTGCTAGAATATTAGAACAAGATAATAATTTTAAGGTTTATTATTTTGAAAAATTAAATCAAATATATACTTTTGAAGTATATGAATAAAAAAGGAGAAATAAAAATGCCATTAATAATTGGATTGGTATTAATACCAATAATAATTTTCATAATAATAAAATCAAATTCAATTACAACCAAAAAGAGGGATAAGATAATATTAAATATATTACTTATTTTAATTTCAATACTATATATTATTTTATGCTTAATAATAAGAGTGGAGCCTTTCGATTTTAAAGACCATTATTCAACAGAATATATGTTTTATAATGGAGAATACATATTATATTCTGGAATAATATTTATGTTTACACCTTTTATGTGGATTGTATTATTTCATTTTTTTAAAATGATTTTCTATTCAATTAGAGTTAGAAAAAATGCAATGATAAAAAAAGATGAAGAATATATATATTACAGAGGAGATCTTGATAAAGTTTCTCCTAGTATAATAATGTTTACTTTAACATTTGAAGTAGATATTAAAAAAAGCGTTTCTGCTACTATTTTAAAATTAAAACAGACAGGTTATATAGAAGAAAATAATGGAACATACATATATACGAATAAAGATGAATCTAATTTACTTGAAAGTGAAAAAATGATTTTAAATTTAATTAGATATAATAAATTTGATACAAGTATGTATAAAAAAGTAATTGAAAAAGAAACATTAGAAAATAAATATATAACAAAAAATCATGGAGGAAAAATATCTAGAATTATAAAAATAATAATTGCAATATTTGTACCAATTCTTGTGTTTTGTTTTTCACTATGGCTAGATGATTATCACTTTCAAAATTATCATGTTTATCCAGAAAATGATGGACATGCATATATATATTTAGAAAAAGAAAAGGATATAGAACAACTTTATAAAGAAGTTAAAGATGAGAATGATTATAAACATGATGGATATATATCATATGATTATTCTAAAATTAGAGCAGATAAGCTAGAATATGGTGTCGTAAGAAAAGCATTTTTCTTAAGTATAATTGTATCTTTCAGTCTAGGATTTATTCTTGCTTTTGTTTTAATAGGATTATATGTTATAATTGAACAAATAATTCATTTTAATAAAAATTACACTAGAACAATAAAAGGAAAAATTTTATTAAATAAAGCCTATGCATTAAAAAACTATTTAAGCAAATATTCTTTGATAAAAAATCGAACGGAGAAAGAATTAATATTATGGGAATATTATTTAATATATGCTGTTGTATTAAATGTTAATGTAAAAATTAAGGACGAAATAATAGAAAAATATGTAAGTGAAATTTAGGATTAATGATCCTATTTAAAATAATACGTGCAATTAGAAAAAATTAAATATGTAAATTTGACAAATATAAACCATTATGTTAAGATATAAAATATAATTAAGAGTATATCTAAGAAATAATGGATTTCGAGCGATATAGGATAACCTTATAATACAATGGTTATTTACACGATGTACAGATTTTTAAAATCTTGCAAAGGAGTCTTAAGAAGATTCTTTTGCAAGTTTTTTTATAGAAAGGAGCTGGAATGAATATGCCAAAATTCATACAAATAATTGGACCACAAGCAGTTGGAAAGATGACTGTAGGTCAAGAACTTGCAAAAATAACAGGATATAAACTGTTATATAATCACATGACAATAGAAATGGTTAGATTGATATTTGACTATGATAAAGAAGCTTTTAGAAAGATGAATAGTATAATTAGATATGAAATCTTTAAAGAATTTTCTAAAAGCAATGAAAAAGGTATTATCTTTACAGGATGTTTCGATTTCGGAAATAACTTTGAAAAAGAAAAAGCAGAAACTGATAAATGGATGAGTTTATTTGAAGGAAATTATACAGTTGAACTGGAAACAACATTAGAAGAAAGATTGAAAAGAAATAAAACTGCCAATAGATTAGAACATAAAGAGTCAAAAAGAGATTTAGAATGGAGTGAGAAAGATATATATAGATCTCTTGAAAAATATAGATTAAATTCTAAACCAAAAGAAGGAGAAAAAATATTTAAAAACTTTTATAAAATTGATAATACAAATATATCAGCAGAAAAAGTTGCAAAAATGATAAAGGAAAAATTTGAATTATAGCAAGTAATTTTAATTGACATAAAAACTTTAAAACAATAAAATAAAATTACAATGTAAGTATTTATACATTGAATAAAATAATTTAATGTAGGAGGATTATTTATGGAAAAAAATGTCGGTTCTATGTAGACATAATGGCCATGCATGAAGAAGTTACAGGATCATGTAATCTTGCAATAGTCAAATTTCCAAACGGAGAAACATTACGGTTTGTTACAGACTGTGGTTTGTTTCAAGAAAAGAAATATGATGAATTAAACAATGCATTACCATTCGAACCAGAAAAAGTCGATTTTTGTTTAATTACACATACTCATGTGGATCATATTGGTAGATTGCCATATATGGTCAAAAAAGGCTTTTATAAGCCGATTTATGTAACAGAAACCACAAACAAATATCTATAATGATGATTTGTTTGAAAGTATTGCAGAAAAATCACTTGTTCTTGATACAGGTGCTAGAGAGCTTAGTAATACTGTAAATTATATGTTTGAAAACATAGTGTTCGATGTTCTTTCAAATCCTAACAAATACAAAAAATGTATTTTGGATACAGAGATTGCTCAGAATAATACAAAGTATACATTGTCATGATAACAACAAAGTTGTCTTATGGAACTATTCTATAAGGCAATTTTGCTTTTTTAATGAAATGGTAATTCTTAGATTTTCTTGAAAAATTAGTAATCTTGTGGTATAATATATCATATAAAACTTTATTATCCTGTTTTACAGGTTGACATATAGACATTTATATAAAAATATTATTTTCAGGAGGAAAAGAAAATGAAAGAGAAAATTCGGGAAAAATTGATATCAGCCAGCTATAAAAAGGGCGCCAGTGTAGTATCTGAAATTATAGCATTAGTTTTGGCTATAGTGTTAGTACTAACTTGTGATTTCTATTTTATAGCCTGGTTTCCTATCATTCTATCACAAATTATTGTAGCGATTAATAAAACAGGCAGAGAAGTTGTTGAAAAAAACAAACTATTTCCAATCGTTTTGAGTTATGATGGTTTCTGGTTCTTTGCAATGATAAGCTTAATATATGCCATTGGTTATGAAGTAATAAGATATAATAGTAGTACTTATGTAATGTTTTTACTTTTTATAAGCATTATGGATATTGTTGTAATTCCCCAAATTACTAAAATTTTCAAAAAGAAACTTATACAATAGTTTTCTCCCCACAGAGAGTTTCTCTTGTGGGGTTTTAAATTGAGATTTTTAACAAAAGTGAATATATTAGTAATATAAATGAATACAGCTAAAAATCTCTATAAAATATTTGTCATAGAACTGAATTTTTATATTATTAATAAAATTTTTATTAAATTAATACAAAAATAAAATATGATATAATGAAGTGGATTTTTATATGAGAGTGTTAAATTTGAATCAAAAAGAAATAAGTATAATATTTAGTAAGATGGAGAAAAAATGAAAAGAATAAAAATGGAGAGCAAAATATTAATAATGTTAGCTTTATTTAGTAGTTTTGTTGGACTATAGGGAAATTTTAGACAATTATTGGATTCAAGATAATGGATTTTCTGCAACAGATATAAGTAACGTATTAAGCATAGGGACATTTGTATATGATTATAACCTTTATAGCTATTACTTGGCCAATATTAATTGGAGCAGCATATGAGGAGGTTTGTGATGGCCCATATATAAATTCGGTAGAAAAAGAAAAACAATTGTCTTTTACAAATATAAGATATATTGAGAGATTCTTAGGAGAAGCTATTGGAGTTTTCTTTTGTGGAACAATGTATGAAAAATACAACAAAATATTCTGCACATGCAAAGGCGGACGAAATGATTGAATTTTTAAACCAATTTAAGAATTTGAAATTAGTTTTAGTTAATCATGGAGAAAGCCGAACAAAAAACATTTTTGCAGAGCTAATTGTAGAAGAAGTTTGATACTAAAAGACAGGAACAAAATTGTATTATAGAAGCATTCGCTTTTTTAATGAAAACAATTGACTTAATCTTAGATTATCTGTAAAATAATACTATGAAAACATATAAAAATACAAGTGATATTAATAACTAAAATAAATAAGGAAGTGATAAAATGTTAGAACTAGAAGAAAATAATATTTTACTTCGAAACCTAAAGAAAAAAATACAAGAATTGGGTGAATCTCTTTGACATAGCTAAGTTAGAAGAACAATTACAAATATTAGAAAAGCAGACTATGGAAGAAAATTTTTGGAATGATAGCAAAAATTCTAGTAAGATATTAACTCAAATTAAAAACATAAAGAACAAAACAGTTGAATATAAAAAAATAAAAAATGAAATTATTAATTTGCAAGAGTTGTCAGAATTAGTACAATTAGAGCCAGACGAAGAAATAGCAATTGATATATTAAAAAATAGTAATAAATTACAAAAAGAAGTAGAAAAGTTTGAGATTAGTACTTTTTTATCAGGAAAATATGATCAAAATAATGCAATAATAACAATTCATCCAGGTGCAGGAGGAACTGAATCACAAGATTGGGCAGAAATGCTATATAGAATGTATACAAGATGGGCTAATAAAACTGGATATACTGTAAAAGAATTAGATTATTTGGAAGGTGAAGAAGCTGGAATAAAAAGTGTGACATTTGAAATTATTGGTGAAAATGCATATGGATATATGAAATGTGAAATGGGAGTACATCGTTTAGTTAGAATTTCGCCTTTTGACAGTGGAGGAAGAAGGCATACTTCTTTTGCATCTATAGAAGTGCTACCAGAAATAACAGATGACATAGAAATTGAAATAAACCCAGATGATTTAAGGATTGATACTTATAGAGCTTCTCGGAGCAGGAGGACAGCATATAAACAAGACATCTTCTGCAGTTAGAATTACTCATATTCCAACAAATATAGTTGTAGCTTGTCAATCTGAAAGGTCTCAAATTCAAAATAGAGAGACTGCAATGAAGATGTTAAAGTCAAAACTAATAGATTTAAAAGAAAAAGAACAAAAAGACAAAATAGAGGATTTAAAAGGTGTACAGATGGATATTGCATGGGGAAGTCAAATTCGCTCTTATGTTTTTTGCCCATATACAATGGTAAAAGATCATAGAACTAATTATGAAGTTGGTAATGTACAGGCAGTTATGGATGGAGATATCGATGGCTTTATGGAAAGTTATTTGAAAATGAAAATATAAAATTTTAACATAATAAATTTAAGATGAATATAATATATAGAGCAGGTTTTTATTTAAATCAGCTCTATATATTTTTTAAAGAGGTGATCCTAATGGACACTATAGTTTTAAAATTTGGAGGTAGTTCTCTTTCTGACAATGAAAAATTAAAATTAGTAGCAAACAAAATTACAGATTTGTATGATAAAGGACATCAAATAGTAGTAGTTTTATCAGCACAAGGAAAAACAACAGATAAATTAATTTATGAAGCAAAGCAATTATCACATACAATAGATAAAAGAGAGATGGATTCTTTACTAAGCAGTGGAGAACAAATTTCGATAGCAAAATTAGCGATATTATTGAAATCGAGGGGATATAAAGCAATTTCATTAACTGGTTGGCAAGCAGGAATTTATACTAATAATACTAATCAAGATGCTATCATAGAACAAATTGATATATCGAGAATTAAAAATGAGTTACAGCAAGAAAAAATTGTAATAATAGCAGGATTCCAGGGAATGAATGAAAAAATGGATATTACGACTTTAGGAAGAGGTGGATCTGATACCACGGCACTTGCTCTTGCAGCAGCATTAAAGGCGAAAAATTGTTATATATTTTCAGATGTAGATGGAGTATATACTACAGACCCTAAAAAAGTAAAAGATGCAAAGAAATTATCTGCATTATCTTATAATGAAATGATGGAAATATCAAGTGAAGGTGCAAAAGTGCTTCATAATAGATGTGTTGAAATAGGCGATAAATTTAAAATTCCAATTATAACAAAATCAACATTTAATCATAAACCAGGAACAGTTATTTCAGATATTATTGAGGAAAATACCATAAAAAGTATTATAAAAAAAGATATTTCTAGAATATCAATTGTCGGAAACGGAATTATTCGTAATTTCAATTCTATTCATGACATACTTAAGTTAATTGAAGAAGAAAAGTTGGAAATACTTAATTTTGAAATTTCAGAGTCTAAAATAAGTATTACATTTAAAGATATAATAGAAGATAAAATTGTAGATAAATTTCATTCTATTATTTTTAAATAATAACAAAAGGATATAGGGAAAATCTATATCCTTTTAATATTAAAAATAAATTTTTGTACTAATAACAAATTATCATATTATTGTTCTAAAAGAGACAAACTCTGAATATATATAATTTAGCAAGGTAATTAAATAAGGAGGTATGGCAGATGACAATGGATGAGAGAAAAACAATTAATACAGGTGTAATACAAAATCTTATTTTAGAGAATAGAGGAAAATTAAGTATTTCGGGAGTATTAGATGTTTTAAGTTTTGATGATCAAGTTGTTATAGTTGAAACAGAATTAGGACTTTTAACAGTCAAAGGAGAAAATCTTAGAATTAATAAGTTAAGTATTGATACATCTGAGGTGATTGTAGAAGGAGATATTTCATCTTTAACATATAGTGACAGTAAAACATTAGAAAAGTCAAAGGGAAGTTTAATTAGTAAAATTTTTAAGTAATTAATTACATAAGGAGAGACAATAATGGTTACGAATCAAGCTTATTTATTTTGTATTTTTATAATAAATGGCATTATAATAGGAATACTTTTTGACTTCTTTAGAATACTAAGGAAAACTTTTAAAACTAGTGATTTAATTACATATATAGAAGATTCTTTGTTTTGGATTTTAACTGGAATTATTATTTTATACTCTATCTTTGTTTTTAATAATGGAGAAATCAGACTTTTTATATTTTTTGGAATTATACTTGGCGTTTTCTTATATATGCTTTTATTTAGTTCGTATATTATAAAAATAAATGTTAAAATTATAAATTTTATAAAGAAAATAGTATCAAAAATAATAGAATTTTTATTACTTCCAATTAAATATTTTTATAAGATTATAAAGAAATTATTTTTTAAACCTGTTTCTTTTGTTATTATAAATATAACCAAAAGTTCTACAAAATTATGGAAAAAAACAACAAAAATATTAGAAAGGAACAAAACAATAAAAAATAATGTAAAAAATTAAAAATATAGGAAGGAATTTAAAAGTTTATGTAGAAATATATAAATATGATATCCGTAAGGATTTGTACATTAGAATTGGAGAGATTAACTTATGAAAAAGAACAAAAAAATATATATAAAATTATTAATATTTATAATAAGTTTGTATGCTATATTTACACTAATTAGCCAACAAAACACATTAAACCAATATAGTAAAAATAGTCAAGAATTGTCACAAAAAATAGAAGAAGAAAAGCAAGAAAAAGAAGAACTTGCTAAGAAAAAAGAAGATGTAAATTCATTAGAATTTATTGAACAAACAGCAAGAGAAAAATTAGATATGTTTTATCCAAATGAAAAGGTGTATATAGATAAAGGAATGTAATATAAATAATACATTCCTTTTATTGCACACTTATTTTTTACCTTTTTTGTAAAATCTGTTTAAAATTTGAAAAAAATGTGTTATAATGAATTCATTATTATATTCTTAAAAATTTCCCCAATTTATATAAAATTAATAAATCTCAATTAAAGGAGGTATTTATGCAAGATTTAGAAGAATTAAATTTAGCAGAGTTAAAAACACTAGCAAAAGAAAATAATATTAAAAATATATCAAAATTAAAAAAAGATGAGCTAATTACAGTTTTACATCAAATTTTACAACAAGAACCAAGAAGCGAGATTGCAGAAGGAAATTCTGAAACAATAGAAGATAAAGAAAATAATAAACAGCACTATGATGAAAACGGTGAACCAATTGTAGATTACAAATTGACAAATCAAGGAGACGAAATTGCAGAAGGTATTTTAGAAATATTGCCTGATGGATATGGATTTTTAAGAGGGGAGAACTATCTATCTAGTGATAAAGATGTCTACATATCTATGGTGCAAATAAGAAGATTTAGACTAGACACAGGGGATATTATAAAAGGAATTTCTAGATATAGAGAAGGAGAAAAGTTCCCATCTTTAATTTTTGTAGGGGAAGTAAATGGAGAACATCCTGAAAAAGCGATGAAAAGAAAAAGATTTGATGAACTAACACCAATATATCCAACAGAAAAACTAAAATTAGAAACAACACCTAACGATTACGCAACTAGAATAATAGATCTTATGTGTCCTATAGGAAAAGGACAAAGAGGTATGATTGTAGCTCCTCCAAAAGTTGGAAAAACAACATTATTAAAAAAAGTTGCTAATAGTATAAGCAAAAATAATCCAGAAGTTGAATTAATAGTATTATTAATAGATGAAAGACCAGAAGAAGTAACAGATATGAAGAGATCTATAAAAGGACAAGTAATACATTCTACATTCGATGAGTTACCTGAACACCATGTAAAAGTAGCTGAGATGGTTTTAGAAAGAGCTAAAAGACTAATAGAACACGGAAAAGATGTTGTGATATTATTAGATAGTATTACAAGATTAACTAGAGCTTACAATTTAGTGATTCCATCATCTGGAAGGACATTATCAGGAGGTATTGATCCTGCAGCATTACATAAACCTAAGAAATTTTTTGGAGCAGCAAGAAATATTGAATATGGAGGAAGTTTAACAATATTAGCAACAGCATTAATTGATACAGGAAGTAGAATGGATGATGTTATATTTGAAGAATTCAAAGGAACAGGAAACATGGAAGTACATTTAGACAGAAAATTATCTGAAAAAAGAATTTTCCCAGCAATTGATATTAATAAATCAGGAACAAGAAGAGAAGATTTATTACTTACTACTAAAGAAAGAGAAACAGTATTTGCATTGAGAAAAGCGATGAATAGTATGCCTGTTGCAGATGTAACAGAACAAGTTATAAGTCAAATGACACAAACAAAAAATAATACTGAATTTATAGAAAAAATGGATCACTATTTAAGAAGATTTAAATAATAAGGTAAAAATTTGAAAGAAAGTTATATAATATAATTAATACTGGTGTTTGGGAAATGAAATATAATGTAATAAGGAGTGAAAATATTAATATATGCAAAAATTTAATTATCATTCACATACATATAGATGTATGCATTCAGATGCAGATATGCTAGATGAAGACTATATTAAAGACTACATAAAAATGGGCTTTGAAGAAGTTGCTTTTACAGACCATTGTCCTGAAAAAAATATAATAGATAAAAGACCTAGAATAAGAATGTTGTATGACCAAAGAATTGAATACCTTCAGAGCATACAAAATTTAAAAGAGAAATATAAAGATAAAATTATAATTAAATCAGGATATGAAGTAGAATTCCTACCTGGTGAAGAAAAAAATATACAAGAATTAAAAGATGAAACAGATATTTTAATTTTAGGACAACATTTTGTATATGGTAATGACAAAGAACTTAAAATATTAGGGAAATGTGATTTTTCAGAAGCAGACTTGTTAAGATATGCTGAATATATAGAAAAAGCAGTAGAATTGGGCATACCAGATATAATTGCACATCCCGATATATATTTAAGCAAAAAAAGGAACTTTGGTAAAATAGAAAAAGAAGTAGCGACTAGAATATGTCAGTTAGCTGAAAAATACCAAATTCCGTTAGAAATAAATTTAAACAATATTTTTCAACGAACATATAACGAAAATAGAATTTTAAATAATTTTCCACTAGACGAGCAAAGAAAAAAATTGGTAAATGTTAATTATCCCAGACGAGAATTTTGGAAATTAGCAAGTAACTATAACTTAAAAGTATTATATGGATTAGATGCCCATTATAGAGGACAAATCCAAAAATGGAATGAATTGGTTATTTTAGCAAATGAAATGATAGGAGAAGAAACAATAAATAAATTAAAATTTATAGAAAATATACATGACGCTAATGATGAAAAATATTTAAAAAAAATATTTTTATCAGGAATTGAAACAACATTAAAAGCAACAAATGATAAAGAATTAGAAAATAGAATAAAAAATTTTTCTAATTTTTAATAAAATATTTTTTTGAGGTGTAAAAATTGCAAAATATAAAAAGAGAACAAATAAGACAAAGATTTCCAGAAGATATTGACATTGGAAAAATGGAACAACATGCTATAAATTTAGCAACAACACAAACAGATGAATTATTAGATAGATATTTAAAATTGCCAGAAAGTAGAAATGGTGCATATATTAATTCTGATTTAATGAAGATGACATTTAAGTTTTATGCAGAAAGTTTAGAAAATAGAAGAAAGTATAATATGTCAGTAACAAACTCTGCTGCAGTACTTACGAATGAACTATATATTAGAACAATAAATAACAATAATATAAAAAGAAGTATATTTATATTAGGCCCTTATGGAGCAGGTAAATCATATTTTGCACAAGCATTATTTGAAAATAAAGAATTATTAGATGACAGTATTGTATATGAAGGCTCAATAACTCCACCTGCATTTGATGAAAAAGTTCAATTGGCTATTGATAATGGAATAACACCATATATCATTGCTTTAAATCCAACTTTAGAACTTTCCTTAAATAATATTAGAGAAAGAGCACAGGAAACAGGAAGAAATGTAGAAAAAAAAGAAGTATTAGATAAATTCTCGAATTTTTATAACTACATGGTAAACTTAGTACAAAAATTTGAGGGTATAGATTATTTAATATATAATAAAGAAACTAATGCTCCATTAACTACGGATTGTAGTAGTAAAAATTTAGAAGATTTATATCATGGCTCAAGAGAAGAAATTGAAATCGAATATGACAGAATTATTAAAGCTTTAGAACAGCGTGATAATGTGAATAAGATATCTTTAAAACACTTTTTAAAGGATGGACTAACATCTGGTTTAACATTTGAAGACACGTCTAGAGTAAAATCAGTCGAGGAATTATCTAAAAATAAAACAAAAAATAAATAAGGAGGACTTTTATATGGTCAATGAATATTCGCGTAACTATACAGAAGTTTTAGAAATTCTAAAGTATATTCCGATTGACGAATACAATAAAATTCCAAAACAAAAGATTGAATTTTATGAAAAGTATAAGGACAGATCATATAAATATGAATATAATTTTAATAGTATTTCCAAAAATACAAAATGTATTTTAACAAATTTATACAAAGATTATATTGCTAATGATAAAGAGAAAGAGCTTATAAATAGCATATTAAACTTGAATTGGCAAAAAAAAGAATATGAGAAAAGGAAATTATATAATCCAAATTCAATATTTAGTTAAAAAGATGTTCCAACTGTTGTAAAGCATGAAAAATAGTATTGATAAAATACTATTTTTTATATAATTTTATGTTAAAATGATATAAAATTATATGCATATATTACCTTAGAAAAGGGAGAAATGAAAATGAAAAAAAAACACCAAAGGTATTGAATACGAGAAAAAATAGAGATTCACAATATACTCATAGCAAATTTGAATTACCTAATTTGAATAAATTTATATATGAAAACATGCAAAATAGAGAAAGAAGTACAGATTATAATTTATTATACAGAATTTCTAAAATCATGTCTAATGAATTAAAAATAAAAGACAGACATATTAATGAAATTACAAAACCTATTTCAGAAAAACAAACTAAAGAAGTGACTTTACAATTTTTTAAAGAATTAGATCAAGAACTATATGAAAAGGCCAAAAAAATTATTGATGGAAATAGTGATATTGGTTTTAATATGTATATGTTGGATGGAAATGAGGACTTTTCAAAAACAAAAAGTGATGGTATGCCTATACATACTAAAATTCCTTGTGTATTTTCAAGAAATGGAAAATCAGCTGTATATATGCCCTACAAAGGAACTATAGAAGATATTTATTTGTTAGTACATGAATTATCTCATACATTTGATATAGGAAAAAATAACAATTCTACTAGAAATATGTTAGGTGAAGTAACTCCAGCTTGCTTTGAAACAATGTTAAATCAATATTTAATAGAAAAAGGAATTGCTACAAAAGAAGACACTACAAATAGAGAAATGGGAAGAATTGTTCATTATTATGATGATGCAGTAGAAACATTTGCAAAGTTAGAATTAATAAAAATAAAGGAACAACAGGAGAATATAACACATAAAAACTTTATTGAAATTCAGAAAAAATATGGAATAACAAATAGACAATTAAGTTATGTTTTAAGAAGATTAGCAAATTCAGGATCTAATGTTGATTATAAAGCAAGATATATGAATGCTCTATTAATTTATCCACATTATATGGAACAATATACAGAGAATCCACAAAAGGCAATAAGAACTTTAAAAGAATACTTTAAACAAATAAAAGCAAATAATTTTGAAAATAGTTTAAAAACTTTAGGAATAAATCCATGTATAGAAAGTATTCAAAAATTAGTAGAAACAACAAATAGAAGAATTGAAATTTTGGAAAACAAACAATCAGCGATAACAAAGAATACTTGGAATCAACCAGATGAAAGATAATAAAAACTTGCATATAATTTTATATATAATATTATTTCTTTTATGTTAGCATATTAAAAAAAATAATAAAATTCAATATAATAAATTTGATTTATTGTATTAAAATACATTAATTATAAAGTATGCTGAAGTAGATTCCATTCTAGGTTTAATGGATACAAAATATATTATGGAAATACCAAAGCAATTAAGAGAAATGTTCAAAAATAAAAAATCAAATGATTATACTAAAAAAATAGTTGCAAATATACCTTTGCAAGAACAAAATCTAAATCCTCATACATTAGAAATATTAGCAGTATTAAATTATAATTACTGGTGTAAGGATGAAAAAAAGAAAAAAGAATTATTAGATTTATATTGTAAAAATGATTTAATGGAAGAACAGAAATTGCGAGAAAAATATAATCCTGATAATTTATTTAAAAGTAAAATTGTAAATGATAAAATTGAAGAAAAAAAGAAGAAGTTTCAATGATGGTTATAGAAAAAAAGGGAATCTTTAGTAAAATTATCAAATTTATAATAAGATGCTATAAATAAATACTGCCTACTAGGAGGCAAAGAGAAAATATACTGGTGAATAAATTTGGGAGTCTAGTACTCCTTTTTTATTATATAAGGAGTAAAATGGAAATTATAAAAGGGAAATTGAAGTGGTCTTCTTTATATTTACAAAAAATAATTTTAATATATAATTTATACAAAATATAATGAGGAATGAGTTTTATGAAGATTGGATTAATTTCAGATATACATGGAAATAAAAAAGCATTAGATACAGTTTTGGAACAATTAGAAAAGAAAAATATAGATAAAATAATATGCATAGGAGATTTAGTGGGTGGGGCTCCTATGTCAGAAGAAGTAGTACAAAAAATAATAAGTATGGGACAAAAAGTGGTTGCAGTAAAAGGAAATCGTGAAAGCTATATAATCGATGGTATGCCTAATTTGGTACACGACGAAAAAATAAAAATAGGTGATGAACAATTACAAAGAAATGAATGGATAAAAAAAGAACTAAGTGATTCATCAATAGAATTTATATCAAAGCTACCAAAAGAAATACTATGTGAAATAGAAGGAAAGAAAATATATATAGCTCACTATCCAATGAACGAAGATGGGAATTTTAGAAAGCACATAAAAAAAGCTGGTGCAGATGAAAATGAAATAATGTTTAGCGGGATAGATGCTAATATATATCTATATGGGCATACTCACAGAGAAGTTTATAATTTTAAAGATAGCAAAACATATATAAATCCAGGTGCATTAGGATGCCCAGAAAAAACAAATCGTGCACCTTATGGAATATTGAATATAAATAAAGAAAAAGTAGAATATAAGCAACTATATGTGGAATATGATGTGCAAGAAGTTATTAAGTATATAAAAAAAATAAAATTCCCTGGATATAAAAGTGTTTTACGATTATTTTATGGAATTGATGATTAATTTGGATAAAGCATGAAGAAAAGAAAAAAAGAAAATCATTTTACAGGCATATCAATATAAAAAATCAGTTAAATAAAGAAAATAATCAAGCTAAAAAATAATTTTATATTAGTGTATGCTCATATTTTGAGCATGCTGCTGAAGATGGAAAAAATATAATGTTCAATATATAACCTAGATATGATAGCTAGGTAGGACCTTGAGAGAGGTTCTTATATTTTACCACTATACCCTATTACACATCACGACTGTTTTTAGAAAAACATAAAAAATAAATGATTTTTAAAAAAGTATAGACAAATATTTGTTCTTGTTATGAAATGTATTCAATGGTTTAGAAACACTAAAAAGTTAAAATTTATAAGTGCCAATAAATATGCTAAGAACTAAATTTTATATAAAGGATGTGTTCTTATGGACGAAAAAAAGAAATGAAATTATTTTATTTGAAAACTAAGGAGTAAAATTAGAAGTAAACTTAAAAGATGAAACTGTGTGGCTTACACAAGAACAAATGTCAAAATTATTTGGAAAAGCTAAGTCAACTATTAATGAACATATTAAAAATGTTTATAGAGAAGGAGAATTAATAGAAAATGAAACTATGACTAAATTCGGAAATTCCGAATTTTCTGATAAACCAACTAATTATTATAATCTAGATATGATAATTTATATTGGGTATCGTGTAAAATCACAAAATGGTATTTTATTTAGAAAATGGGATACTAGTGTATTAAAAGATTACATGCTAAAAGGTTATGCAATAAACCAAAAAAGATTAGATTATTTAGAAAAAACTATAAAATTGATAGATATTGCTAATCGCATTGATGAACGATTAGATGGAAATGATGCAAAAGAAATATTAAAGGTAATTGGAGAATATTCAAAAGCATTAGATTTATTAAATGATTATGATCATAGAACATTAAAGAAAATTTACAAAAAGATAATATAAAAATTGAAAAATTAAATGATGTGAATAAAATTGAAATTAGTGGTGCAGGTTTAAATGATTATTCAGTTCTTTCTTTTCATTATAAAGATAACTCAATTAAATCTGTAAATTTATACTTAAATAAAAAGACTTATTATACAGAGCAATATTTAAGCAAACATCATAAATTTAATTATGATGATATGTTTGAATTTTCTATATTTATAAGTTTAACAACAATGGTTGTTACCCATATATGTGGAAAGAAAAAAATGGCAGACAATAAAAAATAGTAAGTTGTCGCTGAGACTGAATTTGTAAAAAATACCAAAATATGCTATAATATAGGTAGATATTGTAAAAGAGCAAAGTAAACGAAAGTTTATGACGCAAAACCTTAGGTCTAAAAGCATATATGCTTATGATTGCTAGGTTGCACAAAGGAAAAGGAGTGATTTTTATGAGTAAGAAAAAAATCTTTAAAATTTTAGGAATATTATTATTAGTAGTTATTGCAATATTTTTAATTCATACAATTAGAAACTATATTATAATTACTGATTTACAAAATAAAATAGATAACTATTCAAATAGTACAAATTATTATACAAAATCTGTTGCGACAGAAAGCAACGGAACAGTTGTTACTATGGAATATTACAAAAAAGATAAGAAAGAGGTCGTATTTTTAGAAAGAAATCTAAATGGAGAAATTTCAAAAATATCAATGTATAATAATGGAGAAAGAACAGATACATTCTGGGATAATAAAGAAAGCAAAACAGCTCAATTAGATAGTGGAACAATTATGGGAGTAAATATTTATAACTTTACAGAAACAGATAATAAATGGCAAACATTCTTAGGAAGTATTTTTGCAAATGTTAAATCTACTAACTACAATGGAAAAGAATGTTATATTATAAAAGGATTCCCATCATCTTTATCACTAACTTTTGAAGGTGCTGAAACCTATATAGAAAAAGATACAGGATTGTATTTAAAAACAATAGAAGGAGATAGAACTACAGAAAGAAAATATGAATTTGATAAAGTAGATGATTCAATCTTTGTAGAACCTGATATAAGCCAATATACACTAAAAGAAAAAGAATAAGATGAAGTAAAGAACAGACTATATATATCTGTTCTTTACCTATTATACAAATTACAATTTAGATAATATAGGCTTTACTTTAATAGGAATTTCTGGATTGATTATGTTTTATTTATTTGTTTGCAAATATGTAAATAAAAAAAGATAAATTAAAATTTTGCGTTTTGCTAGGAAAATAATAGGTTATGGAGAAAAAATGAAGAGAAAACAACTAATACAAAATATAACTATATCAATAATTATTGGAATAATCTTAGGGAGTATTACTGAATTTGCATTAATATTAGATATAAGTTGGTTAATAAAAATAACTCAATCCCTTATGTTTTGGGGAATTGTCATGTGTATATGTGTTTTAATATCCAAAAATTATTCATTATCACTTATAAATTCAATTTTGGTTATAACTTTAATGAATGCAACTTATTATATAATCAGATTAATAAAGTCTGGTTATACTGATATAGATGCATGGAAATTATATACTTTAACAGGAATAGCTGGATCAATGTATATTGGAAATATAATTTCACTTATAAAGGTTTATTGTCATAAGCAAAATAATACTTTTCTTAAATACAATTTTATTTTTATGACTATTAGTGGATTATTATTTGCAATATATGGATGGTATAATGTTTGGATATCACATAATTTGTTTTATAGTCTTGATTTAGGAATAATTATTGGATTTTCAATTAGTATAGTAACAAAATATTTTTGTAATAAAACAAATAAAAAGCAATAGAAGTGATAATGGACAAAATCATAAAAAATTTTGAAATTTGAAACTTTTTTCTGAGTTATTGTTCTATATAGATGAATGCAAGTTAAAATTTGTATTATATTAGTAGTATTTTTATGTGGTGTAGTATTTTTTTATAAAGATAAAAAATCAGATAAAACAGAAAGTTCTGATAAGTATTCTGTTATTTTAGATAAGGAAGGAAATATTATATGCGATATGTCTAAAAATGATGAAACAACAGAAGTAATTAAAGACACAGTTATTCAAGGAATAGTTGAACTAAATCATAATGGATATATTTATATATTTAATGGACAACATTTTGAGGAATTTGGTTTGGAAATGAAGGAATATACTAGAGCAAATATCAATAATAAAAACCAAAAATGTTTAGATTATTTTACATTAAAGGAATATGATACAAACTATATACAAGAGGGAGATATATTGATTTGTAGTGGGGATTTAAGTAAAAAAGGTTATGATACAGGAGAGAATGATTTTGACACTAAGGATAATTCAATTATTGTTTTAAAATCAAACGACTATGAGCAAATGAAAAGAGATGCGTTAACAGGAAAAAGAGCATATTCTTCTGTCGTAACTATTGGCGATGAGTATATAGAACAAGGATATGTGTATTTAAAATATAGTTTAGAAGATGATACTCATTCTGATACTGGTTATAATTTTCCATTTGCAATAAAAGCATATATAACAGATGATACTGAAATAATAGGAAATTTGCAAAGAGAAAAAAATGTAAAAGTACAATATGAAAATTCAAATGCACCTTTGGATGAATTAAAAATAAAATCAATAGAAGTCATTGAAAATTAGTGTGATAACCTAGATTTTATTTGTAGCATACATTATAGATGTAAAATTATAAGGATAAATTATAAAGTAATAATGTTAGTCAAACGATAGCTAATAAATAGCTAGTAAAGCCGTTAAGGCTAGTAGTTACAAGAACTTGTAGGTAGGACTCTAAAAGGGGTTTTATTATTTTGCTCCTATCTCTTATTGCACAAAACTTTGATAATATAAACCAAATGTAATACGTTTTTATGCATAATGGAATACATATAAAAAGAGAATTATGTTTTTATAACAACATATACAATTTAGTATATGTCGTTAGTAGAAAAAAATCTTTATAATATATTGCATAATTTTAAATAAAAGTGATATACTTTTTTCAGTTAAATATTTTATTAAACGATTGGAGAATAAACAATGGATAATAGAAATGAAAAACTTACACACAATCTTATATATAATTCTATTTCTTTAAATGAAAATGAAAATATATTAGTAGAGGTAATTGGAGAAGATGGCTTAGAGCTTGCAAATGAAATTATAAAACAAGCTAAAATAATAAACGCAAAGCCACATCTAAATATAATAAATTACGAAGATTTAAGGAATTTTTTAATAAATGCAACTAAGGAAGATATAATTGAATATGGAAAAAAAGATTATGAAATAATGAAAAAAATGCAAGCATATATAGGAATAAGTGCACCAACATCAGATAAATCTTTAAATGGTGTATCTCAAGAAAAATTAGAATTATATAACAAATACTATACTGCTTTAGTACATTTAGAGCAAAGAGTTAAACATACAAAATGGTGTATTTTAAGATATCCAAACGAATATTTTGCAAAAAAAAGTAATATGACACTAAATGAATTTAAAGATTTTTATTACAATGTTTGTAATGTTGATTATAATAAAATGAAGATTGCAATGGAACCTTTAAAAGAATTAATGAATAAAACTGACAAAGTGCATATTGTAGCACCTGGAACTGATTTAACATTTAGTATAAATGGAATTCCTGCAGAAAAATATTATGGAACATTTAATATACCAGATGGTGAAGTTGCAACATGTCCAGTAAAAAATAGTGTTAATGGTTACATTACTTATAATACTAAAACAAAATATAATGATATTATATTTGAAGATATAAAATTTGATTTTATAAATGGAAAAATAGTAAAAGCAACAGCTAAGGAAAACTCTAAAGAACTAAATGAAATTCTTGATACAGATGATGGAGCTAGATATATTGGAGAATTTGCATTTGGACTAAACCCATATGTTAATAATACAATGTGTGATACATTGTTTGATGAAAAAATAAATGGAAGTTTTCATTTAACTCCAGGAATGGCACTAGAAGAAAGTGATAACGGAAATAGGTCAGCAATTCATTGGGATATAGTTAAAATTCTTAGAAAAGAATTTGGTGGTGGAGAGATTTATTTTGATGATATACTAATAATGAAAGATGGAAAATTTATATTAGAAGAGCTCAAAGAATTAAACGCTGAAAATTTAAAATAAACATTGAAACAGAGTTTTATGATTAGAACTCTGTTTTATCAATTAAAAAATAAATCATCATAATTTGAATCGTTCAATATCCATGCATTATCATATTTGATTTTATTAAGATCATCTTTAGAAATTTTTAAATAATGGTCATATTCATGTATATTTGATAAAAATAATCTAAAGTTATATAAATTTTTTAAAATATGTGGTTACAATTAAGTAGGGAATAGGGGAATAGGCTATTTTTAAAAATATATAAAAGTATAAAAAAGAAATTTTAAATATTAAAAGAAATTTTAAAACAGAAAAATAAATACATAAAAACTTTATTCTATATAAAATATAAAATAAAAATTTCTTAAAATTATAAAACTAAACTTAAAATAATTTAAAGTAAAAAAAATATTAATAAATATTCAGAAATTTTAAAATTTAAAATTTTGTGTAAAGTTAAATTTTTTATATAATTTTTTATTTACGAACATTTGTTAATAATGTTTGTAAATAATTTTACATTATAATTTTATAAAATAATTTAATAAATTTTTTTATAAATATTATATAATTTTAGATTACAAATCCATAATATAATTTTGCAATTATAACACGCTAAAATCGATTTTAAGACATTTTTATATTTAATTATGATTAGATATGCTAATTTATAAATCTAGTGTTTATTATATAATTTTTAGTAGAATTGCTGATTTTTAGGCATTTATTAAAAATGCTCGAAAAAGGCTAAAAAAGTGACGCACGAGAATCGATTTTAAGGTGTTTTTATTTTTTAGACATATAACTTGTTGTTTGAATAATTAAGCAAAATACTGGAATATGGGGATTTGTGAAATTTTGATAAAATAATCTAAAGTTATATAAATTTTTTTAAAATATGTGGTTACAATAATGAAAAAAATCCAACCAAGAATAATTAAAAATAATGAGGCTTCAGAATCAAATTTAAGAGAGTTTTATAAGGAAGTAATATAGTTTGTCGTTAGAATAAACAGCTTAAATACTAGTAATAGCAAGGAATTGCAAGATTTTGCGGGTAGGACCATATATGTATGGTTTTATATTTTGTTCCTATTCCTTTTTGCACAAAACTTTGATAATATAAACCAAATGTAACCTCTTTTTATGTCTAATAGGATACATATATTATTCAGCATAAAAAATGTAGTTATTGAAATAATATCTAACAAAAAGTTAATTAAAAAAATTAGCTTTATTTTTTTGCCTTCAAAATAAAAATTTAGGAGGTAATTTTAAATGAAAAAATCAATATATGATTTTAAAAGAAAGTATGCAGTACAAGATGAATTATTAAACGAAGGAACTTTAGAAGGATTAGATGAAAGAACACTACACGAAACTATAAAAGCAATGTTAGTGAATACAACTAAAGACTGTATTAAATATGAAAACTGGATGGATCCTGATATGGCAGAAATAAGTAAGTTACTTGTTAAAGAAAATAAAACAGAAGATGATATGCAAAAAATAAAAAATGCCCAAGACAGGTTAAGAAATTCATTACATTTTGCTCAAATATCAGAAAATAGTTTATATACTTTAATCTATCAAATGTTATTATCTGAAGATATAAAGCGAGTTTTTAAACAAGAAATACCATTGATGTATAATGACCTATATTATCTAATAGATATGGAAGATGAAATCGCAGAGAGTATTGAATTTTCACTTTCAGAGCTTTATGAATCTCCAAGCTTTAAAGAAATATGTTCACTTATAAATGAAACTATTGATGACTTTATTGAAAATGCAGAAGAATATATAGAGAATGTAAAAGAACGAGATTTATATGAGCAATTTGTAAGTTATAGAGAACAATACAGAAAAAGTAAGGAAGAAAAGGAGAATGCCAATGAGTAAAGTTATAGCAATAGCAAATCAAAAGGGTGGAGTTGGAAAAACAACTACCACTTTTTCTTTAGGTGTAGCTCTTGCTAAACAAGGAAAAAAAGTATTACTTATTGACGCAGATCCACAAGGCGATTTGACTACTTGTATGGGATATTATAATCAAGATGAATTGCAGAATACCATTGGAACTTTAATGTCTGATACAATATGTGATAATGAGATAAATGCGGAGAATAGCATACTTCATCACAAAGAAGGTATAGATTTAATTCCATCTAATTTAGATTTATCTGCAATAGAGTTTTCTTTGGTAAATGCAATGAGTAGAGAGTTTACACTTAAAAATTCTATAAGAGAAATAAAAGATAATTACGATTATGTTTTAATTGATTGTATGCCCAGCTTAGGAATGATAACCATAAATGCACTGGCTTGTAGTGACAAAATAATAATTCCAGTACAGGGAGAGTATCTTGCTGCAAAAGGTATGGGACATTTATTAAAGACAGTAAATAGAGTTCATAAACAAATAAATCCCAATTTAAAAATTGGAGGTGTCTTGCTCACTCTTGTTGATAAAAGAACTAATTTGTCGAAAGATGTAAGAGATACGATAAATGAAAATTATGGACACTATGTAAACATATATAATACTGAAATTCCTAAAGCTATAAATACAGCAAAATCTACATCAACAGGGAAAAGCATTTTTGAGTTTGATAAAAATAGTCCTGTCGCAGAGGCATATAAAAATTTAGCAAAGGAGGTATTAGACAATGAAAGAACAAGAACAAAAAATGAAACTTCCAAAGCTAGATGATTTGTTTACAATTCAAGAACAGAGAGATTATGAAAAAGCCGAAAAAGTTGAAGAAATTAATATAAGTAGTATCAAAGATTTTCCTAATCATCCTTTTAAAGTAATTAATGATGAAAAAATGCAAGAAATGGTTAAGAGTGTAAAGGAATATGGAGTAATATTACCTGTTATAGTTAGACCAAAAGAAGATGGAACTTATGAAATGATTTCTGGACATAGAAGAAAAAGAGCTTGTGAACTTGCAGGAATAAAACAAATAAGATGTATAGTGAAAGATTTAACAGATGATGAGGCAACAATTCTTATGGTTGATAGTAATATTCAAAGAGAAGAAATATTGCCTAGCGAAAAAGCATTTGCATATAAACTTAAATTAGAAGCAATGAAACATCAAGGAAAAAGAATTGATTTAGAAGAAAATGAAACTTCGACACCAGTGGTGTCAAAGTTGAGAACTGATGAAATACTAGGAGAAGAAGTTGGAGAAAGTAGAGAAAATATAAGAAGATATATTCGTCTTACATATTTAATACCAGAGTTATTAGAAGAAGTTGATAATAAAAGAATAGCTTTTAGACCAGCCGTAGAATTATCTTATTTAGAAGAAGATTATCAATATGTAGTTTTAAATAAATTACAATATGACGAGGTTTCTCCTAGTTTAAGTCAAGCTATAACATTAAAGAAAATGCAACAAGAAGGAACTATATCTGAAGAAAAAATAGAGAATTTGTTAGATAAAGAAAAACCAAATCAAAAAGAGTTCATAAAGATACACAATGATAGAATAGAAAAATATATACCAACTAAAGTCAAAGACTCTGGTAAGATAGAAGATTTTATTATCCAATGTGTGGAAGAACACAACAAAAGGGAAAGATTAAAACAAGAACGAAATGCTCGATAATGTGTGTGAACAATAGATTTACAAGTAGTTTTATTTTTTTGTGTGAACACATTACAAAGTTTTCCCTTACAATCCCTTTTAAATACATACTATATTACAAACTAAAAAAGAATTATTATATTAAATATATATAATACTTTATACATTTGTTTTTATATCTAGAAAGCATATAATTAAGCTATAAGGAGATGGTAGTAGTGAAAAGTAAAAAGATATTAGTTTTAATAATTATAGCCTTAATAGTGATATTATTTGCAAATATCATGATTATAAAATCAAAGAAATTTAGTAAGATAGAAAAAGAGAAAGAGATTGTAACTGAAATAAATAATACTGATGATGAAGAAATAGAAAATACTGAAGTGATGGTTTTTAAAGATGATATAGAAAAACAAGAGAAAGTAGAAGAAATACCACAAGAAATTGATACCGTAAAAGATAATATTCAAGAAGAAACAAAGGAAAATTCAATAGCAACACAAGATAAAAAAGTAGAAAGTTCAAAACCAGTAGAACAAGCCAAAACAATACCTGTTACTACAAGTAAAAAGACCGTAGAAAAAGAAACAACGACAGTACCAGAACAGCCAAAGGAAGAAAAACAAAGAGATATAAAACAATCTGAAAAAGCGAAGTGTTCTGATACCAAACATGGTGTAGGAGTTGGAAACTCAAATAAATGGTTTAGCTCAAAACAAGATGCAATTAATTACTATCAAGGAATAATTAAAACTTGGGGAGATAAATGGGAAAAATTTGAGATCAATGATGAAACATATCAAAAAAATTGTCCGTATGGGTATGAAACTTGGTCATGTCCGTTTTGTGGAAAATGGACAATAAACTTTTATTATAATTAAATAAATTATTAAAAATATAGAGCAGGTAGAGTATTACTTGTTCTTTTTTTATGAAAAATAGGAGGTAAAATTTTATGAAAATAAAAAAAGTTAATAAAATATTAGCTAGTATAATGTTATTTTTAATATTATTTAGTATAATACAACCTGTTTTTGCAGCATCGGGAAGTGGAAAATGGTCTGGAGGTCAATATGCATCTGGAATGAAAACCACCGATAATGCAAATGGAACAACAGGTGTGTTAATAAGAAGATTAAATAATTTAAATACAGGAGAAAGGAGAACCGTATTCTGTGCAGAACATGGAATAGATTTTAAAACAGGAGCTTCATATAATGGAATTTATTATACACCAACTAATTCAAACATTAGAAAGGCATGTAAAGTTGCTTATTTAGGATGGTATAAAAATAATGGTGGATATACAGTAGATGGAGGAATTTTAGCTAATGATATGAAATGGGTAAAATGGGATTATGTGTTTACTCAACAATATATTTGGGAAATTCTTGGACAAAGCAATGCAACATTTATTAAGTCAGATGAGCAACAAGGATATATAGACTTTAAAAATAGAATAAATAATGAAATAGCAGATATCGAAAAAAGACCTAGTTTCAATGGGTCTACAATTACAATTCAAGCAGGAGAAACAAAAACAATAACTGATTCTAATGGAGTTCTTGCAGAATATGGAACAATTGATAATACAAAAGATGGAATAAGATTCGTTCACCAAAATGGTAGTAATTCAATGACTATTTTTGTAAATGAAAATACAAATTTAGAAAATTATAGAATTTCAGATAATACTTTTAAAGAGTGGGGAATGATAAAAAACGGAACAGAAGATAATGATACAATGGTTTATTTTGAATTCGCAAGTGGTGTTCAAAACCAATTATATTGTATGAGTTATAATGATCCAGTAACATTAAATTTTTCACTAGAAATTGAAACATTTGGAAGATTGGAGTTACAAAAATTAAATACAAATGGAGATTTAGTAAATGGTGCAGTTTTCAAAGTAAGAGGAGCAAATGACTATAATAAAGACGTTACTGTTACTAATGGAAAGATTACTATTGATAAATTAAAAAAAGGAACTTATACAATAAATGAAATATCAGTGCCTTTTGGGTATTTAATAGACACAAAATCTTATGATGTAGAAGTTAAAGTAAATCAAACAGCAACAAAAGCAATAGTAAACGAAGAACCAACAGGAGAAATCAAAGCATATAAAACAGATAATTATAATAACAAACTAAAAGGAGCAGAAATATCATTATATGCAAGAGAAGATATTAAAAATGTTGCAGGAACAATTACATGGTATAAAAAAGGAGAATTGATAACAAAAGCTATAACTAATGATGATGGAATGGCTCAATTTTCTAATTTACACTTAGGAAAATACTATGTAAAAGAAACAAATGCACCAAATGGATATTTAGTAAATTCAAAAGAATTTGATACAGAATTAAAATATAAAGATGCTAACACAAAAGTTATATATATTGATGTTACAGGAATAAAAGATGAAGAACCAACAGGAAAAATTACAATAATAAAGAAAGATGCGGAAACTGGATCAGTACCACAAGGAGATGCAACATTTAATGGTGCAGTCTATAAAGTTTATGCAAATGAGGATATATATAATAAAGCAAAAACTAAAAAATTCTATTCTAATGGAGATTTAGTTGCAACAAGAACTATAAATGAAAAGGGAGAAACAGAAGATATAAAAAATCTTCCTTTAGGAAAATATATTGTAAAAGAAGAAACTAATCCAACTGGATATATGTTAGATAAAAATACCTACAGTGTAGAATTAAAATACAAAGACCAATACACAAAAGTAATAGCAGATACTAAAACAAGTTTAGAAAATGTTAAGAAAATGGGAGTACATATTTTCAAATCAGGAGTAAAAGAAAACTCAGGAGAAACACCTGGATTAGAAGGTGCAGAATTTACAATTAAATTAAATTCAGCAGTAGAAAGAGCTTATGCACAAGGATATTCTTATGAAGAAGTTTGGAATGGATTTGATGAAAATGGAAACAAAGTTAAGGTTGATAGCAAAAGAGTAAAATCAGTTCAAGCTATTGCACCATCTTATGCAGTAATAGTAACAGATAAAGATGGAAATGCTTATACAAAAAATAACTTACCTTATGGAAAATACATTGTTAAAGAAACAAAAACTCCAACAGATTATGAAACAGCAGTTGATTTTACATTTTCTATTACAGATGATGAATCAGAAATTAAGGAAATAGCAAAGAAAACAAAGCATATCGTTGTTAATAATGAACAATTAGAAACATATATTAAATTGATCAAAAAAGATTTAAAAACAGATAAACTTGTTACATTAAATTCTACAACATTTGAGATAAAAGCTACAAAAGACATATATGATAGAGCTACTAAAAAAATATTGTTCAAAAAAGGAGAAACTATCTCTCAAAAAATAGGAAATACAACATATACATCATTTACAACTAATGCAGATAATATAGTTGTTCCAGATAATTCATTTAATAGTAAAAATGATGATAAAGCAACAATTACTACACCATTAAAATTACCAGTAGGTAGTTATGAAATAACTGAAATAAAAGTTCCAACAGGATTTTTACAATTAGAGGAAGCAGTTAAATTTGAAATAAAAAATGTAAAAGATTATGACAAAGATAAAGATGGAGATTTTATAAAAGAAGTTATTATTAAAAATGAGCAACCAACAGGAACAATTAAATTAGATAAAACAATTAGCGTAAGAGAAGATGCAGATATATCTTTAATTGATACATCAGATTTATCAGGTATAGAATTTAAGCTTTCAGCAAAAGAAAATATTATTGACATGTCAGATGGTAGTGTTATTTATGAAAAAGGACAAGAGATTAAAAAATATAATCTTACTAAAGATGGAAAACTAGAAATAACAAATTTACCAATTGGAACTTATGAAATTGAAGAAACAAAAACTTTAAATGGACTTGTATTAAATACAACAAAATATGAAGTTAAGTTTGAACAAAAAGACTTAACAACAAAAGTTTATACTGAAAAATTAGATATATCAAATGATACAACTCTAGTAGAGTTTTCTAAAACTGATATTACAGGAGATAAAGAACTTAAAGGGGCTAAACTATCTGTGTTAGATAGTGATAATAAAGTTATAGATGAATGGATATCTACTGATAAAACTCACAAAATTGAGGGACTTGTAGTAGGTAAAGAATATATACTAAAAGAAGAGATAGCTCCAGAGGGCTATGTAATAGCTACAAGTGTTAAATTTACAATAGACGATACAAATAAAATTCAAAAAATAAATATGAAAGATAAAGTTGTTTCAATGTCTAAAACTGATATTGGAGGTAATGAAGTAGAAGGTGCTAAAATTCAAATCATAGATAAAGATGGAAATATTGTTGATGAGTGGATTTCTACTAAAGAAGAACATAAGATTAAAAATCTAATCGAAAATGAAACTTATACTTTACATGAAGAAACAGCTCCTAATGGATTTGTAAAAGCTACAGATGTTACCTTTAAAGTAACTGATGAAAAGAAAGATCAACGCATAGAGCTAATAAATAAAGTAGTTGAAGTTACAAAAACAGACTTAACTAATGGAAATGAATTAGAAGGAGCAGAATTAGAAGTAATTGATGAAAATGGAGATACAATAGATAAATGGACATCTGCAAAAGAACCACATCAAGTAAAAGGTCTTGAAGAAGGTAAAACATATGTATTAAAAGAAACAACAGCACCTTATGGCTACGAAATTACAGAAGAAATAAAATTTGTTGTAACATCAGAAAAAAATACACAAAAAATTGAAATGAAAGATATGCCAATATTAAAGAATGTAAAAGTAGTTAAAGTAGATTCTGAAACTAAAGAAACTATAAAAGATAAATTTATTTTTGGTATTTATGAAGATTCAGAATGTACAAAGCTAATTAAAGAAGTAAAATCTGACAAAGAAAATGGAACAGCCTTATTTGAAGAATTAAGATATGGCACATATTACATCAAAGAAATAAAAGCACCAAAAGATTATGAATTATCTAGCGGAGTAGCAAAAGTTGAAATCAATGATAAAGGAATATTCGTAGATAATGAACAAGTAGAAGAAAAAGATAGCACAATAGAATTTACTTTTGAAAATAAAAAAATAGAAGTTCCTAAAACAGGAGATGAAAGCAAAATTAAATTATTTGCTGGAGCAATTATATTATCTTTATTAGGAATTACTTATATAGTTATTCGTAATCATAATAAGAATAAACAAGAATAGTTTAATTTAAGAGAGGTTAATATAAAAATACAAAATTAATCTCTCTTTTTCTGTTTATACATAAGACAATAATTAAATGATATGATATAATCTTCTCAAATAGTAATTTTTGAGGGGAGATTATAATGTTTGAAAAAAAGAAAAAGCTAGAATTAAATAATGAAGAATTGAGAATATTGCGTTATTCTTTAATAGATTTTAGAAATAATTTATTAAAACAAAATAAATATGTTGATGTGGTTGATGAGGTACTGGTAAAATTAAAAAATAAGATGAAGGTAAATAAACACGATTTAGGACTTATAATTAATAGTTTATATGAAAGTAGAACAGCAATGGTTAATGAGAATAAAGACACAGAAGCAATGGATTATTTTCTTTTAAAGCTCATTAAAATTCATGATACTCTATAATAATTAAGAATTGTACATAAGTAAGGGCTAGTTCTTTTTGACAATATTAAAACATTTATTTGAAAATGTGTTATAATATTGATAAATTTATCAAGTTAACATAGAAAAGAGGAAAAATATTGAATGATAAAAAATATATAATAGATATTCCTGAATTGATGAAAGAATGGGATTGGGAAAAGAATAAAGATTTAGATCCTAATAAATTAGTAGTTGGAAGCGAAAAAAAAGCATGGTGGATTTGCCAGAAGTGTAAGGGAACATGGCAAACTCAAATATGTGTAAGGAAAAAACATGGTTGCCCATATTGCACTGGACAGAAAGTCAGAAAAGGAATTAATGATTTTGCAACTTTGTATCCTGACCTACTAAAGGAATGGGATTGGGATAAGAATAGTGAATCAGGTTTTTTTCCAGATGAAATAATGCCTGGAACCAAGAAAAAGATTTTTTGGAAATGTAAAGAGTGCGGATTTATGTGGCAAGCAGCGGTAAAAGATAGAACAAAGAAGAATGGAAGAGCTACTGGGTGTCCTCAATGTAAAAGAAAAAAATTGTCAGAATATCATTTAACACCTGTTGTAGGAATCAACGATTTGGAATCTTGTTACCCTGAAATTGCAAAAGAATGGAATTATGATAAGAATATAAATCTATTGCCATCACAAGTTTTAAAAGGCAGTGCCACAGTTGTGTGGTGGAAATGTTATATATGTGGAAATGAATGGAAGACATCAGTACATAGTAGAACTGGAAGAAATTCACAAACAGGTTGCCCAAGTTGTTCGGCTCAAAGAACTGGAGATATTAATGCAATGCCTATCCAAGGTGAAAATGATTTAGAAACATTATACCCCAAATTACTTAAAGAATGGAATTATGAGAAAAACACAAATTTGCCATCAACATATTTTGCTAAATCTAATAAAAAGGTATGGTGGAAATGTAAATATGGACATGAGTGGCAAGCTTCAATTGTAAATAGAGTTAAAGGACGAAATTGTCCAATTTGCAAAAAAGAATATAAAGTTAGTTTTCCAGAAAAGACATTATATTATTATATAAGTAAGTATTATCCTGATGCTATCGAAAATTATAAAACAGCTGAATTAAAAAATAAAGAATTAGATATTTATATTCCTAAACTAAAAATAGCTGTAGAATATGATGGTAAATTATGGCACAAAAATATCAATAAAGATTTAGAAAAAGATATGATATGTAAAAGTTTAGGAATAAAGTTGATTAGAATTAGAGAAAAAGGTTTACCTGTTTTAAATTCTAGCTCAATAGTTTATGAAGTATTACCAAGTAAGGATAATCATGATTATTTAAACGAGTGTATAAGTTGGCTTTTTTCTTATATTAATATTAGTAGAGTTGATATTAACATTGAAAGAGATAATGAAGATATTTTAAAACTAATGAATCTTTCACGAAAATCTAATTCTATTCTTAAACATAAGCCTGAGATTAGTCAAATGTGGGACAATGAAAAAAATGGTAATTTAACTCCAGACATGTTCTCTATTGGTAGTGAGAAGACAATATGGTTGAAATGTACGGAATGTGGTAAATCTTATCAGATTAAAGTTAAAGATGCATATAAAAAGAGAACAACAAAATGTATAGAGTGTGCATATTTAAAACTAAAGCCAGGAGTGAATGATTTTAAAACAATATATCCTAGATTAGCAAATGAATATGACTATGAAAAAAATAAAATCAGATTTGAAGATTTGAATCTTGGAGAAAGAAAAAATAAATTTTTTTGGAAATGCTCGAAATGTGGGTATGAGTGGAAGGCATCTATAGATAGTAGAATCAATTCAAAAGATTGTCCAAAATGTGCATCGATTATTGGAGCAAATACTAGAAAGAAGAATTTAATAAAAAAAGAAGGTTCTTTGGCAACGAATTATCCAGAGTTAGCGAAAGAATGGCATCCTATAAAAAATGGAGATTTAAAACCAGAGAAAATGACTTGTAAAAACAAAACAATAGTATGGTGGAAATGTAGCATATGTGGAAATGAATGGCAAAGCTCAATAGCTTTGCGTACGCAAGGATTCGGCAGATGTAAAAAATGTGATTATCATGTAATAAAAAAATAAATATAATATAAAAAGAAGTAAGTTAGATTAATATCTAGCTTATTTTTTATGTTTAAAATAGGAGGTGGGAAATGCCTAGAAAAAGAAATTTAAGAATGGAAACATATAATAAGTTGATAAATATTGGAAAATCAACAGAAAAAGATATTTCAAACTTAAAAATAGAAGATTTAAAAGAAATAACAAAAGATCCTGATGTTTTGAATATTATTGCTTTACGAGAATTTATTAAAGAACACAATACAATAGGGTATTTTAATTATCAACAAACAAGAAAGGAGGAATCCAATGGCGAATAAATATCAATTAGTTAATGAAATGGCAAATGAAACCATAAAATACATTTCTCAAAGTAGTGAAAACTGGATAGAATTTTTAAATACTGCTAGTAATAATTATAAATATTCTTTTAGTGAACAAGTATTGATATATGCCCAAAAAGCAAATGCAACAGCTTGTGCTGATATAGAAACTTGGAATAAAAGGCTAAAAAGATGGGTAAATAAAGGTGCAAAAGGTATTGCATTATTATCCATTGAAAATGGTAGAAGTGTACTAAGACATGTATTTGATATTTCAGATACTCATAGTGGTATAGGTCAAGATTTAAAATTATGGGAAGTAAAACCTTCTTATACAAATGGAATTATTGAAACATTAGAAAATAGCTTTGGTAATTTAGAAATAAAAGATACTTTAGCTGAAGCAATTTATTCTAGTTCAATAAATTTAGTAGAAGATAACTTTCAAGATTATTTAGTTGATTTAAAAGAAGTTACAGAAGGAAGTTTTCTACAAGAATTAAATGACATTGAATTGGAATCTTATTTCAGAGGAATATTAGCAAATTCAATTGCATATATGACAATGAAAAGATGTGGAATTGATCCAATGGAACATTTTAGCCTAGCTGATTTTGAAATAATAAAACAATTTAATAACAAAAGAGTTATTTCAAGATTAGGTGCTGCAACGAGTGATATTGCAGAACGAGAAATAAGAGAAATATATTCAAGTGTAATTAATTTTGAAAAAAATAATAAATTAACAAATCGTACATTTGTTAATAACGAAAAAATGAATTATCATAATAATGAAGAAAAAAATAGTGAAGGGAGAAACGATTATGATAGAATTAACATACAAACAAATGGGAGATTATCAGATACCACAAGTAGCATTACCAAAAACAAAGAAAATAACACAGGGGAGATTTTCAAGAATGAGGGAGAACTTCCTAAAAGAATACAAAAGAGGGTTATACGAGGAATTGATGATAGATGGCAAAATGGAAGAACATTTAGGAGAAATAGAACAGACAGCTCAAAAGAGAATGAAACAAATAATAACAAGTTTAGCAGAAAAGAACCAAATAACAGAGAAAATGAAAAGAGAGAATCAAATGGAGTGGGTACAAGCAATGAACTCAATAAGAAACCAAGCAGAGGAAATGATAATAGCAGAGTTAATTTACAATTAAATCTTTTTGAAGACACTTATGTACCACCAATAAAAGAATTACCAAGTGTAGAAAAACAAATAGATAATATCAAAACACAAGCAGAAGTAGAAAATACTCCTGCTTTTTCTTTTACACAAGAGATGATAGATAAAACATTACAGAGTGGAACAGGACATCAAAATGGAAAATTTAGAGTATATAGATTATACCAAGAAACATTATCATCAAAAGAAAGACAAGATTTTTTGAAAAAAGAATTTAACTATTATGGAACTAATGGTGTAGCTGGACTTGATGGTATATGGGTTGAATATACTCCAAGCAAAGGTTTAAAACTTTCTAAAAGAGAAATTGAAGATACAATGCAAGTTAATTGGAATACAATAGAAAAACGAATTGGAGAACTTATTTCGTTAGATAGATATTTTGCCAATGATGAAAAAGAGAAATATCAAAATTGGTTAGAAAATGACTATGAAAATGAAAAATGGATGTTTAATCAAGTATTTAAAGATGAAAATGTTAACGAAAATGATAAAATAGAAATTCAAAATATAGATAAAAATTATAAATTAAAAAATGGAAATTACTTTCACTTTCATACAAATGAAGAAGGATATTATTATGCCATATATGATAATAGAGGGACTGAAATTGATGGTGGACTTTTAGAATATTCCCAAAATACAGATAAGGAAAATTTAGATGATATAAGAAAAGATTTAGCAGAGTTTACTGGTATTACAGAACTAATAGATAAAAATTTAGAAGAAGTTAGTCAAGAATTCATTGATAATTTGGAATTTGATATTATTCCAAGAGAAATTGAACAAGCTCAAAATGTATTGAATTTATTTAAGAAAAGAGAAGAAAATGGAGAACCACTTAATAGAGATGAGTATTATAAAAATCAAGAAAAGCATAATTATCATATAAATGATAACTTACTAGGAGAAGGTACTCCGAAGGAAAAAGTAAGAAGAAATATTGAGGCAATAAAACTTTTACATAAGTTAGAAGATGAAAATAGATTAGCAAATTCTGAAGAACAGAATATTTTGTCGAAATATGTCGGTTGGGGTGGACTACCAGATGTGTTTGATGAAAGTAAAGATAATTGGAGCGAAGAATATAACGAATTAAAAGAAATTCTTACAGATGAAGAATATAAGTCTGCAAGAGCTTCTACTTTAACTGCTTTTTATACACCACCAGTAGTTATAAATGCAATATATGACACTCTAAAAAGCATGGGTGTTGAACAAGCAAATATTCTTGAACCAAGTTGTGGTACAGGAAATTTTTTAGGAATGTTGCCACAAGAAATGCAAAGCTCAAAACTATATGGAGTAGAACTTGATTCCATAAGTGGTAAGATAGCAAAACAATTATATCAAAAAGCAAATATTAAAGTTCAAGGTTATGAAAAAGCAGATTTACCAGACTCGTTTTTTGATATAGCAATAGGAAATGTGCCATTTGGAGATTTCAAAGTTAATGATAAAAGATATGATAAAAATAATTTTCTAATACACGATTATTTCTTTGCTAAAACTTTAGATAAAGTTAGACCAGGAGGAGTAATTGCATTTATTACTTCAAAAGGAACAATGGATAAAGCAAGTCCAGAGGTTAGAAAGTATTTAGCACAAAGAGCAGACCTTTTAGGTGCTATTAGATTACCAGATAATACTTTTACAAAGAATGCAGGAACAAAAGTAACATCAGATATTATCTTCTTACAAAAAAGAGAAAATTTGACCGATATAATGCCAGATTGGGTATATCTTGATAGAGATGAAAACAATATTACAATGAATAAATATTTTGTAGATAATCCAGATATGATATTAGGAAAAATGGAAATGGTATCTACTGCTTATGGCTATGATTCAACTTGTAAAGCAGAAGAAGACACAAATTTAGAAGAACAATTAAATTATGCGATAACTAATATACATGGAGAATTACAGAATAATAGTATTGAAAATGAAATTGAACAAGAAGACACATCAATACCTGCAATTCCAACTGTTAAGAATTATTCTTATGCAATAGTAGATGATAAATTGTATTTTAGAGAAAATTCAAAAATGATATTACAAGATGAGTTACCTTTAACGGCACAAAATAGAATAAAAGGTTTAATTTTGTTAAGAGAACAGGTAAGAGAATTAATTGATTTTCAAATGGAAGATTATTCAGATGAGGAAATTCATATTGCACAAGCAAAATTAAATGAATTATATGATAGATTTACAAAAGAATATGGCTTAATAAATTCAAGAGCAAATGAAACAGCATTTTCTAATGATAGTAGTTATTTCTTATTATGCTCACTTGAAAAGATAGATGGAGAGGGCAATTTTGTAGGAAAAGCTGATATATTTAGCAAAAGAACTATAAAAGCTAAAAAGAAAGTATTACAAGTAGATACTCCAGATGAGGCTTTGATTTTATCTATACAAGATAAGGCAAAAGTTGATTTAGATTATATGCAACAATTATGCAAGATAGACAAAGAAGAAATAATAAATAGTTTAGAGGGTGTTATATTTAAAGTACCTGATTATGAAAATACAAACAATTGGGTAACTGCTGATGAATATTTATCTGGTAATGTTAGAGAAAAACTAAAAGTTGCAGAACAATTTGCAAAAGAAGATTCTAGTTTTAATATAAATGTTGAAAAATTAAAAGAGGTTATTCCAAAAGACCTTACTGCAAGTGAAATTGGAATTAAGTTAGGCTCAACATGGATACCTCCAGAAATCATTAGAAAGTTTATTTTTGAATTATTAGATACACCAAGTTATAACAGATGGGATATTCATGTTAAATATTCTAATATAACTGCTGAATGGTATATTGATGGAAAAAGTAATGATAGAAATAATGTAAAAGCATATACAACTTATGGTACATCAAGAATAAATGCATACAAAATAATAGAACAGACACTTAATCTAAAAGATGTAAAAATATTTGATACATTTATAGATGACGAGGGCAGAAAACAAAGAGTATTAAACAGAAAAGAAACTGCAATAGCTTGTAGTAAACAAGATGCAATAAAAGAAGCATTCTTAAATTGGGTATGGGAAGATCCAGAAAGAAGAAATCATTTAGTAAGACTTTATAATGATAAATTTAATTGTATTAGACCAAGAGAATATGATGGCTCTCATATAGATTTTGTAGGAATGAATCCAGAGATAAAATTAAGAACACATCAACTTAATGCAGTAGCACATGTTTTATATGGTAATAATACATTATTAGCACACGAAGTTGGTGCAGGAAAGACATTTGAGATGGTTGCATCTGCAATGGAAAGTAAGAGATTAGGTTTATGTAATAAGTCTTTATTTGTAGTTCCAAATCATATTATAGAGCAGTTTGCAAGTGAGTTTTTACAACTTTATCCAAGTGCTAATATTCTAGTTGCTACCAAAAAAGATTTTGAAACTAAAAACAGAAAGAAATTTTGTAGTAGGATAGCAACAGGAGAATTTGATGCAGTAATTATTGGACATTCACAATTTGAAAGAATACCAATGTCAATAGAAAGACAAATTGCATTATTAGAAGAACAAATAAGTGATATTACAAAAGGAATTGCCTCTGAAAAAAATAATAGAGGAGAAAACTATACTATTAAACAAATGGAGAAAACAAGAAAATCATTAGAAACTAGATTAGAGAAATTACATAAGGAAGAAAGAAAAGATGATGTTGTAACATTTGAAGAATTAGGTGTAGATAAATTATTTGTTGATGAAGCTCATAATTATAAGAACCTTTTTTTATATACGAAAATGCGTAATGTAGGTGGAATAGCACAAACTGAAGCACAAAAATCTTCCGACCTTTTTATGAAATGCAGGTATTTAGATGAGATAACAGGAGGCAAAGGTTCTGTATTTGCTACTGGAACTCCAGTAAGTAATTCAATGGCAGAACTTTATACAATGCAGAGATATTTACAATATACAGGACTAAAAGAAAATAGTTTAGAGCATTTTGATAATTGGGCAAGTACATTTGGAGAAACAGTTACTGCAATAGAACTTGCACCAGAGGGGACAGGATATAGAGCAAAAACAAGATTTGCAAAATTTCACAATTTACCAGAGTTAATGTCTATGTTCAAAGAGGTAGCAGATATTCAAACTGCTGAAACATTAAATTTACCAACACCAGAATTTGAAAATATAAATGTAGTAGTAAAACCTAGTGAAATACAACAAGAAATGGTAAAGGCTTTAGGAGAAAGAGCAGAGAAAATAAGGGCAGGAACAGTTGATGCAACAGAAGATAATATGCTTAAAATTACAAATGAGGGTAGAAAACTAGCATTAGACCAAAGACTTATGAATCCTTTATTACCAGATTCAGAAAGTAGTAAAGTAAATTCATGTGCAGAAAATGTTTATAGAATATGGGATGAAAATAGTGATAAGAAATCAACTCAACTTGTATTCTGTGATTTATCAACACCAAAAGACTTAAAAGGCTATGAAAAAGAAGAATTTACAGATGTATATAATGAGTTAAAGAAAAAGCTAATTCAAAAAGGTATTCCACCTGATGAAATAGCTTTTATTCACGAGGCAGACAATGAGGTTAAAAAGAAAGAACTATTTAGCAAAGTAAGAAAAGGACAAGTTAGAGTGTTAATGGGTTCAACTCAAAAAATGGGTGCAGGTACTAATGTTCAAGATAAGTTAATTGCAACTCATCATTTAGATTGTGCATGGAAACCTTCTGATTTAACTCAACGAAATGGTAGAATGATTAGACAGGGAAATGAAAATAAAAAAGTATTTGTATATTCTTATGTTACAGAAAAGACCTTTGATAGTTATATGTACCAATTAGTAGAGCAAAAGCAAAAATTCATTTCTCAAATAATGACATCAAAGACTCCTGCAAGAACAATGGAAGATATTGATGACAAAGCATTAACTTATGGAGAAATAAAAGCATTAGCAACAGGAAATCCTAAAATATTAGAAAAGACTTCATTAGATACTGATGTAGCAAAATTAAGATTATTAAAACAAGAATTTATGAATCAAAAATACTCATTGCAAGATAAAATTATAAAATACTTTCCAGAAGAAATAGCAAGACTTAATAATAAAATTGGAGCAATGGAAGAAGATATTATTAAATTACAAGAATACACTAGACCCAATGCAGATGGATTTTCTCCTATGAAAATAAATGGAATAACTTATACTGAAAAACAAGAGGCTGGAAAGAAACTATTAGAGAGTATTCAAGATTTAAAAAGTATGGAAACACGAGAAATAGGAGAATATAGAGGATTTACAATGGAGATGAGTTTCGATTCAATAACTAGAAATATTAGATTAAAACTAAAAAATAAATTTAGTTATTCTATTGATTTAGGAACTGATGTAAATGGAAATATAACAAGAATAAATAATTGTTTAGAGAATATTGCAAAAGATATTCCTCACGAAAGAGATTTATTAGATAATACATATTTTCAATTAGAAAATGCAAAACAAGAATCTCAAAAGGAATTTCCTAAAGAACAAGAATTACAAGAAAAGTTACGAAAACTAGAAGAAATAAATGCAGAATTAAAAATAAATGAAAATGAACATGAAATGTTGGGAGATGAAAAAGAAGAAAAACAAGATAAATCTCCTGATAAAAATTCTCCAGAAAGATGTTAAAAAAATTAAATTTATGCTATAATGATTTCATCAAATAGTAATTTGTAAAGGAGGTATTTATGGGAATAGAACATTCGCAAAATTATTTACATAGTAAACAACTTGTAGCGACCTTGTTATCAAAGAGTAATATTTGTAACGACGATATTGTAATTGAGATAGGTCCTGGAAAAGGAATTATTACCAATGAACTTGCAAAAAAAAGCAAGAAAGTTATAGCAATAGAGTTTGATGCAAAATTAGCGAAAACTTTATCTGAAAGGTATAAAGAATCTAAAAAAGTTCAAATAATAGAGATGGATTTTTTAAAATATAAAATATCAGTAAAAGAACCATATAAAGTATGTGCAAATATTCCATTTAACATAACTGCTGATATTATGAAAAAAGTATTTGAAGATGATAATCCTCCTGAAGATATATATTTCATAATGCAGTATGAAGCTTTTATAAGGTATTCTGGACAGCCTTTTTATAACGAAAGTTTGAGGTCTCTTTTATACAAACCTTGGTTTTCCGCTGAATTGATTTATGAGTTTAAACCATCAGATTTTTATCCTGTGCCAAATGCACGAATATGTTTTGCTCACTTTCAAAGAAAAACATCAGCAGATGTTGAGGATGCGACAGACTATAGAAATTTTTTATCATATATATTTTTAGCGTCTGGAAATACTTTCAAAGATAAAACAAAAAAATTGTTTACTTATGAGCAACAAAAACGCATTTGCAAGTTTTTAAAAATCAAATTAGAGTCAACGCTTACTGAGATCTCATACGATGGATGGCTATACCTATATGATGTTTTTCTTAAATTTGTTTCCAACGAAAAAAAAGCTATTATATTAAATGCTGAACAAGCCATGAAAAACAATCAAAACAAGATTCAAAAAAAACATCGAAATCGTAATCATGGTTATTGGAAATTTGAAACTAAGCGCCAAAAGAAAATTTTTAAATTGAAAAATTGAAAATAAGAATTTTATCCAGTAGCTATATTTCCAATTTCTATATTATTAGCAATAGTGTAAACAAAGAAGTTGACAGAAAAAAGTAATAAGCAAATTATAAATTACAATTTAGTAGTTCGCAAAATAATAATTTGTAGGAGGAATAGATGTCTTTAATAAGTGTAAACAATTTAACTTTTGGATATGATGGAAGCCTAAAAAATATATTTGAAAATGTATCATTTAATATAGATACTGATTGGAAATTAGGATTAATTGGAAGAAACGGTAAAGGTAAAACTACATTTTTAAAGTTATTATTAGGAAAATATGAATATCAAGGTGCAATATCAAAAAATGTTGAGTTTGATTACTTCCCTTTTGAAGTAAAAAACAAAGAAAGAATGGCAATAGAAATAGTAAATGAGATTGCTCCGAATGTTGAAGATTGGGAAATTATAAGAGAATTAAATTTACTTAATACAGATACTGAAGTATTATATAGAAGTTTTAACTTATTAAGTGGTGGCGAACAAATAAAGATACTTTTAATAAGTTTATTTTTAAAAGGTAATAACTTTTTACTTATAGATGAGCCTACAAATCATTTGGATATTGAAACACGAAATAATTTAGTAAATTATTTAGAAAAGAAAAAAGGATTTATATTAGTATCTCACGATAGAAATTTTTTAGATAAAGTTGTAAATCATATAATTTCTATAAATAATACTAATATAGAAATACAACAAGGTAATTTTTCATCTTGGAAAGAAAATAAAAATAGGCAAGATAATTTTGAAAAAATACAAAATGAAAGATTGCAGAAAGATATAAATAGACTTGAAATAGCTTCTAAAAATTGTGCAAAATGGTCAAATGAGGCTGAAAAAACAAAAAATAAAAAATATAATTCAGAAACTACAATAGATAAAGGATATATAGGACATAAAGCAGATAAAATGATGAAAAAATCAAAAGTTATGGAACAAAGAATAGAAAAAGCAATAAATGAAAAGACTAATTTGTTAAAAAATATAGAGGTAAATGATACATTAAAAATTATTCCTCTAAAAAGTAATAAGAATCCATTAATTTTTGCACATAACTTGCAGATAAAATATAGTAAAGAAACGATATTTAACCCTATTACTTTTGAAGTTAATAATGGCGATAGGGTTGCACTAATTGGAAAAAATGGCATTGGTAAATCAAGTATATTAAAACTTATTTTAGGAGAAGAATTACAGTATAATGGAGAGTTTATGGTTGCAAATGATTTAAAAATATCTTATGTTTCTCAGAGTACAGAAGATTTAAAAGGAAATTTGAGAACTTTTGCTTACGATAATAAAATAAATGAAAGTATTTTTAAAGCAATGTTAGTAAAAATGGGATTATCACAATTTGATTTTGATACTAATATTCAAGATATGAGTGAAGGTCAAAAGAAGAAGGTTCTAATTGCAAAAAGTATTTCAGAACAGGCTAATATTTATATATGGGATGAACCTTTAAACTATATTGATATATTGACAAGAGAACAAATAGAAGATGCTATTCTAAATTATAATCCTACCATTATTTTTGTAGAACATGATGAGAAATTTATTGAAAAAGTGGCAACAAAAATTATAAATTTGGTAAAGTAAGTGAGAGACAAATTACAAGTTATAGAGTAGTTTTAAGAGTGATATTTAAAATATTGCTCTTTTTTTCTGTCAAATTTATAATTAAATAATTTGCACATTTCTCAAATTCAAAAGATTATATTAGAATAAGTTTGAGGAGGGATAAGGAAATGGAAGAATTATTTAATAGATCTATTTTAGATCAACTATATGATTCAATAAGTGATGATTTTGAAACAATGCTATTAAAGAAAAAGAATCTTGATGGTAAATTTACAGAGTCATTAAAAGTGGAAGAAGAATTGATTAATTTGATTAAAAAAGTAGTTAAAGATGAAAAAAAGTTAGACCCAATAATTGCTAAATTAAATAAATTTGAACTTGCCATTGGTAATGAAACTGACCTACTTTGTAAACATTATTATAAATTAGGGATAGTTGATAGTAAAAAAATATTGATGGAAATAGGAGAATAAAGGTATGGAAGAAATCGCAGGTAGCTTTTTTGATAATTATGAAGAAGGTTTTTTAGAGTATTTAGAAGTTCATAAAGCACAAGCATTAAAAGATAGAGAAGACTATCAAACATTAAATAAAAAAATATCAGAACTAAAGTATAAATACCCAAATGTAAGAACATTTTTAGAAGAAAAAGAACCAATAGAATTAAGAGATGATGAACAATATGCAATGCTTAATGTACTTGATTATGAAACTGAACTTGATGTTATTGAGTTAAAAGAAAGTTTTAAATTAGGTTTTAAAGAAGCTTTAATCTATTTAAATAATATGGGAATGTTAAAATTAAACTAGTTTAAAGGGACGGATAATTTAAAAAATCTGTCCTTTTTATTATGCAATAAAAAAGAAAGAGAGTGTGATAAATTATGGAAAATGAAGAATTAAAAAATAAGTTAATTGAAAAATTAGAAAGGGAAGTAAACGAGTTTAAAGATACTTTAAGAGGATTATCTGCTGATGAAATAATGGATAATAGTTACAAATTAACTTGTATCATAGAAATGAAAGATTATCTAATATATAACAAAGAATTATCAAAATTTGAACTTAAAACATTATTAAAAAGAGAAGATATATTAGAAGAATGTTATGACGATTGGTTATCTTGTGATGGTAATTTAAGAGAGGCTTTAGAATTTTCAATAGATGATACGATAGATCTTATTAGAGATAATGAGGTCAAAAAAGAACGAAATAAAGATGCAAGATAAAGAAAAAGGAGGTGCAAAACATGTCTAAATTTGTACCAAAAGAAGTTGTAAAACAAGCAAAAGAAATTGATTTACTAACTTATTTTATGAACAATAATCCATCAGAACTTGTAAGAAAAGGTACTAATACATATTCCTTAAAAAGTCATGATAGTGTCATTATAAGTAATGGATTATGGCATAGATTTTCAACACATCAAGCAGGAAAGTCAGCAGTTGATTATCTTATTAAAGTAGAAAATATGACATTACAAGAGGCAGTTTCAAGTGTATTAAATAGAAATATAGATACATATATTAGACCTCAATATAGTAATGAAAACGAACCTAAAACAATAGTAATTCCAGAAAAAGCGAGTACCAATAAACAAGTTATAGAGTATCTAAAAAACAGAGGAATTGATGAAGAAATAATAAATGATTGCATAAATAAAAAGATTATTTATCAAGAAAATAAAACCAATAATGCAGTATTTTTAGGGTACGATAATGATAACAATATTAAATATGCAGGGTGCAGAAGTACAAATGAAAAAAGAATAATGAGAGATGCAAAGGGGAGTTCAAAAGAGTATTCTTTTAGAATGTTAGGAGCAGAAGAATGTAATTCATTACATATATTTGAAAGCAGTATAGATTTATTATCTTATGCAACATTATTAAAAAATAAGGGATATGATTATACAAATCAAAATCTTTTATCACTTGCAGGAGTGTACCAACCAAGTTCTAATATAGAACAAAGTAAAGTACCAATAGCAGTACAAAACTTTTTAAATAAAAACACAAATATAAAAGATATTGTATTACATTTTGATAATGATATAGCAGGAAGAAATGCAACAAAAGCAATGATATATGCACTTGATAAGTACAATGTTTATGATATTCCTGCTCCTTATGGTAAAGACATAAATGATTACTTATGTTACAGCATAGGGTTAAAAAATAGGCAAGAAATTGACAGATATAAAATGAAAAAGGAACAAAATAGAGTACCAATGTAGGTACATTTTAAAATGGAAAAAATGGATTTCTTGTCCTAGCAAGCACTGAATTTGTTCACACGAAAATATCGTGTTTCAAAATTCTATTCTATGGGGAAACCCCAATCCCCATTTTTAAATGAGTAAAACAGGAGGGAGAGATTTGAGAAAAAGATATATAAGAAAAGATATAATGCTTAATGAATTAGAGAATGAAAAGTTAATTGCAGATTGTCAAAGATGTAATCTTTCTTATGGAGAATATTTTAGAAGATTGTTAATGAATGAAAATATAAAAGAAAAGCCTGGCAAAGAATTTTATGTGATAATGAAACAACTTTCTAAAATAGGAGTTAATCTTAATCAAATAGCAAAGAAAGCAAATCAAACAGATAAAATAGATAAAGATTATTATAAGAGTGAAGCAAATAATTGGCACAAATTTGCAGAAGAAGTAAAAAATAAATTTTTGTAGGAGGTGGTAATTTGGCAGTAACAAAAATATGGAAAGTTGTTAAAAGAATGGATCATGTTATAAGTTATGCTAAAGATGAAAATAAAACGAAAATTGAATTTAATCAGAAATATGAAATGTTGGTAGATGACTTGCAAAATGTAATTGATTATGCAAGAAATTCAGATAAAACAGAAAAAGAATATTTTGTTACAGGAATAAATTGTGATTCAGATTCAGCTTATGAAGAAATGCAAGATACAAAAAGATATTATAATAAAAAAGATAAAATTTTAGCATTTCACGCATATCAATCTTTTGCAGAGGGAGAGGTTACTCCAGAATTAGCACATCAGATTGGTGTGCAACTTGCAAATGAAATGTGGGGAGATAGATTTCAAGTAGTAGTTACAACTCATCTTAATACTAATCATATACATAATCACATAGTGCTTAATTCTGTTTCTTTTGAAGATGGTTTGAAATATTATGATAATCATACTAATTATGCAAAAATGAGGCATATATCAGATGAACTTTGTAAGGAATATGGATTAAGTGTAATAGAAGAAAAAGCAACAAAGAAAAAAATGAACTATGATAATTTTTATAAGAAATCTTTATATACTGACAACTATTCTAATAATGCAAAACGAGATTTAGATTTAGCAATTAGACAAGCATATTCTTATGATGACTTTTTATACTTAATGAAAAAATTAGATTATGAAATTATTTTTAGAGCTAATAAAATAAGTATTAGAAAAGAACCATATAAAAGAAACATTAGAATAGAAAGAAGATATGGAGAAAATTATTCAATAGAAAATATAAAAAGAAGAATAATAGAAGAACAAGCAGTTCGAGTTCCGTTTATAGAAAATGTTTATAATTATAGAAAAGTTAATTATCCTTTTGCAAAAAGGCACAAAAGAGCCAAAGCGAAAGGATTTATTGCTTTATATTATCATTATTGCTATTTGTTGAAAGTTTTTCCAGACAATGTACCACAACAAAAATTGCCACCGAGTATTAGAGCAGATGTCTCAAGAATGGAGCAATTATCAGAAGAAGCAAGGTTTTTAGCAACACATAAAATAAAAACATTTGAAGAATTAAGTAATTATCAAGATGATGTGAGTTTTAAGATAAAAGAAATACTAGACCAAAGAGAAAAACTTTGGTCTAGAAGAAAGCTATCAAAAGATGAAAATGAAATGCACAAATATGCAGAGCAGATTTCATCTTTAAATGATAAATTAATTAAATTAAGAAAGAGGGTGGAGCTATGTGAAGATATAAAAACAAGAGTACCAAAGATAGATAATAATTTATCTGAATTAGATACACAAGAAGAAATAGAAAAAGAAACAAAAGACAGAAAAAAAGATAAAAGTAATAAAGGAAAGGAGTAAATGATATATGAGCGTTAATGGAGATGTATCAGAACAAGTTGTAAGATTAAGTTTAGAAGGATTTGAGGTTTTAGCAAGACTAACTGGTAGTGGAGCAAAAAATGTTGCTGCAATGATTTATACTATAATGAAAGATAAAAAACAAACAAAAGGAAAAATTAACCTTAATAATATGATAAGAACAGGAAAGCCTTTAAAAATATTTACAGTTAGCAAAGATGATTTAAAAACATTTGCAAGAGAGGCAAAGAATTATGGCATTTCATATTGTGCTTTAATACATGGAAAAAACAAAGATATTGATGGTATGGTAGATGTTATGGTAAAAGATGAAGATGCTTCAAGAATAAATAGAATTGTTGAAAGATTTAAACTAACAACGACAGATACTGCAAAATTGGATACGGTTATTACAAAAGCTATTGAGGATAGAGATGCAGAAAAAAGAGAAAAAGGGATTCCAGAAAAGTCAAAAGAACAACAATTAGAAGATTTATTAGCAAAAAAACCTATACAGACAGAGGAAACTTCAAAAGTAAATTTCAATATGGCAAAGACAGAAAAAAACCCTCTGTCAGAGCCTTCCTCAACGACTTTCAAAATGCAAGAAGGGGTATCTAATGGAAAAAAGAAACCATCTGTAAAGAAAGAACTTGCAGAACTTAAAGTTGAAGCAAAAAAATTAGACGAACAAAAATCAAAAGAAAAAGTTATAGCAAATATACCACCTGTTCAAAACAATAAAAATCAAAAAGTAAAATCTAGTAGATAAGGAGGAAAGTTCTATGGAAGAAATGAGAACAATTAATTTAGATAAATATGATTATCGACTAATATTAAATGCATTGAACGAATTTAGAAATATAAAAATACAGGAAAATGTGGATATAGAAATTATAGATAGGTTAATGTCAAAATTATTAAAAGCCCCTATAAACAAGAAGATGTTATCTTTAAATAGACATACAAAAGGAAAATATATAAGCAATGAAACAAGATGAAAAAAGAATTAGAAAAATATTCTATATATTAGGAATATTTCCGATTGTTTGGATTGCTCTCCTATTAGCTCCGTATACTAAAGGTGGACTTATAGAAATAATAAAAAATGGTAGTATTGCATTAAACGATCCGTTTAAAATAGTCATTGTGGAAAATAGCATTAGAACTATATTTATTATTTTGATTATTTATATATTTTCAATTTTGTTATACGAATCAACTAGAAAAAATTATAGGAGAAGAGAAGAAAATGGTTCTGCAAAATGGGGCAATGCAAAAGAATTAAATAAAAAATATAAGCAACCTAACAATTATAATAAGATACTAACTAAAAATGTTTCTGTAGGATTAAATGGAAAAAAACACAGAAGAAATGTTAATGTATTAGTCATAGGTGGCAGCGGGGCAGGAAAAACTTTTAGCTATTGCAAACCTAACGTGATGCAATGTACTAGTTCTTACGTAATACTAGACCCAAAGGGCGAAATTGTTAGAGATACAGGCTATTTGCTAGAAAATAGCGGTTATGAAGTTAGAGTATTGGACTTAATAAATATGGAAAAATCACATTGTTACAATCCGTTTGTTTATATAAAAACTGATAATGATGTTCAAAAATTAGTAACAAATCTTTTTAAATCAACAACACCAAAGGGAAGCAGTACAAATGATCCGTTTTGGGATACTGCTGCAAGTATGTTGCTTTTAGCTTTGATATTTTATTTGAAATATGAAGCACCTGAAGAAGAACAAAATTTTGTAATGGTAATGGAATTATTAAGAGCTGGAGATGTAAAAGAAGATGATGACGATTATGTCAGTCCACTTGATATGCTATTTAATAGATTAGAAACGAGAAATCAAGAACATATAGCCTTAAAATATTATAGAGCATACCATTCTGGTTCTGCTAAAACATTAAAGTCTATACAAGTAACCCTTGCTGCAAGACTAGAAAAGTTTAATTTGGAGAGTATGGCACAATTAACTCAAACAGATGAGCTAGATTTACCAAGTTTAGGAGAAAAGAAAGTTGCATTATTTGCGATTATTCCAGACAATGATACATCATTTAATTTCCTAGTTAGTGTATTATATACACAACTATTTCAACAATTATTTTATTTAGCAGATTACAAATATGGTGGTAGCTTACCAGTTCATGTTCATTTTGTAATGGACGAATTTGCAAATGTAAGTTTACCAGATGATTTTGATAAAATATTATCAGTAATGAGATCAAGAGAGGTATCTGTTTCTATAATATTGCAAAATTTAGCACAGTTGAAAGCCTTGTTTGAAAAACAATGGGAAAGTATAGTCGGAAATTGTGATGAGTTTTTATATTTAGGTGGAAATGAGCAAAGCACTCATAAGTATGTTAGTGAATTATTGGGAAAAGAAACAATAGATACTAATACTTATGGTAGAAGCTATGGTTCTCATGGCAGTTACTCTACAAATGACCAAATTGCAGGTAGAGAACTATTAACACCAGATGAGGTAAGAATGCTAGATAATAATTATGCTTTGCTATTTATTAGAGGCGAAAGACCTGTAAAAGACTTAAAGTTTAATTTAAAAGAACATTTTAATAGTATGAATACACCTATTGGAAATAGTAAAATAAAACCGTATATACATGGAGGAACAGAAAATTCAGTAGGAACAATATCATTTAATTTAGACAATGTAAAAATTGATACAAATGAAATTATAGATTTAGAAACAAAAGATTTTGACATTGAACTATTGTCAAGTGAAGAAATAGAAAATATGTACAAAGAAGATAGTAAAATTGCTAATACTATCTAAAAGACCAAAGTTATTTTTAAAACAATATACTTTGGTCTTTTTTTGTACCAAAAATAAAAATTTAAGGAGGAATTTTGATATGGAAAATAAAAGAAAAAGAACTTTAAAGGTATTTTTAAAGAAAACATTAAAAAGAGGAGCAATAATTATAGGTTATGTTATAGCACTAAATGTGGCACAGCAAGTTCAAGCATTTGCAGCAGATGACCCAATATCTATTGTTAATAATTTATCTAATTTTATATTCGGATTAATAAAAGCAGTTGGAATGATTATATTAGGTTTTGGAATAGTACAGGTAGGAATGAGTTTAAAATCACATGATCCAACACAAAGAGCTAATGGAATAATGACTTTAGCAGGTGGAGTAGTAATTACATTTGCAAAAGAAATATTAAATATTATTACAGGAGGGTAGATAAAGGGACGAGAAAAGTCCCTTTAATTGATATGATAGAAAAAAATAAAATATATAATGAAGATTGTTTAATTGGAATGAAAAAAATTGAAGATAAAACTATTGATTTAATTTTAACAGATTTACCATATGGAATTACGAAAAATTCAAAGGACAAAAAAATACCAACAGAATGCTTGTGGAAAGAGTATAAAAGAATAATTAAAGATAATGGAGCAATATGTCTATTTGCACAAGGAAAATTTTATATTGAATTAGTAGCAAAAAATTTAGAAATGTTTAGATATGATTTAGTGTGGAATAAAGGATTAACAAGTGGATTCTTAAATGCAAATAGACAGCCTCTTCGTAAGCATGAACAAATAGCCGTATTTTACAAAAAAAGTCCTACATATAATCCGCAATTTAGCATTGGCGAACCTTTACATGGAAAAGGGGTAATGTATAAGAACAAGCAAATCGTAAACAACAATTACGGAAGTTTTAGACAGATAGAAGATAAAAGGAAAGGATGTAGACAAAAATATCCTACAAGTATATTGGAATTTAAAAAAAGTCATCCGTCTATTGCTACACATCCGACTGAAAAGCCAATATCATTGTTAGAATATCTTATTAAAACTTATACTAACATAGGAGATTTGGTTTTAGATAGTTGTATTGGAAGTGGAAATACAATTATTGCTTGTAAAAATACTTATAGAAATTATATAGGGTTTGAAATAGATAAAGAATACTATGATATTGCTACTAACAGGATTGGAAGATAAGTGAAGAAATATCAAATAGAAAATTATAAAAAGGGAGGCGATTAAATTGAACTGGATAGTTGGAAATTTACAAAATGCATTAGATACATGGAATGGTAAATTATCAGAGATTTATATGTTAGTTACACAAAGTCCAGCAGATTTTAAAGGTGGAACAATATGGAATATTATTTTAAATATTAATGGTGCATTACAAGCAATAGGTTTAGCATTACTTGTTTTGTTTTTTGTTGTTGGAGTAGCAAGAACTTGTACTAATTTTTCAGAATTAAAAAGACCAGAACAAGCAGTAAAACTATTTTTAAGATTTGCAATAGCAAAAGGAATTGTTACTTATGGATTAGAATTAATGTTAGCAGTTTTTAGAATAATACAAGGAATAGCGACAACAATTATGGCGAAAAGTTCATTTCAAGCAAGTTCTATGACTTTACCTCAATCAATTGTAGATGCAGTTAATAATTGTGGATTTTTTGAAAGTATACCTTTATGGGCAGTTACTTTGTTAGGAGGACTTTTTGTAACTGTATTATCATTTATTTTAATTTTAACAGTATACGGAAGATTTTTTAAACTATATATGTATACAGCAATAGCTCCAATACCACTATCATCTTTTGCAGGAGAAAGTACACAAAATATAGGAAAAAGCTTTTTAAAAAGTTATATAGCAGTTTGTTTAGAAGGTGCAATTATTGTATTGGCTTGTGTGATCTTTTCAGCATTTGTAACAACTGCACCAAATGTAGACACTGGTGCTGCCACAGTTACAATGGTATGGAAGTATGTTGGAGAACTGATATTTAATATGCTAGTTCTAGTTGGAACTATTAGAATGTCAGACAGAATTGTTAGAGAAATGATGGGATTATAAATGGAAAGGAGTGTTTGATTTGGAACCCAATTTTAAATTTTATGAAATAGATGAAATAATAAAACTTTTACAAAGTAAAGAAAGATTAGTATATGTTGATGATGGTATCGAGGAGGCAGTTATTAGATATAAAGACTTACCAGATTTTATTGTAGATTACAATGAAAAATGTGGCTTAAAAGATATTAAAGTATATGATTACGAAAATCCCAATATGGATAAGCCTTTGTTAGATACATTTGGTGTTTTTTTGAATAAATGTGAGCCAAAAGTAAGAGAAGATATAATCTATAGATTAGTTATGCTACAAAGGGGAGAAATAGAAGTAAAAGATTATAAGATAATTGATGAAGATACTTTAGATGTTGCAAATGAAAAGATAGAGCAAGAAAAAATGAAGAAAAAACATAAAGAAAGAGGTGCAAGATAATATGAGTTTAGATTTTATACATATAGAAGAAAAAGGAATTAAATATTTAGTACACCCAGCTGGGAGTATATTTGAGGGAATAAAAATAAGAGAAAATCCAAACGATGCATTTGAGAATGCAATAAAAAGAGGAATGAAAAATCCTGATGACTGGATGTATATGTATTCGGAGAACAATAAAGACTTTTTCAAGAACTATTATTCAAGAACATATAAATCATTTCCTCAATTTGGTTTAAAAGAAAAAATAAAAAATAAATTACTGGAAAGGTAGGAAAATATTATGAATTTAATAAATGAAGAGGAATTAAAAATCATTGAAGACAGTTATGATTATACAAAATTTAAAGACAAAACAGCATTGTTTGAAACAAAAATTGCAAGTGATATGAGGCATAACGGAGAAGTGATAGAAGTTTTAGGTGTAATAAAAGGTAGAAATCCAGAACATGATTCATATATAGTTCGTTTTAATGATGGAACTATAGAAGAAAATGTTATGAATTGTGAATTAACATTTGATTATCATAGAGATAAAGCTAGTATAGAAACAAGAAAAGAATTAAGTCGAATAATGAAATTATATGAACTGAGTGATAAGGAGGCTGAAGAACTTTTAACAGCATCATATAATTATGATTATGAAATGAATGAGGGAGTTGTTCTTACAAATCTTGAATCAATAGAAAGATTATTTACAGAAGAAGATAGTGAAGAAAGAATAAATCCAAGCATTAAACAATTAAAAGCTATGGCAATGTATATTAGAGAGACAAAAGAATATTATGTGCCTTTTTTTGGATATGAAGAATATACAGAAAAGGTTATTGATTTAATTTTAAATAAAGATGAAACCGAAATTACAAAATTAGAGTTTCTTAATGAAATAAAAGATATGATTAGTCATAATATAATGTGCTATTCAAGTAATTATTCTCTGGAACAATCAAAACAAGGGTATGAAAAAGAGTTCATAAGAGAAAATAAAAAACTTATGTTAGTTGAACAAATGATTAAAGAAGAAAAACAAAAAGAAAAAAAGAAAAACAAGGAGGCTAGATAGATGGAAGTAAAAATAAATAAAGATATTAGAGAATTTAGTGAGAGTATATTTTTTGGACTGTCTTTAAGGCAGTTCATTTTTTCTGTCTTGGCTTGTATTGTAGCAGTAATTTTATACTTTATTTTAAAACCATTCTGTGGAATTGAAACTTTAAGTTGGGTGTGCATTTTAGGAGCTGTACCATTTGCAGTATTAGGTTTTGTAAAATACAACGGAATGACAGCAGAAAAATTTATTGTTGCAGTTATAAAGTCAGAGTTTTTAACTCCTAGAAAACTAACTTTTAAAACAACAAATATATATGCTGAAATATTTAAACCAACTATTGATAGAAAGTTAAAACAAAGTTTGCTAAAGCCACAGAAAAAGATGAAAGAAAAGAAAAATAAAAAGAAGAAAAAGGAGGTAAAAAATAATGAAAACTCTTAATAAAATTTTAAAATTAGATAAAGAAAAATTCAAAATACCTAAATGTGTTCAAGATATTATTCCAATAAAAGCAATATGGGAAGATGGGATTTTTCAAGTAAGTAAAAATAAATTCTCAAAATCATATAAGTTTATGGATATTAACTATGCAGTAGCTAGTAAAGAAGATAAAGAGGCAATGTTTTTAGAGTATTCTGATTTATTAAATTCTCTAGATGTTGGAGCAATTACAAAAATAACAATAAATAATAGAAGAATAAATAAGTTGGATTTTGAAAGAACAATATTACTTGATGAAAGTAATGATGAACTTAATGATTATAGAAAAGAATATAATAAAATGCTTATATCTCAAGCAAAAAATGCAAATGAAATTGTGCAAGAAAAAATAATAACACTATCTGTTTATAAGAAAAATGTCGAAGAAGCTCGAAACTATTTTAATAGAGCGGGGAGTGAATTGATAAGCAGATTTAATACATTAGGTTCAAAATGTATTGAATTAGATGCAAAAGAAAGATTAAGAATAGCACATGATTTTTATAGAACTGGAGAAGAAACTTCTTTTAGATTTGATATACACGAAACAATGAAAAAAGGTCATAATTTTAAAGATTTTATTTGTCCTGATACAATTGAACTTGAAAGAGATCATTTTAAAATGGGAGATAGATACGGAAGGGTATTATTCTTAAAGGAATATTCAAGTTATATCAATGATGATATGGTAACAGAACTTACAGATTTAAATAAAAATATGATGTTATCAATAGATGTTATTCCAATCCCTATGGACGAAGCAGTAAAGGAAGCTGAAAATCGTAGATTAGGTGTAGAAACTAATATTACAAATTGGCAAAGAAAACAGAATGCTCAAAACAATTTTTCTGCAATAATACCTTATGATATGGAGCAACAAAGAAATGACTCGAAGGAAATGCTAGATGACTTAACTATTCGTGATCAAAGAATGTTTTTAGGAGTTATTACAATGGTAATAACAGAAGAGTCAAAAGAAAAATTAGAAAGTGTTACAGATGCAATTTTAAAAATAGCTAGTAAAAATCTATGTCAGTTAGGAATATTAAGGTTTCAACAATTAGATGGACTTAACACAGTATTACCTTTTGGGGTAAGAAAAATAGATGCAGTAAGAACTTTGACTACTGAAAGTTTAGCAGTATTTATGCCATTCAAAGTGCAAGAAATAAGGCACGAGAATGGTATTTTTTATGGTCAAAATGCTATTAGTAAGAACATGATTATTGCAGATAGAAGACAGCTTTTAAATGGGAACTCATTCATTCTGGGAGTGTCTGGCAGTGGAAAGTCATTTACAGGTAAACAAGAAATAACTTCAATACGATTACGAGATCCAAATGCTGATATTATTTTAATAGATCCTGAATCTGAATATGCACCACTTGTTAAAGCTTTGGGTGGAGAGGTTATTAAAATATCAGCAGTAAGTAATAATCACATAAATGCAATGGATATGAATTCAGAATATGGAGATGGAGCAAATCCAATAATATTAAAATCTGAATTTATACTATCTTTGTGTGAACAACTAATTGGTAGTGGCAATCTCGGACCGAAACAAAAATCAATAATAGATAGATGTACTGCGAATGTTTACAGAGTATTTCAACAAGGTAACTATCAAGGAGTACCTCCAACTTTACAAGACTTTAGAGAAGAACTTTTAAAACAACCAGAAGATGAGGCAAAAGAAATAGCACTTGCAATAGAATTATTTACAAATGGCTCTTTAAATACATTTGCTATGAATACTAATGTTAATACATCTAATAGTTTAATATGCTATGATATTTTAGAGTTAGGAAAACAATTGCAACCAATAGGAATGTTGGTTGTTCTAGATTCTATATTAAATAGAATAACAGCCAATAGAACAAAAGGAAAAAATACTTATATTTTCATTGATGAAATATACTTATTATTCCAATATGAATATTCTGCAAATTTCTTATTTACACTTTGGAAAAGAGTTAGAAAATATGGAGCTTTTTGTACAGGGATAACTCAAAATGTAGAAGACTTATTACAAAGTCATACAGCAAGAACTATGCTTGCTAATTCAGAGTTTATTATAATGCTTAATCAAGCAAGTACAGATAGAATAGAACTTGCAAAATTACTTAATATTTCTGATTTGCAGATGAGTTATATAACCAATGTAGGAGCTGGAGAAGGACTTATAAAAGTGGGTTCATCTTTAGTTCCTTTTGTTAATAAGTTTCCAAAGAATACAAGACTTTATACATTGATGACAACGAAGCCAGGAGAAGGATTTAATGAATAAAAAGTATAAGTTTATCTTAATGCTACTAATAGTTTTATTTGCTATTAGTAGCTACTTTTTTATAAAAGAAATTGCAGAAAATAAAAAAGAAAACAATATATATGAGGATCTACAAGAAATAGTAAAAAATGAAGAAAATTCGATACAAGAGAATGACTATACAAATGCTTCAGAAGATAAATCAGATAATATATCTACTGAAAATAATACAAATCCAGATGATTTCTATAATTTAGAAAACATATCAAAAATAAATACAGATGTAATAGGTTGGATTAAAATAAATGGAACTAATATAAATTATCCTATTATGCAAAATGAAAATTATTATCTTCATAGAAATATTTATAAGAAATATTCAAGTCATGGTACTCCGTACTTAGCTGAATATTGCAACTTGAGAACAAGTAATAATCTTATTATTTACGGGCATCACATGAACGATAATTCAATGTTTGCAGAATTAGTAAATTATAAAAATTATAACTATTATAAAAATCATAAGTATATCTATTTTTATACTTTGAGAGATGGACAAACAATTAAAAATACCTATGAAATAGTAACTGCATTTAAAACAATAGCCTATTCTGATAATGGTTTCAAATATTATAATTATACTAATTTTTATAATGAGCAAGAGTTTAATTCTTTTATAGAAAATTGTCGAAATTTAGAATTTTACAATACAGATGTAAATTTAAAATACGGAGATAAGTTAATAACATTATCTACTTGTGAATATTCACAAAAAAATGGAAGAATGGTAATCATTGCGAAGAAAATATAAAAGTCTGGAGGTGGAGCAAATGTCAGAAATCAAAGTAAAGCCAAAAGGCACAATAAAGAAACTAGAAAAAGAAATAGTACAAGTACAAAAGTTCAAAAATAATTTAATAACTGTAAAGGAAAAAGCAAATGAAATTTCTACAAATGATAATAATACTGCTGAAAATTATGCAAGTCAAAAAATCCAAAATGATATAAGCTATATTTCAAGAAAAGGAGCAGTTGAAGTAAATGAAATTGGAAAAAAATCATTAAAAGAAACACAAGAAAATTTTATAAAAGGAAAACAAAAAGTAGAAATATTAAAATCTAGAATTAAAGAAAAAAAGGCAAGAGAGTTAAAAAATGTAGTTGAAAATTCAAGCAAAACAATAAAAAAAGGAACAAAGCAAAGTATTAAAACAGCTAAAAATACTACTACACTTGCTAAAAAAGGAATAAAGACATCAGAGCAAGTAGCAAAAAATACTAAAATAGTTGCAAAAGAAAGTGTTAAAATGACACAAAGAGCAGTACAAATATCAAAAAAAACTATTCAAGCTACAATAAAAGCTACAAAAGTTACAGTACAAGCTACTATAAAAACAGTAAAAGCAATAATTACTACTACAAAAGCTATTATATCAGCAATTATTGCAGGAGGCTGGGTAGCAGTTGTAATTATTCTTGTTATAGCTTTAATTGGAGGATTTATAGCTGCAATTTTTAACAGCAATGGAGATGCAGATTATGATACTTCACAAATTCCTAATAGTGAAATAATATTAGTTGCAAAAGCACAAATAGGAAATGAGGGAGGAGATAAGTTCTGGAAATGGTATGGCTTTGAAGAACATGTACATTGGTGTGCTTGTTATGTGAGTTGGTGTGCTAATGAATGTGATTACATAGAAAAAGGAATAATACCAAAATTTTCTGTTTGTACAGATGGCATAAATTGGTTTAAAGAAAAAAATGAATGGCACGATAGAGGAGAAAACTATTATCCTATTATAGGGGATATAATTTTCTTTGACTGGAAAGATGAAAACGGTAATCAAGATGGAACAAGTGATCATGTTGGAATTGTAACGAGAACAGATATTACTAATAGAAATATCTATACAATAGAGGGAAATACAAGCAATAAATGTGCTGAAAGAATGTACTCTTTTGATGATGTGCAAGTTATGGGATATGGTAGTCCAAAATATGAATAAAATTGGTATCAAGTAAAGTAAGAATACTTTGCTTGGTACTATTTATTTTTTTGCTTTTTTATGATACAATGCAAAAAAATCAAGGAGGATATAAATGTTAAAAAATATAGAAGTTTTATACCATAGTAGTATAAAAATAAGTAAAAATAAAGTAATTTATATAGATCCATTTAAAATAGATAAAAATTATAATGATGCAGATATTGTTTTTATAACACACGACCATTTTGACCACTATTCTGAGGAAGATATAGATAAGGTTATAAATGAAAATACAACTATTATAATACCAGAAGAATTATTAACAAAACTATTAAGAAAAGGCATAAATAAAAATGCAATTATTACTGTAGAACCAAATGAAAAGTATATGGTACAAGGAATTAAATTTGAAACAATACCAGCATAT